>Ga0316202_10000151_pt1 | contig 104842 bp, 95 predicted proteins | sample 3monrhotite_MG_FD_204934 | JGI IMG/M metagenome (GOLD analysis project Ga0316202, IMG submission 204934) | Microbial mat bacterial communities from mineral coupon in-situ incubated in ocean water Damariscotta River, Maine, United States -... | ecosystem: Environmental > Aquatic > Marine >... | reverse complement strand
TCCAGACACAGGCCAGCTACACCTCACCGATGCTTGATGAGCAACTGAAGGTTGGTGATTTCCAGACTCAAGCCAACTACACCTCACCGATGCTGGATGAACAACTGAAGGTTGGTGATTTCCAGACTCAAGCCAACTACACCTCACCGATGCTTGATGAGCAACTGAAGGTTGGTGATTTCCAGACTCAAGCCAGCTACAACTCACCGATGCTTGATGAGCAACTGAAGGTTGGTGATTTCCAGACTCAAGCCAACTACAACTCACCGATGCTTGATGAGCAACTGAAGGTTGGTGATTTCCAGACTCAAGCCAACTACACCTCACCGATGCTGGATGAACAACTGAAGGTTGGTGATTTCCAGACTCAAGCCAGCTACAACTCACCAATGCTTGATGAACAACTGAAGGTTGGTGACTTTAATCGTCAAGCGTAACGCAGATAATACTTCTCAGAGTTAAAACCTGGACTAGTATCATGGCAGAAGCATCACGATAACATGATAGATTCATTGATAAGGGGCGGGTTAGGCCATTGGGTCAAACCCGCCCTTTCTGCTCTTAAGAGATTCAATCACCGCGGGGAAAAGACGACAATACACAGGTATCAACTCTTTCCGATGAGACGCTAATTCGGCCTTGACCCATGTACACGCCCTGAACACCTACCGACTAGTAATGTCTAAATAATAGGCAAAATCAAACATTGCGATTGAAGAACATCCGCAAAAAATGTGACTTTTATTTTTGGCATGGACAATGCTTTTTTGCTGGATATCCATGCTGGTCGTGAGGACAGAATCTAACCCTCGATCAAGACGAGTTCAGTAAAGGTTTGGACCTTGAGTTACTGGAGCAACCTCAACCTGGACACAGAACAACTTGATGAGACCGATATCGTCATCGATTACAGCACCGATCTGAACGATCAACTTTCCTTGAGCGTCGGCAATATTCTCTATTCCGTGAATGGCGCCACAACCAACGAGCTCTATCGAGGTTTGGGTCTGAAAACCCTGCTTGAACCAACTCTAACGGTCTATTACGACTATGATGCACTTGCTGGAGATCTATTCTTAACCGCAGCGATAGGTCACTCAATTGCGTTGAACAAGGATCTTGGGCTCAGCCTTGGTGGATTGGTCAGTGAAATCGACACTGATGCCTTCAGCGCCCTGCATAACTACGAGATCAGCGCCAGCCTCGACTATGCCATCAGCGAGCAACTCTCCCTTAGTCCCAATATCATCTTTTCAGCACCCTTGAGTGATGATTCTGATAACTTAGCTTACGGAGACGGTATTGATAAAGAGGTCATGGGCGGCCTGGCTCTGACCCTGTCTTTCTAAAAGGCCTGCGGCCTTTCGAGGCACTGCTCCAAATAGAAAAAAGCAACAGGCGGGTGCTCCTTTGGAGAGCACCCGCCTGTTTTTTAATAGTCTGGACCTACCAAGCAATCACCAAATCACTTACCGCATTGACCCCAGTAGAAACTTATATCCGCTCTGCCGGGGCACAAATTACCAGCAGTGAGAGTCTTCAGATCAGGGGCTTATATAACACTTAACGCAGAGCATAACTTATACAATAGACAACATTCCACGATTTGTTACTGGACTTTAGGTGCTTCACTGGTAAAATATGCGACTCAAGGTTTCAATGATCCCCAACCAGGAGGAAAAAATGAAAAATTTAGTTCGCCAAGGACTTGTTCTGATGTTTCTGCTCCTGCCAGCGCTTGCCATGGCGAAGGTCAAAGACCTCAACCTGAGCGACATCCAAAGCCTGGTTTCCCAAAGCCCTGAAATCGGCAACTACCTGCTGGTCGATGCCCGCCCTGAAATAAAATTCGCGGAAGGCTACATCCCTTGGGCAGTTTCGATCCCCAAACAGGAACTAAAGAGTCGCTTAGCGGAACTCCCCAAGGACCAAGCGATTAAACTGGTTTTCTACTGTGGCGGCATCAAATGTAAACTCTCCGCCGAATCTGCCAAGATTGCCGAAGAAGCTGGATATACCAACGTTTACACCTTCTCTACCGGTATGCCAGCATGGACAAAAAGCGGCAATACCGCATGGGTCTCGCCTCAATACATCAAAATGATCTTGAATGACCCCAAGCGGGTTGCTCTGATTGTTGATGCACGTCCTGCACTTAAATATAACGGCGGAACGATTCCGGGGGCATTGAACATCCCATTCCCGCAGTTTGCGTTGATGCAGGGCATGCTCCCAGCTGATAAAAACACTGAAATCATCTATTTCTGTGGCGGCTTCAAGTGTAACCTGTCGCACAAATCCGCCCAGGCGGCTCAGGCGCTTGGCTACACCAACGTAAAAACTTTCGCCGCAGGCTGGCCAGCATGGAAGCATGCATCCAAACGTGCTTTCGCCCTGGTTGACCCGAACAACATGGGTGGAACAGCACCGGCCGCCGAGGCCATGATAGTTGAGGGTGAAATCGATGCTGACCTGTTCAAAAAAATGCTCAGCAACCCGTCACCCAAAGTGCTGATTGTCGATGTGCGACCAGCCGATGAATTCAAGCAGGGACATCTCCCCGGTGCCATCAACATTCTGGATGAAACCGTGGGTAAAAATATTGATAAATTTGCAGCCGCCGATAAGGTTGTCTTCTATTGCAACACCGGTAGCCGCGCCGCAATCGCCTATTATGAGGCTGAAGCCGCTGGGCTGAAGGAGAAGTGCGCCTTTCTCAATAAAAATGTCGTTATCGAAACCGATGGAACTTTCGCTATCAATTAAGGTCATTTGATTCAGTTCAATTTCGCGGGGACAGCTTTACGCTGTTCCCGCTTTTTTTTCACCCTAGGATGTGCTACACCTGCCGGCTATGTCACTTATCTCTCTAAACAACCTGTCTCTCGCATTTGGTGGATCACCCCTCTTTGATCGCACCTCTTTGCAGATTGAGCCCCGCGAACGAATCGCTTTAATCGGCCGTAACGGCTGTGGAAAATCTACCCTGCTGCGCCTGCTTAATGGCGGGCACCGGCCCGACAGCGGTGATATTATCCGCCAACAAGGGTTAAAGACGGCAATTCTGCAGCAAGATGTGCCGTTGAATTTTACCGGCACGATTAGCGAAGCGGTTCTCCGGCTGGCATCAGATCATGGGGACGGGCAACTCGAAGCCGTTCTCTCACGTTTAGATCTGGACCCAGCCCTGCCAGTCGCCAGCCTCTCAGGCGGGGTCAAGCGCCGCGTCCTGTTAGCCGCCGCACTCTACAGCGAACCCGATCTGCTGCTACTGGATGAGCCGACTAACCACCTCGATATTGAATCGATCCTCTGGCTCGAACAATTTCTGAAGCGCCTGTCAACTTCACTGGTCTTTGTCAGCCACGACCGCGCTTTCACCGCAAGTGTCGCAAGCCGGATTGTCGAGCTTGATCGCGGACAGCTGTTCGATTACCCCTGCGACTACCCGACCTATCTGAAACGCCGTGAAGAGCGCCTGCACGCCGAAGACGAACTCTGGCGTCGTCAAGACAAGAAGCTTGCGGAAGAAGAGGTCTGGATTCGGAAGGGGATCAAAGCCCGTCGCACGCGTAACGAGGGCCGGGTCCGCGCGCTGAAAAAATTGCGCGAAGAGAATCGCCAGCGGCGCAATCGCAGCGGTGAAGCCCGTCTCAATCTTGAGGCTGGTGAGCGCAGCGGGCAGATGGTTGCAGAAGCCAAAGGAGTCAGCTTCGCCTATGGTGACAAAAAGATTGTCAGCGACCTCTCAATCCGTCTGATGCGCGGTGATCGGGTCGGCGTGCTTGGCCCCAATGGTTGTGGTAAATCAACTTTACTCAAATTGCTTCTCGGGGAGCTAACGCCGACCAGCGGCACCCTACGCCAGGGGACAAACCTGCAGATCGTCTATTTTGATCAACTGCGCGAACAGCTCGATGAAAACGCCAGCGTTAAGCAGAACGTCTGCGGCGAACAGGATACGATCGAAATCGCTGGTCAGCAGCGTCATATCTACGGCTATCTGAGCGATTTCCTCTTCACTCCCGACCGAGCACGCACGCCGGTCAAGGTGCTCTCCGGCGGGGAACGCAACCGCTTGCTACTTGCCAAACTCTTTACCAAACCCGCCAACCTGCTGGTCCTGGATGAGCCGACCAATGACCTCGACGTCGAAACCCTCGACCTACTCGAAGAGCTGCTGCTCGACTATCAAGGGACCCTGCTCATCGTCAGTCACGACCGGACCTTTGTTGACAATGTTGTTACCAGTTGTTTGGTGTTTGAAGGGGATGGACAATTCAGTGAACAGATTGGCGGTTACAGCGATTGGCTGGAACAACGCCAGCAGTTGCCTGAGAAAAAGGCGGAAGAGAAGAGGAAACTGCCGAGAGAACGACAGCAGCGCCAGAAGCGGCTCAGTTTCAAGGAGAAACACGAACTTGAGGCCTTGCCCACGCTGATTGATCGCCTTGAAACCGAACAGACCGAAATCCATACCGCTATGGCTGACCCTGCACTCTACCAGTCCGGCGAAAAAGCAGAGATTGAACGTTTACAATCCCGCCTGCCTGAAGTGGAGGAAGAGCTTAGGAGAGCCTTTAGTCGCTGGGAAGAGCTTGATGCGTTAAACGAAAAACCGTAAATCAACGGCTCTCTCGCGCAGAGACGCAAAGACGCAGAGAAGAGCTAAGTCAAAATCAAAAGATTGGCCCTGGGTTAGGTCAAAACCACTAGTTTTTTGCTTTACTCTGCGCCTCTGCGTCTTTAGTGAGCATAGCGAACGAGCGCGAGGATGATTTTACAACTTTTCCCCGCAGTACTTACAAAACTCCGCATCAGGATCATGCCCAAAAGCGCTGCAATCCGGGCATGACTGACTGGTGATCTGATTCTTAAATGCCAACTCGGCGGTCACAATTCCGGTCGGAATTGCAATAATCCCATAACCCAGCACCATGATGAACGCAGCGATAGCCTGACCCAGATCGCTCTTAGGTGAGATATCACCATAACCAACGGTGGTCATGGTCACAATCGCCCAGTAGATGGAACGCGGAATACTGGTGAACCCGTTCTCTTCCCCCTCAACCAGATACATCACCGAACCAAAAATCACCACCAGGGTAAAGATCACCAGAAGAAAAACGATGATCTTGCGCCCGCTGGAACGCAACGCGCGCATCAGCGTCTCCGCCTCGCCGACAAACTTAACCATCTTGAGAATTCTGAAGATGCGCAACAGGCGCAAGATCCGGATCGAGAGCAGGTACTGTCCGCCAGGCAAAAACAGGGCGAGATAGGTCGGCAGGACCGACAGCAGATCAACGACCCCAAAAAAGCTACGGGCATATTTAAGCGGATGACCGATACAGTAGAGGCGCAGGCCGTATTCGAGGGTGAAGATGAGGGTAAAAAACCATTCGGCGATGGTAAAAAATGCACCATACTCTTGCCGAAAGAGGGCCACGCTGTCGAGCATGACAATCAGAACGCTGGTCAGGATGCTGGCCTGCAGGAACAGATCGAATATTTTGCCGGCAGGGGTATCGGCCTCGAAAATGATTTCGTGGAGACGGCCCCTGATTGAAGTTTCGCTACGCGTCATTAGGTCTTTCGTTAAGTTGATTTAGAGACGACAGACAAAAGCTACCTCGCGCAGAGACGCAAAGTCGCAGAGAAAAACAAGGTCAAAGGCCGTTTGCCAACCGGACGATACCATTTTTTATAAGCGGTGATCCAAAATTTATCAGTAAACCCAGTTTCTTTTTGCTGAGTTTCAGATAGGTCAATAATTGTTTACTGTGGATGGGCAGGAGATTTTCGACAGATTTCAACTCAACGATCAGCCTGTCATTTACAATCAGATCCGCCCTGAAGGCATCTTTGATATCAAGAGCATCATAAGCTATGGCGACGGGAACCTGTGTCTGAACCGACAGGTTTCGTTTTTGCAGTTCGTACTCCAGAACTCTTTCATAAACCGACTCCAAGAGCCCCGGTCCAAGCCGTGAATGGACCTGATAAGCGGCATCAATAACCAACCCAGATAACAGATTAATATTGTCCATTTCCCCCTCCAAGTCATAACAAGTCAAAATTTCCGATGCTAATGGTTTGACCTAACCCAAGATCCAAGTTTTTGAGCCGGTCTTTCTCTGCGCCTTTGCGTCTCTGCGCGAGACCGCTTTTGACCTAGTCTGGCAAAGCTTCATTCAGCAATTCGAGGATATGCACCGCGCGTTGCTTACCGCCGGCCTGGTTGATCGAATCCTGCAACTGCATGATGCAACCCGGGCAATCGGTGGCGACCAAGTCAGCGCCAGAGGTTTCAATATTGCCGGCTTTTTTGGCCCCGATCTTCTTGCTGTTGTCGTAGTGATAGACCGAGTAGGTCCCACCCAGGCCGCAGCAGGTGCCTGCATCTTCCATTTCGACATACTCGACTTGTGGCAACGCTTTAAGCACGTCGCGCGGCTCTTTGGTGATCCCCTGAGTGCGCAGATGACATGGATCGTGATAGGTCACGGTGGTCCGTTTTGCGGCTCGCGGCAATTCGGCCAGCTTTTCGGCCAGCCCCTGCTCTAAAAGAAAAACGAAGATATCGCGGGTCTTGGGCCCCAGTTCGGCGCAGTCCCCCTGCATATCGCCATAGACCTTGACCAGTCCGGCGTTACAGGAGGCACAAGCAGTCAGAATATAATCGACCGGCTCGCGGGTCAGGGCGGCGTAGTTCTGATCGGCCAGAGCTTCGACCGTTTTACCGGCTCCGGCAGAAACTGCGGGCAAGCCACAGCAAGCCTGATCCTTGGGGACAATGACCGTCACACCCAGAAATTTCAGCGCTTTCAAAAAGGCTTCGCCCACCGCCGGATACATGTAATTGATGCCGCAACCGGTGAAAAAAGCGACCGTCGGCTTACCGGGTTCACCCGCGATCCGCTCAGGACATCTCTCACGAAAGGGCTTGTCGGTAAAAGGAGGAAGGGTCCGCCCCGACTCGAGGTAAGGCACCGGAAAACGCAGGCGCAGGCCACTGTTGTCGGGCAGCTTTTTAAACAGCAGGTTGGACAGCTTACCGCCGGTCTTGGCCAGGGCGTTCATCAACTTCGGCCGACCGATGACCGCAGCCACCCCCATACCGAAGGTCGACAGCCCCTTCTCCTCAGCGATCCGACGCCGCGCAGCCGCGACAATCTCTTCGGTCGGGACCTTGTTCGGACAACCGGCGCAGCAACTGCCACACAACAGGCACTGGCTTAAATCTTCCATCACCTTGGCTTCGAAGTCGATCTCACCATCCAGCACCGCTTGGGAGAGGGCAATCTTGCCACGTGCAACCCGTCCTTCTCGCCGCTCGGCACCGAACACCGGACAATGAGCGCGGCAGGCACCACATTTGACGCATTGCTCCATCTCTGCGCGATAATCTTCTAGGTCTTTTAGTTTGCTCATCAAATAAACTTCTTAAGTCAAAGGCTGCCTCGCGCAGAGACGCAGAGCCGCTGAGAAAATCTTATGCTTTTGGTCTTAACCTAACCCAAGACCCAAGATCTTAGGTTTTGACCCGGTTCACCTCTGCGTCTCTGCGTCTCTGCGCGAGGCGGTTTTCGTTGGGTTCAACTATCCAGAAATATTTTTCCGGGGTTCAGAATATTATTCGGATCGAGGGCCTTTTTGATCGCCTTCATGTAGTCCGAGGCTTTCTCTGTGATCTCCAGCGGGATGTAAGGGGCCTTGGCGATACCGACACCGTGCTCGCCGCTCATGGTTCCCCCCAAAGAGAGCGCGCCCTTGAACACCTCTTCGATGGCCTTTTCAGCCTTTTCCGCTTCGCCCGGCAGCTTCTTGTCGATCATCACATTGACATGAATGTTGCCGTCACCGGCATGGCCAAAGTTAACAATAGGGATGCCATATTTTTCGCTGATAGCGTCGACCTTGCGGATCATCTCTGGCACCTTGGAGCGCGGCACACAGATATCTTCATTGAATTTATCGGGGTTGACCTTGCGTAGCGATGCCGAAACCGAGCGACGGATCTGCCAGAGAGCTTCACTCTCTGCCGGAGTCTTGGCGATACGGGTCTCAACCACGCCCAGCGGCTGGATAATATCGGCGATTTTCTGCACCTGCTTTTCCAAAAATTCCCGGTCACCATCCACTTCGATAATCAGCACCGCGCGTGCCTCTTCAGGGACTTGCAGGTTCGTCGCCTGCCGCACACAGTCAATGGTACGACCATCCATGAATTCGAGGGTGGTCGGAATGATCTTATTACCGATGATCGCTGAAACCGCCTGGGCCGCGCCATCGATCGAGTCGAACATCACCAGCATGGTCTGCTTGGCTTCAGGGAGCGGCAGCAGCTTGATGATAATAAGGGTGATGATGCCGAGGGTCCCCTCGCTACCACAGATCAACTTGGTCAGGTCGTAGCCGACCACGCCCTTCATGGTCGGTCCGCCGGTGGTGATAATGTCCCCTTGCGGAGTAACAATCTGCAGCCCGATGATGAAATCCTTGGTTACGCCATATTTGACGCAGCGCGGTCCGCCAGCACATTCGGCAACATTACCGCCGAGGGTCGAAAACTTGAGCGAGGCAGGATCAGGTGGATAGAAGAGGCCGAGTTTTTCAACTGCCAATTGAAACTGCTCGGTCACCACCCCCGGCTCGACTGTCGCCACCAGGTTTTCACTGTCGATATCTATAATTCGATTCATTCGTTCGGTGGCGAGAACAATACCACCCGTAACCGGCAGACTCCCGCCGGTAAACCCGCTTCCGGCGCCACGAGGGAAAACCGGAATTTTTTCAGCGTTGGCCATCTTCATGATCAACGAAATTTCATCAGCGGTCAGCGGGTGTACCACCACGTCGGGCATGAACTTCAACTGGGTTGCATCGTAGCTATAGCAGAGCAGATCTGCCTTTTGGGTGGTGACGTTCTCTTTACCGACGATGTCGCTCAGAATTCGAATTATACGTGCCTCGATCATTGATTTTCCCTAGAGCTATAAATTCAAACGAAAGGGGCGCGATACCTCGACTGAGTTACCTGCACCCCGAAATTTCTGACTAATTCATTATCAAACAAGAGCTGAGCAAAAGTCCAGCCCACCTCACGCCTCTAGCGTTTCTTGAACCAACCACTCTTTTCCTGAAATTGCTCAACGCGATTTTTGCCCTTTTTCTTCGCCTGATAAAGCCCCTTATCGGCCGCCTCAATCAGCTCAGTCCGTTTGACCTTCCCCCCGGAAGGGAGGCTGGCGACACCCAGGCTCATAGTCACCCGGTAACTCATCTTTTCAAACATAAACTCCCCGGTGGCAACCGCTTCACGCAGTTTTTCGGCGACAATCAGCGCCTCCTCGGCTCCGGTTTCGGGGAGCACAAAGACAAACTCCTCGCCGCCATAGCGCGCAATCAGATCATACTCGCGGATCTGCTCACTGCAAACCCGACAGACTTCACGCAGCACGAAATCACCAACCTGATGGCCGTGGAAATCATTAAATTTCTTGAAATTGTCGATATCACACAGAATCAAACTTAACTCAAGATCTCGCCGCTGAGAGCGATTGAGCTCCTTTTCGAGAAAAATCTGAAAATAGCGATGATTATAGACCTCGGTCAAGCCATCCAGATTCGCAATACTTTCCAGATAGGCATTCTTCTCTTCCAGCTCTGCTGTCATTTTTTCGAGCAGAACCTTCGCTTTAACCAGCTCTCGGTTAATCTGTTCATAAGACATATTCAGTAGACCAAGCTCAATATTGGCTTCTTGTAGCAACTCGGGGATCGAGAGAGTCCCGCCAATTTTGATCCCGAAAAAATCGGCCGCCTGAGCAACCTCAACATTGACTCGGCGCAACAAATCATCGATGACTTCATCATCTAAGGCAAACCGTTGCTTGGCTTGTTCGCGAAATGGTCGATGATAGTCGATCGGCTTGCCGGAATAGAGGATATTGGCCAAGAGGCCAGCGAGGTAAATAATTTCGATGTTCCGCTTCATCACCGGATCGTCCCCGGGATAGCTATCGGGATCGTGGTGATAAGCGATCGGCAGAGTCAGACTTTCTGGAAAATGCCAATGATGTGCAGCATCACAGCCGATACTGGCATGGTTGGCACCAATCACCTCATCTTCGAGTTGAGTCAGGCTTTTTTCACCTTTTTCAACTCGGCTGAGAATTTCACAGTAACGTTCGGAGAAGGCGGTCGCCAGAATCAGCTTTCCCAGATTCGCCAGCAAGCCAACGGTAAAAACCTCTTCGGTATCATCATCACAGATTTTACTCATCAACAATTTGGCCGAGACCGCCGCTGCCAGTGAGCGTTCCCAAAACTCTTCGTAGCTGAAACCGCCGGGGACAGCAGCGTGCTCCATATTGAGAAAGGAGAAGGAGAGAACCAGTGACCTCACCGCGTTAGTTCCGAGAATCGCTACCGCCTGCTGAATGGTCCCGACCTCGTTGGGGAAATTATAGAAGGCAGAATTGACGACCTTGAGCACTTTGGCTGACAGCGAGATATCCTGGGCGATCAGCTTGGTGATATCGAAAATCGTCGTGTCTTCCTTGGCAGTCAAACTAATCAGCTTGGAAGCCACCGTCGACAGAGTGGGGAGCGAGCCCGAGTCTATCACCTGCTGTAGCACTTTTTCTTTATTCATCCGCGTATCAATCTCCTCTCACTCGTCGAGGTTTTTCGACAAGATTAAAGATTACCATTAATTCGCGGCAGCACCAGTCCACCATCCGGAATAATCACCGTTTTCGGCTGACCGCCCAGTCCAGCCAACGCCATGTCGATCGCCTGTTGTAAATCTGCAGCCTTCTCCATCCCCATCCGAGCGCTGGTCTGTGCATCGAACTCACTCACCAGCAGCACCCGAAAGCGGCGGGCCTTACTCAAAATCGAATGGGCGGTCTGGCCGTTGATCTGATAATTTGCGCGTAGCGCCGCTTCAAATTCTTCTAAATCCTGATAATCGAACCAGGAGTAAAACTGATCGTTGCCAAAGCCGTCACGGCAGGCGGCCAGCAGGATAATCGTCCCCCCCTCGCGGACTGCGCGGCAGCCGTAGTCGAGGGCTTTCTGTGCCTGAATCAAGTTCATATCCTTGGGTTCACCGCCACTTGAGATAATCGCCAGATCGGCCAAATCTGTTCTCGGCTGATAAAGCTCGCGCACCTGCTCACAGGCCGCCTGATGCGCCTGCTCAAGCTCGCCGACATAGACACCGAGGATCTCTTTCTGCGGCGAGAGCACCGTATTCAGCAGCAGATCACAACGTACCATGCGAGCCGCTTCAAGCAGATTACGGTGGACCGGATTGGCTTCCAGCACCCCCGGGACAGCCTGGGGATGTTTGCCTGTCTGTGGAGCAGGATTAAACACCGAGAAATGACTCGCCATACAGGTTTTACGGGCTGCCACCCCAGGCACCAATCCTTTGCGGCCGCCGCCAAACCCGGCAAAATAATGAAACCCGACCGTACCGGTGACTATCACCCGATCGGCTGCGATTAAACGCCGGTTAATCGCTACCGGAATTCCGCTGGCTGTCTGCCCCAGTCCAACCAACTGTTCTTGGTCATCACAATCATGGTCAAACACCTCGATCCGGCCAAACAGCGGCCCGAGAATTTTCCGATGCTCTGCCTCGGTCTGGGGACGATGAATTCCCAAAGCGATCAACACACTGATCTGCTCATTGGCTATGCCACAATTGTTCAATTGCTCGACCAGCAGCGGCAGATAGATTTCACTGCCGGTATAGCGCGTGATATCACTGGTCACAATCACCACGCGATCTTCTGCACCAAAAGTGGCTGTCAAAGGTGGCATGCCAATCGGTTCAGCCAGCGCCTTGCGGATCATCTCTTCTGCACAAAGGCCTGGCGGTGCTATCTGTGGCTGGAGTGTCGGCGCCTCAAAAGGGAGCTCGCCAGACTGCTTGCCATTGGCATATTTCAGATCAACCTGCATAAAACCCCCTGTCCCTGCGAGTTTACCAACATTCTCTGTCTTGCAGCATCCGTCCGGTTCATGTTAAATACTTCAATCTCCCATCTCCTGCACAAGAGGGTATGACATGAAACTGGAAATCCTGCCACTGACTACCGCGAAAGAAAAAATCACTGACGAATCAGAATTGGTCTTCGGTAAAAAATTTACCGACCGAATGTTCGTCATGGAGTTTGACCGCAAACAAGGCTGGCACTCTGCCCGTATTCAGCCTTATGGTCCCTTTGCCCTCGACCCGGCTGCGATGGTTCTGCACTACTCGCAGGAGATTTTCGAAGGGTTGAAAGCCTTCCGCCGTGCCGATGGCTCGGTGGCGCTCTTTCGTCCCAAGGATAACATCTCGCGCTTCAATCGCAGCGCTGAACGCATGTGCATGCCCGAAGTTGACGAAGAATTTTTCCTCGAGTCGCTGCTTGAGCTGATCCGCCTTGAAGCGGACTGGGTCCCAAAAAGCGAGGGGACCAGTCTTTATATCCGCCCGACCATGATCGCCAGCGAAGCGATGCTCGGAGTCCGTCCCGCAGACCAATATCTCTGCTACGTCATTCTTTCACCGGTTGGCGCCTACTACAAGGGAGGAATCGCTCCAGTCAAGATCTGGATTTCCGACCACTACGTCCGCGCTGCCCATGGCGGGACTGGCGAAGCCAAAACCGGCGGCAACTACGCGGCGAGTTTGATGGCCGCCAAAGAAGCCTCCGAAAACGGCTATGACCAGGTCCTCTGGCTCGATGCTCGTGAGAAAAAGTATGTCGAAGAGGTCGGTAGTATGAATATGGTCTTCCTCTATGATAACAAAATTGTCACCTCACCCCTCAAGGGGACGGTGCTCGACGGCATCACCCGGCGCTCGGTCCTCCAACTCGTCAAGGACCTGGGTTACCAGATCGAAGAGCGGGCCCTTTCGGTTGATGAGGTTATGGAAGGTGCGCAGACAGGGCGGCTCAAAGAAGCCTTCGGCTCCGGCACTGCGGTGGTCATTTCGCCGGTCGGTTCCTTCTGCTATCAGGATAGCTGCGTACAACTCGGTAACGGCGAGCCGGGTGAGCTGACGATGAAGCTCTATAAAGAGTTGACCGATATTCAGTACGGCCGCCAGCCTGACAGATATAACTGGATCACCGAGATCTGAGGATTTAATTTCGGCGCAGAGCTTTGTCACCAATAGGTGAAAAGCTCTGCGCAAGATCCAACGAACACCTGAATCTGCCCCGACAACAAGCAGCCCACTGCTTATTTTTTAACCAGACCCCTCTCCGCTCCAAGCCTAACCTCCCGAAATTTCTGAACTCTAGTTCTGGCACAGCGGTTGCTATCTTCCTTACTCGGCACTGAAGCCCAAGAGTCTCCGGAGGATCAAAGATGACCCGACTGTTTAAGCTGCTCTCCCCAGCGTTTATTTATTTTCTGCTCTCCTCCCCCGCTCTGGCGGCCGAAGGTCTCGACAGCGGAGATACCGCCTGGATGCTGGTGTCTTCTGCTCTGGTCCTGATCATGCTTCCCGGGTTGGCGCTCTTCTATGGCGGCATGGTCCGCTCAAAAAATGTCCTTTCGACCAGCATGCACACCTTTGCCGCGATGGCGATCATCGGCGTGCAGTGGATCGCCTTCGGCTATAGTCTTGCTTTTGGTGGACCTGGTCCGCTGATTGGTGGCTTCGATCAACTGTTTCTGAACGGCATCACCCCCGAGAGCCTGACCGGAACCATTCCTACCTACGTTTTTGTGATGTTTCAGGGGATGTTCGCCATCATAACCCCGGCCCTGATCTCGGGCGCCGTGGCTGAACGGATGAAGTTTTCAACCTACTGCGTTTTCATTCTTCTCTGGTCAACCCTGGTTTACGATCCGCTGTGTCACTGGGTCTGGGGCGAAGGTGGCTGGCTGGCAGCTGACGGCGCTCTCGACTTTGCCGGCGGCACCGTTGTTCACCTCTCATCAGGGATCAGTGCCCTGATGATTGCTCTGGCCCTCGGTAAACGGATCGGCTACCCACAGGAGCGCATGACTCCCCATAATTTGCCAATGACCCTGCTTGGCGCCGGGCTGCTCTGGTTCGGCTGGTTCGGGTTCAATGCCGGCAGCGCTCTCTCTTCTGGTGGAAGCGCAGCCCTGGCTTTTACCACCACCCAAACCGCGGCTGCGGCCGGGGCTCTGTCATGGAGTCTGATTGAGTGGTTTCATGCGGGAAAACCGAGCGCACTGGGAGCAGCCTCAGGAATCGTCGCAGGCCTGGTTGTTATCACACCTGCTGCCGGGTTCGTCACTCCCGGCTGGGCGATGTTGATGGGTCTTTCGGCAGGACTGGTCTGCTATGGCGGCGTCATGCTGAAGCATCGTCTCGGCTACGACGACTCCCTCGATGCTTTTGGTGTACACGGTCTGGGAGGGGCATGGGGTGCCATCGCCACCGGCATCTTCGCCAGTGTTGGTGCAACCGGTCTGATTGGCGGCAATTTTCACCAGCTTTGGGTGCAAATTGTCAGCGTTCTGGCCGCTGGCGGTTATGCGGTCGTCGTCACCCTGCTGCTGCTGTTTGTGCTGAATAAGACCATGGGCCTGCGGGTTGAGAAAGATGATGAACGTATGGGTCTCGATCAGTCCGCTCACTCGGAGACGGGTTACAATTATTAAGCTGTGATCCTTGTTCCAATCTACATTTAACCCAGCTTCAGACTTAGATTTCACACCCAGAATAGTCCGTCACGGTGACATCACCGTGACGGACTATTTACTTAATGTACTCACCTTGTCCCATATTTACTCATTCTTCTGAAATTTCAGAATAAATCGAGAACCTGTCATTTTTTCAGAAGCCATTAAGATCAAAATTCACCTGTTATTTCAGTAGCATAAGCCAACTTGCCTTAGCCAGAAACAGAGAGGGTAGGCAACGGCATGAAATGTGCTTCGCTATTCGCGCCTCCCCGTGGACCAGACAGGCCACCGGGAAATTCTACCCAGCAAGGAGTACACGCCAATGTGTCGCATCGGAGCTATCAAAAGCCGCAACTATGTGCACCCGAGCCAGGCACTGCAATTGATGCAGTCGCAACAAAAAGGCCATGACAATTCTGGCTTTGCCATGGTCATGCATGACCTCGGGGGCATATTTGAAAACTACAAGCACCTCCCCACGCTATCGATGGCTGCAACTGACGAAGGGGTTAAAATCGCAGAAGACATCCTGCATCAGGCTGGTTTTCAGCGGGTGATGCAGTGGGTGCCAGAAACCGACGATCGTCCGGACCTCGACATTAATGCGATGCCCAATTATGTCTTTGAGACCTTCGATTACCCCAAAGTTTTGCGCAATACCGAGCAGAAGGTCAAAGAAGACCTGTTGCTCGATATGCGACTAAAACTTCGTGCAGCGCTCGAGCCCAACGATGAAGGCTTCGCCTACTCTTTCTGGCCTGACGTTGTCACCTTAAAAGAGATTGGCAACCCGCGCGACATCGGCACCTATTTCAAACTCTGGGAACCGGATGACAAATTTACCGCCAAGGTCATCACCACCCAGTGTCGGCAGAACACCAACTACGACATCGTGCGCTATGCCGCTCACCCCTTTCATCTACAGGGCTACACGGCGCTGGCCAACGGCGAAAACACCTTCTACCTGAAGAATGTCGAGTTTCAGCGCAAGCTGCATCGCGGCTACATCGGCTTTGAGTCTGACTCGCAGTGCTTCCTCTACACCCTGCACTATATCCATCGTGAACTCGGTTGGCCGCTGCGCTACTTCAAACACGTGGTCACACCGCTCCCCTTCGACGATATCGAAAAACGCGAGGATGCCCGGCAGCTCAAGGCGATCCGCCAGTCGCTAGGCCACCTCGAGATCAACGGCCCCAACACCATCATCGGTGTCCTGCCGGACAACACCCTGTTCACCTGCTGCGACGCCAAGAAGCTGCGCCCGATCGTCATCGGCCGCACTGAGGATACAGTCGTCTTCTCTTCCGAGGTCTGCGGCATCAATGAGATTCTTCCCGATCGCGACTGGGCGACCGACATCTACCCCCATGAACGCGAGATCGTGACAATCGATGACAAGCTGGAGGTTCAGCGATGGAAACAATGAGAGTACAGGACGTCACCCCCAACGATCTTCCCTGGAAGATCCGCTACGACGCCCACCGCTGCACCCTCTGTGGTTCCTGCGTTGCGGCCTGCTCCTTCCGCGCTATCGAAGCCAAGGTCGAGCGGCGGAGGCTGATCTTCTCCGAGAGTGAATTCCCCGAGCCCAAAGCACGTTTTTCCGCGGTGCCGGTGATCCGTCAGGTCAAGTCAGTCAAAAACTACTGCCGTGGTTGCGGCATCTGCGAAAAGGTCTGCCCGAACGACGCCATCGCCCCCGAGCGCAACCCCGACTCACGCCACCCGATCATCACCCGCTGCCTCGGTGGCGATTCGATCAAACGCGGCGGACGCAAGAATCTCGAATCCACGGTGCGCACATTAGATAAACTGCGTATCGGGCGGATTTCGCAGATGACCGACCCGAGCCTTGATGCCCAGCGTCACACCTTCGACATGCTGGCACCTTTCGGCCGGATTCTGCCACCACAGAAGTTGCCGCTGGGGGTCGGACCAGAAGGCCTGCTGCAGACGACAGGGACCACACCACCGGTCAACTGGATCTACCCGGTGATCATCGGCGATATGTCGATTGGGGCCCTCTCCTGGCGGATGTGGGAAGCGGTCGCGATGGCGGTTGCCTACCTTAATGAGGAGTGCGGTCTGCCGGTGCGGATGTGCTCCGGCGAAGGGGGAGTTCCAGCACGGCTGCTGAAATCCAAATATCTCAAGTATATGATCCTGCAGATCGCCTCGGGTCACTTCGGCTGGAACCGGATCGTCAAGGCGATGCCGCACATGGTCGAAGACCCCGCCGGAATCCTGATCAAGATCGGTCAGGGCGCCAAGCCTGGCGATGGTGGTCTGCTGATGGCGCAGAAGGTTGCAGAACATATTATGGCGATTCGCGGTGTCCCCAAAACAGACCTGCTCTCTCCGCCAAACCATCAGGGGCTCTATTCGATCGAAGAGAGCGTACAGAAGATGTTCCTCTCCTTCAACGCCGCGTTCAAATTTCGCGTGCCGGTCGCGATCAAGGTCGCAGCATCAGCCACCTCGGTCTCAGTCTTCAACAACCTGGTGCGTGATCCCTACAATATCGTCGGTGGATTCTTCCTCGACGGCATTGATGGCGGGACTGCTGCTGCCCACGAGGTCAGCCTCGATCACACCGGTCACCCGATCGTCTCCAAGTTACGCGACTGCTACCTGGCCGCAACCGCTCAGGGACGTCAGGGTCAGATTCCGCTCTGGGCCGCCGGCGGTCTGGGCAAAACCGGCGATCTCGCCGCCGATGCCTTCAAGATGATCTGTCTCGGCGCCAACGGTGTCTTCACCGGCAAGCTCATTCTGCAGATGGCCGGCTGCATCGGCAACGATCAGGGCCGTTGCAACGCCTGCAATACCGGGCTCTGTCCGGTCGGCATTACCACTCAAGAGCCACCATTGGTCCGGCGTCTCGACCCGGAGAAAGTTGCACAAAACATCGTCAACTACTTCCTCGCTATGGATACCGAGTTCAAGAAGTTGATGGCTCCCATCGGCAACAGTTCGCTGCCGGTCGGCCGCGCCGATGCGCTGGTCGCTACCGATCAGGCCGTCGCCGATAAACTACAGATTCAATACGTATGTTAAGAGCAGGTGAGGCGGGAGGCGTGAGGAGTGAGGCGAGAAAAGCAAAAGGCCTTTACCCCTCACCCCTCACTCCTTACAACTCACGGAGATTAAAACATGTCAGCTAAAATTATTGGATTTGATGAAAACAACCAGCGGATTTCGACCCAGCAGTTGCTGCAGCAAATCTATGGTGCCCTCGACGCAGGCAAGACCGAATTCGAAATTCTCGCCAGCGGTCATCACAATATCGGTGGACCCTTCTGGACCAAAGACGGCTCACCGCTCAAGTTCCGGGTCAAAAACCCTGGCCAGCGGGTCGGCTCCTTCGGCCTCGAAGGGACTGAGATCGTCGTTGAAGGTTCTGCTCCCGCTGATGCCGGTTGGCTGAACGCCGGCGCCGAGCTGACCATCCTCGGTGATGGCGGCGACACCACCGCCCATTGCGCGGCCAGCGGCAAGATCTACGTCGCCGGGCGGGTCGGTACCCGTTCCGGTTCGCTGATGAAACACGACCCGGCCTACCCAGCTCCCGAGTTCTGGGTCTTGAAGCGCACCGGTTCCTTCTGCTTTGAATTCATGGGCGGTGGCATCGCGGTGATCTGCGGGATCGGCTGCGAGGATGTCAACTCGATCCTCGGCAACCGCACCTGCGCCGGCATGGTCGGCGGGACCATCTACGTCCGCGGCCCGGTTAAGGGGCTGGCTGACGATGTCTGGATGCTTGATCTCGACGACGCTGACCGTGAGTTTCTTGCCACGGGAATGCCAACCTTTCTTGACAAGATCGAGCGCAAAGAGTTGCTCAAGGAACTGACCGATTTCTCGGCCTGGAAGAAGATCGTCGCCAAAACCAATTCCGAACGCAGGGTTCACTCTCGCATCACCATGCATGAGTTCCGCATGCAGAAATGGGTCGAAGGTGGTATCTTCGGGGACCTGATTGATGACGACTATCTCGATGTCGGCGGTCTGGTCAATACTGGCAGCGGGCGACTCAAAATACCCCACTGGCAGGACAAACGTTTCGGCGCCCCTTGTCAGGTGGCCTGCCCGTCGAATATCCCGACTCAGGATCGGATCAACCTGCTGCGTCAGGGGAAGCATGACGAAGCCTTGCAGCTGGTCCTCAAATATTCGCCTTTTCCAGCCAGCGTCTGCGGTGAAGTCTGCCCTAACCCCTGCATGGACGCCTGCAGCCGCCAGTTTGTCGACAAGTCGGTCAGCATGGCCTCACTTGGTCGTTTGTCACGTGACATTCCAGCTCCGCAAATTGCACCGGCAACCGGCAAGAAAATTGCTGTGATCGGTGGTGGCCCTGGCGGTCTTTCCGCCGCCTGGCAGGCGCGCCTTGCTGGCCATGAAGTGACTGTTTTTGAGGCGGATGTTGAAGTTGGCGGCAAGCTGCGTCAGGTTATTCCAACCGAGCGACTCCCCGAGAACTCACTGCAAAGCGAGATCCAGCGGATTAAAGATCTGGGGATCGAGGTCAAGGTTAATACCCCGGTCGATTCCAGCCTGTTCGAACAGATCCGCAATGAACATGACGCGATCGTCATCGCATCCGGCGCGCACAACGCTGTGGTGATCCCTTTCCCTGGCCACGAACGCCTGGTCAAGGGGATCGACTTCCTCAAAGAAGTCAACGCGGGTAAAAAACCCAAAATTGGCAAAAGAGTCGTGGTCATCGGTGCGGGGAACGCCGGCATGGATGTGTGCCTTGGCGCCTACGCTATGGGGGCCGAGAAGGTCATCTCGATTGACGTTCAGCGGCCTGCCGCGTTCAAGAAAGAGATCGATCACGTCAAGGCCCTGGGCGGCGAAGTTCGCTGGCCAGTCTTTACCGAAAAAATTACCGCCGAAGGTCTGGTGACCAAGGATGGCGAGTTGATTGAAGCGGATGAGGTTATTATCTCGGTTGGTGAACGGCCAGACCTCTCATACGTTCCACGTGAATGGCTGACCGAGCGCGGCATGATGGATATCGACGCCTGCGGTCAGTCGACCAAGGCCCCAGGTGTCTTCGCCATCGGCGATGCCACCCACCCCGGCCTGCTGACCCACGCCATCGGTCAGGGGCAGGAAGCGATCAACTATATGAATGACATGCTCGCTGGCAAGAAGGTCACCCCGCTGGTCAAGATCGAGATGATCAACCAGGCCTGCCTGAGCAAAGAGCTCTTCCGTCCACGCAACCGCGGCAAGCTGAAGGTGACCGACGGCAAAGAAGAAACTCTGCGCTGCATCAGCTGCGGCACCTGCCGCGACTGCACCATGTGCCTCGAAGCCTGTCCGGAAGGCGCGATCCAGCGTGTGGAAAAAGAGGACGGCACCTTTGAGTACCTCTCCGACGACCGCGACTGCATCGGGTGCAGTATTTGCGCTGGGATCTGCCCCTGTGGGGTCTGGGCGATGGAGCAGGTCGTTTAACCACCAAACGACATAATGATAAAAAGGGTGCTGCCGGATTTGGCAACGCCCTTTTTATATCTCTTCCGTTCGTATCAGCGCGAAAGGGGACATCCGATAGCTGAAATAGCCGACTCCAGCCTGCTGCGCCAACAGTTTCTTGATCCGGTCCCGATTAACCGGATGTTCAACCAGATCGCAAACCAGCCCCTCGTCAAACCAGCCGACCTCAAGGCTCTCCTCGCTGGTCGTGGCTTCTCCACCCTTAAGCCGTGCGGAGAAGCCGAACACAACCGAAGAGGGGAGCGGACCAATTTTGGAGAAAACTGCCAGCAACCGCTCGGCCTCTACTTCATAACCTGACTCTTCCAGAACTTCACGCCCAACAGCCTCAAACAGATCTTCACCATGCTCGACGTGCCCCTGGGGAAATTCCCAACCACGTAGCGGATGCCTGATCAGCAAAAGGCGCCCCTCTTCATCACGAACAACAACGGTGACAACAACGGCATGTAGTGGACGCTCCATGCAACCTCCTAATTCAGGCACAAACACCCTGAAGCTTTTCAAGGAACTGCAATTGCTCACTGCAGCCCGACATATTTGGATACCCCGCTGTCCTAAGCAGCTCAGAGACCAATATCTCAGATGATTGTTCCGCCTGTTCCTGCTCTAAACGCGTCAATAATTGACGGGTTTTCAAGCCATCAAACCAATCATGCCAGGCGCGCAAAAATTGTACGCCTGATGTCTGTTTTTGCAACTTTTGCCAGACCGCAAAGAAATCGGCTGCAACAAGAAAAGACTTGAGTAAAGGGGAAATCTGGGCCGCCTGCGCGATAAGGATACCGGCCGCCTCTGTGTGTAAGGTATCGACGGCAGCCAGCCAGTTCTTCAACACCCGAAAAGAATCAGCAGAGATAAAATGATAAAGACTTTTGCCCTGTTCGACCCGGGCTTCAAGGGTGCGCCCGGTGCCAAAGGGGACACGTGTGGAATAGCGGGCCGCGGGCTGCACCAGAGTCCCAGCAAGAGGACTGACGCCGTCGGTTTTCACGAGCTGTTGCAAAAAATAGAAATCCTCCCCCGCTTGGCGACGCTTCATCCCACCGGCAGCGACGTAGGCAGACGCGCGGCACGCCAGTGCGCTACCGATGCTGATAACCGCATAGGGAGAGCCCGCCCAGTGCAGGCCAAACTGATATGCGCGCAAGTAGAGCTCATATTCACGGATCGCTGCTTCCTGCGCCGGGGTTTCCCCGGCTTGATGACGAAAAGGCAAATAGGCTGCGCCACAGGGATTACGCTCGAAATGGGCAAAAAGCATCGGCAGATAATTGCCGTCGACCAGGCTGTCAGCATCAAGCGAAATCAGTAAAGGATTAGTCCCCCAGTCAAGCTGCGCAAGGGCCAGATCAAACCCAATCTTTCGCGCCAGCCCGACGCCGTCCTTTTCGGGCAGCTCGAATCCCGAACCGGCAGCATCGACCCAGGCAAGATTCAATTGTGGGCAAGGGCGCTGCTCAAGCCAGCACAATGAAAGCTTATTTTGTGCCTTCTGTTCTGGATCAGCCGTGAGTCGATTATTGACAACAACTATGATCAGGGTTTGATTCAAGAGAACTGATGGATTTTTCGCCAGAGAGTGGAGGGTTTTGGGCAGCGAATCGGCTTCAGCAAGCGCGGGAATAACGATAGCAGCTCTAAAGCCATCAGCTTGACAGCCCACCAGTTTCCATGGCGAGTTCGCGCCACGCGTGCGTAGATATTTTGCAGTTTTGGGGTCGAAACTATCCGGTTTCACAGTCTACCCTCAAGGATCGTTAGTGCGAGCTCAATTCACAAATACTGAGGGCAAGGAATCCAGATACCGACATAACTCGGCAAACGGATCTGCCTGAGCATCCAGCCAATGAATATCCACCCCCTGCTTCTCCATCCGACGGAAGAAGTTTTCCTGGCGCTTGGCAAACAGGCAGATGGCGTTGTGCAGTTTCTCCTGCATATCATCCCGGCTTAGCTGATCTTGCAGATACTGAGCAATCAGACGATATTCGAGACCATAAAACTCTAATCGCTCCCAGGGGACGCCATCAGCGTGCAGCTGCTGAACCTCGTCGATCATCCCTTGATCAAAGCGCTGCTGCAGACGTAAAGCAATCCGCTGGCGCAGAATGTCACGTGGCCAACGCAGGCCAAATACAATCGGTCTGATTTGAGGCAGGACTGGAGCGATAGAAGTTAACTCACCGATGGCAATCTCGAGCGCCCGTACCAGGCGTTCCCGCTCATCGAGGTCTGTTCTGTTGTGCTGTAGCGGCTTCAATTCGATCAAACGCTGACGCAATTGATCATCCGATAAGAGCGCAAGTTCGGCGCGCAGTTGCGGGTTCTCAGGCACCTCAATCAGCTTGTAGCCGCGCAGGACAGCATCAAGATACATTGCGCTCCCGCCACAGATCAGTGGCAGTTTGCCACGCGAAGAGATCTCATCTATCGCCGCAAAACAATCTTGCTGGAAATTGAAAAGGTTGTATTCAGTGCCTGGTTCGACAATATCGATCAGGTGGTAAGGGATCACGCCATACTCGTCTAAATCCTTGCCGGTTCCCAGATCCATACCGCGATAGACCTGACGCGAATCAGCGGAAATAATCTCAGCGCCAAGGTGTTCTGCAGCGCGTACCGCCAATGAGGTCTTGCCACCGGCGGTCGCACCGAGAATCACCAGCAGATCGTATGGTTGATGAGCATCGAGCATGGGAAAGAATCCAGGTTATACCTGCGGGGCAGCTTTACGCCGTGGCCGACGTTTACGCCGCGGCTTCTTACGCTCTGTTGTGTCCGGTTTAGACTCGGCCTCTAAAGCTCCCTGCCAGAGGGCATAGGTATCATTCAAGCTGTGGTCGATCTGGCACCAAAGGGCGAAAAATTCAAAAATGCGGGGAGTAAAAGGATGACGCAGAAATCTCGACTCGCCTTTCATCCCGCGACCACGCGCCAGGCGAAAACAGCCGAGCAACAGATCACGAGCCTCACAGCGGATACCCTGTGCAATGCTGTAGGACAAACAATGCGGTCGCAGCAACTTATCAGCAACCGCCAGAGCGTCAGTGATATGCATGGTACGACCCGCGGGACAACGCTCAAAAAACGCCGGCAAGACAAGCCCGGCGAGGGCTAGACTCTCGCGAATTGGAGTGCCTTCGGCGGTCCGTTGATCGATCAATTTCAATACGTCAAAGGTTTGCGGCAAAAAAGGGATGTCGGCAAACAACTGGTCGAGCAGACCATAACGCTGGGCCAACTCACAGACCTGTCCGGCCACCCGATGACGGAACAGTTCCATGATCTCTTCACGCAAGCGCGCACTCGAAGCTGTCGACAGCAACTGACGGCGCTGATCTATGGCCGAGATGATCTTGTCATCGAGAGTAAAATCAAGTCGTGCAGAGAACTCAAGTGCACGCAGCATCCTCACTGGATCTTCCTCAAAACGCACAAGGGGATCACCGATCATGCGCAGGTGCCGTTCTTCGAGATCTTTCAGGCCGCCAACATGGTCAATAACCGAGAAGTCATCAATGTTGTAAAACAGGGCGTTAATCGTAAAGTCACGACGAAAAGCATCCTCGCGCTCGCTGCCGAACACATTTTGGACAAAATGGAAGTGATCATCGTCGTTTTCAGGCAATTCATCATCGGCCGGGTTACGCCTGAAGGTCGCAACCTCAACCAGCAGATTGCCGCGGAAACGGATATGGGCCAAACGGAAACGGCGGCCGACCAGAAAACAGTTCCGGAACAGAGCCTTGACCTGATTTGGCGTCGCATCGGTACCGACATCAAAATCCTTTGGCGTCCGCCCCAACAACAGATCACGCACGCTCCCACCAACTAAATAGGCCCGATACCCTTGCCGGTTCAGCCGGTAAAGAACCTTCAGTGCATGTTCATCAATCTCGTTGCGCGAGATGCAATGCTCTGCACGGGGCAGGACGATCGGAATTTCAGCGGTGTGAATTGCAGGAGGCATCTTAGGTGATTTTGGCATCTGGATCTTTCTTGTCATGTGAATTTTGCCGCAAACTATAGCAGAAAGAGCTTAATTGAGATATGTATTCTTCGCTTCCAGAAGAAGCCACTAAGCGGCACCTCTCAGCACCTCTAGCGCAACGCACCCTCCTCCACATAAATTCTTGCCAATAAAATCCTTTTATTAAAGAGCTTGCACTCTTCATGAGTGCTGTTATTATCTTTGCTCGATGTGCTGCCTCTAATCACAAAAAGTCAACTTGATGGCTATCCGCTACAAACTTTCAATCATGCTGATGATGGCGGTTTTTTTACCGCTGCTTGCCAGTCGCAGTGTTTTTAAGTTTTATTCGGGAAGGACTCAGGATCTCACAGCTCAAGCGACGAATGCGCTGGCGACGGCAGAAGAGTTATCAAATCAGACGTCCCATCGGAAACAGAGGCTTCAGCATTTTATCCTTAAACCGGAGCATGAGATCGGCCAACACTTGGCTAACCGCACATCAGGCGCAGAAACCTATAGGTCGACAAAAATACAATCAACAATTGGTAGGGACGCTTAGCATTCCGTCCACGCAAGTCCATTATCAACGCGCAAAGGTCACTCGATGAAAAATCTAAAAATCGGCACTAAAATTTGGCTACTGGTCGCAATCCTTCTCTTTTTCGTCGTGATCGCCATTATCGGCGGACGGAATGCCATCTCTCAGGTCAAACAAGAAGCCGTTCTGCAGATAGAACAGGTCATGAACAGCAGCCACAAAACTGAATTGAAAGCCTTGGTCGACAGTACTGCACTCAACATGGCCGCTGAGATTGAGGGGCTTACAGAAGCAAAAGATGTGATCGAGCGCTTACGCAAGCTGAATAACCCGATCCGCTTTTTTGATAATAAATCGGGGTATTTTTTCATCTATGACCTGCAAGGCGTCTGTCAGTCCTTACCGCCCAAACAGTCCCTTCAAGGAAAAAGCCTGATCGATCTGAAAGATCAGAATGGTCTTTATCTGGTGAAGGAGCTCCGTCAGGCGGCGCAGAACGGCGGGGGGTTTGTCACCTATGTCTGGCCGAAGCCGCCCAGCGATGAACAGCAACCTAAACTCAGCTATGCGCGGATGATCCCCGGCACTGAATTCTGGATCGGCACCGGGATCTACATCGATGACATTGAGGCCCAGAAAAAGACATTGACGGCATCCATGAGCACAAGGATCCGGCCGATCCTGCTGTGGAGTGTAACGATCCTCTCCCTTTTCTTCATTCTGCTGGTGTTACCGATGATTCTGCTGCTAATTCGGCAGACGGTTCGCCCTCTCAAGCAATTAAAAGCTGTTGCCAGCGAACTTGAACAGGGAAATCTCAATTCCCGTGCTGAATGGAATAGCACTGACGAAATTGGCGAACTCGCCTCATCTCTGAATGCAATGGCAAAAAATCTGAGTCACTATGCCGAACAGGCACACGAAATTGCCAATGGTAACCTCATGGTTCAGGTCCAGGTCAACTCGCCAAAAGACACTTTGGGCGCGGCATTGAAGGCTATGGTCGAGAGTCTTCAGTCGATTATCGGCAACATTCGCTCTTCTGCCGACCAGATCGCCTCAGGAAGTGTTCAAGTCAGTGATTCCTCGCAGTTGCTCTCTCAGGGGGCTACAGAATCAGCGGCGTCCCTGGAAGAGATTGCGGCATCGATGAATGAGATCGGGACTCAAAGCAAACAGAGTGCCGAAAACGCCCTTCAAGCTAACCAGTTAACCGCCGGAGCGCGTGAAGCAGCTGATTCTGGCGCGAGTAGCATGAATGCCATGATCACGGCCATGGGCGAAATCAATGATGCGGGACAAAATATTCACAAAATCATCAAGGTCATTGACGAGATCGCGTTTCAGACCAATCTTTTGGCATTGAACGCAGCGGTTGAAGCGGCTCGAGCGGGCCAGCATGGTAAAGGGTTCGCTGTGGTTGCTGAAGAAGTACGCAACCTTGCCGCACGCAGTGCCAAGGCCGCACAAGAGACTGCGGAACTGATCGAAGGCTCGGTGCAAAAAGCTGCCAACGGCACGCAGATCGCTAAAAACACTGCTGACGCGCTTGAAGGCGTAATCAGCGAAATCACGAAAGTCACGGCGCTCGTCGGTGAAATTGCCACTGCAAGTCATGAACAGGCCAATGGCATAGAACAGGTCAATACCGGGTTAACCCAGATAGACCAGGTCATCCAGCAAAACACCGCCAGCGCTGAAGAGAGCGCATCCACCAGCGAAGAATTGTCCAGCCAGGCGGCCGAATTAAAACATCAGCTCAGCCATTTTGAGCTGGGTGACGAGTCTCGAAACTACAATCTTAGAACCCCTTCCTTCCCTCGTCCGCGTATTCCAGCACAAACCACATCCACCTGGGGCGGTGTTCCGGCACAGATAACCCAGCAAACGGATAAGGGCTTTGTCATTCCATGGGACGCCCGGTTCAATACTGGTATCTCAGCTATGGACAAACAACACCAGCGGCTGGTTGAGCTGATCAATCAACTCTTCCAGTGCATGAAGGATGGCGGAGACAGAATGATACTCGGCGGCGTGGTGGATGAGTTAGTCAAATACACGGTGTACCATTTCCGTGCTGAAGAGGATCTGATGCGCCAACATCGATATCCAGATTTCGAGACCCATAAACAAATCCATGAGCAATTTATCGCAAAGGTCGCGAAGTTTGCGGATAACCTGAAATCAGGGGAACGATTGGCTCCAGCCGATATCTACAAATTTCTGAAAGACTGGCTAATCAGCCATATTGAAAAACAGGATCGAGACGGCTACGCACTATTTGTCAAAAAGTAAGGTGAAGTCAAAGCTGATATTTCGAGCAGATGAGCGGGAAACCACAACTTCAATAATTAATTTTTATTAAATAATACTTGCCCGAAAGGCAAGACTCGCTATAATTAAACTTCATGAGCAAACGCTACTCAAATTACTAGCCAGCACAAAAGCGGCAGTTTTCAGGACGGTAACCATGACCCTAGAAATCGACGACGACCAAATCGAAATTATCCAGGAATTCATCACCGAAAGCCGGGACATGATCGAGCAGTTGGAGCCGCAGATCATCGAACTTGGACAGAATAGTGATCCGGAAACGATAAACGCAATCTTCCGCCTCTTCCATTCAATGAAAGGGAGTGCCGGATTCCTCGAGTTTGACCACTTGACGCGGGTCGCACACGCCGCAGAGAACCTGCTTGACCTGATCCGCAATGGTGAGATCACTCTCATCACGGACCACGTCAATCTGCTCTGCGCGGCCTGTGATTTTGCCAAGGAAGCACTCGAAACTGTCGAAGCGAACTTTACCGATGATGAAATGTTCGGTGCTGCTGACATAATGGCCGAAAAACTTCATCAAGCAATTGAGCTCGCCAAAGGCGGTTCTGAAGAGGTTCAAGAGGAACAACCTGAAATTGACCAGACGGTTGAACTTGGTGCGTCGGCAGATCTTCCGCAACTTGAAATCAACGATGAAATGCGTCAAAGCTTTGTCACCGAGGGGCTCGAACTGCTGCAGAATGCCGAGCAAGGCATGCTGGCCTGGGGAGAAAACAGCAATGACCCCGAAGCCCTGGCTGATCTCTTTCGCAACATGCACAGCTTTAAGGGAAATTGCGGTTTCTTCGGTTTTTCGGAAATGGAGAAGCTCGCCCACCAGATGGAGACAGTTCTTGATCGCGCGAAATCTGGCAGCGCCCTGGCGACCGACAATCCTGCAGACACTCTGCTGGCAGCACTTGACTTACTCCAAAATGCGGTCGCAGAGCTCAGTGAAAATCGCGATGCGTTGGTTCCCGATTTGGATGAACACCTTCTTGAACTTCAAAAGTTACTTCCACCAATGATCGGTGAAATTCTGATTGCAGAGGGGGTTGCCGCCGAACACGTCGCCAACGCAGTCCAAACACAGAAGAAACCCGTAGGTGAAATTCTTATTGAGCAAGGAAAAGCTTCAACCACACAGGTTAACACCGCTCTGAAGAAACAGGCCGAGGCCAAAGTAGACCAGAAAAAACAGATCAAACCTGCTGAGCCTCGTGCCGCTGCCGCCCCTGCCAAAAGGCAGGATATCCGGGTTGACCTTGGCAAACTGGACAACCTGATCAACCTGATCGGCGAGATGGTCATTGCTGAAAATATGCTGATCAACAACCCCGACCTGAAAGGGTTGGAACTGGAGAACTTCACCAAAGCCGGTCAGCACATGTCTAAACTGGTCCGTGAACTTCAAGAGATGGCTATGACCATCCGGATGATTCCGGTCGCCGGGCTTTTCCGCCGCATGATCCGTCTGGTCCATGACATTTCGGCCAAAGCCGGCAAGAAAGTTGATCTGGTCCTGCTGGGCGAAGAGACTGAGATCGACAAAACGGTCATCGAAACCATCACTGATCCGCTGGTTCACCTGCTCCGCAACAGCCTTGACCATGGCCTTGAACCTCCCGAAGAACGGCTCGCGGCGGGCAAAGATGAAAAAGGGACTGTGACCCTCTCAGCGCGCCATGAAGAAGGGGAAGTCTGGGTTACGGTCAAAGACAATGGCCGGGGCTTAAACCGCGAAAGAATTGTCGAAAAAGCCATCAGTAAAGGACTGATCGAAGGGGATGGCTCTGATATAAGCGACAAAGAGATCTATAACATGATCTTCATGCCAGGCTTCTCGACTGCTGCGCAAATCACCGATATCTCAGGGCGAGGAGTCGGGATGGACGTGGTTAAAAAGAATCTGGAAAAAATTAAGGGAAAAATCAATGTCAGCAGTACACCGGGAGAAGGTTCGCGGATCGATCTGCGGATTCCGCTGACGCTGGCAATTATTGACGGCATGCTGGTCCGGGTCGGCGATACCATGGCAATTCTGCCGACTCTGTCGATCCTCGAAGCGTTCCGTCCAAACAAAGAGCAGATCACCCGAACTGCTGACGGCGACGAACTGGTCCGAGTGCGCGAAAATTTCTTTCCGATCATCCGCCTTCATCAAATTCTGGAGAAAGATCCAGACTCTAACGACCTTACCGAAGGCATTCTAATTATTTTGGAGCATCAAGACGATCAATTCTGCCTCTGCGTAGATGAGATTGTTGGACAGCAGCAGACCGTCATCAAAGGGCTGTCTGACTTCATTGGCAACGTCTCTGGAGTTTCTGGCTGTACCATTCTTGGAGATGGCGGAGTCTGCCTGATCCTTGATATAGGCGGGCTACGTGAATCAATTGAAGGTAAAATCAGAAAATCAGAAATGACTCCCTGAATATAAAAGAACCGATGGAGGAAAGCATGAGCGGCAACAACATGAACGCTGTCAAAACGGCAATCGAAGAGATCGAAAATGAAGACACCCAGAAGGATAAGTATCTAACTTTCCATCTGGCAGGGGAAGATTATGGCATTGAGATCCGTTATGTCATTGAAATTATCGGGATTCAACAGATTACTGAAGTCCCTGATATGCCTGCTTTTATCCGTGGCGTTATCAACCTCCGCGGCAAGGTCATTCCGGTCATGGATGTACGGGCGCGCTTCAACATTGAAGACCGTACATACGACGATCGAACCTGCATCATCGTTGTCAATCTCGATGACACCGAGGTAGGCCTGGTCGTTGACGAAGTGAGTGAAGTCTCCGACATCCCGGAAAAGAATGTTGAACCGCCACCACGAACCGGCAGAAGTGCTGGCAGCCGTTGCATTCAGGGGATGGGCAAGATTGGTGAGGAGGTTAAAATCCTGCTTGACGTTCAGGAGCTCCTTTTTGACGAGCAGATGTTGAAGCTTTTGGGAAAAGCCAAAGAAGATCCAGAATAATCGGAGGCTTCATAAACCAGTATCTCAGGAATGCGCAATTCTATGCTGGCAACCAACTAGCGACCGACATAGCACCAAAGTGGCACCTACAAACTCAACCGCAAAGAGCGCTTGATGATATTGAATTTGGAAAATATTGAGCAATAATGAGATGACTATGGCCCAACTTACAAATCCAAATACCGGCATGATGGCAATCAGCGATGCTGAATTTTCTGCTCTGCGGGATCTTATCCACCAACGCTTTGGGATCAATTTGACTGAGCAGAAACGCTCCTTGTTGGTTGGCCGCCTTCAGAAATTAATGCGCACACGGGGGCTTTCCTCTTTTCAACAGTATATCGATTTTCTGAAGAGCGATAATTCTGAACAGGGGCTAAGTGAATTAGTCGATCTAATATCTACGAACCACACCTATTTCAACCGCGAGAAGGACCATTTCGATTATTTTTCAGAGACCGCCCTACCGGCAGTTATTGAGCGTCTTAAACAACAGAATCGACGTGATCTGCGGGTCTGGTGTGCAGGCAGTTCGACTGGCGAAGAACCCTATACCCTGATCATGCTAATCATGGAACACCTGGGTGCCGACTATAAAAACTGGGATGCGGGGATTCTTGCAACCGACATCTCAGACCGCGCCCTGTCAGTCGCTCGTGCCGGGGTTTATCCTCAGGATCGCGTCGATCAACTGCCGCCAAAGCTACGTAACAAATATTTTACCCCGGCGGCCAACGGCCAACTGGCTGTCATTGAGCCGGTCAAACGTGAAGCAACCTACAGACGCTTCAACCTGATGAACACCAGTTTTCCATTCAAAAATCCTTTTCAGATTATCTTCTGCCGGAATGTCATGATCTACTTTGACCAACCGACGCGTGATGCGTTGGTTTCACGTTTTCATAAGTCCACCGAGCCAGGCGGATATCTGTTCATCGGGCATTCAGAAACTCTGGGCCGTGAACAAACAATCTACAAATACCTGCAACCTGCTCTATACCAGAAAGGGGGCAGCTGATGGCCCGTCCTATAAGAGTATTGATCGTCGATGATTCGGCGCTTGTCCGTAATATTCTCAGCCAGGGATTGAACCTTGACCCGGGTATCGAAGTGGTTGGTACAGCGTCCGACCCTTACGAGGCGCGTGATAAAATCGTACAACTTCGCCCCGATGTCCTGACTCTTGATGTCGAGATGCCCCGGATGGATGGTGTTGCCTTTTTGCGCAAGCTGATGCCGCAGTTTCCGATTCCGATTGTCATGGTCAGTTCTCTGACTCAGCGCGGCAAGCAGATCACCATCGATGCCCTCGAAGCTGGAGCGGTAGATTTTGTTGCCAAACCGACCAGCAATGTCGCTTCGGGCCTCAATGCGATGATTGGCGAGCTGCAGGTTAAAGTGAAAATTGCCTCAACAGCCAATGTCTCGCACTGGAAAGGCAAACGCGTTGATGTCCGACCACAGACTTTAGCCGGGAATAAGGCGCTGGCCGAATCGACCGACAAGGTCATCGCCATCGGCGCCTCTACCGGCGGCACCGAAGCGATCCGCAAGGTCATCACCCAATTCCCCTCCACCACCCCAGGCGTCGTCATTGTGCAGCACATGCCGGGCGGGTTCACCAAGATGTTTTCCGATCGGCTCAATACCCTCTGCGCCATGGAGGTTAAAGAGGCGGTCGATGGAGACCGGGTGCGCAATGGCCTGATCCTGGTCGCCCCCGGTGGAATGCAGATGAAAGTCGTACGCTCTGGTGGGTTCTACCATGTCAAATGTGGCGGCACTGACAAGGTCAGTGGTCATTGCCCTTCGGTCGATGTGATGATGCATTCCGTCGCTGAACATGTTGGAGCCAATGCGGTTGGTGGCATGCTGACTGGAATGGGTGGCGATGGGTCTGATGGGATGCTCGCCATGAAGAATGCCGGGGCGCGTTGTATCGCTCAGGACGAAGCGAGTTCCGTGGTCTTTGGCATGCCGAAGGTCGCTTTTGAAAAGGGCGGAGCCGAAAAGTTGGTGCCTCTCGAGAGCATTGCTCAAACTCTACTCAACTTACTGGCGGGGAAATAATCTATGAGCCAGATCATCCTCGGAGTTGGAGATTACGGTGCCTCTAACAGTCCGGGCGAAGATGTTAAGACCTTCGCTTTGGGGTCCTGCGTTTCCGTGGTTTTGCTCGATCCGAAAACCAGAACCGTAGGTATGGTCCATGTGGCTCTGCCTGAATCCTCAATCAACCAGGCCAAATCGCGTGAAAAACCGGGATACTTTGCCGACACCGGCATACCCGCCTTGCTGGCAGCAATGGTCAAATTCGGCTGCAACCCAAAGGGTAAAGGGATGGTCGTCAAGCTTTGCGGGGGGGCCAACGTCATGGATACCAACGATACATTCCAAATCGGGAAACGCAATGCTCTATCGATAAAGAAGATTTTGTGGAAATACGGCATGGGGGCCGTATCAGAGGATTTAGGTGGTAATTTCAGCCGCACCGTGACTGTATCTGTAGACACCGGAGAGATTATCCTCAGTTCTCCCGGCCGTCCAAACTGGAAGCTTTGAGGAGGCATTGATGACTGCGAAAATTTCACACGAAGATATCCAGAAAGTCATTAAATCGGTGCCTCTGCTTTCGGCCAGTGCCAATCAGCTGTTGCAAACATCGACCGACCCTGATCATGACCTTGTCCATATTGTTAACATCGTCAAGACGGACGCGACCTTAACGGCCAGAGTTCTCAAGGTCGTCAATTCTGCGGCATTCGGCTTAATCAACGAGATCACCTCTCTCGATCGAGCCATCTCGTACCTCGGTGAACGCTTGATTGTCGGCATTGCCATTGGTGATTGCGCAGCCCAACTCTTCGACAAGCAGTTAAAAGGTTATGAAGGGGAACATGGTGATCTCTGGCGACATGACTTGCGCACCGCAATCGCATCCCGTGAGGTGGTCACCCAGAGTTCCTCCAAGATCAATCCAGATCTGGCATTTACTGCAGGGCTACTGCATGACATCGGCAAGGCCCTGATTTCAGATTTTCTGCAAGGGACAGCCAGTGAAGTCCTTGATAAAATCGAGAATGATGAGATCAGCGACTACCTCAGCGCCGAGGAAGAAATGATCGGATTCGACCATCCACGGGCAGGGTATGAACTCGCCCTCGCCTGGAAATTGCCAGGGGCTATCACCGAGGTCATCCGCTTTCATCATACCCCGAGTGAAGCCAAAGAGGAGTTGCAAGAACTCGTCTATGCCGTTCATCTTGGCGATAATATCGCGATGATGGGAGGTTGCGGCACTGGAGCCGACAGCATGCACTATAAACTCGATCCAAATTACACCAAATTTATTGAGCTGAAGCCAGACGTTCTGGCTAACATTATGCTGGTCGTAAATGAAGAATTTGATAAGTTGGAACGCTCCTTCTCTGAATCAGGAGAATCGAATTAATGAAACGAATAGTCATTGCTGATGACTCAGCAACCGCCCGTATGTTTATAAGACGCTGCCTCGACATCATCGGGCTAGGCGACGCTGAAATTATCGAAGTTGAACACGGCAAGGAAGCCTTGGCCGCAGCAAAAGCTGCGCCGACCGATCTATTGCTGAGTGATCTGAATATGCCCGTCATGGATGGCGAAACCCTGCTGAAATGGGTCAAAGCCAGCCCGAAATTGATGGATATGCCGGTTGTTATCATCACCAGTGCGGGCAATCCAGCCAAGGAGCAGGAACTACTTAAACTCGGGGCCCTGAAAGTGCTCAACAAACCGGTCGCACCGCCGATGCTGATGGACGCCCTCTCCATGTTTCTTGAGGACTGAAACTAAGTAAATAGTAAATCAGGAGAAACCTATGCCACATCAAGACACCCCAATCTACAGCGCTATGCTAGAGGCGGTATGCGACACTTTTGAAAAAATGGCTTTTGTCGAAGTGACCGAGCAATCGGATGAACTTGAACAGGAAATCCCCAGCGATGCGATCTGGGTCAGCATCCTCATTCATGATCCGTTGCAAGGCGAAATTCGTCTCGCAATACCTCAAGGGCTGCTCACAAACATGACTGCGGACATGTTCGGTATAGAGCTGAGTGATGTTGAGGAAAAGCAACGTCAAGACATAATTGCCGAGATCCTCAACACTCTGGCAGGACTCTTTATGACCAATCTGCTACCCGATGACCAGAGCTATAAGCTGGGGCTACCTGAACACGGCGAAGGACCGATCCCTGAAGTTGAGGACGGGTCAATCCTCTGGAACCTGAAGATAGAAGGATCGCCCCTGCTGCTGATCGTTAACGGCATCGGCTTTATGTCCTAAAAATCTGCCAATTTTTAATTTACCCCCTGGCTACAAGGAGAATCCCATGGGAAAAACAGTACTGATTGTCGATGATTCCAACACAATGCGTAAAATCGTTTCACGTGCCCTGCGTCAAGCAGGTATCGATTTTTCTGAAATCCTTGAAGCCGGAGACGGCCAGGAAGCCCTTGATGTTCTTGCCAACAACAAGGTTGATGTAGTTTTGAGTGATATCAACATGCCGAACATGACCGGTCTCGAATTTCTCAAAGCCAAATCTGAAGATGACTCAATCAAGGACATCCCCGTCATCATGATTTCGACGGAAACAGGCGCAGACATCATTGATCAAGCAAAAGCTCTCGGTGCAAAAGGCGCCGTAAAGAAACCCTTCACCCCAGATCTGATCAACGAAACACTCGGCCCCTTACTGTAAGTTATGAGCCAGGTCAGACCTCTCACGGAGAACTGACCTAGCTTAAATCTCTTTTCTACGAGGTCAAAACGTGAATCATGCCGAACAGATAACAGATGCGACATGTGAAATTTTTTCGAGCATGGTTATGCTCAAAGTTACCGCTAAAGAAGCGACCAAGCGCACCAAACCCGAGTTTAAAAACAGTATCACCGGCATGGTTGGGTTAGCAGGCACCGTAAAAGGGAACCTGCTCATCCACCTCCCTGCGCCAGTTGCAACTTCGGTGACAACGGCCTTTCTGGGAATGGATGTTGATTGCATTGATGATGATGTTTGCGACGCTGTGGGCGAACTGGCAAATATGCTGGCCGGAGCAGTAAAAACCGCGCTCGATCCAAGTGGTAGCGATATAAAATTATCGATGCCATCGACAGTCTATGGCGAATCATACAACCTAGACTGTTTAAACTCGGGTATCAGCGTGCTTGTCCCCTTCAATATCGAGGGAGCCGAGTTTAGCGTAGAATTGCAGTTGATCGATGGCTGATAATTCGGAGCAGACTATGGAATTTGCGCAGATCATCAAATCAGCGACAGAAGAGATATTTGCATCAATGATATTTCTCGATTTGAGCTGTGCGGCCCCCCTTACATCCGAAAAAGAGGATCTTGGTTGTTATGTCACCGCGATGATCGGCCTGTCGGGAGATCTCAATGCCATCCTGGCTATTCACTGCCCGGCAAAGGTCGGCACGGCAATCGGCGGTGCGATGCTCGGAATGGAGATTGAAGAGGTCGATGATGACACCAAGGATGCCTTGGGTGAGATTGCCAATATGCTCGCGGGCGGACTGAAGGAGGCTTTCGCCATAAAAAAACTCGATCTCTTGTTAGCTATCCCGACAACAATTTCAGGAAATGCTTACAAAATATCCACCCCATCTGGCAGCAATCGAATTTTACTGCCATTCGAAATTGAAGCTGGACGCTTTTATGTTGATCTTAAATATTCTCTCTCCTGAGATCTTCAAGCTGGCATGATTCAAGCAAAATAAGGTGTCAGGGCAGAGATGTGCCATATTGCTGACATCAAAGGATTATCGTGGCTCAACTGGCGATCGTAGAAACAGTATTTAAATCCGTCATCGAAGCTCTGCCGACTGAACTTGGCGCCTTGCTTGGCCAAGAACTGAGTTGCAGTGAGACGAATTACAAACTGGTTTCAAAAGATAAGTTTTTCTCTGATGAATCACGCCCGAAATCAAGCATCTCCCATCTAAATGTTGTTGGTGATCAAGAAGGTAAAGCCTTCCTGATTCTCCCAACTCGCACATCTATAATCTTTGGTGGCACATTAATTATGCTGCCACAAGATCAAATTGAAGAAAATGCCAAGAATGAAAAACTGGACGGCGAGGTTGCGGATGCCTATGGCGAGGTTGCAAATATCCTGGCTGGCGTCCTGACGCAGATTTTTCTCGATAAATATTCAAAAAATCTACGTTTCGTACGGGCAGACGTTGAAGAGTTCGACTCATCATCGGTTGATATCGCATCAGACCTCCCTTTTCCGCCTAACAATTATTTCAGCTGTAGCAGTCAGTTAAATATTGGGGGGAACGCTCTCGGACAACTTGAAATCATAGTTCCGGCAGCCCTGCTTGATCTAGAAGAAGCCAGCCCTAAAGCTGAAGAGATCCAAACCCCACCAAAAGAACCTGAGATTCAAGCTGAAGTTCAAGCGATTGCTGAACCAAATCAACCTGCAGCAGAGCCCCCAGAGGCCAAACCTGAAACTCCACCTGCTCCCGCCCGACCAACGTTTTCCGACGCTAAAAAAATTGCAGACGTCGTACTTAAAGCCACCATCCAGCAAGTCTCCGAAGAGGTCGGAGCCTTACTCGGTCAAACTTTTGTCTGCAGTGACCTCAACTTGGAGATGGTGACAAAAAGTGATTTCTTCAGTTCACACTGTATCGAAAAATCGATCCTGACCCATCTTGATGTCACAGGTAGCACCAGCGGCAAAATTTATCTACTGAACCAGTTAAAAGATGCCATCCTCATGGGTGGCACCCTGATCATGTTGCCCGAGGAAGAAATAGAATCAAGCATGGGCAAAGGGGTATTTGACGGTGAGGTCTCTGATGCCTATGGCGAAGTGGCGAATATCCTGTCCGGTGGGCTGACCCAAACCTTCATGGATCGATTTCCGCAGCAACTGAGATTTGTTAAAACCACTTCTGAACCTATTGTGCCGACCAAACTCACCCTGACCGATGACACCCCCTTCCCGGAAGGGCTTTACTATCTGGCCAGCAGCAGCATCAGTCTGCAAGGGAAGCCACTCAGTAAGATGCATCTTCTCTTTCCGGCTGAGATTCTCGGTCTGGATGCTCAGACCTCAGAGACCATGCAGACGGAAACCCAAGTAAACGCGAGCCAAAGGTCTGATGACAGCACCGCTCCCAGCCAAGCGCCACCTACGACCTCAGTGCGGCCAGCACCTCAGCTACCGCCGGCAGATGCAACACCCATTATTCTGGTCATTACAGACGCACCGGACACTGCTGAATCGATCAGTCTCAACCTGAAAAATGACAATTGTGATGTAAAAGTGATTGGCTACAAAGATGACGTTCGCACGGTATTCAGTGCACACCCGGTACTTGGGATATTTCTATTGATGTCTGAAGTTGGAGAAAAGGGATTTTCCGTTGCGATCAAGCTTCAATCGAGTGGCTATACACTCCCACCGGTGATTGCTGGAGGCCCTGAGTGGACCAGATCCTCTGTTCTCCAAGCAGTCAAATATGGCGCACGGGACATTCTTATAACCCCGGCCTCAGATGATGAAATTCGCAGCAAGGCGACCCAGCATATCAGCATCCCAGCCTGATCACGCTACAGCAGTCAAAAGAATCGGCCAAAAGCTTAAACCGAGTTGTGAACGTTAAAGATCAAGTTCCTTCTTTTTGATTTTTTCGATCAGAGTTGTACGTTTGAGATTGAGTAATTTAGCGGCCTCTTTCTTGTTCCCGCCACTCCGTCTGAGAGCGTGCATAATCAGTTGATCCTCAAAATCACTAATCAAGAGGTTGAAATCAAGCCCATTTTCGCCCCACTCTGCAGCAGGAGGAGACGAGATATCTGTATTGAACGAATGATCAACAGCAGGCGGCTCTGTAGCAAGGATTGGTTCGGTAACGGGTTCGCAACGATACTTCAGCGGTAATTCCGCCATAGTAATTGTTTTACCCCGGTGTAGAATAACCAGTCGTTGCATCAGGTTTTCAAGTTCACGAACATTACCCGGCCAATTGTAAGCTCGCAAGCTGCGCAAGCTCGCTTCTTCAAAGCGCGGAGGTTGATCGCCCTGCCGACGACAAAAAATCTTTACAAATCTGTCAATCAACAATGGAATATCTTCGCGCCGCTCGCGTAGAGCCGGAGCATCAAGCGGAATAACGGCCAAGCGGTAGTAGAGATCCTCGCGGAAGCGCCCTTCTTCCACCAACTTTTCTAAATTCTGATGTGTTGCTGCTATGACACGTACATTAATTTTGATCGGCTTGATCCCGCCGACCTGCTCAACTTCGCGTTCCTGCAAAACCCGCAACAACTTGGCTTGCAAATTCGGCTTCATATCGCCAATTTCATCCAAGAACAGAGTCCCACCATCGGCATGCTGAATTCGACCAATCTTTGACTGCTGAGCTCCGGTAAAAGCCCCTTTGACGTAGCCGAAGAGTTCACTCTCAAGCAGTTCATCTGGGATTGCCGCGCAGTTCACCGGGACAAAATTACCGTTTTTACGTGGACTGTTATTATGCACCGCACGCGCGATTAATTCTTTACCGGTTCCACTCTCGCCCTGAATAAGAATCGTACTATCACCCTCATCTGCAACACGCTCGATCAGGTCGAACAGTTCACACATCTGCGGTGAACGTCCTATCATGCCAGAAAACGATTTCATCACATGCAACTTTCTGTTTTGAAATACTGATGGAAGTACTACGTCAATTGCGGCTGTTGCTATTTGCAAACCGGATCTCAAGGATAAGTGGATGGTCTTTCGTTAGACAAACATAATCTAATATTTGTAATGTGTCAATATTTAGACACGCTTTTTTCAAAGTTTTTATGAACTTAGAAACAACCTGGAATAGGTGTAAAATTTAACATCCGCATTGTCACTACGAGACGTAGAATTGACTATATCCTATCTGTTCGATGTCACTCGCTTTTAAGGCAATCGAGTAGGGTGAGGTGAGCAACCAAACAAGCTCACCTCATCCCTCTCACAGAACCGTGCGTACGGGCCTCGTACACGGCTCCTGTTCATTCTTTTCTCTAATAATTCTGAGGCAGATAGCCCGTTTCGACTCTGCTTAACTCAAAAAGTCCCAGCTCCCATAACCAGCTATTGGGGATCGCATAGTTGGCCAATGGACTGGCGGCATTACGCCACGAGTTCAGCTTAATGGCCTTAAATTTACCCTCGTAGCCAAGTTGTCTCAACCGCCGATGAAGCCGTTTCGGCCTCTTCCACAGCTTCAACTGTTTGGCACGCAGGCGTCTGCGAATCCAGCTGGCCAGTGCTTCGAACTGTTTACGACAGTTTGCTACCCGAAAATAGTTGGCAAACCCCCTCAGTAGCGGATTCAGATCAGCGATGACCTTCTCCAGATTTACCGGGGAGTTGCGCCGGGTGATACTTCGTACTTTCTGCTTGAACTGACCCATTTTGTCCGGCTGGATGCGGGTATACTGACTCTCGATAATAACACCGAGGTAGTGGACGCCTTCCCTGCTATGGACAATCCGGCTCTTGCGTTCATTGACGGTAAGACGAAGCTCTTTTTCCAGATAGCTGCGTGCCACAGAGAAGGCGTTTTCTGCCCCCCTTTTTGAGCCACTTAGAATCAGGATATCGTCCGCATAGAGGACAATCCGATGCCCTCGGTTTTTCATGTACTGATCGAAGGCATCGAGATAGACGTTGGCAATGAGCGGGCTGATCACCCCACCTTGTGTCTGTATCTTCCAACAGGCCGGGTTTGCCAGCTCCGCTGGGCAAACCCAAAAAAGCCCGACAACTAATGCTGTCGGGCTTCTATTATGGCGGAGAGGGGGAGATTCGAACTCCCGGGCCCTTGCGGGCCAACAGATTTCGAGTCTGAATTTCTGTTGTCAAAAGCAGCTCAGAGAAGACCAGAACAGTCCACGGCAGTAAAGTAACCGATTGATTTTATTGTATTTTTTGTAAATTACTGTTGATTTCTGTTCAACTCCATCACATAGTGGAAAGGTAGCACGAGGGGTAGCACAAAAGGACAACAGATTTATAACGAGGCCCGCGTATGAAAAAATTCACTGACATCATGATCCGCAGCCTGAAGCCAAAACCGAAACCATACGTGCTGCGAGAAGACGCTCCTCGAGGCGAAGGCGGGTTTGCGCTCCGCGTCATGCCATCCGGGGGCAAGTCCTGGCAGATGATCTATTCTTTCGACGGCCAGAGAAAATGGTTATCTCTCGGGAGCTACCCCTCTATAGGGGTCGCTGATGCGCGTGAAAAGTTCCGTCAAAAAAAATCCATTCTCGCGAAGGGACTCGACCCAGGCCAAGAGGAACGGGCCAAGCAGCAGGTCAGGCGTGATGCCATGACCGTTGACAAACTGTGCGACCAGTTCCTGGAAAAATATGCCTACGTCAAAAAACGACCGCGATCTGCCAAAGAGGATGAGCATAATTTAGCGCGAGATATCAGACCGCAAATTGGGAACCGAAAAGCCCGCGACATAGAACGTCCAGACATCATCCAGATTATCGATTCAATCCTTGCCAGAGGAGCACACATCCAGGCCAATCGAACCCTTGCAACCATGCGAAAAATGTTTGCCTGGGCTGTCGAACGCAGCATTGTGCCAATCAATCCCGCCGCAGGAATATCCAAACCCAGCAATGAAAGGGCAAAAGAGCGGGCCCTGTCTCTCGACGAAATATGCTCACTCTGGAGCGAAACTACTGATCCTGAAACTATTCCCCCTGAAGGAGCTAAAGCACTCCAATTGATATTGCTCACCGGTTGTAGGCCTGGAGAGGTTCTCAATTTCACCTGGGAGAATTACGAGGATGGGTGGCTCGAAATCCCCGGAAGCGCCACAAAAAACAAAAATCCTCACAGAGTTTTCTTTTCAGAATTCGCCAAAAAAATCATCGGCGACCCGAGTGAAGGCTTTATTGTCAGCCGCTACGATGGCTCGCAAGTTCCCGTCTATTCCCTCTCATCCTGGATACGCAGATCGAATCATTTGGGACTGACTCCCTGGACTCCTCATGATCTGCGGAGAACATGTGCCACTCGCCTGGCGGAATCGGGAGTCAATCCATTTATAGTGCAAAAGATACTGAATCATGCCCCTCAAGGGATTACTGCCCAGGTCTATAACCAGTACTCCTATGCAAAAGAGATTTCTTCTGCGCTGGAGTCCCTCGGCAATACGGTTAGAAATAAACTCAAGAAATGAGGCACAGAGCAGTATGAATGTATCACCTTAGATGAGTACAGATTTCCGAACAGGTCCCTTCAATACCGTATCAATTACACCGATTAATCAAATTCACAATCACCTTCACAATCGTCTCTTTCTCTTCCGGCTTGCTCTCGGCGATCAGCAGGGTCAGGGCGACCAGCGCGTTGTCGGCCAGACGCTTGCTGCCGTCTTCGCGGTAGAGGATGCGGTTGGCGTTGAGGAAGTAGATGAAGATAGCGGCGGCGATCCGTTTGTTGCCGTCGCTGAAGGCGTGGTTCTTGACGATGAAGTAGAGCAGGTTGGCGGCTTTTTCTTCAGCGCTGGGGTAGAGTTCTTTGCTGTCGAAGGTCTGGTAGATGGTGCCGAGAGCGCTTTTGAAACCCTGGTCCTTTTCGATGCCGAACAGGCCGTCGAAATCACCTTTCATCGACTGGACGATGTGACTGGCACTTTCATAGTCAAGAACAAAATCCGCGCTGCCGCTGGTCTCCTCAATGGCCAGAGTGCCATGATCGTAGCGATCGAGCAGGTTGAGGGCATAGGCGTAATCGGTGATGACCTGCAGCACCTCTTTGCCGGTATCGTCAACCATTTCCTGATTGGAAAGAGTTCGACTCAGCAACTCCATTGCCCGCTGCATCTCGGCCAGTTTTTCGGTCTGCTCGGTCAGGCGTTGCTGGTTGATGGTGTAGCCCTGCACCAGGTGATCACGCAGCACCCGAGTTGCCCACTGCCGAAACTGGGTGCCGCGCTGAGACTTGACCCGGTAGCCGACGGAGATGATGACATCGAGGCTGTAGAAGACAACAGGCCGGTCAGAATTTGCAATATGCGTTTTTTGCATATTGCTTTTTTCGTCAAGCTCGCCCTCTTTGAAAACATTGTTGATATGGCGCGATATCACCGACTGGCTACGCTCAAACAGGTCGACTAATTGGGCTTGATTCAACCAGACAGTTTCCTGCTCCAGCCGCACATCGAGAGCCGATTTGCCATCTGTCGTTTGATAGATAACGACCTTGTCAGTCATTCTTTTGCCCTTTTTTTGAAATCAGCCAGATTCACCACATTTGACCTCGCTTGTTGCGGCAGTAATGGCAAGAGTGACTCACGCCATTTTCTCTGCGGATAGAAATAGTCTTTGTCTCCGCCGCGCTTACGCAGCGTATCGTTAAGCTGGCAGCCCAAAGCAAACTCTTCATCCGCAGATTCGGGCAAGCGTTCAAAGCGATATTTGACAAAGTATTCCATTTCATCCGCTACCTGACGAATATGCGCCTGCACACTGCGATCAAGCCCCGATGAGAAAACAACCGATAAACTTTTATGCTCAACCGCCGCTATCAATTGTTCGTTCGGGCCGGGATGCGGCAGATCACACAGCCAGCTCGCTTCGGCGACAATACGATTGCGCAGCAGCTTGTCGAAATGGGCGAACTCGATCTTCTTTACCCCGACAAAAATCAGTGCGTAACGGCTGGCTTCTTCCATGACGATGACGCACTTTTTCCGTAGCAGGGTCACGCGGTGGGCGTACCAGTGCCAGCCAGCGTCTTCCTGCTCGGCTGACGGGAGGCCGCAACCTGATTTGATCAGGTCGTCATTGAAGATTTTGCTGGTCTGCAGATGAATCATGTGGAATCCGTTATCAATTGTTGGCCATCAGGTTCTGAACCAACCGATAAATCGTCGTCCCGGTTGTGCGGGGCCAATCTGCGCAGGGCGGAGTATCACGACGGCTGGCACGCTCTACGGCCTCGGTTACCCTGTCGGCGAACTGCTTCACATCAACAGCCCCCTTTTGATAACCAGGCAGTTGCCGCTTGAGCCGGTCGATACATTCCCTTGAGGTGACTACGCCATTGCCCTCTTCAAAGTGCAGCAACAGCCAGAATTCAAACTGGGGATTACTGACCGCCAAGCCATAGTTCTCTTTTGCCTGACTCCACTGATGCAACAGCTGAAGTTGTTCCTCGGTCCATTGATCGGTATCGACCACCAGCCAGGCTTCATCTTCAGAACGCAACCCCTCTTTTCTGAGATAGGCATCCATGCGCCTCAGGACCTGGGGCGGGGCACTCTTATGCCTGCCCTTCAGCAACTGAACATGGATAACCTTGTCCCCAGCTTCAAACATCTTGAAGTAACAGGGTTCGGTCTCTGCCCCTTCGGTGGCAAGCACAAACAGCTTTTTATAGCGCCGTTCACCAAGCGGGCGCGAAAATCTACGCCTCGCCAACGGCTGTCTCCTGTTCAAACGATTCCAGATCACCATTCGCCAGCGCCCCTGAAATCAACAGTCGCGGCACACCACCAAGCCGACCTTGCAGGTAACTCTTGCGGATGTCCTTGTCGTTGCGCACATCCTTGTACTCGCTGAAAGAGAGGAGCGAAGATCCACCCTCGGCATCACGTTCGGCAACCCACATTTCATCACGACGCAGAAGATCCTGATCCATCAGCAGCACGTCATGGGTGGTCAGCAGAAGCTGAGAACGGTTGTCAGGGGAACAGGCCTCCAAATAGCCCTGAAGTAACTGTTGGGTCAACAGGGTGTGCAGACTACGATCGACCTCGTCGATCACATAAACTTTCGCCGAATTCTTTGCGGAAACTTCAAGAAACGCCGGCAACAGGTCGATGACACGCTGCGTTCCATCAGACTCTTGCGCCATCTCAAACTTGACCAAGTCTCCACCAGAATTCTGGTGATAGGTCACCAGCTTTTTGGCAACAATCTCACCATTTTTACGGGTAAACACAAACCGCTCATGGTCTGGCGACATGATCCGCAGTCTTTGCCCTTCTTTCAACTCTGAACGCAGTTGGTTTCTCAACGACTCCGGCAGTGGCAAGCTGTCAAAACTGGTTTCCTCTCCACCGAGTTCGGCGACTCCGGTATCGAGCAACTCCAGTGACTTTTTCATCGTGCTGTAGAGCGGACTATCCTCCTGCAGAAACTGCTCAAAAGGCTCGAAGCGGGAGTCCGGTGCCACCAGCACCAGGTTATCCTTGAACCAGTCATAAACCGGCTTAAAGGTTTCGACCTTCTGCTGCACTGCATTGGTCAGAAAAAGCTGGTTTTCGCGAGTCCCCTTGAAAGCAAAATGGAGGAACTGGTCCTTGTCCAGGGCAGCATCAAAGCGGATTTCATCCAACTCGCGGACAAAAAGCTCTTTTTCGGTGGACGGCCGCACCTCGACCAGACGCTCCTCAACGACCCGCTCCTGATTGACGGCAAAACCGTATTCATAAATGTCGTCACCCACCAGCAACTCAAATTTGAAGCGCGTGGCTTTCTGACCCGATTTAGCATCCAGCCGAAAAGTTTCGACCGGGATCAACTCATCCGGGCGGGTACCACGCACAATCAGGTTGCGGGCAAAGTGCAGCGCGGCAAAAAAGTTGGTTTTACCCGAGGCATTGCCACCGTAGATCGCTGCGACCGGCAGCAACCGCAGCTTGTAACGCTCGACACGTGCAAGACGCTCCCCATGCTGCTTCTCACGACTTGCCACCATGCTGAAGGTCGCCGGCTTACGAAACGAACGCCAATTTTCGAGGGTGAAATTGATGAGCATATCTTGTCTCCTTGAGAGATATTTTCTCTTGACAAGATCAGGATAGCATAAAATGAAAATATATTTTCATATTTAAGAGATTACCTCTCTCAAACAGGAAATGTTCGTTTAGTTCAAGTACCCAGCTGCACCAAAACAGATGGACTCCTATTTTTTCCGTTTCGGCGTTTGTGACAGAGCCGATCCGGCAGCAGATTTTGAGGATTTGCTGGTGCGCCCATCACGCAGGGTTTTTGAAGCAGCGCTCGCGGCCTTGGTGCCAGTTTGTTTTTTCGGTGCCTTGGTCTGACTCAAGGCGCTGCCAGCTGCTTTTTTTGATGCTGTTCCTGTTCTACTTGAGCGCAAGGTTTTAGAAGAACTTCTTGCGGCTTTTTTGCTGGTGACTTTTTTGTTTGTTGGCATACTACCCCCCTATTTCAGTAAACTGTTCAAATCTGAAAAAATCTTTTCGAAACGGCCAATAACATCATCAGAGATTTGTTCCTGAAGCTCGCCCAAATGCTCCGAGAAGTATCGTGCAGGGCGATAATGGTTAAAACTCTTACCACCGAAAGATGCCTTCAGCGCCACAAGCACTCTTTTTACATTTGGCTTTAGATCATCCAGAGAAATAGCTTTTTCAAATTCCTGATTTACCAAATTGAGATAAAAATCCCGATCAAAGAGATCTTCTAAATCGGCCTCATCAGCATCTACATATTGCGCGAAGGTCAAAAGGCTTTTCTGACGCAGAATTTTTTGTTTCATCAACTGCAGGGCAACAGAATCCGTCTGAGGGTCGTAGTCCATTAACGTAGCAATATTCATCCGCTTCTGACTGCCTAACAAAGAGACAAATACGGGAATTTTTCCAGCGCCGCCTGCCGGGGTAATCGTCCATTTTTCTGAAAGCGCCGTCTTTCCCTTCTGCTCAAGCAAGGCAGACATAGTTTTCAGATAGATCAGATCGGAGGGGCCTTCAACGACAAGGGTATTGGGGCCGACAAAAAGTGTTTGATGAATTTCGTAACCCAATGCCCCCTGCAAAGGGAATAGGGTGTCATCGTTCACAGTCAGAACATCACGGGTCACCTTTGTCCCTTCATCTTCAGGGCAGATGGTGTCTTTCTCCATCCCGTTATCCTGAACAAGACGAACCCTCTCAAAATGAGAGGAATCAACCAAAAACGGTGAATGTGTCGTATAGATCACCTGATGGCCGGGTCGCAATTCTTTTTCTATATAATCGAGGAGATCAGCCTGGGCCTTTGCATGAAGAGAAAGTCCCGGTTCGTCTAGCAATAAGATAAGCGGGGTATCGTACTCCTCTTTCTGCTGCCCGAAGTAAGCCAGAAAAGAAAAGAACCATACGAACCCACGAGACCTGCGCCCCATTGGTGTGGTCGCCAGATGTTTCGTGTCATAGATTTCGGCCCAGAGATTGATTCCGCTCTGCATCCCTTCGGGGTCTTCTGGTTTTGCATCGCGCACATCGAAACGAATCTGAAGATGATTATTTTGCGACCAATATGTAAGCAGATTTCTCGTTAAACGATTGCCTGCCCCCTCAAGCTTGTTCTTCAAATCTTGAGTGTTTGTGGCTTCAAGTGCCCTATCCAAATCGATGCGTGCATGCTTCAGTAAGCCGAGAAGGGGACGATCAGCATCTTTGAGAGTTTCACTACCCCTTCTAGACTTGAGAGCATTCAGATTCTCCTGCCCGCGCATCTGGTAGTATTCGTCAAAATAAAGAAACTTCGGGACATATTTCTTCACATACTTTTGATAAATAAATTTACTGATCCCACCTGCCGTTTCTATCTCAGCTACCGCATGTTTGATTTGAGAAACGTCTACCGGCGTATCCCCTTCCTCTGCGCTCAAGACAAATGCACTCAGACCATTGAGGGATTTACACTTTTTTTCTTCAAGGGCTCTATCTTGGGGAAGGTGTTCTGCTATGAGGTGCGATACAACTTTTTCTTCTGAAACCGCTAGATTGAAATACAAGGTGTTGTCATAGCCTTTGGACAACTCAAGCTCACGTGAGGACAAAATCCCTTTGGGATAATCCTCTTCCATTCCCTTAAGATCGGCATCTTCGAGCTGGAAATGAGCGCGAATCACCGTTGCCTGGTCTCGTCGTCCCTGTTCCACCTCATATTGATAATCGTCGACATCGGCCCTGGGGTAATCGTCCGTAGGGTTGAAATTGCCATCCTCTGGGTTGATTGGGTTCAACCGATAGAGAGCCTGCAACAAAGCGGTTTTGCCCGATTCGTTTTTCCCGACAAGGCAGGTCACATCTTCAGCATCGATGAGGCCAGAATCTTTAACCGAGCGGAAATGTGTTACTTGAAATGATTTGAGTTTCATTTTATCCCTCCTCCAGTTGATAGGCTATTTCACTCGTATCTTTTGAAATGTGTTTTCCTCTGTTCCTCTTTTTTCCTAAAGCTCTCCTCGGAAGGCACGTTGGGCGAGGGAGTTGAAAAGGTTGGCTGTCAACTCAACAGGTTCATCAAGAGACTTCCTGAAACACTGAACAGATTTAACAATGGCTTGGTACTTCTTCTGCTCTTCAGGGGGCGCCTTCAATATTTTGATGTTTTGAAGCTCTTGCGCATTGATATTCGCCATTCCAACGATGCTTTTGCACATGCCAACAAGAGTTTGTTTGCCATGTTCTGAATTCAGGTAGCCTGAAATATACTCGTTCGTATTTCCCTCGTTGGGGCGAACTCTTATCAGATAGCCAGCATAAGCCATCGGCTCTTCTTGATCAAAAACGGCTGTTTTTCCAACCAACTCTTTGCTATTGGTTCTATTGAAAAGAAGGTCTCCCTTTTGAACAAGGTATTTGCCCAAATCTTTCTCTGGAAGATCGATATATTTCAAACTAGAAAAATTCCATCCACCTTCGTAAGTGAGGTTGTTCATTCTTAGCATTGGATATTGACCTTCTGGCCCAGCTTTTCCGCTTGATCCATACTTAACTTCTGAGACTAAATCTCGTATTGTTCCAACATCCCACCCCTTCGGATTCGTGACCGGGTCGCCGAACATGTCGAGGAAGACGGAGCGGAGGAAGTCTTCGGTCAGGCGGATGGCTTGCTGCCGTTTGCGGCGGATGGCGTCGGCCTTGTCGAGGATGGCGGCGATGCGGCGTTGTTCGGGGAGTGGGGGGAGAGGGATTTCAACCCTGCCTACAACCTCTTTTGAAACCTCCTTAAATGTTGCTCCATTCCCCATTTCAGCAATTTTAGGGGCCATCCATTTCATGCAGTGGAACAGGTACCCAGAATCAACTTCATCGCCAGGGATAAGGCTTTTGAAACCTTGATTTGTACACATTTCTCTGCCAGCAATCGCGGTCAGCCCGATAGGCGCACGAGAGCTAAAAAGAATTGAACCCTTGGGAAGAAGTCTTGAAGAGCAACTCTTAAGCCCCTCTTTTGTAATAAACTCCGGCGGACAATCCAAAACAGGGGTAGCAAGCTTACTGAGGTCCTTGGGAGTTACCCAAGGAATATCTCCGTCCCAGTACTTTTCGACATTACGCTTTGGCGTAGCGCCTGAAACTATTTCGCAACAAGCCGAGAGTTTCTGCATACTCCAATCGGTGGGGAAGGAATTGCCTATCATCCCAGCAACCCCTCCAGCGCATCCAAATCCTGCAGAATCTCCTGCTCCAGCTCGCGCAACTGTCCCAGAATCACCTGCGGCGCTTCATACATAACCTCTTCGTAAACCTCCTCCTTATAACGGTTCAACGACAGGTCGTATTTGTTGTCGCGAATCTCGTAAGCCGGGACAAAGAACGCTTTGTCCGTGCAGTCGGTATCGGCTTGCGGGTCACGCTTCTTGAAGCGCTCCAGGCAATCGGGCAGGTCGTTGGCATCAATGGGGGTGCGCTTATCATCCAGCGACATGCCGTCGGCTTGCACGTCGTAAAAGAAGACATCGCGGGTTTCACCACCCTTGGTAAAGATCAGGATCGCGGTGGAGACCCCGGCGTAGGGCTTGAAGACCCCGGACGGCAGGGAGATGATCGCCTCAAGCTGGTTCTGGTCGACCAGCATCTGCCGCAGGGCGACATGGGCCTTGCTGCTGCCGAACAGCACACCGTCGGGGACGATGGTTGCCGAGCGGCCGCCGTTTTTGAGCATCTGCAGAATACGCACGACAAAGAGCAGCTCGGTCTTCTTGGTTTTGACCTTAGAGAGCAGACTGCTGTCGACATCCTCGGCGTCCAAAGTCCCCTTAAAGGGCGGATTGGCGAGGATGACGTTGAAGGCTTCTTTGGCCTTTTGCGGGAACTTATCCGAGAAGTTGCCGCTCATGGTGTCCTGGTAGTGAATGTCGGGCGCCTCGATACCGTGCAGGATCAGGTTCATGGCGGCGATGCGTAGCATGGTGACGTCGAAGTCGAAGCCGGTCAGCAGGCCGTTCTGCACCTGCTCGCGATATTCGTCCAACAGGTCGCCGGAGTAGATGGTGCTGCCATCTTCCGCTTTAAAGGTTCCTTCGGGAGAGCTGTACTTCTTCTGCAGGTAGTGCATGGTCTCGACCAGGAACCCGGCGGTGCCGCAGGCCGGGTCGCAGACGGTCTCACCTGCTTCGAGGCTGGGGTCGAGCAGTTCGACCATCAGCTTGATGATGTGGCGCGGGGTACGGAACTGTCCCTGAATACCGGCGGTAGTCAGCTTGCCGAGCAGGTATTCGTAGAGATCGCCCTTGGTGTCGCCCTTGTCCAGCGGCAGCTCGTCGATCATGATGACTGCCTGCACCAGCAGTGAGCCTTTTTGGATCATCAACTGGGCGTCTTTCATGTACTCACCGAACTTGGCACCATCGACCGAGATGGTCTTGAAGTGCGGGAAAACCTTGTCACGCACATGGGGGAGCATCCGCTCGGCCGAGAAGTTCTTGAAGTTGTGCCAGCGCAGGTCCTGCCCCTCGTCGGTTTCGGGGAAGCGACGCTTGAACGGTTTGCCGGTGCGGCTGGCGAGCTTTTCGGCCTTCGACTCGTTCATGTCGAGCATGCGAGCAAACATCAAAAACGAGATCTGCTCGATCACAGTCAGGGGGTTGGTAATGCCGCCGGTCCAGAAGTTGGTCCAGAGGGCATCGACTTTCGATTTCATATCACTACGGGTCATAAGCTTGCGCGTGCTCCTTGGGGCTTGAATGTATCGAGAATGCTGATCAGCTCGGTGATCTGGCGTTCATCAGTAAAGATGCCGTCGACGCCATCGCTGGCGAACTTGGTAAAGGGGGGCTCGTAGAGGCGCTCGAGTTCGATAGCGCCGTACTTGCTGATATGGTTCTTGAGCATGCGCAGAAAGAGGGTTTGGTTCGAACCGAGCCCTGGGTAATTTTGCACAAAATGCTCAAAGCGCTGGTTGACCGCCTCGGCGTCCATGCCGATGATGCGGCGTAGGATAAAGTCGAGGGGTTGGGCCTCTTCGTAGAATTCCTTGAGCAGGGTGATATCGACCCCCGGGTGCTGGGTGAGAATCAACGAGGCCAGACTGTTGAGGTCGCTCTCGCTGACCGTCTGACCGGAGCGGATCTTCCTGAGGGTCGGGTTGCTGTCGAAGTGCTCGCGCAGGGCCTCTTCGACCTGTTTCTTGTAAACGCTCATGTCGACTTCACGGATGTTGGACTTGCGCTGCTGGTATTCCACGTCGCCATCGCTGATGTCGATCACCTTGGGATCGGGGCGCCCGGTACCGCCAGTCTCGTGGTGGTGCATGATGCCGCGCAGCTCGGTGCGAATATTTTCCAGCTTGGCGATACTGATATCTGTCCAGAAATCGGCATTTTTGATCTGCTTGATGGTCTCGAACTTTTCACGCACCGGGTTGAGGTGCATCTGCAACTGCGCCACCCGGTCGAGTAAGCGGTCTTTCAGGTCGTTGAAGCTGGCGGTCTGCCCCAACAACTCCAACTGCATCCGGGTCAGCAGCAGGTCATGCTGATAGGCCTCGGTGTGGCCGCTCAACTTGACCCATTGCATCAGCGGCGCCATGTCATTGCGCAGCACGACCACGGTTGCCGGAGCAAACTGGTTAAGGGTTTCGGGGCGGGAGACAAGAGCTTTTTCTTTCCACTTTTCGCGCACGGCGATGGTTTTGTCCGGCAGCGCATTGAGATCTTTTCCGATCAGCTCGACCGCCAGTTTAAAACTGTCCAGTTCGGCCTTGTTCAAGGCCGTTGCGGCCAGCTCGATCCGCGCTTCAAAAATCTGCTGCAGCAGTGGCTTGGCGCTGGCCTTGTCGGCTTCGGGGCGATCCTCTTCAAAATATTCAAAATTACCCCAGTGATCGAAGATGCGGAACTTACTCTTGTCTTTTCCTGGGCCGAACAGGTCCTTGCACAGACGGGTACCGCGACCGATCATCTGCCAGAACTTGACCTTCGATTTGATCGGCTTGGCAAAAACCAGGTTGACCACTGATGGGACATCAATCCCTGTATCGAGCATGTCGACCGAGATGGCGATGGTCAGTTCCTTGCTGCCGTCAGTCTGTTTAAAATCATCGATCAGCTGCTCGGCGCGCGGATCGTAGTTGTCGATCACCTTGCAGAACTCGCCGCCGTACTGGGGATACATCTCGTCGAACAGCTTGCCGAGGAGAACGGCATGGTCATGACTGCGGGCGAAGACGATCGTCTTGCCCGGCTGCTGCCCGGTCGCCTCGCGGATGCCGTGCTCCATCAGGTTACGCAGGATCGCCCGGTTGGTCTCCTTATTGAAAATCTGCCGATCGACATCCTTGGCATCGACATCAAAATCTTCTGGATTTTCGCCGTCCTCTTCGAGCTGTTGTTTCTGCGCGTCGCTCAACTGGGCGTACTTGATCCCTTTGCGCAGAAAGCTGGTGGTATGGGTGAAAACCTCGTAGGGAACCAGGTGCCCTTCGGCAATCGCCTGCTCCAGCGGATAGTAGGCCGTGGGGTTCTGCTCTTCGCAGCCGAACAGGGAAAAGGTGTTGCGCGCAATGAAGTCGACCGGTGTGGCGGTGAGACCGACCTGCAGGCAGTCGAAATAGAGGAACAGCTCGCGGTAGCGGTTGTAGATACTGCGATGCGACTCGTCGGCGATGATCAGGTCGAAAAAACCGACATCAAAGGTTTCGAAGATCTTCTGCATCGCCGGGTAGGTGCCGAAGTAGACCCGCTTGGTGCGGTCTCTGGCGGTACGTGCGGTAACGTAGGTGGTCGGTTCGCCGATGAAGTCGTCAAAAGCGTTCTTGGCCTGCTTGCGCAGTTCGCGGCGGTCACAGAGGAAGAGCACCCGCTTGACCCAGCCGGCCTGGATCAACAGATCGGTCAGGGCGACGGCAACACGGGTCTTGCCGGTGCCGGTCGCCTGAACAATCAGCCCCTGGCGATGGCCCTGGTCGAAACGCTCACAGACCCGCTTGATGGCTTCGATCTGATAAAGTCGCGTGGTGATCTCCTTCTTTGGCAGATGCTGGGAGAGCTTTTTTCGCAATCCGCGCTGCTGCACCAGGTACTGCAAACTGTCTTTGGAATAGAAGCCATACACCTGGCGCGGTGGATAGTTGAGCGCATCATCCCACAGCCAGGTCTGGTAGCCGTTGGTGTAGAAAATCAGCGGCCGCTGACCTTCCTTCTTTTCGATGCCATCTGCGTAGAGCTGCGCCTGCTTGCGACCTACTTCGGGGCTCTTAGAGGCGCGCTTGGCCTCGATGACGGCCAGCGCTTTGCCATTGTCCTCGCGCAGGACGTAATCGGCATAACCTAACCCGCTGTCAGTCGGCTGGTAGGGGACTTCCTCCTCCTGAATCACCTCGGCGGTGTTGGTCCCATTGGGTCCTATATCCCAACCGGCTTCGGCCAGCATGACGTCGATCAGGCGGTGGCGGGTAGTCTCTTCGTCGAACTGCAGGGAGTCGGCAACCTGCTGACCTGCGACAAGCAGCGCTTCAAGTTCCTCTGTTTTCTTTTCTGCAAACTTTAAGGCGGCACGCTGTTTTTCCAGGTCGCCGAGTAAGAGCTGCATCTGCTCTTCCTGAGCCTTGAGCTTTTGCAGGGCTTCTTTCTTCTCTTTCTTGATCTTGCCTTTGGTGTCTTCGTGGACGAGGGGGATCGGCTGAAATGACTGGAGAGTAGAGCGGTCCCCGTTGGCAACGAAAAGATAGAACCAGCGAGCGAGGTCAAATGCTTCACTCAAGTTCTGCACGGCGTCCTTGGAATGGACCGCCTCGCCATGGACGCCCTTATTCCCAATCTTCCTCAGCAGGTGGATCTTGTCGAGGATGACCTGCGGCGTCATGGAGGTAAACGCGCCATTGTTTAACAGGTCAATAAACTTGGGCTGAAAAGGTTTTTGCAGCTGATGGGTCTGGTAAACGCGTTCAACCATCTGCTCGGCAAATAAGCGCAATTTGGCCACGGCACTGGAAGGATCCTCATGCAGATACTTCTCGGCAAATCCGCCCAGATCGGCCAGCTCGGGATATTTCTCCCGTAGGAATTCAAAATTCTGAGATGTCATAATTTCTTCGCTCATGCCCCCTTATTGAGCAATGGCTGTGCCAGTCAGATTTTTATATCGTATTTTTTGATCCAGTTGGTCAGGGTCTGGTAGTTGTTCAGTCCAAGGAGATCGGCCGCTTTGCTCTTGTTTCCACGGCTTTCCTCAAGGGCTCTTTTGGTGTAATGCAAAGTCAGAAAGTCTTGTAATTCATGGATGTTGAACCCCTCCCCCAAGGGTCGCGACAGGATATCATCTTTGGTTGATGATGTCGAAGGAAGCAGCGCCAGACGGACATCTTCTTCCTGGATAACTTCTTCCTGGCACCAGACGCAGATGCGCAAAATCGCGTTGTACATCTCCCGCGCGTTGCCTGGCCAGGCATGACGCTTCATAAGATTTTTTGCGTTTATAGAAAATTTCTTCTTTTTATAGCCCGGCTCTTTATTCAGCTTCTCGTTGATCTCCGCCAACATATGTTCGAGCAGAAGGTGGATATCTCCCTCTCGTTCGCGAAGCGGGGGAAGCCTGAGAATTGCCACGGCCAGCCGATAGAAGAGATCGGCCCGAAAGCGCTCCCCCGCAACCTCGTTTAACAGGTTGCGGTTGGTGGCGGCGATAATGCGGACGCTGACCTGCCGCTCCTTGGTATCGCCGATACGGCGCACAACGCCATCGTTCAGCACACGCAGCACCTTGACCTGGGCAGCAGCTGGCAACTCACCCAATTCATCGAGAAAAAGCGTTCCCCCGTTCGCCTGTTCGAAGTGGCCGGGGTGATCTTTTATCGCCCCAGAGAAGGCCCCCTTCTGATAGCCAAAAAATTCTGCCTCGAATAGATCCGCAGGGATTGCACCGCAGTTGACCGCAAGAAACCTGTTCTTCCTGCGCTGGCTGTATGAGTGAATAAATTGTGCAAACAGCTCCTTTCCCGTACCTGTCTCCCCCTCGATCAGCACCGGCACGTCACGCTCCGCGACCAATCGGGACTGCGACATCAACAGCTGCATTGACTTGCACTGTCCGATGATCCCGGAGCCTGAATAGTCCGGTACGGACTCGTTCATACGCATGAGACGGCGATCGGCACCGGCCTTTGTGTCCGGAATAAACTCGGTAAAGATATTGAAGGGCATCTCCACCTGCTGCACGCCCTGCTGCTGAGATGACTGGATCAGTTCAGCCTCAGCGAAAGGCCCCTTGCCGAGCATGATCCAGACCGCCTGCATGGCTGGCGTACCAGGGCTTAAATGGAAGACCGGGACAACCTCGCCTCGCTCCGCCTTGAGGACCTTTTCAACTTGATTCTTTGCAGCGACATAGATGGCCGCAAAATCGATGGGACTGGGGAGGCTGGCTGGCACCAGGTCGATCCGGGCGGTTGTTCTTTCTTTGAGCCATTCAATATAGGAAGGAACATTCTCATCCTCCCCATAGTTGTTAAGCAGAACCAGGCGCTTGTATTCACCCTCAAGAGCAACCCGGGCAATCGGACCCAGGTTATCAGGATTATCGTCGCGTGAGGCCTTGATGTCATGCATACCGACCCAGGCAAACAGGATTCTGGTCATTTTTACCCTCCGGGAAGAAATCGTATAGCCAGTGTATAAAATTATTTATCTTTACGCCAATAATTTTATACACCCAACCGGGCACACCAGCGTAACCCTTTAAATATCAACAACTTAAAATCTGGCAGAATCATTGCTAAGCATACCTAAATACAAATTAACACTTCCTGGCGTCTTTTGTGATGCTACGAAGGGGGGGGGCGGTCGGAACCAAGCCGGTTCCGACCGCTATCAATACCTATTTGACGAATAGCTATATGGAGGTAAAGATGGGTAGCCTTGGTCCACTTACTCTGGTCTTAATTGTCGTAACGCTTTTATTTCTGACCGTGAGTAGCCTTCTGTTGCCTGACTACGAATACGGTTCATTCTGGTCAACAGTGGGAGATTATTTTAACCAGAATATTGGGGAAAGGTAGGTTTTGAACAGAAACAAAGTTGACAAAAGTTAACAGCCGGGATATATAGTTAGGATATGGATAAACAGTTAAATATTGAAAAGCTCAAATCCGCAATGGACGAAAAGGGCTTGAACCAATCGGCCCTCGCGAAGAATCTTGATGTATCCAGAGCCATCATCTCGGAATGGTTAAAAGGTACAAAATTCCCCCGCCCGAACAAATTGTTGAAAATCGGAATGACCCTTGATGTCCCCTTCCGAGAGTTGGTTATTCGGTCTTCCAAGCATGAACCGATTGTTGCATTCCGTAAAAAAGGTGGCCGAAAAACAAAGAACTGTCATGTTGAGAGGGCCAAGGATATGGGTCGCCTCCTTGACGCTCTGGCACCATGCCTGCCATTCAGTTCTTTAACTAATCCACCATCTCTAAAAAATGCGCGGTTGGAATACCGATACCTTCAAGAAGTCGCCCAGCAGGTAAGAGCACAAATAGGCGCCTCTGACGAGGCCCCTATCAAGTTGGAAGATTTCATCAAAAAATTCAATGAATTTGATGTCGTTCTCATCCCGGTTTTATGGGGCCGAAAGCTCAATCACGAAAACGCACTTCATATTCATCTTCCTGCGTCCGGTACCACGTGGATTTATTTAAACCTGGACAGTAATTTCCACGATTTTAATTTTTGGCTGGCACACGAATTAGGGCACGTTTTATCCCAGAAGTTTGAAGGGGATGAGGCAGAAGATTTTGCCGATGCGTTTGCGCAGGCACTCCTGTTCCCCGAAAAATGTGCGGCAAGTGTCTACAAAGAAGTCAGTGAACTTTCAACCGATGGCAACAAGATAAAAAGAGTCATAGAAGCGGCAAACAAATATGACATCTCGCCCATCACTGTTTATGAGTCAGTCAACAGCTATGCTGCAGCCAACGGCCTAACTGAACTCGCACTGACTCCCGGACTATATGCTGCCACAACAAATTTCAACAAGGGCTACCACAATGTCAGTGACGCACTGGGAAAGGGCAGACAATTGTCCGCCCAAAGCTATATTGCCCTGGCTAAAGACATTTTTGAGAGCCCCTTCTTTGAAACGCTAAAAAGATTCTTGTCAGAGAATGAGAAATCTCCAGGCTTTATTCAAAACATCCTCCAAGTCGATTTTGTCGATGCAAAGGGCATTTTCAGGGAGCTAATCGCATAAATGCCCCAGTCAAAAATCCTGATCGACAGCAATGCCTACCTTCGCCTAGCATACAACCTCCACCCGCTCCTCTCGGTGTCTTTCGGGCCCAAGGAATATACGCTTTACGTCATTGATGACTTTCAAAAAGAGTTCGACAACAATCCTCGGCTCCAACGAAAGTTTTTTTGGGTTGATGACGGCAAATACATCGAAAACCGCAGCAAAAAAATCAAAATGTCGAGGCAAAACAGGAAAGAAATCAACTTGGCCTTTGATTTCATTTGGGAGCACAATGTCTCCTCGGGACGAGGAGCATCCCCGGCCGATGTCAGGGCAATCGCCTATGGATATGTGCTGGAGATCCCTGTCGTGACAGATGACAATGACATGCTGGAGCTTGGGTCAGATTTTGACGTTGAAATGATCCGCCTAATAGAAATTCTCGCACTGATGTACGACTGCGAACACATCAGTGAATCAACTATCAAATCCCTCGTTGAACACCTCACCTATGACAACGACCTGCCCCACCCCAGCTTTGCCAGAGAGTGCGAAGAACGCTGGGGCTAACTCCACATCCGGGACCTCCCGGAAGGCCCTGGCCCATCACACCCACAAAAAGGACAAGCCAATTGTTGGCTCAGGAGTCTGCTGCTTCACCCGCAATACGGATTTTCTAAATGCCCCCCGGATGGCTTTGCGGAGCCATTTGATTTTCCCTGCTGACGGGTTTTCACTTTTGGGGACATGCCAGCCCTTCCAGAGTTTAAAATCTACGCAGAAATACCCGAGTTCTTGCATGGCCTGTCTTTTTGCCGCATGGGTCCCTTTCGTAGCGACGACTTCAATTCTGAAAATGCCGCTGCATTCTTCATAAAGATCTGATGCTGGATTTAGATAAAGCACAACGTCTGTGAAATAATTTCTTCCGGGTACAATTGGGCATTTAAACTCCACCTCATCATCCGCTGAGTCGATGAGAAGCGTATGCCTTGTCGAAGACCGTGGCTGGTACGGGATGGAGTGTACGATTTCAATTTCAAGCTGTTTTGCGTTACATAGCTCCGCCTGGACAAGTTCATGCCCGACCCCCTTTGAGCCCATGCCATGCCCGCGTCCAGATCCCGGCAAATAAGAAAAACTGCTTTTTCTGTATTTACGGTAAACCGGTGTCACCTGAAGGAAGTTTGTTGGCGAATAAAAGACCAGCTGTTCAAATTCAACCGGTTTGATTTCTCGCAAATAGAGAGCCTCATCAATAGAAATCGGCTCAGCATCAGTTGAAGGGTCAAGCAATGCAACTGTCTTCATCAGATAACTCCAGACTGCCAGTCCCGGTCAGCAGGCCTTGGCGATACGAGGTTTAATGCCTTACCCAGGGCGATATCAAGCATCAAAATTTCGTGGCCATCAAGATAAACACAATCCTCAATTTGCCTGGCGGCATCTCTGAAAAAAACTTGAAGATAGTTTTCATTGTTTTTTTGCCTGGCGACGAACCATAGCTCTTGTTGATACCCCTCTTTCGTCAAATACTTCTCAAATTTGATATTTGAAACGCCTTTTTTTGAAAAAGATCTCCAGTATTTTTGCAGATAAAATTGAATGGCCGACTTTACAAAAACCAGATCGGTATAATCCCTGTTGGTGAGAACAAAATCAAAAAACTCAGCGGAGACCATTGTATGTCGCTCGGTCCTTGATCTTCTCGTATTAAACGCATCCCTGAACTCAACCTCATTTACTTCCACTTGTGCATCGATCCGGATATTTTTATGTGAAAAATTAATCATTTTCGATTTCACCCCACAGTTTCGCCAGATATGACGCTGAAACCTTAAGCCTTCGTTTATGGCCAAGATAGCTGGCAATGGCCCTGAAGCCTGCTCCTTCGTGCCTCATCTCGACGATTTCTCCCCAGTGTGCCAGCACTTTTTTCTTCAATACCGGGCGACGACCTTTTCTCATCAACTCTGCAACTTTGGATTTCCTCAGGTGTGAAAAGTCGTTAAATTGCCGCATTGAAGCCACGCGATACCCCTTGCCTCGGACGGTGTCCCAACCAGCCCGTCGGGCAGCAACAACCAGCGCAGCATATTTCAAAGCACGTCCAGGCAACTCGGATTGGGCATTCTTGAACTGAAAGGAGAGTTTCACCCCGGACTGGAAAATTGCCAGAATTTCAATTTCCGGCAATGTTGCCAGCCAGGACAGAACTTTTTTCCGATCGTGCTCACCGATTCCGGTGAGTGCCGTCAATGATTCATCCATACTTACCCCCGGGTATAAGTCAGCGTTTCTTTCAACCGAAAGTGACCTGTTTCGAGCGATACCTGCTGCAGCGCTTCCTCGTGGCGACATCCGTATTCAACACACTCCAGATACCTTTCCTGGGCAAAGTTGTGTTTGAGGCCATGCGTCCCCCTACCGTAGCTAAACTGCCCGGTCTTTTTGGCGGCAGCATTGATTGCGCGAATATAAGCCGAGTAGCGACTCTCAAGAAGCTCATGGCCTTCAAGGTAATGCTGGAGGCGTTCATAGGTTTTTACCGAGATGTAGTGATCCGTTTCTTTTCCGCCTTTTTCCACGGAAGCCACAATACCAACCTGCTTTTGGGTCACAGGGTCAGCGCAGAAACCTCTCAGGGAATTTTTTGTTAGCGGATTTTTCAAGCCATTCCCGGGAGAACCCACTCCTTCGGCACGAAATCCACCCTCGTACTGAAGTGTTGCCTGCAACTGATAGATGGGATTGTCTACTGCGTTGAGTAAAGAGAGCGGATCCGGGTAGGCCCGATTAAAAAACGATCGACTGGATTTCGGCAGATCCTGTCGAGCTACCTTTGAAAGGGACGTTCTGAAACCGGTCAAATCCAGCTGACCTGCAGCCAGAGAGTGTTGTTCAACATAATGATTGTAGGCGTATTCAAATTTTGAAATTGCCGCTTGATACGCTTCAAAGGTCTGTCTCGAATGTCCATTCTTAACGTGATATTCAAGGCGGTAGCGCAAGGACATTTCAATTGACTGTGACAAGTAGTCCGTATCCAGAAGGTCGGTGCCGCCCACGTTCCTAAAATCATCTATCAGCCTGTGAAACTCTCTGCGATACCGATTCCATACCCCAAAAGATCTAATGCCCAAAGGAGCCGAATCCTTTTTGTCCCCTATAGACCTAACTCCATGGAGGATAGCCTCAACCTGAGAATGGATTGATTTTGGCCAGCGATGCCTCATCCCCAAAAACCTCCTGTCGTAACCTTTCTACTCTAGAGTCTGGGCCCAAATGGACCCCTGGCTGATAAGATGACGTGCTTTTTGTGACACTGCCAGTGCCGGCGGTAGCAGATCCGCCCCGTTTCACTTAGAAGCTCTATAAAAAGTTGAAGCAACGTGCTTCTTGCCATCCACAGACCAGGGCTTCCTTCTGGATCGATGGATGGAACGTCCATTCTGAACTCTGGATAATGCTCGAAGGCACCGGAACTCAGATAAGGATCTGGTTCGCCGTTGACAGGTATCCACTGTTCATACGATCCGGCTTTGGAGGAAGTCAGTACCTGCCGGAAAGAGCCTGCTTAGGTCGGCTAATCCCTTGGGAGAAATGCGGCTTGTCGGCTCAACATTTCAGTGATCAGATTGATCAGTATCCCGATTAAGTTCAAACCGTTTTCTTTTATTTGTGGACAAACTATTTCTCATAAGATTCAACTACTTAAACTACTACAAGCCTCTTCAAGCACTATATTTGTGGACATTTGTGATCGCCACTCGGGCGACAATGAAGCATTATGCATCTCCCTGATCAGCTGAACTTTTCTTTATTTTTTCACGCCAAAATGGGAGCAGCCATTGATCAATCGGGCCAAGGTATTCCACAGTCACTCCCGGGTTCCCGGCGACCTGTTGCTGCCTCACAACTTCGAGGCGGAGCTCAGCTTTCTCCCCATCAGATAACTTTGCGACCCAGAGCTCATATTCCACCCGCTCCAATTTTTTAAGTGCCTCAAGCTCCTCGCGCAGCTGCTTTTGCTTGTCGAGGTGTGCCCTCTTTCGTGGAGACATATACCCTTCAGGTGCCGGCCAGTAACCTCCAACCTTGACGAGATGTTTGTACAGGAATCCACAGGGGGATTTATCGGCAGGCAACCCGTTAGCCATCCGCAGAAAACCATTTTTGGCAAGCTCCCAATCCGCATGAGCCAGAGATTCCGTCAGGTCCTCAATTGGATCGCCATGCTTTAATCGCCCTCGTACTATTTGGCGTACCTGGTCTGATCCAAACCCGATGTCATAAAGAGCGGGATATTGAGTGCGGAATTCTGAACTTGTGATTTCAGAGAGGGGGATCTTAGATAGAGATGTATAAAAAGAAGAACTATCTATCTGCCCAGAAGTGGGTACCCTCGGCAGGCTCAGCTGACGCAATACCTCGGTTTGCGGGATCAGCCTCAACCCGGTTGGGTTCGACGCATCGTACTCCTTAATAACAACGTCCAGCTCATGAAATTTATTGATCGCCCTGCGCACAGCTTTTTCATTCAGGCCGAGCACTCTAGCGATATTGGGGACGCTGTTAAAATGAGGCCCGACACTGGCCAGGTAATCCAGGACCTTTTTTTGAGCTTCAGAGGCTGCTACCTTGAGGGGGATTGCGTTGTACTCGGATGGGCTTATTTTCTTTTTTTTGACTGTCCCCTTCAGACCAGCTGTCTGGGTAGCCTCTGTGGGTACCCACTCCGTCGATTTATCACTGGGTACCCTTTTCGGGGAGCCTTTTTGGGTGCCCCCCGGTTCTACATTGTCTAGCGGCTTGGATATCTGGTAGAGATGCGCACCCGACTTGGTCATGTCAGTCCCGCGACAAGGCCGATTGCTCGCGATCCGTAATCCAGTCCTGGACCTTTTGCAGCCGAATGCCTCTAGCTTTTGGGCCAAGGGCAAAAAAGTGCGGGAAGTCTCCAGCTCTGATCAAATTGTACAGGTGTGCCCGCGACAAGCCGATCATCTCTGCTACTTCTTTGGGTCTGAGAATCCTGTCCAAGTTTTCCATTTTGCCTCCAGTCCTAAATGGTCTATAGTGGCGATAATTATCCGTAATATTATTACTTGTAACTTTAACTACTATATTTACCACTATGAGTCAACTCGAAAACTACCCTGGATTTGATGGCCCTGGCTTTTTTGCCGATCGCCTTAAGCAAGCGATTGGCCATCACTCGCCCTACAAGTTCTCTCAGCTTTGCGGCATCTCCCAGAGCAACCTGAGCAAGTACCTCAAAGGGAAAACCCTTCCTGGCCTTGAGACGCTAGCAGAAATCTCACGTGTAGCAGAGGTCAATTTAAACTGGCTGATTACGGGACGGGGCCCCATGAAAGGGGCCTACGATAAGCCCTACCCTCCTGAGAGGCTGATCAGAAAAGAGCGGCCTTTTGAAGATCTTCCCGAGAATGGAATTTTCTGTGCTGAGTTCGGGCAAAGGCTGAAAGCTATCCGGGAGAGTAAAAAACACAGTATCTTTGATGCGTGGAATGCGTTTTGCCCACCACTAAGTGCTGATTCCTATCAAGCAATGGAGGATGGCTACCTTCCCTCATCAAAATTTCTTTTTGAAGAACTCACCAGATACTGTGAATGTACGCCAGGGAATTTGCTTTATGGTGAGTTTCTGGACAGGGATACTCCCCAGTGGGGAAGCATTGCCAACGTCAGACCATTACCAGAAAAAAGCGAAGATGGACTTGACTTGGGAAAAATCCTGTCGCGGTTGCTTGGCTTTTCAAAGGAAGAGGAGATCGAAAAGAATCTCAGTTTTTATACAATGGCAGATCATTCGATGACACCAACATTTGAACCGAATGACATGCTTATCATTGATAGAACTGTCCCCAAACTACATCCCCACAGCGGCCTATTTTTATTGAAAAATGATTATTGTGAATTTGTCAGAAGAGCAACCTTTTGTAGTAATGGAATACATCTGACTTGCGACAATGATTTCTATTCAAACGAAATTATGCCACTCGACGAATTCGAGAATGCCATCAGTGGCTTTGTCTTATCCTCAATCAGACACTATCCGTATGGTTTTGCCCATGCAGGCAAATGAAATATGTCCGCACAACGGAGCACACAAAGGTAGCATGAGGGGTAGCACGAAAGGTTTAAGCAAAAAACAAGGGCTTAACCGTTAACGGCTAAGCCCTTGTTTTTTATGGCGGAGAGGGGGAGATTCGAACTCCCGGACCCTTGCGGGTCAACAGATTTCGAGTCTGTGACAATAGGTTTCACCTACTTTCCCTTATCTATTTTTTCCCTTGTATTACCAGATACTTGAAAGTAATATCTTTCACTAGACGTCCCTCTTTTTCTCACTACGTCACAGCAAATCTTTCCACTAATCTTTCCACCAAATATACTAAGTGGAAACTTTTTTAGGAAGCAAAATTTATGACAAGAACAGATTTAAAATCTGTTGTGGCAATCTACAACGGACGTAAAATTTCCGGGATATATCAACGCCAAACAGGGACCTTCGTGGCCCAAAAAGGTGTAGTTAAAATTCTCGTCCCAGAATATGAATATTGGTTTGATTTCACGGTTGCGGGAAAACGGTACAGATCCATATTTGGCAAAGAAAGCAATTACGGCCGAATTGGTGCGACTGGAAAATGGGAATCCCATGCGATAGAGAGTGCCGTTGAGGCACTGATGAGGTTCAAAGAAAATGCAAAGAACGGAACCGGTCCAACCAGTATTAAGGAGGAACAGGGCCTGGCCCGGCAAGCAGAAGAACAACGCCGTCGCCAAGAGCGTCGAGAAAAGACCGTTTCCGATCTGATAGATTTATTCCTTGCCGACATCAGCGTTGTAGCACCGAACATAAAAACTACCAAGCCTCGAACGATCAAAGAATACCGGCTCAATCTTCAGCGCGATGTTATCCCCGAGATCGGGAAACGCAAAGCTAAAACAATTGAACGCGAAGACATTGCTGAGGTCATTGGGAAAATCGTTAAACGGGGGAAAATCGTCCAGGCAAATCGTACCCTAGCAGCGTGCAGCCGCCTATTCAATTGGGCCCTATCAAAGGGGATGGTTCTCTATAACCCCTGCGCTATGATGCGTAAATACGAGGAAAAACCGCGAGAGCGCGTACTTACCGACCCAGAGCAGAGGGAAGCATCTACCGCAAAACCTCAACATGAAGAGATCAAAGTTTTATGGGACCAGCTATCAAGGCACCAAGTACAAACCGAAGCAAGAATATTACTTTTGTGCATTCTGACTGGGGCAAGACCAGGCGAAGTCTGCAATATGCGCTGGGAGGACATTGAGAGCAATTGGTGGACTGTCAATGAAACGGAAACAAAAACCGGGGTAACGCTCGACTGTTATCTTACCTCAACTGCTCAGACCGTCCTGCCCCCCACCCGGGAAGATGGCTTCGTGTTTGCACTTTCAACGGACCCTCCCACGGCGTTCCCTGAACACCGGCTATCTAAATATGTTAAACGGCAACATGAATACTTTGGTCTAGCCCCCTGGCAACCAAGAGACCTTCGTAGAACATTCACCACCCTGGTAAAAGAACTTGGTTTTGCCGACCAGATCGTCAACAGGGCTCAAGCCCGCAAGGACAGTTCGGTTATTCGCGTTCACTACGATAAACGGCGCTACTATGATGAGCTGCGTCAACTTTTTGAAGCAGTAGAGCGGGAGATTTTACGCATCACTGGCAAGAAAGCAGATACCTCAAAAGTTATACAGCTACGCTGATCGCGACCTATGGCAGAGTCGCACACCAAGGCTGCCCTGCAGGTGCAAAAATCATTAAGAGTCCCATGATGTACACACCCCCAGGGATGTGGACCCCTTTACCAACAATTTCATCCCGATCAAAACTGGCTATAAAATCGAAGTTCCCCTTACAATTCAACTACCTAAAGAATTCACCGAAGAACCCGTCACCCTCGGCGATCACCTGCGTCGTCGCCGGTTTGAGCTTGGCTTGTATCAAAAAGATGTCGCGGTACAGATTGGAGTGACAACCTCTACCATCTGGAATTGGGAAAATAACTGGTCGTCGATCACATTGAGCTGCATGCCGAAAGTTATCGAATTCCTCGGTTACAATCCCATCCCCCAACCGGAGGATTTGATGGAAAGGCTGGCCTGGTACAAGCAGGTCAACGGGCTCTCGTTGGAACAACTCGGGGCTAAGATGGATCGTGATCCCGAACAATTATCCGACTGGCTGAGCGGTCGCCACAAACCCTGCCAGCGTAACAATGAGAAGATTGAGAGCTTTCTGAAGTCCTGGTCTATTCTTGCCAGATTTGCCTGAATCTTTTTCATGGAAGGTCCGATCACAATCTGCCAAGCGTTCCAATTGAAGGTCCAACTTTTGGCTAGATGTGCTGACTCTGGCGTAGCCAAACCGTATCCCCTTGTTCATGGCTGTCACCCTTCCTGCCCTGTGGGCAGCTATGAGGTCAGCATGTAAACATATCTTTCCCCAGGCCGAGTACTTTGGCTTTGAGGACTTTAGAATGATGACTTTCGGTGAATATTGCCATTATTCACCGCATATAATGCAATAAATCATCTTGTTTTTGAGGCGAATAAACACTAAAATCACCTTAAAAGGTGCGGTGATTAATATGTGGATACACGAAAATCAGAATTGGCCCAACTTTACCTGGGATGTGGCATCCCTTGCTTCCAAACTAGCAGTTGTGCGTTACCACCAAGGACGCTTACTCGGCCGGATGGAGGGATTGGGTTTTGATCTCAAGCGTGAGGCGAGCCTCGGTATCCTGACGAATGATGTGGTCAAGTCGTCAGCGATTGAAGGGGAAAACCTCAATCCGGAAGAAGTGCGCTCATCCATAGCCCGCAGGCTAGGCCTTGATACTGCCGGACTGCCCCTGGCAAGTCGAGATGTCGAAAGCATCGTTGAGATGATGCTTGATGCGACCCAGAATTTTTCTAAGCCACTAACGAAAGATAGACTCTTTGGCTGGCATGCCGCTTTATTCCCAACTGGAAGAAGTGGACTATATAAGATCACTGTTGGGGATTGGCGCACGGAAAATGCTGGACCAATGCAGGTTGTCTCTGGCCCTGTAGGACACGAGCGTGTTCACTTTGAAGCCCCGGGTGCAAACCGGATTGAGAAAGAGGTGCAGGCGTTTCTGGCCTGGTTTAGAGGCCAGTTAGAATTTGATCCGGTTTTGAAGGCAGGTATCGCCCATCTGTGGTTTGTTACCATTCACCCTTTCGAAGATGGAAATGGACGTATTGGCAGAGCGATTGTCGATATGGCTCTTGCACGTGCAGACGGCACACCAGATCGCTTCTACAGTCTGTCCTCGCAAATTGAGGCTGAGCGCAAAGATTATTATGCTCAACTTGAAAAGCAGCAACGCAGTTCACTGGAAATAACCGGCTGGCTTGAATGGTTCCTCGATTGCTTGGGCCGTGCCATACTTAACGCTGAAACCACTCTTGGCCATGTCCTCTACAAGGCTCAGCTTTGGGATATGATAAACCAGGAGCCTGTCAATGAACGCCAACGTCTGATTATCAATCGCATGTTGGATGACTTCAAAGGTCATATGAATACATCCAAGTTCGCTAAACTGGCAAAGTGTTCAAATGACACTGCCCTCAGAGATATACAGGAACTGAAGGCACGAGGAATTTTTATTCAGAATCCCGGAGGTGGTCGAAGTACAAGCTACAGGTTGCCTGAAAAGATTTGAATTGAGCCTACATCGCAATGAATCCGGCACGAAGTTATACGTGCAGAAAAATCATCGCCTATAGAACATGAAATGCGCCTGGAAGCCCGGCGGCATTTTCTTAAAATGCAGGGGTTGTGAGAATTTGAGCTTTGCAGGAGTCAACATCTCTTGATTGGGGGTGGAGCAACTTCCGGGAAGGTTTTGGTGTTCTGCGGCTTGGAGAGCGAAATAACCCTCGATCAATGTCCATTAAGTCGACACTTTCAGGAATGGGTCGGTCAAAATTACAGGTTTTGCACACCAAACAGGTCAAAATCTCTGGGATTTTCATTCAAAAAAAATAACCTGGTTTTTGATAAGCCCCCCGTATGATTTCCCTTAGATGGGCTGAATCACATTATTGGCCAATGTGAAAGAGTCTCAACCCGCATCAAGAGGCTGAGGTGAACATAGTTCTTGATGCGGTTCGTTTTCAAACGATTACCTCTGGAACTGGTCGCTTCCCAAAATACTCTACCTGGAAAGATAATCCCTTCTTAACTCTGACAGGCCGTCCGAATCGCCGATAATTGTTAAACGATCTCCGACTTCCAGTACTGTATTTCCATTCGGGACAAATGACTGACCCGACCGATGTAACATAGCGACCAAGCACCCCTTGGGGATATTAATCGCATGCAAGGGTTTTGCAATGAGAGCCTCAGTAATCTCATGTGTCCTGATGACAAGGGTCAGGAAGCGCTCATCGTGCAGCAGGCATTGGCGCAATTGATGTTCATCTGCTGCTTGCGCCCATTCGGTCGCAAAGCTCTCTTCATCGACCCGCTCAGCGATACGAGCCAGGATTCTCAGATGCTGCGCCGGATCATTTTCCGGGCTGACCAGAAAGAAGAGGGCACCGATTTTGACTTCCTCCTCTTCCTCATGCGTCAGAGGGTTGTACATCGTCATCAATACGCCCTGCCGAGCTCGGATCAGGACCATTTCCGCCTGTTCAATCCTGTCCGTACGGAAGTGTGGCAAGGCGACACCATGGGTGACTGGCGTTGCGCCGATACGCGTGCCGTCCATGATCTGCTCATTGATGACCTCGGCTGACAGACTGACCTTTGACTGCAGGTTAAAGGCGACCACAGTCACAACCTCTTCAAAGCTGGCTTGCTCATCAAGATCAAGCACCATGCATCTAGAGACAATTTCATCGAAAGGATCTTCCTTGCGCAACCCTTTTTCCCGCAGAATACCGCGTAGTTCACTGTCGAGATCCTGATGCCGGAGATGCCCGAGACGCTCAAAGAGATGGTAAATGGCTCCGTTTCTGGAGATCCTGCGTCGGGCATAGCAGAGGTACCAGAGGGTGGAGACGACGATCAGACCTGTTGAGAACAGGATCGGCACCAGCCCCATTTCGAAGATCAGGAAGAAGGGCAGAAGGATTCCGGCAATCTGCATCCACGGATAAAAAGGCGAGTGGTAGCCGGGGTCGTAGGACTGGATGCGACTCTCGCGCATGACGATCACCGCCAGACAGACCAGCGCGAACATCAGCAGCTGAAAGGAACTAGCCAGCTTGGCAATGCGCATCGGATCGAACAGGACAAGAATCAGGCAGATAACGCCGAGGGTCAGCAGAATCGCCGGCAACGGAGTGCCGAACTTGCCAAGCTTCCGGAATACAGGGGGAAACAGATGATCACGGCTCATGGCCAGGGGATAGCGCGAAGCGCTCATCAGGCCGGCATTGGCAACGGAAATAAATGCCAGCAACGCAGCGACCGACAGGAGGATGATTCCGACGCGGCCCATGGCATAATCGGCTGCCGCCGCCACCGGCGTCAGATTGCCGGCCAGTTTCTCCACAGGAACCAGCCCGACAATCATCAGAGTGCCGACAAGATAGACCAGAATGGCAGTCGCCAGAGAGAGCATCATCCCCAAGGGCAGATTGCGTTCTGGATCCTCAACCTCCTCTGAAAGACTGGCGACTTTGGTGACCCCGACATAGCTGATATAAACCATGCCGGCGGTCGCCATGATCGAATCGAATCCGGCAGAAAAGAAATCCTGAAAATGGCTCGTTTGAAACTCATTTATTCCACTGAGAAAAAAGACTGCCAGGATCGACAGCAAGCCGCAGACCAGCGCAATCTGCAGGCTACCACTTTTTTTCGCCCCGACCACATTGATTGCGCCGAGCAACAGGGCAATCAGCAGGGCGACCGGAACAATCGGTAAATTCGGCACAAACAACGATATATAGGCGCCCATTCCGATCAGGGCGAAAGAGACTTTGAGAATTAGAGCCAACCAGGTCCCGATACCGCCGATTGTGCCGAAATATGGCCCGAGGGAGCGGTCGAGAAAATAGTAGACCCCGCCGGCTCGCGGCATGGCGGTCGCCAGTTCGATAACACTGTACATGGCAGGAATCATCGGCAAGGCTGCCAACAGGTAGGCCAGTACCAGCGCCGGGCCTGCCTCTTTTGCGGCAATCCCCGGCAACAGGAAAAAGCCGGCGCTCAGGGTCGCACCTGTGGCGATAGCATAGACATCCTTGAGCTTCAGTTCCTTCTTGAGTCGGGTGTGCTTTTTCTTGCTGCTCATTTGAACCTCCATCAAAACCTAACAGGCGTTTCTCCACCAGGCGATCCATATCAAATCCAGCTATTTAGGGCTTTGGCATGCCGAAACAAGTCTCGAATCGTTCGCGTTGGTATGTGGGGCTAACTAGGGTTAACCAGAGGGTAAGGAACTCAGGTCAACAGCACGACGGTGCGCAGAAATGGCAATGATGGGGAAGATAAGTGTGCCAAGGTGTTCAGCTGCCGGTTATCACGTTTATGGGCGCAAAAAACCAGCAGGCTATTTTGTTTAGCAGGTTGTTGCAACGCGGATTGGGGGGCAGCAGAGCGTTTCAGTCTGGTACGGGATTTTACCGTCAGCCCTGACGGCTGGTCAGCAGCTCTAACCTTTATGTCGCAGTCAGTAAAAATGGGGACCATAGTTGAGGTAACTGGCTCCCGTGAAGCGGTCGAGGCAGAACATTCACCCGTTTGACAGGTCAGAACCGAGTCCAAGGCTGGGTATAAACCTGCCAGCAGGAAAAAAACCAGACTGAGAGCAGCAAATATTTTATGTGGAGGTTTTGATGACATCATTACATGCACAGTTCCAGAGCAGTTTTTTGAAATTTATATCATGTTTGAATGCATAAGTAGATGAAAGAGGAAGCCTCCTAGGGGCAAGATAGCGTTAATAACGCTGCCGGGTCGAGATGGTCTCGCCCAGAATCATGGCCAAATAACAGGAGGCTCCCATGCAATGTATCTACTACATCGGACTGGATATCCACAAGAAAATCATCGCATTCTGTATCAAGGACCAGGTGGGTCATCTCATTAGGCAAGGGACGGTCAGTGCCAGTCGGGAGGCGCTTAGTCAATGGGTTTTCGACCTGCCTGGACCATGGATAGGCGCCATGGAGGCCACCATTTTTACCGGATGGATTTACGATTTTCTCAAGCCTCATGCGATGGAGTTGAAGGTCGCTCATCCGGAAATGCTCAAGGCGATAACCGCCGCCAAGAAGAAGAATGACCGGGCCGACGCCGAACGGATTACCGATTTGTTGCGGGTCGATCTGCTTCCAGAGTGTTATATGGCTCCTGCGAACCTTCGCGAATTGCGCCGCATCCTGCGCTATCGCAACCATGTGGTGCGCAATGCAGTGAAAGCAAAAAACAAGATTTCCGGGCTGTTGATGGAAGTCGGTGCCTCCTACAATAAAAAACGACTGCATGGGCGCACGTATTTCAACAACCTTCTGGAAACAGTCGAGGATGTACCGCCTTCGGTCAAGGAACTGCTCGGCCTCAGTCGCTCCAGCCTGGAGATGTTCCAGGCCGTACAGAAGCGCCTGATAAAGGTGCTTCGTAGTGAGCCACAAATTCGAGAGCGGGTGCAGCGGCTGATGACCATCCAGGGGGTTGGTGAGGTCACCGCCCTGACCTGGGTGTTAGAAGTCGGCGAGCCGGAGCGTTTCAGCTCTATCCGCAAAGCGATCAGCTACTGTGGGTTGTGCAGCGCTCAGCGAGAGTCGGCTGGCAAGGAAACGCGCGGGCCGATCTCCAAGAAGCGAAATAAACATCTGCAAACGGTTCTGATCGAGGCTGCCAAGCTGGCGCCTTACTGGAATCCGCAACTGGCTGAGTTACATGCTCGTGAGCTTGGCCGTGGTAACCGCAACCGTGCGACTTTGGCCGTAGCTCGCCAGTTGGTGGCCTACATGCTGGCTGTGGACAAATCCGGCAGCGATTTTGTTCCGAAGAAAATAAAAGAGGATGATGCCGCCTGAAGTTCAGGGTCGGTAACTCAAAATAGATTTCGCCGGAGCAAGATTTTCCCGCCGGACCTCGCAATTCTGGGGACTATGCGAACAGGAAACTGTAAAGCATCATTTATTATGTTTCGAGGCTGGCGGGTTGGCCCTAACTCAATCTTCTGCAAGAGCCACAGGCTTGATGCGGCAAATGGATGTCTGGTCGCGGGACCAATCCCGGCGACACAAAGTCAGATAAAAAAGATCGGCAGCTAAGGCGAAATCAGAAAGAAAGCCACCGGGAGTATCTTGGAGGGTAGAGGGAAATCTCCGTTTTCCCCTTGACTTTACTTATCATGGAAGTCTCCATGGTGTTTCAACTTGATTCGCTTTTTGGAATATTCATTACGATGATCGACGGTGTTGTGTTACGGCTCAGGAAACTAGATTAATATAATCACCGGCACCAGGCGAATGGTGTAGCACCACAAGGGACAGCGAATTGGCCAGATATTTCATTCTCCATCCTTCCGGTTTCAAACAGGATATCAAGTTTGGACCTGATAATAACGGGGCAAAGGTCTGCGCCGGTAGACGTTGCGATTCGACCATCCCCTCCGGGAGTTGAATCCCCGCGATAGCCTTGGCTTCCTGGTATTCCTGCCAACCCGCTCCCGTCAGGTAACCGCCACGCATTTCACCGTCAAAGCAGTCATTTTCCGAACCAATATAGCTCTTCCTTCTAACTGTTCAGTATAGGGTTGGTATGGTTCAGGGAAATCACAAATATCAGTAGATAAAATGATTGGGTCACACTTTCCCTTTTTTAACCAGGATGTCGACTGCAGAGTCACGATTTTCTCCTTGACTGGAATGTCCTCACTCGAAATCCCGACCCATTGCATGTTTGAGATTAGTTGTGTTAAAAAAAATCATGAGAATGAAACTCCAAAAGGCAGTAGCCCTATTAATCCTCTCAGCATTCCTGGCAGTCAGTGCCGCGGCGAATGTATTCGGTTGCACTGATTGTGTGAGCGGGGAAAGGGCACAAAGAGTTAACACCTTCACGGAAAATGGGTGTTGCACGACTGATCTAATAAAAAACCATAATGATGGTCATTATGTGACTTTTATCCATCAATTAACTGATGATCAGCGTGGTTCATGTCCCAACTGCTCTACACAGCAGGGCTCGACAGCTTTTTCAAAACGAACTAAAAGAATACCAACTACCGCGCCAACTTCTATAATCTCTAACAACTTCCAGCAGACCGCTTCCATAAATTTCAAACTGGTTGTTGGCAACCTTACACCGCAACCGCCGACTAGAACGTCACAAACCCTTCTTTCTCATCGGACTATTGTCCTCCTCAATTGATTCATCCCTCTCTAGAAACCGTCGGAAGGTTAACACCTTCAATTTGGTTTCACCCTGATTTTTGACCTAATCAACAATTGAACAACAAATGTTCCTCTCTCCCAGGAAGGACGTTTGACAGGCTTTATCCATTAAATCAAAAGCCTTTTCTTTTGCTTGCGGCGCAATCAAAGCGTACGGAGATGAATGAAATGAACACTCTCAAGACCACTTTTCTGCTGACCTGCCTCACCCTGCTGCTTGTCGCCATGGGTAGCGCTATCGGTGGCCAGTCCGGCATGATCATAGCTTTTGTTATTGCAGGCGGTATGAATTTTTTCTCTTACTGGTACTCGGACAAAATTGTCCTCAAGATGTACAAAGCGAAGGAAATCTCAGAGTCTGAGAATCCATCTTTTTACAATACGGTAAGCCGGCTAGCCCGGCAGGCGAATTTGCCGATGCCAAAGGTTTACATTATCCCCTCCGAGGGGCCGAATGCTTTTGCAACTGGGCGCAACCCCGAGAATGCCGCTGTCGCAGCGACAGAAGGGATTGTGCGACTTCTTTCGGATGAAGAGCTAGAAGGAGTGATGGCCCATGAGTTAGCCCATGTGCAGAATCGAGACACCTTGATTGGCACCATCGCAGCGACTTTTGCCGGGGCCATTGCAATGCTTGGCAACATGCTGCAATGGACCGCAATTTTTGGTGGTGGCAACAACGACGAAGAGGGTGGCGGCAATATGTTCAGCAGCCTGGCTCTCGCATTTATTGCACCTATGGCAGCCATGCTGATTCAGATGGCGGTCTCCCGCTCCCGTGAATACCTGGCAGACGCCTCGGGTGCCAGAATTTGCGGCAAACCTCTGGCCCTGGCCAACGCCCTGCGCAAGTTACAGATGGGTGCACAGGCGGTACCTATGACTGAGGCGACTCCGGCAACCTCGCACATGTTTATTGTCAATCCTCTGGCTGGCGGATCAATGCGCAAACTCTTCTCTACCCACCCCCCCATGGAAGAGCGCGTTGCCAGACTCGAACTCATAGCCTCGGGACAACGTTAATGGGTGTTGGAATTTACAGATCTTTCATCACTACTGTCCGGTTAAAAAATAACGCAACGATGTAAGTCGTTGAGAATAATGGTTCTTTGACATAACTGTTTCGTTTTCGATTTGAATTCGCCCCGACAACGTGGGTTGATACCTTTCTGCTTTCGCAGGAGGGCATCTATGAATTTCGGTCAGACCGTTTTCCGGCAACTGCTACAGTTTCTACCGCGGCATGATTTTAATCTGTGCGTTCACCGTTATCTCGGCGATTACAGAGCCAGAAGCTTTTCCACGTTCGATCAATTTCTGTGTCTTGCCTATGCCCAGATGTCTGGTCGTGAGAGCCTGCGCGACATCGAAACCTGCTTAAACTCCCACCGGGAGAAGCTTTACCACGTCGGCTTTCGAGGTTCCGTCTCACGCTCCACTCTGGCGGATGCCAATGAACGCAGAGATTGGCGCATCTTTCAGGATTTCGGCCAAGTCTTGGTTCGGATGGCCCAGCAGCTTTACCAAGATGAACCTTTCGCGCTTGAACTTGATCAGCCGCTATATGCCTTCGATTCAACAACGATCGACCTGTGCTTGAGCCTCTTCCCTTGGGCCGAGTTCCGGAGAACAAAGGCCGCAGTGAAAATGCATACGCTGATCGACCTGCGGGGAACTATTCCCACTTACGTGACGGTCACGACAGGCAAGGTTCACGATGTCAGAATGCTCGATGCTTTGCCCGTGACCGAAGCTGCCATCTACACCATGGACCGGGCTTACATCGATTTCGCCCGATTGCATACGCTTCACCAACAGGGTGCATTCTTTGTCGTCAGAGCAAAAGACAACTTGCGCTTCAAACGCTTGTATTCTGCGCCAAAAGACAAAGAAGCTGGCATAAGGGCGGATCAAACCATTGCCCTGGTGACCTACAAATCGAAAAACGACTACCCGGAGAAATTACGTCGGGTCAGTTATGTTGACAAAAAACGAGATAAGCGGCTGGTGTTTTTGACCAACAATTTCACGATTCCTGCGCTCACCGTTGCTGAGATCTACAAGCAGCGCTGGCAAGTGGAACTGTTTTTCAAATGGGTCAAACAACACTTGCAGATCAAGTCGTTTTACGGAACATCGGTCAACGCGGTGAAGAGTCAGATCTGGGTTGCTCTGAGCATCTATCTGTTGGTTGTGATTGCCAAGAAGAAGCTCAGCCTCCCTTGTCAGCTCTACACTTTTTTACAAATCCTGGAGGTCAACTTGTTCGAGAAAAAGCCCATTTCATCGTTGGTTGCGGACGCTCTCAAACAAATATCGGACCCTCAAGATGATAACCAGCTGAATTTATTCAACTGTTAACCGGACAGTAGTGATCTTTCATGTCTTTGAGACGGAAAGTTGAGGAGGTGCCAAGTTGAACAGTTCTCACATCGGGCAATTGCGGAAAACCTATTTGAAAGAGCAGCATCCAAACCTTTACCGCGAACTTAAGGATGACGGAGTCCTTGATGCACATCTCAGACATGTGCAGGGGCGAGCTCTCGCATATTTTAAATCTCTGATCGAAGGTGGAGATTGTACTGGACATGCTGAACAGAAGGTCTGTCAAGCGATCGTTTATTCCTGCCCAAAGAAACATAGGTCGTAAGCCATGCGCATCGTTTCATTCGCACCAGTAGCTATGCGCTATAGACCCTTGGACCAGCTCCAGTTTGAAACCAGATAAAAGGCACAAATTCGAGTATTCACAAACAATTTCATTGAGGTTATTGCAAATGAGAAATCTTTTACTGATAACAATTCTTTTTGTCTCCCTTATTCTTGCTGGTTGCAGTGGCGAAACATATGGTACCGGCATCGACCCTGATGCGCCAAAAGTTCAGGTCAAGGATGTCTTTCTGAAACAAGAACTGCTGGGCAAAAAGGTCACATTGGAAGGCAGGATCGTCTCGCAATGCCAGTCAAACGGCTGCTGGTTCTATCTGCAGGACGACTCAGGGCAGATCTATATTGACCTTGCCAAGAGTCAATTAACCCTTCCGGCCAGGCCAGGCAAGCTGGCTCTTGCTAGCGGTACAGTGATCAAGTCGAAACAAAACTACTTGCTTGTTGCCACCGGGGTTGAAGTGAAATGAGTGGTTACCTGAAACTGGCCGGCAAGAATCTTCTGCGTCACCGGACGCGCAGTGCCTTGACTATGCTCGGGATTGCGGCTTCGGTTGGCGTTCTGTTTTCAGTGCTCTCTTTTAACAAGGGCTTTACCGAGGGCCTTGCGGTTGAATTGGAACGAACCGGATTGCACTTTATGGTTGTTCCTTCGGGTTGTGCGCACGAGGTCGCTGCACTGGTTCTGCACGGCGCGGTTATCCCTAAATTTCTCGACACCAAGGTCATGGAGCATGTCATCGACACAGCCGGTATCGATCTGGCGACGCCGATTCTAGTGGCCCAGCTCCCCGATCCTCAGCGTGGCAAAATTGACCTGATTTATGGTGTCGACATGTCGGTTCTCTTGGCGATTAAGCCGGGTTGGGAGATTATCGGTAAAATCCCTGAGCAGGACAATGAAATCCTGCTGGGTTACGAAGTCGCTCAACACGAGAAGCTGCAGCCCGGTGACCAGTTCTCCTCCGGTGCTGGAACGACACTGCTGGTCGCAGGGATTGTCGGTCTCACTGGCAGTCAGGATGATGCTTTTGTCTATCTTCCCATCAACACAGCACAGAAACTGCTCGATCATCCTTCTGCAGCGACAGCTATCGGGGTCAAGGTAACGGATCCAACGCGCATGGTGGAGATTACAGATGCGTTAACGGCTGCTGTGCCGGGAATCCAGATCGTGACCATGGGTGAGGTGATGAACTCCATTTCTAATCTTGCCGCTTCTGCTCGGGCGCTAAGCCTCGCGATTGTTTTAATCGCGATTCTGATCAGTGCCGTTGGGGTGATGAATTCCATTCTCATGGCGGTCTTCGAACGGACTCAGGAGATCGGCATGATGCGCGCCGTCGGTGCCTCACGCCGGGATATTTTCCGGATTATTCTTGAAGAAACCACGATTCTTTCACTCAGTGGTGGCTTGGTCGGCATCCTCATCTCGATTCTCGGTTCTCGAATGATCGAAGCATTTGTTCGTGCGGTGATGCCATTTGTCCCATCCGGAAATCTGATCAGTTTTGATCCCGGGGTTGCCGCAGGCAGTGTCTTGTTCATCTTCATCATTGGTCTATGTGCCGGGATTTATCCGGCCTTGAAGGCATCAAAAATTAACCCAGTCGAGGCGATCAAGGGATGATTGAACTTAAACAGATTGAAAAAAGCTACCGCAGAGGGGCTGAAGAGGTACGGGCGTTGCGTGGAGTCGATCTCAGCGTTACTGCTGGAGAATTACTCGCCATTATCGGACCATCGGGGGCTGGGAAAACCACCCTGCTACATATCCTTGGCTGTCTCGACCAACCGACTAAAGGAGAGGTGCTGTATGATGGTATGAGCACCTCCCATATGCCTGAGTCTGAGTTGGTGCAATTGCGACGTGAAAAGATCGGCTTTGTTTTTCAACAGTTCTACCTGATCCCGGGACTGAGCGTCTTTGACAATATCGCTTTGCCGCTACTGTTCAGTAAAAAGCCGGCAAGCCGGAGTAAGATCATGGCTTTGGCTGAAATGGTGGGTCTCGAACACCGACTTGACCATGCCCCTGCACAGCTCAGCGGAGGTGAGATGCAGCGGACAGCCATCGCTCGAGGACTGGTCAACGATCCCGAGATTCTGCTGGCAGATGAACCGACCGGAAACTTAGACAGCGAAAACAGTGATAAGATTTATACTCTGCTTCGTTCGCTCAGTCAGAACGGACTGGCAACGGTTATGATTACACATAACACCGAACTTGCTGCACGCGCCCAAAGGACCGTGCAAATCAGAGATGGGCTGGTTCATTCCCGATGAAGTTACAGGGACAAAGATCAGACGGTACAGGCCCTTGGGGATATCCCGGAGAGGAAAACATACCAGCAGGGGCAATCGACCTGAGGGAAACAAAATCTATGGTTTGACATGCATCGCCAAGATGCAACCGACGACTGAACCGAACCGAGTCCATTAGCCACTGAGTGTGACTTCCAGTGTATACAAGAGAGGACCATTCCCATGGAACAACAGAACGGTAACAACAGCCCGTTCGGCCCCGGAGGCAGCGGGCCCAAACCCGATATGGATATTGAGGCTCTGCTCCAGCAGGGGCAGGATCAGTTGAGGCAGATCATGCAGGGCGGCGGTCCACGCGGAATAATCATCCTTATCATCCTTGTGCTGGCCGGTCTTCTCGCATGGACGGCCTATTACACTGTGCCAAGCGATTCGGTCGCTGTCGTGCAACGCTTTGGAAAATATCTCAAGGAGGTTCCGCCGGGACTGCATTTCAAGCTGCCACTGGGCATTGATGTGGCGACAATCGTGCCTGTCAAACGGCAATTGAAGCAGGAATTCGGGTTCACGACCCCTGGCGCCAGCGATCCTTTCCAGGGCCCTCGCGGCGGACAGCGGGAGTCAAAGCGGGAAACAGAGATGGTGACAGGCGACTTGAACGCCGCATTGGTCGAATGGGTGCTTCAATACCGTATTTCGGACCCCGTTAAATTCCTTTTCGAGGTTCGAGAACCAAGTGAAACCCTCCGCTATGTTTCCGAATCCGTAATGCGGGAAGTCGTCGGTGATCGCACCGTGGACGAGGTCATTACCATCGGCCGGCAGGAAATTGAAACGGAAGCGCTGACGAAGATGCAGACGCTTTCCACAAAATACGCCATGGGGATCAGCATCGATCAGGTGCAATTGAAGAACATCAATCCGCCCCAACCGGTTCAGGAGTCGTTCAACGAGGTCAACCAGGCCCAGCAGGAGAAGGAGAAGCTGATCAATGAAGCCCGGCGCGATTACAACAAAGTGATCCCGCTGGCTGAGGGCGAGAAGGATCAGCGCATCCGCGAGGCCGACGGCTATCGGCTCAAGAGGATCAATGAAGCGGAAGGCGATGTCGCTCGGTTCAATGCTCTGTTCGCTGAATACAGCAAGGCCCCGGAGGTCACTCGCCGCCGTATCTATATCGAGACCCTGCAGGACGTCATGCCTCACATAAACTCGAAGATCATTATCGATGAACAGACGCGCAATATCCTGCCATTACTGAATCTCGACTCCCAGAAGGGAGGTCAGCCATGAACAGCATCAAACAAATAGCTATCCTGGCGGTTTTGGCCATCGGGACCTATGTCGCGATAAACTCGATCTATACGGTGAGCGAAGTCGAGCAAGTAATCATCACCCAATTCGGCAAACCGGTCGGCGACCCCGTGACTTCCGCCGGGCTGAAGTTCAAGATGCCCTTCATCCAGGACGTCAATCCTATCGACAAGCGGGTTCTTGAGTGGGACGGCAGCCCCTCGGATATGCCGACCAAGGACAAGCTCTACATTTCGGTTGACCTCTACGCCCGCTGGCGGATTGTCGATCCCCTTCAGTACTTTCTGCGGCTGCGCGATGAGCGCAGTGCTCAGTCCCGTCTGGATGATATTCTAGGTAGCGAGACCCGTAACGCTGTTGCTAAGCATGAACTGATCGAGATCATTCGCACGACGAAGGATCGCGTGCCGCTTCGTGACGCTCTCCTGACCGGTTCGGAACAGGAGCTTGATATGGGCTCCCTGGTGCCGATTCAAAAGGGACGCAAGCTGGTCGAGCAGGAGATTTTTGCTGAGGCCGCGGAGAAGGTTCAGGTGTTTGGTATCGAATTGCTTGATATCCGGTTCAAGCGGATCAACTACAATGAAAGCGTGCGCCCGAAGATCTACGATCGAATGATCAGCGAGCGGCGTCAGATCGCGGAACGCTTCTTGTCGGAAGGTAACGGCGAGGCCGCCAGAATTCGTGGCAATCGTGTGCGTGACCTAAACAAGATCCAGTCTGAAGCCTACCGGCAGGTCGAGGAGATTCGCGGCGTGGCGGACGCGAAAGCTACTGAGATTTACGCCAGCGCTTACAACCAGAACCGTGAATCTGTGGAGTTCTATGAATTTACGCGGACCATGCAGTCCTACAAGTCCATCATCACCGAAGACACGACCCTTGTTCTTTCCACGGACAGTGATCTCTTTAAATTTCTGAAGGGGATGACTCCGGAAGGCGATGTCCTTCCGGCCCGAGGTTCCGGCGGCAAGTGATGACAATGCGAGCAGGTGATAAAGGTGACCATCAGGTGGCCCTTCTTACTTAAAGGATTGGAGGGGGGGCTGCCTGCAAGCCCCCTCCAGAATCAAGTTTATGGGGGCTTCTAGTGACCACCTCATTCTTGAGCCCGAAAAAGCGGGACCATCTGTCGGGATAGAAGTGACGTTCCAACTCAACTACAGAGGAGTTGGAACGCGCCATGACTCCCCCCTTCATAACCAGGGTTATGAGGCCTGCGACAGCACATAACAATTTTACAAGTCGCCGCTTAATAGAATTGCGGTTTTTCTGTAGCCATTGAAGTGGCAGGTCAACTTAACTAAAACCTAACTTGCTTGTCCTGTAAATCACAACCTACAGAACAAAATAAGCCTCAGCCTGTGTATGCGGCCCGAGGCTTTCTCATAAGTTGGGTCAGATCACTGTCCTGCTTCACCTAAGGATAAATTACACAGATTCTGTTTATCAAAAATTAGGAGTTTACTTTTGACGGAAAAGGTTGAAGTAACTTCAAATTCGTACAGGGCAAAGTCTTGAGTCTCAAAAGGTTTTCCGATCCAACCCCCGATACTGAATCGCCTCAGCTAGATGCATCTGGCCTATATTCTCTTCTCCTGCGAGATCAGCAATGGTCCGTGCCACCTTGAGAATCCGGCTGTAACTACGAGCGGACATACCGAGTTTATCGACCACCATCTCCAGCAATTTTTGCCCGGCTTCATCAAGCGGGCAGAATTTGCGGATATGCCTTGCGGCCATAGCAGAATTCGCATGCAAACTATAAGACGCAAGACGTTCCCGCTGGATGGCACGGGCCTTTTCCACCCTGGCACGAATGGTCGCAGAAGATTCGCCATCCACGGGATCAGCCAACTCCTTGTGAGGCACCCGTGGAACCTCGATATGCAGGTCGATTCTATCCAGTAATGGACCGGATAATCGCTGCCGATAACGTTGGATATCATGTGGTGCGCAAGTACATAAGCTACTGAAATCACCGAGAAATCCGCACTTACAGAGATGTGGACCCCTTTACCAACAATTTAAAGCTTGATCAAACTGCAGGAAAAATGGAAATACCGCTTACGATTCAGCCACTTGAAGAATTCACCCGCGAACCAATCACCCTTGGCGATCACCTGCGGCGACGTAGAATTGAGCTTGGATTGTACCAGAAAGATGTCGCTGCCAGGCTCGACGTCACGACTCCAACGGTCTGGAACTGGGAAAACAGAGGGTCGGTTGATCTGCGATTCACTCCCAGGGTCATAGAGTTTCTCGGCTACAACCCCATCTCCCAACCGGATGACCTGCTGGAACAACTGGCCTGGTACAAACAGATCAACGGCCTGACTCTGGAACATCTTGGTGTCGAGATGAGACGAGATCCAGAGCAGCTAGCGGACTGGTTAAGCGGACGCCATGAACCCTGTCGGCGGAACCGGGAAGAAATTGAGATCTTTTTGGCAAACTGTGCAGAGATCTCCGGCAGGGGTCAGCCGACAAGAAATGTCTGAGTCGAATAGGCGCATATAATTAAATCAAATCATGAGTTGATTAATTCACGTCAAAAGCAAAACTGTAAATAAGATTGACTAATTTAGCTATATTTGGTAATTATATTTACCATTATGGCAAAAAAGACTCTCCATATTTATCCCGGATCCCTGAAGGAAGTCGAATCTCTGGGTCTCAGACTGAAGGATGCGCGTCTGCGCAGGCGTTTCTCCATGGAGGTCGTTTGCGCCAGAGCCGATATCTCCCGGCCGACGCTCTCCAAGATTGAAAAAGGGGATCCATCGGTTGCTTTTGGCCACTATGTGCAGGTGCTACGTGTTCTTGGCCTGCTGGCTGACCTGGCGCAAATTGCCAATGAAGATGTTTTGGGCCGCAGGCTGCAAGACGAGGCTCTCCCGCACAGACAAAGAGCACCTCGCAAGAAAAAACTTCCGCAGGAAGACGCTGATGGCGAAGGGAACAAATAGAAGACAGTTGTGGGTCTGGCTGGACGATCCTGCTTTCGGCCCCCTGCAGAAGATCGGCACCCTGTCGCAAGGGGATCGCGGCAGCGTCAGTTTTGCTTATGATCCTGACTGGCTCACACACGCCCATGTCTTCCCGCTCGATCCTGAGCTGGATTTGCTGCCGGGCGAGTTTTATCCTAATGGCTCAAACTTCGGGGTCTTCATGGATTCCTGCCCTGATCGCTGGGGCCAACTGCTGATGAAGCACCGAGAGGCTATTGAGGCCAGAGATGAGAAACGCTCCTCCCGAACCCTTGGCCCTTGGGAGTTTCTGCTAGGAGTGCAGGACTGCACCCGCATGGGGGCCTTACGCTACAGCCTGCCGGACCACAATATTTTTCTCGCCGACGAAGCCCTGTCCGCCCCTCCTGTCACCAAGATTGCCGAATTACAGTCCATTGCCTTCGAATTGACCCGAAAGAAGCTGGCCAGCCCTGACAAAATCAAAGAATGGCTGAAAGTCCTTGTCGCACCGGGAGCTTCGCTTGGCGGCGCACGTCCGAAGGCGAACCTTATCGATGATCAGGGGCACCTCTGGATCGCCAAATTCCCTTCGGCGGATGACGACTACGATGTCGCAGTCTGGGAGAAGGTCCTGCACGATCTCGCCCGCGACTGCGGGATCTCCGTCCCGGAATCCCAGCTCATGCAGCTCGGCGACGGTTACCACACTTTTCTCGTCAGGCGTTTTGATCGCGAGGGAGTGAACCGACGCTTCTTTGCCTCGGCCATGACGCTGCTGAAGCACGTCGATACGGATGATGCCAGCTACCTGGAACTGGCAGAATTTATGGCGACCTTCGGTGAGCCCGACCTTCTGTCCGCCGATCTTGCAGAATTGTTCACGCGGGTGGTGTTCAATGTCGCCACCGCCAACCGCGACGACCATCTGCGGAATCACGGCTTCATGCGTTCACCTGCCGGCTGGCGGTTGGCACCGGCCTACGACATGAATCCTTCTTTCAAAAAGGAGGAGCATGCCCTGGCTCTGGACATCGAGAACCGCCTGCCTGACCTGAGCGTTGTTTTAGATACTGCAGGCTATTATCGGCTGGACAGAAAGCGCGCCAAGGCCATCATCGAAAAGGTGATTGAGATCGTTTCGGACTGGGAGCGTCGCGCCCGAAACCATGGTCTATCCCGGCAGGACTGTCTGGAGGCTGCGTACTTATTTATGGCCGCTGGTAAAAAATAAAGGGCTGGGGTTCTCGCCCGCTACGAGGTTCCGCTGCGGCAGAAGGCAACTTATAATCTATATGGACTTCCCTTTCGCCTTTCCCACCACGGGTCAGGAATTCGATTGAATGAGGCCGTATGGAAAAGGTTACAGGTTTGTTGGCGCAGATAACGATTTACCGTTTGACCGACCATCCGATTCCTACTATGCTCCGAAGGTTCCATCTAAAGTATCCGGTGCCCGCAAGGGCTTGATAGGGAAGAGGGGTGCCGCTCGATTTGAGCTATTCCCCCGCGGACCCGCCGCTGTGAGCGATGACGAAGGGCCAAGATGCCACTGATCAAGATGATCGGGAAGGCGGCCCGGAGGATGATTCGCGAGCCAGAAGACCTGCCGGTTAAACTGACCCACAATAACCTCCCCGGGATGGGAGGGTGGACCATGCGGCGTTTCAAATTCGGGAAGCCCGCGCACTCTAATCAGGGTGCGTGGGCTTTTTTGCGTTATGCCCTCCATGTCTTCCTTTCCCTTCTGGGCCAACTATGGAGAACCTCTGGAAATGAAACGGAAAATAAGTGCTTTATTAATTGTTCTACCCCTGATGCTGGTCGCTCGCGGAGAGGCGATTACGACCCTCGACCCGGTGGTGGTGACCGCCACCCGCATCTCCCAACCGAGCTCACAGGTCGCCGCATCGGTGACGGCCATCAGCGCCGATCAAATTGCCGCAAGCGGCGCCACCAGTCTCGCTGAGGTGTTGCGCGGAAGCGTCGGTCTGCAGGTGGTCAGTAATGGTTCAAACGGCGCCCTCGCCACCCCCAGCATTCGCGGGTCGGAAGCGGCGCAGGTGCTGGTGTTGCTCGACGGGGTCAGGCTCAATTCGGCACAGAACGGGCTCTTCGACCTGAGCAACCTGCCGGTTGCGCTGGCGGAGATTGAGCGGATAGAGGTGTTGCGCGGTCCCGCCTCGGCTCTCTACGGCTCAAATGCCATGGGGGGAGTTATCCAGATTTTTACCCGTGTTCCCGAAGAAGTGCCGCTGAATATCCTGAGCTGGAGTGAAGGGAGTTTTGACAGCCGTAACCTGAGCTTTTCCACTTCGGGCAAAAAAAACCGGCTGCGCTACCGCCTGGGGGTCGGTGGAGATAAGTCCCACGGCTTTCGTGACAATTCTGATCATGATCAGACCAATCTGGATGGGATGTTCGATCTCGATCTGAATGGCGGGTTTGATCTGCAGCTGTCGGCCTATTATCTCAATAAGGAGGTCGGGGTGCCGGGGTCGACCGACTTCCCAAGTCCCGACGCGCGCCAAGGGGACGAGAACAGCCAGGTCGCCTTGACCCTAGCGGGTCCGGCCGGTCCGATTGATTTCAGCGTTCGCGGTATTTATCTGCGCCAGCGCAACACATTTAAAGATCCGGGCGCCTATTTCCCGACCGCAGACCGGCACCTGGTTGAAACCTTCGGCGGGGAATTCCAGGGTGAAACCCGGCAGGGCCCCCATCTCTTGCTGTTCGGCGGCGATTTTTATCAGGACAATCTGGCATCCAGCACCAGCGGCAATCAGGCTGATGAGCGCTGGTCCGGCTTTGCTCAGGATGAGCTTGAGCTAGCCCCTTGGGCAAAGCTGCTGCTGGGGGTGCGTTACGATGCGCATTCCGATTTTGCCAACGAGCTGAGCCCGCGTGCCGCGGTCAGCTTTTCTCTCACCGCCAGCACAAAATTGCGGGCTTCGGCCAGCAGGTCTTTTCGCGCGCCGACTCTCAATGATCGCTTCTGGCCCGATACCGGCTATGCAAAAGGGAACCCGGACCTTAATCCGGAAACGGCCTGGGAATATGAACTGGCTGTCGATCAGGGACTGGGGCGCTGGGGGAACTTTTCGTTGAGCGCTTTTCGGCGCGATGCACGGGATCTGATCGACTGGCAAGCCGACAGCAATGCGGTCTGGAGCCCGGTCAACGTGAATAGGTCGCGCATCTGGGGCGCCGAGGCCGAGCTCAACCTGCGTCTTAACCGCGTGCTGGGGACCGGCGCCAACTACACCTATCTGCATTCCAAAGATCAGGTCAGTGGCGAATTTCTAAAAGGGAAGCCTCAGCATCAGGCCCATCTCTATTTCGATATCGGGCCGATCTGGGACGCCCATCTGCGGCTTGACGGGCGCTATGTGCAGTATTACGCGCAGGCGACGGGGGAGATCAATCGCTATATGGTGGTGGACGCCACCCTAAGGCGTCCCTTTGTGCTCGATAACGGTCTGGAACTGGAGGTTAAGGTTGCGCTGAAAAATCTGTTCGACCAGAATTACGCCATCAACCCGGGCTACCCCATGCCCCCGCGGGAGCTATTTGCCGGAGTGACCGCTTATTTCTGATGGCAGCGCAAAAACTTGGTAAGTGTGTGCCTCGCAGTTGGGGATTTTTGTGAAAGTATCATTTTTAGATCCGTCGCTCTGGAGTCGAGGAGGCTCATGCTGCGAAATTTGATAATCTGTCTGCTGCTCTTTTGTCTGGTGTTGCCGTTGTCGGCAAGCGCCGCTTCCTGGACCGACGCCTTAGGGCGGAGGCTTACGCTCCCCGCGCGGCCGCAGCGCATCGTGTCGCTGGTCCCTAGCGTCACCGAGATCCTCTTTGCCTTAGGCCTTGACGAGCGGATTGTGGGGGTCACCCGCTTCTGTAACTTTCCTGAGCAGGCGCTGAGCAAACCTCAGGTCGGTGATTATGCCAACCCCAGCCTAGAAGCGGTGACGCTGCAACGGCCCGATCTGGTCATTGCCTCGGCTGATGCCGCCAGCCCCGTACTGCTGGCGCAAATGGAGCGACTGGGGCTGCCAGTTTACGTCGTCTACCCGCGCGGCCTGCAGGAGACCATCGCGACGATTCGGACCCTGGGGCAGGTGACCGGCGCGGCCCGCGCGGGCGAACAGCTGGCCCAGCGTCTGGCGGATACTCTGGCGCGGGTCCGCGCTACGGTCGCCGGTCGGCCGCGGCCTCGGGTGCTCTTCTGCATTATGCTGCGGCCCTTGACCGTGGCCGGTCCCGACACCCTGGTCGGTGATCTGATTGATGCGGCAGGTGGTAAAAATGTCGTCCCCGCCGGGGCCAACCGTTATCCGACCTGGGGGGCCGAAGCGCTGTTGTTGGCCGATCCCGATCTAATCGTGGTCGCGCCTCATTCGGGCTCGCTGGATCCCGCCAAGCTGTTTTCATTGTGGCCGGAGCTGACGGCGGTCAAAAACAAGCGGATCATCAGTATCACTCCCGACTGGGTTTTGCGCCCCGGCCCGCGTTTGGTTCTCGGTCTGACCGCTCTGGCTGAAGATCTGCACGGCATCGACCTGAGCGCCGCAGACCCGTTGGAGCAGCCATGAAGCTGCGTCGATCCTTAAGCTGGTTGCCAATTCTAGGCCCTCTGCTTTGCGCCGCGCTGCTGCTGTCTTTGTGGGCCGGTTCGCTCCCGCTCTCGCCGGGCGAACTCTTTGCCACCCTCTGTGGGCATGCGGTTTCGCCGACCCATGCGGCCATTGTCCTGAAAATCCGTTTGCCGCGGGCACTGCTGGCGGCGCTGGTCGGGGCCGCGCTCGGGAGTTCGGGCGGTGCTTTTCAGGCGGTGCTGCGCAACCCCCTGGCTGATCCCTATATCCTCGGTATATCAGGCGGCGCGGCGTTGGGCGCGGTGGCGGCCTTGACCCTGGGCTTTAACTCTCCGCTGTTGCTCCCCTGTGCCGCTTTTGTCGGTGCCGCTGGCGCCCTGCTGCTGGTCTATTGGATTGCCCGGGCCCATCGGAGTTCGCCGCATACCCTGATCCTCTCCGGGGTTATGGTCGGTAGCCTGGCCTCGGCGCTGCTGCTGTTTTTGCTCTGGATGTCCCCGGCCGACCCGGTTCGGGCTGCCATCTTCTGGCTGGCGGGAAATCTGGGCATGGTCGATCCCGGCTGGCTCCCCTGGGCCGCGCTGTGGATCGGTTGCGCCTTTTGCGGCCTGTGGAGTCAAGCGCGCACCCTCGATCTGTTAACGCAGGGTGAAGAGGTGGCCGCCGATCTCGGTCTTAACCTGGGTCGTTCGCGTTTGCTGCTCTTCGCCGCGGCCGGTGCTCTGACCGCCGTTGCCGTTGCCATGGCCGGTTTGGTCGGCTTCATCGGCCTGACAGTGCCGCACGTGGTGCGCATGATCTGGGGCCCGGCGCATCGTCATCTGCTCCCGGCTTCGGCCCTGCTCGGGGCGTCTCTGCTGATGGTCGCCGATGCTCTTTCGCGCACCGTGCTGGCTCCGGCGGAGATTCCGGTTGGAGTCGTGACGGCCTTGATCGGTGCCCCCTTCTTCCTATATCTGCTGCGCAAACAAGAGGGCGGGGCATGATTGCGCTGGAGAATCTACACTTTTCCTATAGCCGGGAACCTGTGCTGAAGGGGATAACTTTGAGGGTTCAGCAGGGGGAAATCCTCGGCATCCTCGGTCCCAACGGCTGTGGTAAATCGACCCTGTTACGTCTGCTGCGCGGGGTGTTGAACCCGAGTGCGGGGCGGGTTTTGTGGCAGGGGCGGGATGCTTTCCGCCTGAGCAGAAAGGTGATGGCACAACTGGCGGCGGTGGTCCCCCAGTCGAGTCAGGTCCCTTTCCCCTATCCGGTACAGGAGATGGTAGCGATGGGCCGGTTCGCACGCCAGAGCGGCTTTGGCGGCGCGACTGCGGCCGATCGCAAAGCAGTCGAAAAAGCCCTGGCCGTCACTGACACCCTGCAGCTGGCGCAGCGCCGGGTTACTGATCTGAGTGGCGGGGAGCTGCAGCGGGTGCTTTTGTCGCGCGCTTTGGCGCAGGAAGCACCGGTGCTGCTGCTCGACGAAGCCACCAGTCACCTCGACCTCGATCATCGGCTGGAGATTGCCGAACTGCTGGTGCGCCTCAGTCGGGAGCAGGGGACTACGGTGGTACAGGTTTCCCATGACCTGGATCTGGCTGCCGCCACCTCCGACCGCATCCTGCTGCTCGCTGCGGACGGCACCTTGGCGGCCCTCGGCACCCCGCGCGAGGTTTTTACCCCGCTCAATCTGCGCCGCGTGTTCCGGGTCGAGGTCAAAGTTGAAATCAACCCTTACACCGGCGCTCCGCGCGCCTATCCGCTAGGCCGCTCTAAGCCCGGACAGCGCAAACCGCCGCGGATTCATCTCTTGTGCGGCGGTGGTAGCGGTGGCGACCTTTTGCGCCGACTCCACCTGGCCGGCGGAGAAATCAGCGTGGGGCCGCTGAACCGGGGGGATAGCGACCAAGTCCTAGCCGCGGCCCTTGAGCTCGAAACCGCCCAGGAAGAGCCCTTCTGTCCAATTTCGACCGCTATCCTTGAAACCGCCCTCTCTTTCTGTCGGCAGGCCGAGGTACTGATTGTCGCTCCGACCGTCTGGGGGCCTGGCAACCTGGCCTGTCTTGAGCTCGTCCGGCAGGCCCTTGCGCTTAAGATTCCGGTTGTGCTCGTCGATCCCCAGGCCGAACGGGATTTCACCGATGGCCGGGCCTGGGCGATGCTACAGCAGATCATGACGGCCGGGGGGCGGGTTGTCCCCGATACAGAGGCGGTGCTGGAGTTACTGAACAGCTAAGCACCGGGGTGTCGTCCAGGGAACGGTACCTAACACCGTGCCTATGTGGACTCCTCGCAAAGTACGACGTTCCTGCGTGAATTTCGGACAACGGCAGCATTAAGCAGGATGGCGGATTCAATTCGCGAGTGCAACAGGTGGATTGATTTAGGGGAGGTGATTTCCGAAAAGAAAGGACCTGCTGGAAAAACTGGCCTGGTACAAACAGATCAACGGTCTAACCTTGGAACAGCTTGGTGTCGAGATGGGACGAGATCCGGAGCACCTGGCCGACTGGTTGAGCGGTCGACACAAACCGTTCTGGTGGAATCTGGAGAAGATTGAGCTCTTTTTGTCAGATCATGTCCAAGGCCCAGGTGCTGACCAGTTTGCCGGAACGAAGGTGCCGGAAGAGAGCGCCGAGACAAGAGGTTCGATGAAATCCTTTATGGCAAAGACAACGTCCGAGAAATCTTCGGAAACATGAGCCAGCTGAAGGCGTCTGAGTAACACAGTCCATTGGCTCTGCTTGACCTGGATGAAATCTTTGCTGAACGCTGAAACGACACTCGGGATTTTGGTTTCCCGATGCCCAAAGGTGAGACGGATGGCCTCGGCCAAATTTTCCCCGGAGAAGTCGAATGTCTGTCGGCATACAAATTTGACCCTCTTAGAGATGAAATCGGCGTTGAACATTGACCCACTTAACTTCTGACTTCTGATGTATTAACAAAGAGTTAAATTGTTTCACCCCCTCGGACCCAGCATGCCGATGCCGGGTCAAATTTGGACGCCGATCAACACAGGGGACAATGGAGCAGATCAGTAAAGTTTCCATACAGCCCTGGTCCTGGCTGAACCAGCTGCACAAGGCATTTAAAACCAGTAATATCTGGTTGTTACTGGCGGATTGCGCTGGCATCGCCATCCTGCTGATGACAATCAGCGGTCTAGTTATGGTGCGCTATCGGGCGTTTGAGATTTACCTGGTGACGGGAAGCGGTCTTCTTCTGGCGGTTGCTGCGGCACTGGCATAACAAACCTATCATACAAGCGAGAAAATGATTTTAGAATCATCCGATCGTGTTACGATATTTTTATTCGTGTGACAGATATTTGTCTGTATTCATTCCCTTAGACAGGAAATCTCTCAACTCCCCTTAAGCCAAACCAGTAAAATGGCAGTTATGGCATTGGCACACAATCTGCTAAATGCATCAGGAACATCTAGTCTCGTCAAGCGAGACTTTTTATTTTGCTAGGAGTGTTACGAATTTTCATAACGTCACACTCCTGGCGATTACATGGACTCCTTTTCAGGAGGTGTAAGGCAGTGAAAACAAGTTTTTGCAGAATGATGTGTTTGGCATTTTTGACGCTAGCAGTGAGTGCAGCGTCGGCCCTGGCTGCCCCCCCCGACAGCAGCGCCGAAATCGAAAACCTTAAGCAACGCATTGAAGCTCTCGAAACTGGCATGGCGGGCAAACCTCCCGAGGAACAACCCTTCACACTGTTTGCTGCGGGGAAACATTTATCCTTCAGTGGATTGCTGAAAGTGGAAGCAAACTATAGTGAGATTGACGGCGAAGACGCCAGCAGCGATCTGAACCTTACAACCTTCGAGTTCTCCACTGAGGTGGCGATCAATGACCACATTGGTGGGCATGTCATTCTGCTCTACGAAGAAGATCCGGCGGATGATTCACTCAAAGTCGATGAGGTGGTCATCAGCCTGCGCTGCCCTCAATCGCTGTTTGGACAATCTCCGACCTTTCACGGCGGCAAGATGTACCTACCCTTCGGCAAGTTTAACAGTTCCATGCTGACCGATCCTTTGACCCTCGATCTGGGTGAAACGAATGATACAGCGGCGCTGTTTGCTCTGGAGGGGGATCTCTGGACTTTCAGTCTGGGTGTCTTTAACGGGGGGACTGACGCAAACAAAGACAAGGATCATATTGATTCACTGGTTGCTGCTATAGAAGTGACTCCGCGGGAAAACCTCAGTTTCGGTTTCTCCTACATCAGTGACCTGGCAGAAAGCGATAACGTGCTGGTGGCTGATGCAACGCTGTACAGCGACAGTGTGCCGGGTGCTTCGGCCTTTCTCTCGGCGACCGTGGGTGCCTTTGGCTTTGAGGCGGAGATCCTCGCTGCGCTGGATGATTTTGACACCGCTCTGATCGGGGCTTCAGACCTGACCGGCAAGAAGCCCCTCGCCTGGAGCCTGGAAGCCTCTTGGCATGCCAGCGAAGATCTGCAACTAACGGCTCGCTACGAGCAGTCCAGCGACTTCCAGGACGATGTCACCCGTTATGGCGCGGCCACATCCTACGGTCTGTTCAGCAATACCGTTCTTGCGCTTGAATACTTGCACGCTGCTCCGGACACAGATCCGGACAGCGATACCGTCACGGTTCAATTGGCCTTTGAATATTAGCCCCACGCAGACAGAGCTCAAATCTCTTTACTCACACTTCACCCTTATACAGGAGGTACACCATGCACATGGCAGACGCACTACTTTCACCCGCCGTCGGGGCCACGATGTGGGCCGCAACCGCAGGGACCATCGCTTACTGTTCGCGCAAGGTCAAGCAGGATCTGGATGATCGCAAGGTTCCATTGATGGGAGTCCTGGCGGCCTTCATCTTTGCCGCCCAGATGATCAATTTCACTATTCCGGGGACCGGCTCGAGCGGCCATATGGGCGGCGGGATGATCTTGGCGATTCTGCTCGGTCCCTACGCCGCGTTTCTGGCCATGGCTTCAGTCCTCACCGTTCAGGCGCTGTTCTTTGCCGATGGTGGGCTGCTGGCGCTCGGCTGCAATATTTTCAACATGGGCGTCTGCACCTGCTTTATTGTTTATCCTTTGATTTATAAACAAATCACGGGGAAAACACCCAACGATAAACGCATCATGCTCGGGGCATTTTTATCCGCGGTGGTCGGTTTGCAGTTGGGAGCCTTCAGCGTGGTCCTTGAGACTGTGGCCTCAGGCATCTCGGATCTACCTTTCGGCACCTTTGTTTTGCTGATGCAGCCGATTCATCTCGCCATCGGTATCGTCGAAGGACTGGTGACCGCCGCTGTGGTTATTTTTGTTTGGAAGGCCCGCCCCGAAATCCTTGAATTTGCCGTAAGCGCTCGCCCGTTGGGCAGCCTCGCCATCAAAAAGGTGTTGGTTGGCTTGTCCGTCGCAGCCATCGTGACCGGAGGAACTCTCTCCTGGTTCGCGTCTGCCCATCCCGATGGTTTGGAATGGGCCATTCAGGGCGTCACCGGCAGCGAAGAAGTCAACAACCCTGAACACGGGCTTCACTCCTGGCTGGCAAGCCTCCAGGAAAAAACCGCCTTCCTGCCCGATTACGGCTTCAAGACAACAGCAGAACCCCGCGTAGAAACGCCAGGAGCCAGTGAGGAGGCCTGGCCTGCGGTCGAAGCTGGCACCAGCGTCGCTGGACTGGTTGGCGGAGCCCTGACCCTGGCGCTGGCGGCTATGATCGGCTTTTTGCTGAAGAGACGCCGGCGCGATGTCGCCTGATCTCTTATTGTGACACCTTCTCAAAGGAGAACCGTTCCGCCGGATCATCGTCGGTGCGGTTCTCCTTTCCCTGCCTAAGAAAGCCCTCTCTTCATGGCAAAGATTGAAGCGGCATTTTTTGATATCGGTGCGCTGGATACGCTGGCCGGAGGAGAGACCTGTATCCACCGTCTGGATCCGCGCGCCAAGGTTGTCACAACCCTGGTCTTTCTCCTGTGTGTCGTTTCCTTCGGTAAATATGAAATTTCCGGATTGCTACCGTTCATTATTTATCCCCTGGTGCTTATCACCCTGGGGCAGCTTCCAACCGGCTTTCTGTTGAAGAAACTGCTGATTGTCGCGCCCTTTGCCTTCTTTATCGGGGTCTTCAATCCAATTTTGGACACAGACATTCTTTTCCACCTCGGTCCGCTCGCAATCTCCGGCGGCTGGGTCTCCTTCACCTCGATTCTGCTGCGCTTCTCGCTGACGATCAGTGTCGCCCTCATTCTGATTGCGACCACCAGCTTCTCCGGGGTCTGTATGGCTCTGGGAAAATTAGGCGCGCCACGGGTCTTTGTCGTTCAACTCCTGCTGCTCTATCGCTATCTCTTTGTGCTGGTCGATGAAGGGATCCGCATGGTCAGAGCTCGGTCGCTACGCTCGTTCGGAAAACGCGGGATGGGTATGACCGTCTTCGGTCACATGCTTGGCCAACTGTTATTGCGCACGCTCGATCGGGCCCAACGCATCCATCTGGCCATGTGCTGTCGCGGATTTACCGGTGAAATTCACCTGTTGCAGCACTATCGACTGGGCCGCGCCGAAGTGTTTTTCGTGCTGGGCTGGTCGTCCATCTTTGCGCTACTGCGTTTCAATAACATCCCTCAGCTGCTGGGGCAGCTGATCATGGAGTCGCTACGATGAGTCATCACATTGTTGAAGTGCAAAATTTAAAACACATCTACCCGGACGGAACTGCGGCGGTCCAGGGAATTTCGTTTCGCATTACCCATGGAGAATCGGTCGCCATTGTCGGCGCCAATGGCGCCGGAAAATCGACCCTGTTGATGCATCTCAATGGCTACCTTACTCCCTGTGAAGGGCAGATCCGAATCGGCGACTTTCCTCTGAACAAGGAAACGCTTCAAGCGGTACGTCGTTCGGTCGGCATGGTCTTTCAGGACCCGGACGATCAACTTTTTATGCCGACGGTTTTTGATGACGTCGCCTTCGGCCCGCTGAATCTGGGACTCCCTCCCACAGAGGTGAATGAAAGAGTGACCGCCGCACTGGAGCAGATGGATGCTCTCCACCTGAAGGATCGCCCCCCCTATAAACTCTCTGGCGGAGAAAAGCGGGCCGTCGCGATCGCTGCCGTACTGTCGATGTCACCGGATATTCTGGTGATGGATGAACCGACCACCGGGCTTGATCCGCGCGCGCGAAGACTCTTGATTGAGCAACTTGACAGCTTCCACCACACCAAGATCATTGCGTCTCACGACCTGGATCTGGTGCTGGATCTCTGCCCGCGCACGATCGTGATTCATCAAGGGCAGGTCATGGCGGATGGCCCGACCCTTGAGATTTTCAATAACGGCGAACTGCTGAAAAATTGCCATCTGGAAAAGCCGCTGCGCCTGCAAGGTTGTCCGGTTTGCAATCAAATTCCATAGGTCGTTGTATTTATAGAGGAATTCTTTATGAGGGGAAGATGGTCTCCCCTTGAACCCTGAATTTCAACATATTTTCTGATCCAACCCCCGACACGGAATCGCATCTGTCGCACCCGAGCCCATGGTCTCTCTCGGCTGGACCGTCTGAAGGCGGGGCCTTTGGTTATGGCCACCGGTAAAAAACGAGGGGACTGGGTGACCTTACCCCACGGACAGTTCCACATCGTAGTTAGTGATTTCGATCACAGGTATTAATCCTTAAGCATCTATCCATATTGTAGATCAACGGGCCCACCATGAGGTATTTTATGGAGGCCCGTTCCTTTTAGGGAGTCAAACGGGTTGGTCATGATGAAAATCTCAGGTCCCCAGAAAAAGATGGAAAAAGTTTATAAATCATTAACTTCATGATACTTTTATTGATATTGTAGTAGATCTGCCTTCCAAAAGACTACTTAAACCTGTACGGATCATAGATTTTTCATCGACTTAGGGCCCACGAGGTAAACCATGACCGACCTGTCACGCTTCAGCGTATCTATGGAAGCAAAACTTCTCCACCAATTTGATGAACTTATCAGCCAAAAAGGGTATGTCAATCGTTCAGAAGCGGTTCGCGACTTAGTGCGCAACAGCTTGGTCGAAGATCAATGGACCCGCTCTGAGGAGCCTACGGTCGGAACGGTCACAATTGTTTACGATCATCATACCCGGGAACTAGCCGACAAGCTAACCGACCACCAACACTCACACCATAACGCCATTATCAGTGTCTTGCACGTCCATTTAGACGCACACAACTGCCTTGAGGTCGTCGTTGCTAAAGGAACCGCCGGAGAGGTCCGTAAGTTCGCCGAGGAACTGATTGGCACCAAGGGGGTAGTGCATGGCAAATTGGTCAGTACCACCACGGGTGAGGGGTTCGGCTGAACTAAGGAGAGGCATTTTAACTGATTTAAAAAACCTCGTCTGTCCACCCAGAGCATAGTTTCTGTCTATCCATTCATCTTCCGATCCAACCCCCGATACTGAATCGCCTCGGCAAGGTGCGGCTGTTGGATGTTCTTCTCCCCTGCTAAATCAGCAATCGTCCGTGCCACCTTGAGAATCCGGCTGTGACTTCGCGCCGATAGTCCCAGTCGATCCGTCACCATCTCCAGCAGGTTGTGCCCCTGTTCATCAACCGGGCAGAACTTGCGGATATGACGTGCAGCCATCGCAGAATTTGCATGCAGGCCATAAGACGCAAGACGTTCCCGCTGGAGAGCACGGGCCTTTTCCACCCGAGCACGAATGGTCGAAGAAGATTCGCCATCCACTGGATCAGCCAAATTCTTATGAGGTACCCGTGGAACCTCGATATGCAAGTCGATTCTATCCAGTAATGGACCGGACAATCGCTGCCGATAACGTTGAATATCATGTGGTGCGCAAGTACATAAGTTGCTGAAATCACCGAGAAATCCGCACTTGCAGGGATGCGTACCCCTTTACCAACAATTCCAATACAATCAAAACTGCTTATAAAATTGAAACTTCCCTTACAATTCGACCACCTAAAGAACTCACCGAAGATCCCGTCACCCTCGGCGACCACCTAAGACGTCGCCGTTTTGAGCTAGGATTGTATCAAAAAGATGTCGCGGCTCAAATCGGTGTGACAACTTCCAGCATCTGGAATTGGGAAAATGGCTGGTCGTCGATCACCTTGAGTTGCATGCCGAAAGTCATCGCGTTTCTCGGCTACAATCCCATCCCCTGCCCCGATGATCTGGTAGATAAATTGGGTTGGTACAAACAGGTGAATGGCCTGACATTGGAGCAACTTGGTGTTTTAATGGGGCGCGATCCCGAGCAGTTGGCGGATTGGCTAAGTGGAAGACATGTCCCCTGCCGGAAAAATCGGGATGAGATTGAGGTCTTTTGGGTTGAGAGAGTAGTGGAACCTGACCGGGTACAGCCTACCGAAAATGCCTGAGTCGAATAGCAATCTAAACGTCTCAGATATTCAGTCGATCAGGTTGGGATAAACCCTGCCCTCAAAACTACTGTAATATTAAGAGTTTTTGTTGAAGACGAAGAAACCAGATTCATTCCTATAATAATCCTGATTATCTATCTCATCCCCAGACCTTTATGGAATCTTTATGCTCATCCTTTTACTTTTAATGCTCTATTTATGCGTTTTCTGTTAGCGTTCAAATGGTTTTAAAATATTCAAATACAGCACCCTGTCGGTTTTTCATAGAGATTTACAAATCTTAGAATTAATTCAAAGTCCCTCTGTTGAGAGGATGGAAACATATGATGGAAGAATGCAATTCCGATTCTGACTCTTCAATGAAAAGTGTTCCTCATAAGCCGGATTCCGATTGCCAAGAAAAAATTGCGGTTGCCGATCGGATTCTGGTCTGCATTGGGGCGAATCCACGATCAATTCGTCTGATCCGCACCGGCAAGCAAATGTCCACAGATCTTGGTTGTGATTGGATGGCAGTCACCGTCGAGGCCCCGGTCAAGGTCAACCCTTCCGGACAGGATCTTCTGCAACTGGCCGAGCATATACAATTGGCCGAAAACCTCGGGGCCGAAACGGTCACTCTTTCCGGGCAAAAAGTGAGCGATGAGATTCTCAGCTATGCCCGCTCGCGCAATGTCACCCGGATCATCATCGGCAAGCCGACCCATCCCCGCTGGAAGGATCGCGTTTTCGGATCGGTTCTTGACGAAGTGGTGCGGGGTAGTGGGGAAATTGACATTTATGTCGTCACTGGCGAGAACAAAGAATTTCAACCTCGCCCGGTTCCGAGACCTGCCCGTAAACAGCCTATCCAAATTCGACACTGGCTGTTGAGCATCGGCAATGTCGCCCTTTTCAGCTTCATTGCGGCCTTGATGCACCCACATTTCACCCTGGTTGACCTTGCAATGGTTTATCTGCTCGGCATTATGTTGACAGCGAGCCGGTTGAGCAGGGGACCGAGTCTGCTGGCTACACTGCTGAGTGTCGCTGCCTTCAATTTTCTATTTATCCCGCCGCTCTACACGTTCACCGTCGAGGACGCACGTTATTTTGTGACCTTCGCCGTTATGTTCACGGTTGCACTGGTCATCAGTCGATTGACCTGGCGGGTTCGCGAGCAGGCCGAAAAAGCCCACCAACGGGAACACCGCACGGCCGCCCTCTATCATCTCAGTCGCGAATTAGCCCACGCTGAAGGCCGGGAACGATTGAGCGCGATCGCGATCCGCCATCTCTTCGAAGTTTTCTCCAGCTAGGCGATCATTCTTGTAGCTAATGACCAAGGTGTTTTGATGCCTCCCAGTACCGGTCGGCAAACCTACGACCTTGATCAGGAGGAGCAAGGCGTAGCGCAATGGGCGTTCGAACATCGGCAAAAGGCAGGTATCTCAACCAATACCCATCCGGAAGCTAAGGCGCTGTATCTGCCCCTGATTGCCGCAGCCAAGACAATTGGTGTGGTTGGCCTGCTTCCAGGTCTTTCCGCAGAGCCGTTTTCACCGGAACAGATCCACGCCCTGGAAAGTTTTGCTAACCAGACCGCTATGGCCCTGGAGAGAGCCTCTCTCGCCGAGGAAGCGCAGCGAACGTTGCTTAAGATCGAAACTGAAGCCTTACGCAATATACTGCTCAGCTCGGTTTCTCACGATCTGAGAACTCCTCTGGCTGCGATTACCGGTGCCGGTACGACCCTGCTGCAAAGCGAAAAACTGCTGGACGCCGAGAATCGCAGGGAGTTGGTGCAGACCATAGTTGAGGAATCCGAGCATCTCAATCGGATCATCCGCAACGTTCTCGACATGACCCGTCTGGAGGCAGGTGGAATCAAGATCAACCGGGAGTGGCAATCCCTGGAGGAAATCGTCGGCGCGGTCACCAATCGCATGGCCGGGCAGTTTCAGACTCATCCCCTGCACATTAGTCTCCCGACCGATCTTCCGCTGATCCCATGTGACGATCTGCTCATCGAACAGGTGATGCGGAATCTGTTGGAAAACGCTCTCAAATACTCGCCGGAAGGGACCGATATCAGCCTGTCGGCCATGGTCAAGGATCTGGAGGTGCTGGTGTCTGTCGCAGACCGGGGACAGGGTGTTCCTCCAGGGGAAAGCGAACGCATTTTTGAGAAGTTTGTGCGTGGCAAACACGTTGGTGGCGGAGCCGGACTCGGACTGGCGATCTGCCAGGGGTTCGTTGCCCTTCATGGTGGACGGATCTGGATGGACAATCTTCCCGAAGGAGGAAGTGCGTTCACCTTTACCCTGCCGATCAGCAAATCCCCGCCACCGCTTGAAGAAGAGTTGGAAGAACAAGAGCCCTGAAATTTCGGAAATCAGAAGGGAGCATAACCGATGGCAGAAGATAAACCTCTGATCCTGCTGATCGAGGATGAACCGCAGATGCGCCGTTTTCTGCGAGTCTCCCTGCAAAGTCAGGGTTATCGCCTGATCGAAGCGGAAACCGGTGAAGACGGACTGATTCAAGTGGCAAGCCGAAAACCGGCCATCATTCTGCTCGATTTGGGGCTTCCGGATATGGACGGGCTGGAGGTGACCAAGAAACTTCGCGAATGGACGGCCAGGCCGATCATCATCATCTCTGCCCGGGAACAAGAGCGGGACAAGGTGCGAGCGCTCGATGCGGGGGCCGATGACTACCTGACCAAGCCGTTCGGCGCGGACGAGCTGCTGGCGAGGATCAGGGTGTCGCTGCGACACCTGGCCAGGCAGGAATCCGGGCAAGAGGATGTCATCTTCGACACAGGCAAGCTCAGGATCGATTTCAGTAAGCGCCAGGTCCTCCGGAACGGGGAAGAGGTTCATCTCACTCCGATTGAATATAGCCTGCTCAGCATCCTGATCCGTCATGCGGACAAGGTGGTGACTCACGCGCAATTACTCCGGGAAGTGTGGGGGCCACGCCATGCGAATCAGGTGCAGTATCTGCGGGTCTACATGGCCCAATTGCGGCAGAAGCTCGAAGACGACCCGGCCCGGCCCGTCTATTTCCTCAACGAATCGGGGATTGGTTAGCGCTTCAGGTCGTCGGATTGATCCCTGATGGAGAAGAGATGAATGCGAAAGGTAAAGGAGGTCACTCCATGAAACACATCACGATTGTACTGGCCTGTGCGCTGTTCATGCTGACCGGATGTCAGGACAGTGCCGTAGAGAGAGGAGCGTGGGTGCCCGCGCTTGAGGACACGGGCTTTTCTCATCTCAAAACGGCGGGGGAGCGACTGCAAGCCTCACTGTCAGAACTCCAGTCGGACCTGAACCAGGGAAAGGTCGAGGATGCCCGGCAAGAGGTTGAGAAGTCACAGCGACATATTCGCGCCCTGGTTTATTACCAGATTCCGATCACCGAGGTTCGTCAACTGGTTTACGACGCAGGCCGACTTCATGCGCTCAATCGTCAAAATCCAATGTTTGAACACCTCAATCGAGCCGATCACCTCTTGGGAACGATTGAAACCCACGGAAACGCGTCTCTGCAACAGGCGTTGCAGGAACCTCGGCTCTTGATCGAAAAGCTTCGCGAAACACTGGAACAGGAACGTCAGACCACCTCGACCAAGTACCTGGTGGAACTGTCTCATTCGGCCGCCGCGCAGTTCAGCGATCTCGGTCACAAGGTCAACATGCTGGCGATCAAGGGGGATCTGATCCTCTCCGGCGTCGATTTTAACCCAACGAAACAGGATTCCAAGTAGGTATGAAAACTTCCCGTACCATCAAAAGAATCAAAGACTTCTCGCCAGCCCAGGCACTAGTATCCTCCTACGCTGCCGCCATCCTGCTCGGCACCCTGCTGCTGGCCACGCCATGGGCGGCCCATGGTGAGTCGCTCTCCTTTCTCGATGCCCTGTTTACTGCTACTTCAGCCCAATGCGTGACCGGTCTGATCGTGGTGGACACCGGGACCAAACTGACCCTCTTCGGGCAATGCGTGGTCCTGGCCCTGATCCAGATCGGCGGTCTGGGGATCATGACCTTCTCGGTCTACCTGTTCATCTACCTGAAAGTCGGGGTCAGTACCCGCGGCCGCTGGCTTATTCATGAAACCCTGATGCACACACCGGTCAGTTCCTGGCGTGAGCTGATCCGGGGGATTTTTCTCATGACGCTGGTGATCGAGGCGGTTGGGGCGTTATTACTTGCCTTCGCCTTTGTCCCGGCCCTCGGCTTCTGGGAAGGGATCTACAGCGCCGTCTTTCATTCCATCTCGGCATTTTGCAATGCCGGGTTCTCGCTGTTTGCCGACAGCTTGATTGGATTCCGTGACAGCCCGTTGGTCAACCTGACCGTTATGGGGCTGATCATTCTCGGAGGGATCGGCTTTCTGGTGATCCGGGAATTGATCCAAGTTGGCAATGTGCGGGCCAAGAAACGCTCCCAGCGCCCGAAACTTTCCCTGCACACCAAGATCGTGCTGGTCGCCAGTTCTTTTCTGATTATCTATGGCGCGGTGATGATCGGCTGGCTGGAAAGCGACAACACCTTGGCCGGCATGCCGCTGATCGAAGGTTTCTGGACGGCTCTGTTTCAATCCGTGACAGCACGTACAGCCGGGTTCAACACCATTGATCTGAACGCGTTTCGCGCGCCGACAGTGTTTCTGATCATCTTCCTGATGTTTGTCGGAGCTTCGCCGGGATCGGCAGGGGGAGGGGTCAAAACCACCAGCATGGCGCTGTTCTTCGCAATTTTCTATAACCGGCTCAGGGGCAACCAGCACACCAGCCTGTTCCGTCGCACCATTCCGGATGAAGCGATCACCAAGGCACTGGCTCTGGTGCTGCTCGCCATCATTCTGATCGCGCTGGCGCTGTTCGGCTTGATGATCGCGCAGACGCCAGATACGGACCATGAAAACATGCGGGAATTTCTTGGCTACACCTTCGAGGCGTTTTCCGCTTTCGGAACAGTCGGTCTGTCGATCGGCGCGACGGCCAAACTGAACTCGATGGGCAAGCTCATCATTATCCTGCTGATGTTTATCGGCAGGGTCGGTCTTTTGACCATGGCCTTCGCCATCGCCGGGCGCACCAGGCGGCATGCTCCGCGCTACGCCGAAGAAAATATCATGATCGGATAACAGGAGAAATCGCTATGAAAAAGAAATTTTGCGTGATTGGCTTGGGAAACTTCGGGTTTCATATTGTTTCGACCCTTTACGAAGCAGGTAATGAGGTCACCGCCATTGATACCGACCGGGATAAGGTTCAGGCGGTCAAGGATATCTGTGACTACGCGATTCTGGGTGATGCGGCCAACAAAGAGTTTCTGGCCGCTCAAGGAGTCCAGGAGATGGATGCCGTGGTGGTGTCAACCGGCGAGCATTCTCATTTATCGACCTTGATGACCCTTTATCTGAAGGAGTTGAAGGTTCGGAGGATTCTGGTTAAGGCGATCAGCGAAGACCACGGCAGGATTCTCGACCGCGTGGGCGCGACCGATGTCATCTATCCGGAAAAAGACATGGCGATCCGCGTGGCCCGGAACATGTCGAGTCCCAATGTTCTGGAATTCATCCCGCTCGCAGAAGAATATTCCTTGTCCGAGACCGAGCCTCCCAAGCATTTTCTCGGCAAAACCTTGATTGACCTCGATTTGCGTAAGAAATATCACCTGACGATCATCGCCATCAAGGATGTCCTGACTGACCAGTTCATTCCAGCACCTCCCCCGACCTACATGATAAAGGACAGCGATGTGCTTATCATTTTGGGGAAAACGGACGATATCGACAAGGCGTTGGAAGTTAAAAAGTAGACAAAGTAGACAAATTGAGAGGTGTCCGTGTGAAAACTTTATTGCTGCTCGTTGTCACCGTGCTGGTTTTCAGTGGCTGCTCACAAAGAGAACAGAACCAGCCAGAGTCCCCTGAAAACAAACGATTCAAGTCCTTGGAAAAATTTGAGTTCCTTGGCAATAAAGCCCAGGTCGTTGTGGACAGCGAGACGGGGATCAAATACCTGTATATCTGGGAGGGGGGCTCAAATGGCGGTCCAGCAATCACCCGACTTTGGGAGAAATAGTTGAGGGAATAATTGAAGTTGTTCTCAGCTCGCGATCACTCCGTACACCAGATAAGCCGTATAGCCGACATAACACGCAAGTAGGGCAATACCTTCATACCGATTAATGCGCCCGGGGCCTCGGAATCCATAGCCAACAACGAAGAGCGCTCCGGTTAACGCCCCCATGACGAGGATGTCCCGAGAAAGAACTTCCGGACCAACCGTCAGTGGATGAATTGTGCCGGCAATACCGACAACCGCAAGAGTATTGAACAGGTTAGAACCGATAATGTTGCCAAGAGCGATGTCATGTTCACCTTTACGCGTCGCGATGATTGATGAGGCCAACTCTGGAAGGGAAGTGCCCACCGCGACGATCGTCAGACCGATGATCAGATCACTCACCCCGAGCCCGTGGGCAATCTCTACCGCGCCCCAAACCAAAAGCCGAGAACTTGCGATCAGCAGAACCAGGCCAGCAACCAACCAGAAAATGGCCCGGCGAAGAGGCATTGCCCGCTCTTCCATTTCCTGTTCTACCTCGCCGCCGAACGCGTCAGTTTTCTTCTGCATCCCCTGCCAGATAGTCCAGACCATCAATCCAATAAAAACACCCAACAAAACCAGGGCGTCACTTCTGGAGAGTTCACCATCCCATAGTTGCCAGGCTGCCAATATCGTGACCGCCATGAGAATCGGCAACTCTTTGCGCAGCACCTGGGAATGAACTGCGATCGGGCTGATCAGGGCGGTCAGGCCCAGAATCAGGGCGATATTGGTAATGTTCGAACCGTAAGCGTTTCCCAAGGCGATCCCGGGGTTGCCCTGTGATGATGCAATCGCCGAGACGACCATTTCAGGTGCCGATGTGCCAAAGCCGACAATCACCATGCCGATCAACAGCGGCGGCATTCCGAAATGGCGGGCCGTTGACGCGGACCCTTCGACAAATCTATCCGCACTCCAAACGAGGAGAATGAGGCCACCAATAATTGCGAGGATGGGAAAAGTCATCGAGATTCTCTTGATTCTGTTATCGATTAATCAATCAGGTGATTCTGAATGTTTTTATGCTGTGGTTCAAGATAAAGAAAAAACACTTCTCTGATTCCTGATTGCGCAAGGGCTATTAGCCTGCCCCATCCTGTCGCTCTAACAACATCGAGTTCACACAAACAGGCATGGCCGCCAAGAGTGGGCAGAAGCTCACATATTGGCGAGGATTGCGCAATGATCTTTTACTTCCGATCCAACCCCCGATACTGGATTCCCCTCGTTATCGAATTTCTTGAATACAACCCTATCCCTTATCCAGAGGATTTGGTCGAAAGATTGGCATGGCACAAACAGGCTAACTGGTTGACGTTTAAAGACCTTGACACTGAGATGGGCCGCGACCCGGAGCAGTTGTCGGATTGGCTCAGCGGAAGACATATCCCAAGCGGAAAAAATCGTGAAGCGATTGAGTTTTTTTTGGCAAAGTGTGAAGACAAATCTGGCGGGTATTGACAAACAGAAAGATTTGAGTCGAATGGGCGTATAATTGACTCAAATGTTGAGTCGATTAAGTCAGGCCATGGATAATCAATAGCTCCGCTGGATCGAAATTAAGCCCAGAGGAGAAGAATCGATCTAACTGTCACTTGTTTTTCCGAATAGGTAAATAATGGGCTACAATGCATAGCTGTGGCTTCGCCATCTTCAAAAGTATAATGATCAGAAGACAACTCTTATAGCTATTATCCCGACAAAAAGGATCTTTCATGAAACATTCGGAAAACCATAAGACTCAACATATCGGATGGTTACGGGCTGCAGTCCTAGGTGCCAACGACGGGATTGTGTCTACCGCAAGTCTCGTAATTGGTGTTGCCGCAGCAGAAGCGACACGCGGGAACATTCTGGTTGCTGGAGTGGCAGGTCTTGTTGCGGGAGCCATGTCGATGGCGGCGGGTGAATATGTTTCTGTCAGCTCGCAATCCGATACGGAAAACGCTGATTTGGGCCGCGAGAAACAAGAGTTGTTGAACGATCCGGAACATGAACTGGCAGAATTAACGGCAATTTACGTCGGGCGTGGTTTGGAAGACTCTCTGGCTAAACAGGTGGCCGAACAACTGACGGCCCACAACGCCTTGGAAGCGCATGCCCGGGATGAATTGGGAATTTCCGAGACGATGACGGCCCGACCTGTTCAAGCGGCTTTTGCTTCTGCCGGGACATTCGCTGTCGGCGCAGTCATGCCCCTGATAATAACCCTGTTGGTTCCAAACACTGCAATCATTCCGACCGTTGCCCTGACATCACTCGTCTTTCTCGCGTTGCTTGGGAGCCTCTCTGCCCATGCCGGCGGGGCGAATCGAAGCAAAGCGGCTATTCGGGTAACCTTCTGGGGGGCACTTGCGATGGCCTTGACCGCTGGAGTGGGCGCTTTGTTCGGGGTTGCCGCTTAGGTCCCACGCTGACCTTAAACAGCCGGTAAATTTTAACAATCTTACCTTTCGTGGGTCGGTTCAATATGGATCAGCACATCAATGACTTCGGGGTGTTGCTCCATAAAGGCCGCTTTAAGCTGACCTGCGAGATCATGAGCTGTAGCGACCTCAGCCTGTGGTGCAAACTGCAGGTGAAAATCAACTGCGTGCATGCTGCCGAGACGCTTACAGCGGATCGCATGAATCCCCTCAATAGCGAGATTTTCACGAACCAACTGTTGTAGGGTCAGCTCAAATTCATGGCAGCTGTTCTCCTCCATTAACTCACGGATACAAGGCCATCCAATATCCCAGGTTGCCTTGAGTAACAGGATACTGACTATCAAGGCAGCAACGTGATCAATTGCGGTCAATTCTGGGAAAAAGTGTCCAGCAACTACCGCCAACGCCACCGGGATTGAACTCATGGCGTCGGAGCGATGATGCCAGGCATTGGCGATGACCGCCGAAGAGCGTATTTCTCTACCCTTAAACACCGTCCAGCGATACAACCATTCCTTGACCGCAATTGCGATAAGACCAACAAAAAATGCCGACCATCCAGGAGGGGTGCCGTGCTTTTCATGAATGGTGACAATTGCTTCCCAGCCGATTCCAAGCGCAACCACACCCAGCATGGCGGCAATGAAAAAATTGATCAGGGTTTCAAGTCGTCCATGCCCATAGGGATGAGAATCATCTGCCGGTGCCGTCCACAGCCGTGCGCCCGCCCAGACGGCAACGTCGGTCAATAAATCTGACAAGCTATGAACGCCATCAGCAATCAACGCCTGGCTGGAACTAAGAAATCCGCTGGCGAGTTTGACCGCAGCCAGGACAATATTCAGCAGACTGCCGACAACAGTGACCGTTCTAATTTCCCGAGTTTGCGTCTCTGCCCATGTTGTGGCGGAACTATCTTTTAACATATCGATATCTCTCTGCTTCTTCGATTTAAAAATTCCTCCCGATTTATAACCAGCCTTTGCGCTTGAAATACCAGTAGGGTGCGAAACCGGACAAAATCATCAGTCCCAGCGCCCAGGGGTAACCGAGCAGCCACTTCAACTCGGGCATAGCCTCAAAATTCATACCGTAGATACTGGCGACCAGGGTAGGCGGCAGAAACACCACGGCAGCAA
>Ga0316202_10000150_pt1 | contig 105604 bp, 76 predicted proteins | sample 3monrhotite_MG_FD_204934 | JGI IMG/M metagenome (GOLD analysis project Ga0316202, IMG submission 204934) | Microbial mat bacterial communities from mineral coupon in-situ incubated in ocean water Damariscotta River, Maine, United States -... | ecosystem: Environmental > Aquatic > Marine >... | reverse complement strand
CCCTGCGGACTGGCTTCGCTGCTGCCCGCGCGCTCGGCTTCACCCACGCCATCAGCCTCGACGCTGACGGCCAGCACTACCCTGACGATCTCCCGGCCCTCGTCCAGGCGTCCCTAGAGGACCCTTGTGCTCTCGTCCTAGGGGTCCGCGACCTCGCCGCCGCAGGGGCTGGCTGGGGAAGTCGATTCGGCTGCTGGCTCTCCAACGCCTGGCTTCGTCGAGTAGGGGGTCCCGTCCTGCCCGACACCCAGACCGGCTTCCGCGTCTACCCCCTCACGCAGATCGCCACGCTCGACCTCCAAGGCGAGCGCTACGACCTCGAGGTCGAGGTCCTTGCCCGCGCGGCTTGGGCCGGGGTTCCCCTCCGCTCCCACCCGATCCGTGTCCGCTATTTCCCCCGAGCCGAGCGCGTCAGCCACATGGGCGTCCTCGCCATGGCCCGCGTCGCCAGCGCCTGGCTCTCGCTCCTATGGGAGCGTCTCCGGAGCGATTGATAGTCCCAGCCTTCCGCCAAGGTCGAGCCTCTGGAGCCCCGCTGCTTTGCGGCCCGCAGCGGACCAAAGGTCCGATTCCGGGGTCCATTCGCCTGCGGAATCCGTATGGTTTCGGCACCTTCCCTCAGCACTGCCGGTCGCTGGTCATCAGGCGACCGTGCCCCTCGGGGGCCTGTTCTAGCCGGCCTGGCGCGGAGGCCGTACATGGGGCTAGCGGGGCTCAGCCCCGCTGCGTGGTCGAGCTGCGATTAGGTCAGCCGGCGACTATTTTGGCCTTATAGCGTTCGACTAGTAGCCACGTGCCTTCGGGAAAGCGAGTGGACTTGTCGCTTCGCCAGCGATCGAAGGCCGCGTAGACGGCGCGACGCCAGAGCTTGAGCTCTAGGCGCTTCTCCTTAGTGGCGTTGGTCAAGGCTGGGATCAGACCGAAGGTCGGGCCACTACGGGCACCCTTCGGCGCCGAGAAAGGGTCGAGGGACTTGGCGGACTCTCGGCCGCTGTAGCCGCCTGGGCGGACGTGAAGATCCACGAGGTAGGCCTCGAGAGCAGCCTGGAACTGACGGCGATAGCGGTCGAGACCCTCCGCCTCGAAGAATGGCGGGACGTGGACCTCGAGGACCGATTCGGTCCCTAGGGCTGAACCCTCCTGACCGCGGCCGAAGAGGCCGTCCCTGGGAGGAGTCACCCGCAAGGCCTTGCCGACGTGACTGGGGAGGCTGATCACGCCCGGCCAACGATCCGGCGTCTCAACCACCCAGGCCTCGACCGGGTTGGCGACCAGGTAGACGAGATGCTGAAGGAGTTCCTCGCGAGTCTCGAGGTCCCAGTGCGTGTAGGGCTTGGACTCCCAGAGACGACCCTGACGACCCAGGTGCTTGTTGATCACCCTGGTCAGCATGGCGTCTAGCTCCTCCATGAACCTGGGAAGCCGACGCCTGGTGTCCGTCAAGACTAGGTGGAAGTGATTCCCCATGAACACGAAAGCGTGGAGCTGGATTCCGTGCTTGGTCGCGTAGCGCCCCAGGAGGAAGCGAATGATCCGATTGACACGACGGCCGGGTCTGAGGAAGAACCGGCGCTCAGAACATCGGCGCACGACAGCAACTGTGCTGCCTCTAAGGACACGACGAGCGAAAGACATGAGTCACCAGGGAGGGCTGGGCATCCTGAGGTGACGAAGTTGTAGCGACCGCGGATCCGGTTCGCAATAGGTTCGGTTACCGCTACTTGGTGACGCGACTCTTGAAGAACGAGTGCTCGCGCTGGAGGCTGCCGTTGACGCGGGCGCCGTTGCGCCAGACGCCCTCGCTTCCGTTGAAGAAGCTCTTGTATTTGGGATTCAGCGGTAGAGAGTTGCCGTTCCCCGTCGAGCTGGGGTCATAGGGAGCCGAGGCCCACTCGGAGGCGACGTGATCCTTGCCGCTGCCAGCCTTGTAGACCTTCCGCTTGTGCTGTCTCGGAAGGACGACAGCGGCTCGCGTACTCTGCATTAGGGCAGGCCCGAAGTTCAACCCGTCATAGCGATAGGTGCCGTAGGCCGTCCGCGCGGTCATCGGGTTCTCGGCCAAGGGTTCATTGTTGAGCGCCTGGAGTGCCGTTTGAGAGCCGGTGCCCGAACTCACCAACATGGACTGGGTGATCTTGCCGCCGTTGCCCTGGTTGAAGGCGAACCCGTCACTGTTGGTGATCTGGATCTGAAGCGCGCCTCGGTAAGGACCCGGAATGTTCGCGCTCACGTTTGAAGTCGCAGCCGAGTCCCAAGCGGTGTTCCGAGTCACAGAGACCAAGGCTTGGCGCACGATCATGATGTGGCCCATGGAAAAGAGCCCGATCATGAACACCAAGTAAACCGGAACGAGGATCAAGAACTCGGTCGCACCAGAGGCTGTCTCGTCTTCGTGGAAGTGGCGGAACCAAGCTAGAGGGCCGCCACTGGGACCTGGGATCTCAGCAGTAGAGTTCGTCTCGGGCTCGGGTGCGACTAGTGCCAGAAAGCCTCCAAGTCCTGACGGCTGTTGACCTGGAGGAACTGGCCCAAGTCGTCGATGGGGGGACGGGCAGAGGGAGCGGTCGTCGGCGAGAGCTGACCAGCTTGGTACCAACGCCCTCCCCGCAGAAGCTGGCGAAGGCCAGAGCCGTCCTCATTCTCCTTGTGCCAAGTCAGCTTGCGGGCGATCGGAACCAGGCGTGCGCTGAAATGGAACCCGTCCTGTCCACCAGGGACGTCGTAGAAGAGGTTCTTGCGCCGGTCGCTGGCAGTGTTCGATCCCCCCGACTTCGACCAGTAGGGGACGCTCGGGCCGCCCGCGTATTGGGCGCTCCCTCCGTTGGCGCTCCGCAGCGGCGTCACGCCGTTGCTGGTCTCGACGCCAATCTGGGCACTCGCCACCGCAACCATTCCCCACGGCGACTCCGGGAAGAGTCGGCCCATGCCGCGGCCCCGGCGATAGGTCATGACCGTCACGCCCGAGCGTAGGAGCGACTCACGAATCATGAAGGGACCCTGCTTACGCTCGGTCCCGTTGGTGAAGGTGATCGGCCGGTTCAGCATGTCGTTCAGCCGCGTGACGACGCTCTTGATCTGGCTCCGCCCGCTCGTGGCCATGATCTCGGAGTAGCGGGAGGTGCTTGGCTTGTCCGGCGTTGGCGAGAGATCCCGATTCGGCCGGCCAGGGTGGTTGCAGTTCCAGCACGGGTTGACCGCGTGGTGAGCCCACTTGGGCCGGTAGGGATCAATGCTGTGGACTGGACCAGGAGGACCCGTCGGATTGTGAACCTTCTGGTCCTCGTCGGCGTGACCGCCCTCCTTGAGGAATGCCGGCGGCGCTGCCGGATTGTGGGGAAGCGCGTTCGGGATCGGGAACCCGTTGACCGGGTCCGTGCCGACGTGGGAGTGACCATAGTGCCAGTGAGCGTTCGGAGCGTCGCCAGCCCGGTAGCGCGTGTAGGGAGCCAGGCTGTGGGCCCCGGACTGCTGACCGTGATCCCAGTCCTCCTTCCGCCAGCAGAGGCGGACCTGGTAGTAGTCGGCGACGAACTTGCCAGTCTCTAGGTCATACCAGTCGGTCCGTGGCAGCTTCCGCTTGGACGCCTTGGTGGTCTTGGTCGCCGCCACGTCGAGCTGCATCACGTCGCGACCTTCGTAGCGCTCGTACATGGAGGGCGTGTAGGCGTCGTCTTGATTGACGTAGGCTCGGCTGGTGAAGCCCTCCTTCTCGTCGTCGCCCACGCGCCAGGCACGATCGAGGTCGTCGCTGAACCCGATGTGGCTGGCGCCGTTCCCTTCAGCGACCTCGGCCGCGGTCGAGCGCACCAGCCCGGGGGTCGACTGCATCACGATCAAGCCCGCGATGTAGAGCTCGTCCCGCCAGCGGAGCGTGTCCCGAAGGCGCTGCTCCTTGCCCGTGAAGGGGTCGTAGTGATTCTTGACGTGGTCGATGCGCTTGTTCCCCTCGTCCTCGTCGCCACCCATGATCACGTAGCCGTGGTTGCCCGTCGCGGTCGGGTTCCGGTCTTGCCAGGTGTATTGGCGCAGGGTGACGGAGTAGACGACGGCGTCGATCGCGTGGCGCATCGCTATGTAGTTGACGTAGGTGATCCCGTCGTTGATCTGGCCCATGGCGTTGAGGGAGTTCGCCTCGACCAAGGCCCCCGAGTAGGCCGCAGCATCCGCGGCGCCCTGCATCTGGAGACGGTCCGCCGAGACGGTGCCGATCTGAAACACGAAGGCGATCGACATCGCGAGCGCGAAAAAAGTCGCCGCCGCGAACACCAGGGTCGCGCCCTCTTCGTCTTCGTGAAAGCGACGGGCCTCGGCCCCCAGGACCTGGTGCCAGGTTCGCTCGTCACTCGTGGACTTTCGTCGGCGGCGCATGATCAACGTATCCAAGGGGCGACGAAGCGCCCCGTCCGCTTGATCGGCCAGACCGTATGTCCGCCTCGAGCCGTGCTCTGACTCCAAGCCGCCGGGTTGAGCATGATCAGGAACTGAGCCCCGACCGGAATCGACATCAGATAGTCGTAGGTCACCACGCACTCAACCTGGCCGCTGACCGTGCTGGTCGTGACGTCTTGCATCAGCCCGTAGGCCTGGGCCTCGCGCCCGGCCGAGAAGCCGTTACCGCCTCCCCAACTCAGCTTGCCCTCTGGAAGAACGGTGTATTTCCCGTTGAAGGAGCCGCCGCTGATCCCGCCGTTGTAGCGAGCCCGGATCCCCGGGGCCAGGAGAGCGCACTGCCGCGCAGCCATGCGGAGAGCCGCGTCGTCCCGCGGCATCGTGGCGCTGTCGGTCCCCATTACGTCGTGAACTGCAGCCGCGCGCGCCGAGAGATCAGCCGCCTGTTGAACCACGAGGGTCGCGTATTGGAGGAGCGCGAACTGAAGGATCGCGAGAGTCATTGTGAGTTGGATGGGGAAGATCAAGATGAACTCGACCATCGCCGCGCCGTCTTCCCCTCGTAGGAACCCCTCGCGCGCGTCAACCCCAGCTTGGGTGGGGGAGCTACTGCCGGCCTCTTCTTCGGCCAGGAGCTTGCGAATGAAGTGGAGGGTTCGCTTGAGCACGAAATCTCCCCTTAGGAGTTGAGGAAGAAGGCTAAGAAGGTCCCGAAGGAGACGGCGACCCCATAGGGGATCCTAGCCTTCTCGGGCGCCTCTTCGAAGGACGCATCCTCTGGGACGTCGTCCTTACCGATGCGAATCGCTTGTCGCAGTGAGCGACCGACTCCGCGCATCAACTGTCCCCGCATCAGGAGGATCCACATGGCGAGGATCGCGCCGACGACTGAGGTCCAGAACATGGCCCACACGCAGAGGGGAAGGCCCGTGAGCGCACCAACTGCGCCCATCAGCTTCACGTCCCCAGCTCCAACGGCACGCACGAGGTTGAACACCGCGAACACACCGAAGCAGAGCGCGAAACCAGCGACTCGATCCAAGAGGCCAGCGCCGGGGGTCCCGATCCATGGAAAGGACCCGAGACCGTCGACGATGTAACCAAGGCCAAGGCCTACCCCGATCGCGGGGTAGGTCGCCCAGTTGTAGATCTTGCGCTTGACGACGTCCGTGTAGGACGCCGTGATCAGCAGTCCGAAGAGGACTACTAGGTTGAGAACTGTGAGGAGGACGCGGACCTGCTCAGGGAGCATGAAATTCCCCAGGAGACCTCAAGCCACGCAGCAGACGCTGACGGGGCTCGGGTCCTCCTCGCGGAGTTCTCTTAACCGCCGGTACCACCACCCTTAGAGGGCATCTTGTTCGTGATCTCTTGGGTGATCGAGTTGCCAGCCTCGTCGAAGGCGCCCGAGAGCGTCCCACGGAAGGTGTTCACCGCGGTGATCAGCAGAATCGCGATCAGACCGACGATGATGATGTACTCGGTCATGCCTTGTCCGCGGCGACGACGACGGAGGTTCTTCAACATGGGTATCTCCCTACACTTAGTGGATTGTGTTCGCGAACCGCACTGTTCGTCCGCAAGCAAAATGAGTAGAGCACGCAGGGGACCACAATTCCATCGCCGCTAGGTCCTTCATTTTTGGTGAACAGGCTCTTTTCAGGCTCCTTTTCGTCTCATGCGTTTCACCCCCGGCGCGCACTTGAACCAAAGTTGGCGCGAGAACCTCGCGACCCGATTCAGTCGGCGCAAGGTGAGGAGCCTTAGCTCCAACTTGGGCGAGCGCTTGCCCTGGTCTTGGATTCGCTGCAGAGTGCTGCTGGGAGACCGCCATGCGCATTCGCAACCACTCACGCCGCCAGACCATGACCGAGACACTGATCTTGGTGGCCATCGTCGGCCTCGGCGTCGCGTTCGTTGTCGAGCTCCTTCCCCGCGGGCTGACTTTCCTCTTCGAAGCGTCCCGGAACGTGATCGCCGCGCCCTTCTAGCCCGCCGGAGGCTCCCTCCCCTTAGGCTGAGCGCGTGAGCCTCCTCTATCCCTGGGTCCTTGCTGCCCTCCCGGTCCTCGCGATAGCGCTCTGGCTGCTCGAACGCTGGCGCCGCCAGCCCTTGGTCTTGGTGGTGGCAGACCTGGAGCTCTTCACTCCAGGGGCCGCCAGCGAGGAGGAAGCCCGCGCAGCCGAACGCCGCCTTAGTTGGCGCTTCTGGTCCCGACTCCTCGCCCTCACACTTCTAGTGACCGCAGCGAGCGGACCCCGGATCGCCGTAGGCCCCCGAGGATCACTGGTCGTCGAGGCCGTCCTCTCTCGTGGACTCTCTGCCAGCGCTCAGGGAGAAGGCACGAGCGAGGCCCACCTGGATCGCACGCGCGCGGCCCTGCGCGAGGTCGTAGAGCGCCTCCGCTCCGACGACCGCGTTCGACTCCATCTCCTGCCGGGCCCCCCACCCCAGCTCCTGACCCGAAACGAAGCCTTCCAAGCTTTGGAGCGAGTCCGTCCCGCCGCAGCCGAGGCGGACCTCCCGACCGCCCTCGCCCCCCTCTTGGCTCCCCAGCCGGGAGTCACAGCACCCGTGTTCTGCGCCAGCGAGCGCGACCCCGGCCTCCAAAGCCCGCGCCTGCAGCTCGCCCTAAGCGGAGGCCCCTATCTAAATCGCGGCGTCGTGGCCTTACGCCGCTCGGGGAACACCCTTCACGCCACCCTCCTCGGCACCCCCGGTCCGGTCGAGGTGGCCTTCGCGGCGCGCCTCGTAGACGGAACCCTGCGCTCAGGCCAAGCCAAGGGTGTCCTCAGCCAGGGGCAACCCCTCCTCTTGAGCTGGAGCGCGCCCCCCCTGGGACGCGCCCTTGAGGCCTCGGTCCGGATCCTGGGGTCCGACGCCCTCGCCAGCGACGACCAAGCCTTCGCCGTCGCCACCCGCCAGCGAACTCGCCGGGTCGCGGTTCAGGGAGAGCTGAGCGCCCCTCTCAGGCGCGCTCTCCAAGCCGTAGAGCTGGTCCAGCTCGAGTTCGTCGCGCCGGGACGCAACCCCGACCCTGAGTGCGCCCTCCTGATCGTCAACGCTCTCCCCAAGGTCCTCCCTCAGATCCCCTTGGCCGTGGTCCCTGTCGCTCTCCCCAATCAGCCGGTTCCGGGAGGCGCGCTTCGTCCCGGCCCCCCTCACCAGGCCTGGCGCCACCTCGCCAGCCGTCTGACTCACGACCCCGCTCAGGTCCCAGGCCTGACCCCGACCCCCAAAGGGCTCCCTCAAGTCCGCCCCTTGATCCTCGCGGGCCGCGAACCCCTCGTGCTCGTCGCGGGTGACCAGCTCCCCGAGGTCGTCGTCCTCCGAGCCCCCGCCACGGGGCCTTGGACCGAGCGCGAGTCCTTCCCCCTCCTCTGGGCGGAGCTCCTAGAGGCGCTGGCCCCTCTCTCCCACGGCGAACTCCGCGCCTACCCCGCTGGCGAGCCCCACCCTCTCCTTGGACGCGTCCCCTGGGGACCTCCTCGCCGCGTCCTCCAAGGAGGAGCACCGGTGTTGGGGAGCGTGGCGCAGCCGGCGCGCCCGCCTGCTGAAGCTAGCTCGCGCCCCTTCCCTCCCGAAGCCCTGTCCCGCCTCGCAGCGGCGCGTCCTCCCGCTCCCGAGCGAGACTTGGCTCCCTGGATCGCCCTCCTGGCTCTGCCGCTCCTCCTCGCCGCAGCCTGGCCCAGCCGAGACCCGCGGAGAGGGTCACCCACGCCAGGCCCTGAGGCTGCCTTGGCAGTAGGCTGAGACCCACGTGGAGCGAACATGAGTGACCCACTCGCGACCCTCGAGGCCCGCCGCGCAGCGGGCGAGATCAGCGACGAGCAGCTGCAGCGCGCTCACCAGATCGGCGCGACCCTCGCGACGCAGGTCCTCTCCCTCGAGCCTCCTGCCGAGGGAGAGGAGCGGATCGAGTCCTCTTCGGACTTCTATGAGGCTGAGCCGAAGGCGTTCCAGGAAGCCTCTGCCACCTTCCTGGTGCGCTTCGCGAGCCTCGCCGCCGAGCTTCAGGAGATCCTCGGGCCCCCAGACTTCGCGACGGGTGACCTCGGCGGCGCCGACCCGAATGTCGTGACGACCTTCGCTGAGGAGCTCTACTGGCGAGGGATCTACGCCCTCGCGGCTTGGGTTCACCCAGACGGACGCTTTGGCTACGTCGCCCTCGAGCACCAAGATCGTGAGCTCCCGATCTCGCTCCTAGCAGGGCTGGCGAGCTGGACTCCAGAGGCCTAAGGCTCTATTCGCCGCGAACTTGACCCTTGGTGAACAGAGCCTCAAGGGGAACGCCTGCCTCTGCGAAGGCCGCAGCCCCCCCAGCTTCGCGGTCCACGACGCAGAGCACGACCAAGACCTTGGCCCCTGTGTCCTCTTGGAGTCGCTCCACGGCCCGCAGGACACTCCCACCCGAGGTGACGACGTCCTCGACCATCAGGACCCGGTCCGCCGCGCTCAGGGGCGGCCCCTCGACGGCCTTCTGAAGCCCGTGCCCCTTGGGCGCCGAGCGGACGTAGCTCAGCGTGTAAGACTCCCCCGCCTGATAGGCCAGGACCCCCGCCGCCGTCACCAGAGGACATGCTCCCGTCGTCGGGCCCGCGATCGCGGTCGCTCCCAGCGCACGAGCCCGCTCCAAGATCACCTCGCCCAAGAGGGCTGACCCCTCTCCAGTCAGCGTCATCAATCGCCCGTCGACGTAGAAGTCGCTCGTCTTGCCTGACGCCAGAGTCACGGTGCCCTGAAACACACAGCCCCGAACGAGCTCTAGCAGCCGCTGCTGACGGTCAGGAAGGGAAGTAGCGGTCATAGGAAGCCTCCTCTGGCGCCGGTAGCTTACGAGCGGCAGACCTTCGCGAAAGCCTGCCCTCCCTTCCCCCTCCGCTGGCCCGGGCGTGACGGGTATCGTGCCCGCACTCGAGAGGAGGCCTCATGTTCCAGAGTGACCTGTTGGCAGGCAAAGTCGTGGTGATCACGGGAGGCGGAACCGGCCTCGGCAAGAGCATGGCGCTTCGCTTCGCCGAGCTCGGGGCCAAGCTGGTGATCACCAGCCGCCGCCAGGAGGTGATCGATGCCGCCAAGGAGGAGATCGAAGCAGCCGGCGGCGAGGCCCTCGCGGTGGCTTGTGACGTCCGCGACTTCCCCAGCGTCGAGGCCATGATCCAAGCCTCCGTCGACCACTTCGGCCGCGTGGACTGCCTCGTGAATAACGCGGCGGGGAACTTCCTCTGCCCAAGCGAGAAGCTCTCGCCCAACGCCTTCGCCTCAGTCCTGGGAATCGTGCTTCAGGGCAGCTTCCACTGCACCCTGGCCTTCGGTCGCCAGGTGATCGCCCAAGGCGGTAAGGAGGGCGGCGGCGGAAACGTGGTCTCGATCACGACGACCTACGCGACCCACGGCTCGTCCTACGTCCTACCCTCGGCCTGCGCCAAGTCGGGCGTCCTCACGATGACCAAATCCCTCGCGGTCGAGTGGGCCAAGTATGGGATCCGCGTCAACGCCATAGCGCCGGGGCCCTTCCCCACCGAGGGCGCCTGGGCCAAGCTGATGCCCCCCGGCATGGAGGACCTCCTCAGCCCGGACAAGATCCCCGCCCGCCGCTTCGGCGAGCACCACGAGCTCGCCAACCTGGCCGCTTTCCTTCTCGCCGACGGCTCGGCCTACTTGACCGGCCGCGAGATCACGATCGACGGCGGCGAGTCGCTAATGGCCGGCGAGTTCAACCAGCTCACGCTGATGGACCCAGCCGCGGTCGCCCAGGTCATGGAGATGATGCGAGGCGGAGGGAAGAAGTAGGTGAGCCGAAAGCGCTGGGGCCTCCTGCTCCTCAACCTCGGGACGCCAGACGCGCCCGAGACGGGTCCAGTCCGTCGCTACCTGGCCGAGTTCCTCGACGACCCCCGAGTGATCGATATCGCCGGTTGGAAGCGGTGGCTCCTGCTGAACCTGATCATTCTCAGGACCCGGCCCAAGGAATCCGCTAACGCCTACACCGAGGTCTGGGACCCCGAGCGCGGGTCTCCCCTCAAGTATCACTCGGAGGACCTCCGGGACGCGCTGCAGGAGTCCCTGGGTGACGAAGCTCTGGTGCTGCTCGCGATGCGCTACCAGACGCCCTCCATCGAGGCAGCCCTCGCGACCTTCCAAGCCGAAGGCGTCGACCAGATCGTGGCCTTCCCCCTCTTCCCCCAATACGCTTCGTCCTCGACGGGCTCGGCCCTCGAGAAGCTCTACCTCGAAGCCGGCAAGCTCAACAACGTTCCCAACCTCACCGTCGTGCCGCCCTTCTACGACCACCCGGCCTTCATTCGCGCCAGCGCCGCCGTAGCCAAGCCCGTTCTCGAAGAGGTCCAGCCCAAGCGCGTCCTGCTCAGCTTTCACGGGCTCCCTGAGCGCCACGTCAAGGCTAGCGACTACAGCGGAAGCCACTGCTTGGCCAAAGAGTCCTGCTGCGACACGATCACTCAGGCCAACCGCTCCTGCTACCGAGCCCAGTGCTACGCCACGGCTCGGGCCCTAGCCGCCGAGCTCGAGCTAGAAGAGGGGACCTGGGAGGTCGCCTTCCAGTCTCGTCTGGGGCGCGACCCCTGGATCAAGCCTTATACAGACGCTCGCCTCGAGGCCCTCGGGCAAGAGGGCCTCGAGAGCCTAGTGGTCCTCGAACCCGCCTTCACCGCGGACTGCCTCGAGACCCTCGAGGAGATCGGGATCCGCGGAGCTAAGGACTTCGCGACGGCTGGTGGCGGCACCCTCAAGCTCGTCCCTTCGCTCAACGCCACACCCGAGTGGGTCCGCGCGGTCGAGGAGCTGACCCGCGAGGCGCTGCCTCAGGGCCTGTCTCGGGACTAGCTCGACCCTCCCAGCTTCGTCTCGCAGCGAGGGCTCCTCTGAGTCGCCCTGGCCAACCTGAGTTGGCACGCCGCCTGCTTTTTGAGCAGCGCGGAGGTGGGAGAGAGGCACAAGTCCTGTGACCACGTCACTCCTCCGAGAAAGGGGCCGACGAGAGTCTCATGAACGTGACCGCTGGGATCGAACGGGGCCTTCGAGCGCTGCTGTCTGCTCGGGAGCCGTTGATCTACTGGTCCGTCGTCGAAGAAGAGCGCGCCGAGGCAGAGCTGCGGACCGTCGTCGCCGAGTTGGGGCTCCCCCTCAGGTCTTGGTGCTGCCTCTCCGGGCTGGCGGAGGTCGAAGGGAGCGAAGACCTCAAGGTCGCGCTCCGAGCCCTCCTGGCTGAGTCTCGCGAGGAGGTCGTCCTCCTCAGGGACCCCGACCATGAGATCGCGCGCCCTGAGGTCCTACGAGGTCTGCGTGACCTAGCTCACGCCCAACAAAGGCGGTGCTTGGTCCTGCTCGGGCGATCGAGCCACCCCCCACGGACGCTCCAGCCCGAAGCTGCCCACCTGACTCAGGAGCTCCCGACTCGCGACGAGGTCCTGACCCTCCTGCGCGAGCGCCTCTTGGGACTCCCCCCCGAAGCCTTCCCCCCAGGTACCCGGGCGCGCCTGGCCTCGCTCGGCCAGGGCCTCCCCCTGAGAACGGTCCAGCGGATCCTGGACCGCGAACTCGAGCAAACCCCTGAGGCCGAGAAGCTCTGCGCGGCCCTCCTCGAGGCGCGCCGCCAAGCGGTCGGTGAAGTCGGCGTCCTAGAGCTCGTCTCCCCTCTGCCACGACTGGAGGACATCGGCGGACTCGAGGGTCTCAAGGAGTGGCTCCAAGAACGGAGCGCTCTCTTCGACTCCAAATTCGTCGACGCTGGACTTCCAGTTCCGCGTGGGATCCTCTTGATGGGTGTCAGTGGCTGCGGCAAGAGCCTCGCGGCCAAGGCCTGCGCCTCGCTCTGGAACCTCCCCCTCTATCGACTCGACATGAACCTGGTGTTCTCTGGGCTGCACGGGAGCCGCGAGGCGGCGTTCCACCGGGCCCTTCAAGCCGTCGAGTCAGCAGCCCCTGCCGTCCTCTGGATCGACGAGCTCGAGAACGGGCTCGGGACGCGCGAAGGCGGCGGAGTCGTCGCCCCGGAGCACCTCTTCTCGGCCTTCCTAACCTGGCTCCAGGAGAAACCTCCCCTCGTGTTCGTGGCTGCGACCGCCAACCGAATCCAGGCGCTGCCTGCCGAGGTCCTCCGCAAGGGGCGCTTCGACCAGGTGTTCTTCCTCGACCTCCCCCACGAAGAAGAGCGACGCGCGATCCTCCGGATCCACCTCCAGCGCCATGGAATCGAGCTCGAGGAGGCGGCCCTGGACTACCTGGTCTACGACACGCGTCGCTGGAGCGGCGCCGAGCTCGAGCAGGCTGTGATCTCGGCTCGCGTCCGCGCTCTCGCCCGCGGTGAAGAGACCACCGGCGCCGACCTGATCCATGCGGTGCAGTCGAGCGTCCCCCTCTCGCGAACCATGCACGAGCAGATCCGAGCCCTCCGTGAGTGGGCCTTCGGGCGCGCCGCCCCCGCCTCCCATGACCCAGCCTCTAGCGAGACGCCACTGTGAACGCGCAGGCCTCCGAGTCCGCTCGCCTCCGCTCGACCGAGGAGGGGATCCGCCACGTCCTCTCGGGACCCCTGCGCGCGCTCGTCCAGGAGACGAACCCCGAGCTCAGGGACCACCTCCCGCAGTGCCTGGCTCGCTTGCGTGAGGTGATCCCAGCGGCCTTGATCGCCTTCGTCGAGATCCAAGGCGAGCTCAGCGAGGCGCGCCTCGTCTCCTCCTCGACCGAGCCTGGCGCGGCCGAGCTACTTCCTCGCGAGCCCTTTCCTGCGGCGCGCCTCGGCTTCCTAGCCTCCCAGGCCTGGCTCCACTCGCCCTACCGAATCGAGGTCATTCACCCCGATCTCCCCCAGCCCTCGATCCTCGAGACCGCCCTCGATTCGCGCCTCAGCTCGGCGATCGGAGTCCCGACCCTTCTGGGTCCAGACCTGACCGGCGTCCTGACAGCCCTGCGGGTCGAGGGGAGCTTCAGCGCGCGCGACCTGGCGCTCTTGGAGCGAGTCGTCCCGCCACTCCAGAGCCTCTACCGCCGCGCGGCTGGACTGGAGGGGCCCCCGAGCGAGGACGAACGCCTCGGCTACCTCGCCGAGTTGACCGGCTGCGATCGCCTCTGCGCTGAGAGCCTCCAGGGGAGTCCGGAGCTCTTGGAGGCCATAGGTGGTCCGCCCCTCCTCCGCTACCGGATCCTGCCCCTCGAGGACTTGGGCGAGGGTCACATTCGGGCGGCGATCTCCGACCCCCTCGACTGGCGAAGCCTGGACGACTTCGAGGGCGTCAGCGGCTACCGAATCACTGAGCGCTGCTTGGCGCCTGCGGCCTTGATCCGGGATCGGCTCGAGGTCGAGCTAGAGGCGCTCTCGCTCCACAAGCAGAGCGAGGAGAGCCAAGCCGGAGACGTGATCGGAAGGCTCGCCGAGGGCCTCCGGGGATCCCACGCGGTAGTCGAAGCAGAGCCAGGCGAACCGGAGGACCAAGACCTGACGCCGGTGGTCCGGCTCGCGAGCGAGTTGATCCGCGAGGCCTATCAGCTCGGGGCTAGCGACATCCACATCGAGGCCCGCGAGATGACGCTCATGATCCGGTTTCGCGTCGACGGGGTCTGTCGCGATCGCCTCGAGCTCCCGGCCCGCGTGGCGCGCTCCCTCGTGGCGCGGCTCAAGGTCATGAGCGACCTCAACATCGCGGAGCACCGGCTCCCTCAAGACGGGCGGCTGCACTTCGCGCGCTTCGAGCCGGACCTAGACATTGACCTCCGCGTCTCGGTCATGCCCATGCTCCACGGCGAGTGTGTCGTCCTTCGACTTCTTGACCGGCAGCGCAGCGGCCTGGACCTGACTCAGCTTGGGTTCTCCGACCACAACCTCTCGCTCTATCGCCAGCGAGTTCGCAGCCCCTTCGGAATGATCCTGCACTGCGGTCCGACCGGGTCTGGCAAGTCCACGACCCTCTACGCCGCTCTCAGGGAGATCAACGACCCCCAGTGGAAGATCGTGGCTGCCGAGGATCCCATCGAGTTCACCCTCGACGGAATCAACCAGCTCCAGATCCGACCGCAGATCGGCCTGACCTTTGCAGCCGCGCTCCGCAGCTTCCTCCGCCACGACCCCGACGTGATCCTCGTCGGCGAGATCCGCGACTCGGAGACGGCTCGAATCGCCGTCGAAGCTTCGCTGACCGGGCACCTCCTGCTCTCGACGCTCCACACCAACGACGCCACGACGAGCGTGGCTCGCCTCCAGCGCCTCGGGATCGAGCCTCTCCTCTTGGGGAGCACCCTGATCTCGGTCTGCGCCCAGCGGCTCGTCCGCCGAGTGTGCTCCTGCGCGGGGACTCGCGAGCCAGATCCCCAGTCCCTCTCGCTCCTCCGCCGAGCCCGCGACGGCTCTCCCCCTGGACGCGTGCCGGTCCCCGCCGGCTGCGAGCGCTGCCACCACTCGGGCTACCGCGGGCGAACTGGAGTTCACGAGCTCTTGGCCGTGAACTCTCGAATCCGACAACTGATCTCGGACGGGGTCTCCGCCGAGGTGCTCAAACAGGCGGCCCGCAAACAAGGCATGCGGACCATGTTCGAAGACAGCATGGCCAAGGTGAACTCCGGCATGACCTCCCTCGAGGAGGCCCTCCGAGTCAGCCGCCCCGACGAACTCAACTAGGAGGAATCAAGTGGACAGCACACGATTGGGGCAACTCGCCCGGAGCTACGAGCTCGTTGACGAAGAGCAGCTGGCCCGTTGCCTGGAGCTGCAGGCGACGGTCGGGCCGCCTCGTCACCTGGGGGAGATCCTGATCGAGGAGAAGGTCCTCAGCGCCGAGACCCTGAGCCGACTCCTCTCCTCACAGCGGAAGGAGATCGAGCGTCAAGGCGCGGGCGCGCGCCTGGAGACGACCCAGATCGCCGAGCGCCTCGCGCCCGGAGCTGGAGTCCGACCCTTCCTCGAGGTCCTCGAGGTCCTCGAGGAGCTCGAGGGAGAGGAGCTCCACCTCGTCGCCGGCTCGCGCCCAGCGGTCCGGGTCCACGGCGCTCTCAAGAGCGTGCGCCCAGAGGTCCTCTCCCGCGAGGAAGCGACGCGCCTCGTCAGTGAGTTCCTCGAACGCGAGGAGGACGCCGCCAGCTTCGCCGCCGAGCAGAGCGCGCGACTGATCTATGCCCCAGAGGACCTGGCGCGCTACCGAGTCAACCTCTTGACTCAGTCCCGCGGGCCCTCGGCCGTGGTCTGCCGAATCGTGACCCGGCTCCCCAAGCTCGCAGAGCTCGGCCTCCCGCCCGCGGTCAAGGAGGTGGCTCGCTTGCGCAGCGGCCTGATCCTGGTCACAGGACCCCGCGCCAGCGGGAAGAGCACGACCCAAGCTGCCTTGATCGAGCTGATCAACGACCAGCGTCGGTCCCACGTGGTGTGCCTCGAGGAGCGGGCTGAGTTCGTCCACGAGAGCCGCCACAGCCTGGTGACCCAGATCGAGGTCGACCCGACGCGCTGGGACCAGGCCCTTCACTCAGCGCTCCGCCTGGACCCAGACGTGATCGTGGTCGGCGACCTCGACTCGCCAAGTCGCCTCGCGACCGCGCTCCGCGGGGCTGAAACGGGCCACCTCGTGCTCGGAACCCTCTCGACGACGCGAGCTGAGCAGACCCTCCTGGCGCTGATCCGGGGCTGCGGCCTCGAGCGGCGCGACCAGGTCTGCTCGAGCCTGGCCGAGCTGCTGCGACTCGTGGTCTGCCAACAGCTGATCCCGAGCCTGGACGGCGAGCGCCTCGTCCTGGCCACTGAGGTCCTCCGCAACACACCGGCGATCGCGAACATGATCCGGGAGCAGCGCTTCCACCAGCTCACGAACGTCATGCAGACCTCGCGGGACGTCGGCATGTCCACGCTGGACGACGCGCTCTTCCGCCTGGCGCGGACCCAACAGATCTCAGCGGGCGACGCGCTCGCCCGCGCCGGTGATCCCGAGCGCCTCTTCCTTCGCCTTCGAACCCAGGGGAGTAACCAATGAAGTCCATTGACACCTACCTCCGCCGGACGCTCCGCCTGGGGGGCTCAGATCTCCACCTCCAAGCGGGTCACCGCCCACGCATTCGTCTCCAAGGGAACGTGGTCTTCGCCCACGAGGACGCTCGCCGACTCGACGAGGAGGACCTCCGCGCCCTGAGCGCCCAGCTCCTCGACAGCGAGGCGCTCAGCCGCCTGGAAGAGCAGGGCGTGGTCGAGCAGGCCTATCGCGACGAGGGCGGAGTCCACTGGCGGGTTCACGGCTTTCACCAGCTCCACGGAAGCGGCCTCGCCCTGCGACCCCTGGCCAAGCGCCCCCCGAGCCTCCAGGAGCTGCACCAAGCGCCCCCCGAGCCTCCAGGAGCTGCACCTCCCCGAGCAGCTCGAGCGCCTAGCCGATCTCCACAGCGGCCTGGTCCTGATCTCAGGCCAGGCGGGCTCGGGCAAGACGACGACCCTGGCCGCCCTCCTGAACCTGATCAACCACAAGCTCTGCCGCTCGATCCTGACCCTCGAGGACCCAATCGAGTATCCCCTCGAGAGCCAGCGCAGCGTCGTTCAACAGCGACAAGTTGGCCGCGACGTAGCGAGCTTCGAGCAGGGTGTGCGAGACGCCCTCGTCGAGCGCCCAGACGTCCTCGCCATAGGTGAGCTCCGCAGCCAAGAGTCGATTCGACTCGCGCTCCACGCCGCCGAGACCGGACTCCTCGTGTTCGGCACGATCCACGCCGCCAACTCGGCCCAGAGCCTCCGGCGGCTGATCGAGGTCTTCCCCGCCAAGGAGCAGGGCGTTCAGAGCGAGAAGCTCTCTCAGACGATCCAAGGGGTCGTGTGTCAAGCCCTCCTTCACGCCAAGGAGGGCCGCGGACGCTACCCCGCTTGCGAACTCTTGCTCCGAACCTCTGCCGTGGCCAACCTCGTCCGCGAAGGCCGAACCCACGACCTGCGAAACTGCATTCAGACCGGCGCTGACATGGGCATGGTCCTCCTCGACGACTCCCTGGCCGACCTGGTCGAGCAGGGCCGGGTCCGAGTCGAGGAGGCGATCTCCCACGCCTTCGATCCACGGCGCCTCCCGGGCGCTCCCCGCCCCGCGCGGGCGCCCCGCCGAGAGACGCCCCAGCTCAAGGCCCCCTCCGAGCGCCGCGCGGAGCGTCGCCTGACGACGCTAGCCCTGGTCAACGTCGGGGAGTTCGACGAGGTCGGCTTCAAGAGCGAGCTCTCGACGGGTCGAACCTCGAACCTCTCTCCTCACGGCGCCCAAGTCGAGCTAGACCACAGCGTCCTGATCGGCGCTCGGGTCGTGGCGACCCTCGCCCTCGACGACCAGGTCGTGGAGACCGAGGCCACCGTCCGCAGCTCCGAGGAGCAGGAGGGGCGCCACCTGATCGGGCTCCATTTCGAGAAGCTGAGCGAAGCGGGCCTAGCCGCGATCAAGCAATACCTCAGGCTTCACCGGAGCTAATCGCCCCTCTCGCTCTGTTCACTGGGGGACGACGAATGCCGGTTGGGTGATCCAGGGGCGAAAGCCCCTGGGCCCCTCTCGGCAGTGGCTAGCCTGCGTCCTGAGGCGGGAACAAAAAGCGGTAGGCCGACACCCGCTCACGCCCGACACGCTCCGCCGTTCGCAGAGAGGGGGTGTTCGCGGCGTCTATGGTTCCGTAGAGGAGCGCGCCTGGGTCGCGCTCGGCGAGGGTCTGGATCGCGAAGCGCTGGGCAGCGCTCGCTAGGCCCCTCCTGCGGAAGGAGAGCGAGATCACCTCCTCTTCGACGAGGTAGCCCACGAGCTCGGCATCCTGACTCCGCTCGAAGCCGATTAGGCCCACGCGCTGGCCTTCGAACAACACGAAGGCCAGGACTCCGCTCTCATGGCAAGCGCGAAGCTCCTCGACCTCCGAGGGGCGGACCTTGCCCGCGAGCTGAGGGTCGACCTCAGCCCAGGCCGCGTAGACCTGACTCGTGAAGGCCCACGCGTCCTCTGGGGACGCAGACTCCAAGCGCAGACCCGCGGGGATCTCGCCGAGCTTGGCCAGCTCGTCGAGGCGGCCCGCGAGGAAGTGCTGGTCGATCTCAGCTCGCCAGCCGCTCGGATCGAGGGTCCGCTCCGCCGCTTGCCGGACACGGATCGCTTGGGGCGCGAAGACCGCGCAGGCCTCGAGCGCCGCGCGGCCCGCTGCGGCCAAGGCGTCTGGGTCCTCGACGCCTCGGGCGACGACGAGGTCCACGAAGCGAAAGTCCGGACTCCCGCCGAGGAAGCGGATCCCCACGAGGGCCTCGCCGCCTGGGAAGGACACGAAGCGCTGCTGGTAGTCCCCGGGCCCAGCGCCCTCCCAGGGGCAGCCCTCGGCGAAGCCTTCGCCGAAGGCGGGATCCGTGACGCGGGTCAGTTGGAGGTCGAGCCAGGCGCCGAGGGACTCCTCGACGCCTGCCCGACCCCGCCAGGCGAGGACGCGGCTGGGGACAGCGTTGAGCGCTGCCTCCAGCCAACGCGCTCGCTGGCTCACTTGACGACTTCGATGGAGGTCGCGTGGAGCGCGTCGCCCTTGATCTCGCCCCCGATCTTGGCCTTCTGGCCGGACTTGCCGCAGAAGGGCATGCTCCCGAGGCCGTGGTCCTTGATCTCGACGTGTCGTCCCTCGACCATCGCGTACTCGCCGCAGTGACCGACGGCTTCGATCGAGCAGCCGCAAGCGACGTCATAGACCTTGGCCTCAGCCTTGGGCGCTTCGGTCTTGGCGGCTGGCGTCTTGGCGGCTGGCGTCTTGGCGGCTTCGGTCTTGGCGGCCGACTCTTCCTTAGAGGACGAGTCTCCAGCGCAGCCCGTCAGGAGGGGCAAGACGCAAGCGAAGCAGAGAGTGAACAAGAGAGTGAAACGGGACATGGGTGGCCTCCTTGGCCAGGGTTGAGTTAATGGGGCTGGATTAGGCGTCAGAGCGTCCGAGCCGAAGCTCGGCGATCGCGCAGTAGAGGACGGGGACCACGAAGAGGGTCAGGAGCTCGACGCACATGCCTCCAAAGGAGGGGATCGCCATGGGCACCATGATGTCCGAGCCGCGACCGGTGGAGGTCAGGACTGGGATCAGAGCCAGGATCGTGGTCGCCGTCGTCATGAGACAAGGGCGAATCCGCCGCGCTCCTGCGGCCAAGGTCGCGGCCCGGATCTCCTCCACGCTCTGGGTCGGGTTGGCCTCAAAGGACTGATCCAGGTAGGTCGCGATCACGACGCCGTCGTCGGTCGCGATCCCGAACAGGGCTATGAAGCCGACCCAGATCGCGACCGAGAGGTTGATCGGGTGAACCGCGAACAGGTCCCTGAGGTTGGTGTCGAGGACCGAGACGTCGAGGAACCAAGGCTGGCCATAGAGCCAAATCATGAGGAACCCGCCGGCCCAAGCGACCGCGATCCCGCTGAACACCAAGAGCGTGGTCGAGACTCGCGAGAACTGGAGGTAGAGGATCACGAAGATCACGAAGAGGGCCAGCGGCAGCACCACGCGCAGCTTCCGCTCGGAGTCAACCTGGTTCTGATAGCTCCCTGCGAACTCGAAGCTGACGCCAGCGGGGATCACCAGCTCGCCGCTCTGGCGCTTGGTCTCGAGGTAGGCCTGGGCCGCCTCCACGACCTCGACCTCGGCCCGGTCCTTGAGCTTGTCGAAGAGGACGTAGCCGATCTTGAACGTGTCCTCGCTCTTGATCACCTGCGGACCCCGAACGTAGCGGAGCTGCGCGAGCTGGATCAGCGGGATCTGGTGCCCGTCCGGGGTCGGGACCGAGATCTGGCCGATCGCTTCGACCGAGTCGCGCAGCTCGCGGGCGTAGCGGACCCGGACTGGATAGCGCTCCCGCCCCTCGACGGTCATGGTCTGGGCGCGGCCACCGATCGCGACCTCGATCACGTCCTGGACCTGCACGATCCTCAGCCCGTGGCGGGCGATCGCTTCGCGGTCGATCTCGATCTCGAGGTAGGGTTTGCCCACGATCCGATCTGCGATCACGGCGGCGGGCTGAACCCCCTCGACCTCCTTTAGGAGGCGCTCGAGGTCGAGGCACACCTTCTCGATCGTCTCGAGGTCCGGCCCCTTGACCTTGACGCCCATAGGCGCGCGCATGCCGCTCTGGAGCATCACGATCCGGGCCGCGATCGGCTGGAGGCGCGGCGCCGAGGTCGTCCCCGGGATCTGAGCCGCCTTGACGACCTCGTCCCAAATGTCGTCTGCGGTCTTGATCTCCGGGCGCCACTGCCGAAAGGGGAGGCCGTCTGGGTCCAGGATCAGCTCGCCTGAGGCGTCGCGCCGATACTCGTGCTTGGCCTCGTCGAAGGCGAAGCGAAGCCGGGTCCCGCTGGCGTCGGTCCTAAACTCCGACTTGTAGTTGATCACCGTCTCGATCATGGAGACGGGCGCCGGGTCGAGGGGGGTGTCGGCCCGGCCGAGCTTGCCCACGACCTGCTCGACCTCGGGGATCCCAGCCACCGCCGTGTCCAGCTTCTGGAGCACGTCGAGGGCCTCGCCTATGGAGGCGTGGGGCATGGTGGTCGGCATGTAGAGGTAGCTCCCCTCGTCGAGGGGCGGCATGAACTCCTTCTCGAGCCCAGGCAGCGCCCCCTCGATCCTGCCGCGGGCGCCCACGAAGGCGTCCGAGGCGTAGAGTCCGGCCCAGGCCCAGCTCCCGAGGACTCCCGCCAGGACGAACACGACGCCCGCGCTGAGACGAGCCAAGGGCGCGCGCGCCGAGGCGTCGACGTCCGCCGCCAGGCGGGCTCCGACGCGACGCGCCGGAGCCCAGAGGGCCAGCGCACAGAGCCCGATTCCAGCCCAAGGCAGGACTCGCGCCGCCCCCAGCCAGACCGAGAGCCCGAAGAGGACCAAGAGCCCGGGCAAGATCAGGAAGGTCTTCTTGTGGTCCAGGCACCAGCGCAGCAGCCCCGGGTAGATCCGGAGGAAGGCCAAGAAGCTGAGCAGGACTCCGGCGATCAAACCCACGGTGAACCCGAAGTTCAGCCACAGCCCGCGCCCAGGGCCCAAGGGGAGCCAGTGCGCGCTCAGATACCAGGCCACCGCCAACACGGCCACGGCGTTGCTGAAGTAGCTCAGGCCGCGGACCACGACCTCCTGCCCGCGCTCCTCGGCGCTCGGGAGGAGGAAGCCCGCCAAGGACATAAGTCCCAGCCCCGCGCCGACCGCCAGCGAGGTCGAGGCTGCGAGGAAGGACAGGAGGAGGAGGGCTAGGGGGCCCAGGTAGCGGCCCCAAGAGCCGCGCTCGGCGCGCCGGAACAAGAGGTGAGCCGCGGGAGGAATGATCGTGAGCGCCACGAAGATCGAAGCCAGGAGCGCGAAGCTCTTGGTGTAGGCCAGGGGCTTGAAGAGCTTGCCCTCAGCCCCGTCCATGGCGAACACCGGGAGGAAGCTCACGATGGTGGTCGCGACCGCCGTCAGGACCGCGCCCCCGACCTCGGTCGAGGCCCGGTGGATCACCTCCAGGCGCGACTCGCTGGGCTCGGCCTCCTCGAGGTGGCTGAGGATGTTCTCAGTGAGAATGATCCCCATGTCGACCATGGTCCCGATCGCGATCGCGATCCCAGACAGGGCGACGACGTTGGCGTCGACGCCGAGCTGCTTCATGCCTATGAAGCAGAGCAGGACCGCCAGGGGGAGGAGCCCCGAGATCAGGACCGAGCTCCTCAGGTGCAGGAGCATCGCGATCACGACGATCACGCTCAGGAGGATCTCCTCCAGCAGCGCCGTCTCGAGGGTCCCGAGGGTCTCGTAGATCAAACCCGAGCGATCGTAGAAGGGGACCACCCTGACCTGACTCAGGGTCAACCAGGCCGGCAGGTCGCCCGGGGCCTGGGTCTCGACCCAGGACAGCCATGCTCCCTGGTCGAGTTCGCCGAGGCGGTAGGCCAAGAAGCCCGCCTCGCGCGCGAAGGACCTGACCTGTCCCGGAGTGACGTGCTCGTAGTCCACCAGGACCTTCTTGGGGAGGCCCGGGGTGATCTCCTTGACCTTGGCCTTGACGCTCTTGATCGTCGCGAGGGGGTTGTCGCCGTAGCGGACCACCGCCACGCCGCCCACGGCCTCGACGCCGGCCTTGTCTAGCGCCCCTCGCCGCAGCGCGGGCCCGAGCTGAATCCGAGCCACGTCGCTGAGGCGGATCGGGACGTTGGCGTTGACCCGGACCACGACCTGCTCGAGGTCGCGGATCTCCTCCACGAACCCCACGCCACGGATCATGTACTCGACCTTGTTGATCTCGATCGTCCGCGCCCCGACGTCGAGGTTCGAGCCGCGGACGGCGTTCACGACCTCGGGAAGGCTCACGCCGTGGGCCCGCAAGGCGTCGGGGTCGACGTCGACCTGGTATTCGCGGACGTAGCCCCCGACCGAGGCCACCTCCGACACGCCCTCGGCTGCCATCAGCGCGTAGCGAACCTGCCAATCCTGGACGCTCCGCAGCTCGTCCAGGCTCCAGCCTCCCGTCGGCGCGCCTGAGGGATCCCGCCCCTCGAGGGTGTACCAGTAGACCTGGCCCAGCGCTGTCGCGTCGGGACCTAGGCTGGGCTGAACGCCCTCGGGGAGCGTCCCCGCAGAGAGGCTGGCCAGCTTCTCCAAGACCCGCGAGCGCGACCAATAGAACTCGACGTCCTCCTTGAAGATCACGTAGACCGAGGAGAAGCCGAAGAAGGAGTAGCTCCGAACGGTCTTGACCCCCGGCACTCCGAGGAGCGCCACAGTCAAGGGGTAGGTGACCTGGTCCTCGACGTCTTGGGGCGAGCGACCCGTCCACTTGGTGAACACGATCTGCTGGTTCTCGCCAATGTCTGGGATCGCGTCGACGGGGACGGGCTTGCGCGGAATCCCCTTCAGCTCCCAGTCGAAGGGCGCCACCATGGCGCCCCACACGATCAGCGCCGTGACCACGAGCGCGACCACGAGCTTGCGCTCGAGGCAGAACCGAATCAGCCCGGCGATCAGGCGCTCGATCATGCCTAGCGCCCCCCGCCCGGGGCGCGCTCGAGCTGCATGCCGCACTTGGGGCAGTCCCCAGGGCCCGAGGCGCGGACCTCGGGGTGCATGCCGCAGGTCCAAAGCTCTGGCTTCGACGCCTCGGGCTTCGCCTCGCTGGCGCCCTGCGGCTGGGCCTCGAGGACCTTGACCTGATCGCCGCAGCGATACATGCCGGACCCGAAGTAGGGGTTCTCGGTCCGCTCCGAGGCCTGGAGCCAATTCGCGCCGGTGTTTCCGAAGGCCATTGAGCAGTGAAAGCGTCGCAGGGTGACGTCGAGGGGAGTCCCGACCCGACTCAGGAGCGCGTCCAAGCGCTTCGAGAGCTCGTGGAACAGCCTCCGCTCGGACTCGATCCCCTTGGCCGCGGCCAAGCCCTGGACGAGATCCTCCAGCTTGGGCTGGGCCTCACTCCAGGCCCCTCGCTCGGGGCTGGAGAGCCCCTCGCTCGAGACTCCTCCGAGGGCAGCCTTCAGCGCCTGAGCGTGGGACCCGCCCCGCGCGCGGTCCTTCGAGAGGTCCTGGTGCAGCGCCAGGTAGCCCTCCACCAGCGCGCCCAGGCGACCTCGGAGCGCTCCCTCGGTCCCCCCAGGCGTCGCGCTTGGCGTGGGGACGGCCGCCGGCGGGGTCTGCTTGGGATTCGGCGTGGGGCCCTCGACCCGCGGCCCGAAGCGCGCTTTGACGTCTCCGCAGCGGAGCATAGAGGCCCCGAAGTAGGGGTTGTTCAGCTCCTCCCCGACCTGAAGCCAAGCCGCGCCGGCGTTGTCGAAGGCCATGGGGCAGTAGGCCTCGACGAAGCGGCCCCGAGCGTGCCCGAACCCCTTCTCGAGCTCGAGGATCGCCTGGGAGGCCTGCTGGAAGGCCGCGCGGACCCCTCCCAGGTCGCCTGCGGCGGCGCCCTTGGCCCCCGCGTCGCGGAGGCGCTTGGCGAGCCCGACCCAAGCCCGGAGCGCCGGTTCCTTCAACGTCGCGTCCTTCGGCGTCGGGCCCCTCGGCGGGGCGAGCCCGATCCCCTCCACGGCCTCCCGGAGGCGGCGCAGCCCAGCCCGGGCCGGGTCGAGCTGGTCGCGGGCCAGCATGGACTGGGCCTCGAGGTAGGTCTGATAGACGGGGTCGAGGGCGTCCCGGAACGCGGGCGGGACCTCCAGAGCCACGGGCTCTCTGGCCCCCGCCGGCGGGAGCATCATGCTCGGACGAGCCTCGATCTGGAGCGCGCTGTCGAGCTTGAAGGCCCCCTTGGTCACGACCAGCTCACCCTCCTCGAGTCCCTCGCGGACGAGATAGACACCGCCTGCCCGCGGCCCGAGCACGACCTCGCGCCCCTCGTAGGCGTGGCTCTCCGGGCGCTTGACGTAGACCACCGAGCGGACCCCCGTCCAGAGGACGGCGGAGGCAGGGATCACGAGGGGGGCCTCTGCGCCCTGGGCCGCCTCGCGGAACAGTGACTCGGCCTTGACCAGGGGCATGGCGCAGAGGCTGCACTTCCCCGGCTCGTCGTGGATCTCCTCGCGGTGCATGGGGCAGATCCACTTGCCCTGGATCGCCGGGGCCAAGACCTGTCCGTCGGACTCGATCGGGGCCTGGAGGGTCGCGCGCACGAACATGCCTGGCTTGAGGCGCCCCTCGGGGTTGGCCACGTTCAAGCGGACCTTGACGGTCCGCGTGTGTCCAGAGACGACGGGATCGACGAACACGACCTGGCCGCGGAAGGTCTGCCCGGGGTAGGCCTCGGTCCCGAAGCTGACCTCCTGCCCGTAGTGGATCGCGCTCAGGTCCGACTCGTAGGCGTCGAGCTTGACCCAGACCTGGGACAGGTCGGCAATGGCGTAGATCCGCTCGCCGGTCTTGACGTACTCGCCCCGGTTCTTGTTCTTGTGGACCACGACGCCGCCGCTCGTGGCGTGGATCGTGACGTGGTCCTGGGACTTGCCCTCGCGCTCGATCGACGCGATCTGCTCGGCGCTCAGGCCCCAGAGCCGGAGCTTCTCGCGCGAGGAGCGGAGGGTCTGCGCCGCGCTCTTGCGGAGGAACTCGCTCGAGCTGGCCGCTAGCTTCTTCTCAGCCGAGACGGCCTGCAGGAGCTCCTCTTGAGCCGTCAGGAGCTCGGGGCTGTAGACCTCCGCGAGGTGATCGCCCTCCCGGACCAAGGTCCCGGTGTAGTCGACGAAGAGCCGATCTAGGCGCCCCGGGAACCAGGCCGTGACGTAGTGCAGGCGCGTCTCGTCGACCTCGATCATGCCGACCATACGGACCTCGCGGGCCACCGAGCGCCGCTCGACGGGGACCGTCTCGACCTCGGCCAGGGCCGCGGCCGCCTCCGAGAGCTCGAGGACCCGCGGCTCCTGCGAGCCGCCCGCCACGAGGGGGATCAAGTCCATCCCGCAGAGCGGGCAGGCCCCCGCCTCAGGCAGCTTGACGGAGGGGTGCATGGAGCAGGTCCAGGTCGTGGGCGCAGCGCTCGGGCTGGCTCCCGGCGCGGCCTCAGGCGCTCCGCTCTGTCCCCACTGGACGCCGATCCAGAGCGAGGCGACCGCGATCAGGAGCGCGCCCGCCACGAGGGCCGCCGGCGGCAGCCCACCTCGGGGTCCAGCGCTCTTCTCGACCTCGCCGACTGGAGCAAGAGCCGAGGGCCGCGAGTCTTCTGGAGCGACGGAGCCCGCCACCTCGCCTTGCGCGCCGCTTGGGGCCGCCGCCTCGCTGGTCTCGAGGGCGTCGCTCATGGGATCTTCCGGGCTCTCGTCGCTCGCTGGCTTCTGGTGCGGATCGCTCATGGGGTCTCTCCGGCGGGGACGCTCAGCTCGGCTCCGGTCAGGAGCTCGAGGTTTGCCAGCGCGACCTCGCGGTCGACCAGCGCTCGCTCACGCGAGAGGTGGAACTCGAGCAGGAGGCGCTCCGCGTCGAGGACGCTCAGGAAGTCGCCCTCGCCCGACTCGAAGGCGGCCGAGGTCGTCTGCAGCGACTCCTCGCCCTTGGGGATCAGGGAGTCGCGGTAGAGGCGCAGCTTGCGCTCGGCGTCCCGATAGGAGAAGAGTCCTCGCGAGACGCCCGTCTGGAGGCGGTTGTCGAGGCTGTGGCGGTCGAGCTCTGCCGCGTAGAGGCGAGCCTTGGCCTCAGAGACCGAGGCCGCGTTGCGGCCGACCCAGATCGGGAGGCTGATCCCGACCTTCCCAATGATCGCGTCGTCGCCGCTGCCGGTCACGCGGCCGTTGCGCGCGGGGCCGACCTCTATGTAGTCGAAGCCGAGGGTCAAGTCGGGGAAGTAGCTCTGGCGAGCCAAGTCGACGCCCTTCTCGCGAGCCGCGACCTCTTGGCTCAGCTCACGGAGGCGAGGGCTGTGCTCCAAGAGGAGGCTCGCGATCTGGCCCTCGTCGCGCCCGAGGCGCCGGAGCGGGAAGGGCCTGGGCCAAGGCAGCTCCGCGCTGGGGGGGAGGTCGAGGAGCTCGCGGAGGCGCTGACTTCGGGGGTCGCGGGCCTGGAGCAGGCTCGCGACTCGGTCTTCCAGGCGTCCGATCTCGACCTGGGCTTTGACGACGTCGCGGTGGGCCGCGCTGGCGCCCGTTCGGAACCTGGCCTGGGCCACAGCCTCCCAGTGGCGGACCAGCTCGAGGGTCTCGCGAGTCACCGCCAGCTCACGGGCCAGATAGAAGTAGTCGGCGTAGGCGGCCCTGACCTCGAACACGACCTGAAGCCGCGTCGACTCCGTCCTCGCGCGACGTCCCTCGGCGGCTTCGAGGGCTTGGGCGCTCGCCGCGCTGAGCTTGCCCGGCCAGGGCAGCCGCTGGCTCAGGCCGACCCTGTGCCGCTGGGGTCCGATCCGGGTCTCGACGCGCTCAATGAACCCGCCATAGCTCAGGGTCGGGTCTGGGAGGGAGCGGGCTTGGGGCACGCGCTCCAGCCCGGCCCGCCAGCGCTGAGCGTCGGCCTGGATCCCGCGGTTTCGCTCCAGCGCCAGGACCAGATAGTCCGCGAGGGTGCTGGCCGAGGTGATCGGCGCCGGGGCCTCGCCCCGAGGACGAAAGGTGTCCGCCAGGTCGTCCCAGGCAGCGAAGGAGTCGCGCTCGCGCTGAGACGCGCAGGCGCTCGCGGCGAGGGCCGCGAAGAGCAAGAGGCCACGAACAAGGCTCACGGGGAGCTCCTTGGTCAGGGTGATTCGGAAGCAGGCAGGGGCCAGCGCCCTCCTCGCGGAGCGATCCTCGCACGCAGCGCGACGCCCCGAGGAGGGCAGAGGGATCGGTCCTAGGAGGACGCTTACGAGGAGACGCCTCGCGCCTGCGGGGGCCCCGCAGAGCGGGACCTCAGCGCGGACCTAGGTCCGCGAGCAGGGTGAGGCGTCTGGAGCTGCTAGCAGCGAATCCGGCCGTAGAGGAGGTAGCGCGGGACCTTGCCTGGCGGCGCGCGGCTCCCGAGCGCCGTCCACGCGGGGCGGAAGCCATGGCCGAGGTCGACTCGCTCGGAGCCTGGCTCGCTGAGAGCGAGGGGGTAGTCGAAGGAGCTCGGGGTCGTCGGCAGGTCGAGCTGGAAGTCGGGGAGCTCGACGACGGGGCAGCCAGGACAGGGCTCGTGCTCGGCCGCTTCTCCCTGGACCTGCTCTGAGGCTGGCGCCGGCGAGCTGCAGCAGGAGCCCTCTTTCTCTGCGGGCTCAGGCGCCTCGGCTGAGGTGCCGCAGAAGAGGGCGTGGCCCCCCTCGGCGCAGCCGCAGAGGTCCAGGTTCAGACCCAGGGGCAGGAGCAGGCTCAGCAGTAGAAGCGAGAGGAACCCGAGCGAGAGGAGCCCAGACAGCGGCCCGCGAGCGCCCAAGGAGGGCGTCAAGACAGGGGTCCAAGCTGAAGGGGTGTTCGACACGAGCGCTCGTGGGTTCCAAGGAGCTAGGCTGATTCTACGTCTGGAGCCTGCGGATCCAAGCCAGATTCTCACGCTCCCTGAGAGGTGGCAGATGCGTTCGATCTTGAGTCTCACCCTCTGCGTGTCCTTCGCGGCCTCGGCCTCGGCAGGCGAGGAGCCGCGCCTCGTGGCGCGCTCAGCGAGCGGCCAGATCCACGCCCTCAAGTCCGCCGAGGCGACCGGGGGCTCCCGGAAGCTCCGCGGCGGGAGCCTGGTCCTGTTCACGAAGCGGGACACGGGCGCCATGCAGGTCCTGGCCGAGAGCGGGACCTGGTCGATTCCGACCGTGCGGATCTCCTTCTCCGTGGTCCGAATCCTCGGCGTCCAGGCAGCCGGCGACCTGGTCTATGTCGCGCGGTGGCAGTCGGGACGGATCTATGACCGCGCCCCCAGCGAGCCTGACCCGGCGAGCGGCTCCTACAGCGTGACCGCCTTCCGCGTCAGCGACGGGGGTCGTGTCGCCAGCCTCGCGCTCGACGCGCGGGTCAAGGGCTTCAGGCGCCCCTCGCGCCTTCCCCAGGACTCGAGCGGGCCCGGCCTCCTGCGCCTGGCGCCGGGCGGCGTCGAGCTCTTGGGCCTCCGCCTCCAGGCCAGAGCCGGGACGCTCCAATCCAGCCCGGCCGCGAGCTGGATCGAGCTCGAGCAGATCGGGTTCCACCGGAGCGCCGGCGGCCCTGCTCACGAGCTGAGCGCAGCGCAGGTTGACCAGATCTTCAACGACAAGGGAGCCCTCGCCCCCGAGATCCTCGCCAAGCTGCCTCCGGCGGCCGTCCCCGCCCTCGTCCGCCAGTTCCGCGCCAAGGATCAGCTCCGAGCCCCCAAGGACGCGACTCCGCGGGTCGAGGTCGCGCGCTTCTGCGCCAGCCACGCCGTCCTGGAGGTCCGCGAGCCCCTCGGCTCCAACCGCTGGCACCACTACTTCGCGATCCGGGCGACCTACCTCGTTCCCCGCGGCGAGTCCGTCGACGCGCGCTTCGGCTTGGCGGCCCTCGAGGCGCGCTTCACCCTCCGCGTCGCAGGGATCGGGCACGGGTCCAGCGCTCAGGCCTTGACCAAAGCCTTCGGCAAGGCCAGCGTCATTAAGACTTCGCAGTCGCCTGCTCTGCGCTGGGCCTACTACGCCGACCGCGACCTCGCCGTCACGATCCACAACGAGCGGGTCTATGAGCTCACGCGAGGCAAACCGGCGTGGGCGCACTCGAAGTAGGGCTGCCCCTTGGGGAGCCGGAGCGCGTGTGGTCTGCTCAAGGCGTGCGAGACGCGGCGCTGCGAACGGACCTCCGCCTCCTCAACTCGGGGCACCCCACCCGGTGGGGGAATCTGGGCTACTGGACGGGCCACGACTCCGATCCTGAGAGCTACCCCGAGGCCTGCGCCGCCCTGGCGCGGCGCGTGGGCCGCGCCGCCCAGCTCAGGCCTGGGATTCGGCTCCTCGACTGCGGCGTAGGGGCCGGCGAGCAGCTCCTGGAGTGGGTCGAGGGCTTCGACGTCGGCGCCGTCGTGGCGCGCGAGCTCTTGCCCGAGAACGTGGCCAAGGCTCGCGAGGTCTGCGCGCGCCTCGGCGAGCGGGTCCGCCTCGAGCAAGGCTCGGCCACGGACCTCGCTGACTTGCCCGAGGCCAGCTTCGACGCCGTGATCGCCCTCGACTGCGCCTATCACTTCGCGCCCCGGGCCAGCTTCTTCAAAGACGCCGCGCGCCTCGTCAAGCCCGGCGGCCGCCTGGCGCTGACCGACGTCGTCCTCGCGCGACCCTCACTGCCCGGCGGGCTCAGCGCGGCGGCCCGGCTCTGCGGCGTCCCGCCCGAGAACCTCGGCGACGAGGCCTCGTATCGCGCCGAGCTCGAGGCCGCCGGCTGGCGCGTCCTGAGCGTGGAGCGGACCACGACCCAGGTCCTAGGCGGCTTCGCCTCCTTCGCCCGCCGCCACCTCCCCCGCGCCATGCTCCGGCGCCCCTGGGGCGGCTGGCCCAAGGTCCTAGCGACCGCCATTGGCTGCCGCTGGGCGCTTCGCAGCGGCGGCCTCCACTACGTCCTGATCACCGCCGAGCGCTGCGCGTGAAGATCGCCGTGATCGGGAGCGGGATCGCAGGCCTGAGCGCGGCTTGGCTCTTGGGCGAGGAGCACGAGGTCTCGCTCTACGAGGCGCTCCCTGAGCCCGGCATGGGCGCCCACGGCGTCGAGGTCGAAGGCGTCATGGCCGACGTCCCGCTCCGGGTCTTCTACGAGGGCTACTACGCGCAGCTCCTCCAGCTCTACGCGGCGGTCGGAATCGAGACCCTCCGCAGCGACTACTCGACGACCTTCTGCGACGAGGAGGGCGAGACCTACTACCGCTATCACAACCGGCCGCTGGGCCCCTCGACCCTCCTGGCCTTCGTCGGCCCTCGGGCGCTGGCCGGGCGCAGCCGTCGAATCAACCGCGACCTCCTCCGCTACTACCGCGAGGCGCCGCGCGACTTCGCGGCCGGTGTCGCCCAGGAGACCATTGACGACTACCTCCGACGGAGCGGCTACTCAACGGACTTCGTCGAGCGCTTCCTGCTCCCGGCCTACGCTGGGATCGGGACCTGCACCTACGAGCGCGTCCGGAGCTATCCCGCAGAGGTCCTCAACGAATACATGAGCCAGGGCTTCTTCTTCACCGGCGTCCTGACCGCCGCCAAGGGGACCCCCGACGTCGTGGCCCGCCTCAGCTCGCGCGTCGCCGACGAGCGCTACGGGCAGCCCGTGAGCTCGGTCGAGGTCGGACCCGAGGGCGTCGAGGTCTGGGCGCGCGGCGGCGGCCAGGAGCGCTACGACCACGTGGTGATCGCGACTCAGGCCAACCAGGCCTTGCGCTTCCTCTCGCCGAGCCCTGAGGAGGAGGCCTTCCTGCGCGCCTTCAACTACGAGGAGAGCGAGGTCGTGATGCACCGCGACCCCCGCCTGATGCCCAAGCGCCGGAGCGACTGGGGCCCGGTCAACTTCATGGTCTCGACCGGGCGCTCGCGTCCCATGGCGACGATCTGGACGAACGCCGTCCAGCCGCGCCTCCGCGACCAGCCCGACCTCTTCCAGACCTGGAACCCGACCCTGACCCCGGCGCCGGAGACAGTGATCAGCCGCGCCCTCGTCGAGCGCCCGGCCGTCGACGATCAGACCCTCCGGGCCCTGGCCGACCTCGAGGACATGCACGCCCAGCCCCAGCGCCGGCTCTGGTTCTGCGGGAGCTACGCCGCGCGCGGGATCCCCCTCCTCGAGAGCGGAGTTCGCTCGGCGATCGCGGTCGCCGAGCGCTTGGGGGTCACGCCCCCTTGGTCCGCGCCACCCGCGATCAGGGCCGGACTGGCTGCGGTAGAGTCGGGCCATGAGCAGGAAACGCGGTAAGCGCACCAAGGACAAGTCGAAGCGCGGCCCCAAACCGCCCCGGCCCCCCAAGCCCCCCAAGGCGAAGCCCCCCAGGACGAGCGCTACACCTAGCGCGTTTGCGAAGGCGGTCGACCGAGCCCTGGTCTCTGCCTACCAGGTCTTGAGCCCGATCTTCCTCCAGACCCCTGGCAGCCCGCTCTCAGGAATCCGCGGCCAGCTCAGCGTCCACCTTCCGACTGAGCGGGAGTTCTGGATCCTCGTGACCTACGGCCTGGCCAGCAAGCTCGGCTTCGAGCTGACGCTTCGCGTCCCCAAGGGACAGCTCATGGAGATCCAGCCGCCCCGCTGGGCGCTGCTCCTGCTGAGCTCTCTGAGCGAGCTGGCGGTCGAGCTCGAGCGCCCCTTCCTCCCAGGGAACCGGGTCAACCTCGGCGGCCCGATCTCCCTCGACGACCCAACCCAGCTCCGGGCCGCAGCCTTCCTCAAGGACCCCACGATCAAAGCGATCGAGGGCGACTACGCGACTCAGTTCGTCCAGGTCGTGGGCCTCAGCGGCCCCGAGCTCGAGGCTGGCTCGAGCTGGGACCTCGCCCAGCTCATGGACTTGATCCTCGAGCGGGTCCCCCTCGGGATCACCGACCTCGATCGCGAGTGTCTCCTCAAGACGGACCCCGAGCTGCGCCAGCGCGTTCAAGAGGGGATCGAACGCGAGGGCTCGACCGAGGAGGCGGCGACCCTCGATATCCTGAAGTGGAAGATCAGCGCGGAGGGAGCCTTGGAGCTGACCCTCGGCGCGCTGCCCGTGAGCCTCTTCCAGGGGCTCCTTAAGGGCCGGACCCGACACCAGCGCCCCTTCGAGCTCTTCGACCCCGATCACCAGGTCACGGTCCGCCCTGGCGAGGCCCTGAGCCATGAGCTCGACCCCGAGGACGAGCGCCACCTGACGGTGACCCTCCCCGAGGGCCAGGTCGCCCGCGTCTTGGCCGAGCTGAAGCCGCTCCGCGGGACCTACGCCTTCGACGGCTGGAGCGTCGAGGTCGTGGAGAGCGTGATCACCAACGAGCTCGGGACCGTGATCGACCGGGTGGGCTAGCCCGCGCCCGAGGCCGATTCGGGGTGACGCGGCGGACCTGAAGCCGCCGGCGACAGACCTGATCCAGATTTGGATCGAATCGCGCCCCTCCCTCGCCAAACTCCAGTTCCCTCGGTCGCCGGCCTGCGCCCTGTCTTGCTCACACCTCCACCAGGAAGGAGGTGTTTTCATGTCCCAGTGGTTCAACCTAGAAGTCAAGTCCTGGTGCAGCATGTGTCACGGGGCGACTGATTCGCTCCAGCAGCTCCCTCATGACGCCTCCCCGATCGGGCGGCGAATCAGGAAGGACCTCTCCGAGCGGCTCTCCGGATTCTGCAAGGGTGGCGAGTGTCCCGGCCTGTCCGCGGCCTTCGACGTCCTCCTCGCTGGCAAGTGGACAGCGCGCGAGTCCAGGCTGAGCCTCCTCGCGAGAGAAGCAGGAAGCGCAGAGTCCGCGGACCTCGAGCCGATCCAGCCAGAGGACTCGGTCTGGCTGACCGCCCTCTTCAACCTGAGCTTCTACCTCTTCGCGTTCCTAGTGATCCTGGTCGGACAGCGTCCCTCGGCGAGCTACCTGCTCTCGCCTCCTGTGCTCTTGGCCCTCCTGGCCTGGCTCTTCCTGTTCGGCTTGGTCCTCGCCCTCAAGGGGAACAAGAAGCTGTTCAGGGCCGAGAACAAGGTCCCGCTTCTGCGGGGGCTGGCCTGTGTCCTGCTCGCGTTCGGCCTCCCTCTCGGGATCAGCTACGCGCTCGGGGCGGGCTTCTATGGAGCCTTCCTGTTTTGGTTGGTCATGATGTGGCTGGGGGGGATTCCCCTCTTCTCGCTCGAGACCTACCGGTCGAAGTCCTAGCAAGACTAGGGCAGCCAGGAGGAGCGAGCTGAGCCAGGCCCCCCAGGGGCCTGGCTCGAGTCTCGCCCTCTAGGTGAGGGCCTCGGAGGGTGGGGGCCCCTCCGAGCCCGCGCCGCTGAGTTCGAATCTGAGCCGACGGCGCCGAGCCGACGCTTGTGAGGCGTCGCTCAGTTCGACTTCGCCTCCAAGACCTCGAGGCCCTCGAGGTTGAGCTCCCAGGAGGCGATCTTGCCCATGGAGCTGGAGAAGCTGCTGACCTCGAGGCCCTTGGCCTTCAAGCCACACGTCTCCCCCAGGTCGAAGCCCCCGCTCAAGGAGAATTCGCCCTTGCTCATGAAGAAGCTCGAGCGCGAACCCAGCGAGCCCTTGAAGATCAGCTTGCGCTGGCTGGACTTGGGCGGGCTCCCGAAGCCCTCCTTGCCGCAGAAGAGGTAGATCTCGAAGTAGCGCTGATCCTGGCCGAGGGAGAATTTGCCGGCCTGGTAGGCCGAGGCGTCCTCGGCAGTCGGAGCGCGAGGCAGCAAGAGGACCTGGACGAGCTGGTCCTTGGGGCCACGTTTCGCCAAGGCGCCTTCGACCTTGAAGACCACCTCGCCGAAGGTCACGACGCCGAGCTTCCCCTTCTGATCGGGGCTCAGCACAGGCGCCTCTGGAGGCGGCGGGGGGACCAGGACTTGACCGGCGAGGGCGAGATCCCACTCGATCGTGCTCCCAGAGAACCCGCCGCGATCCTTGACCCTCAGCTGGATCTGCTGGCCCTCGGCGATCTTCCCGCGAAGCTCTCCCTCGACCGAGAGCCGGTTGATCGACATGTTGGCGTTCTTCTTGGAGATCCCGTGGAGGTGCAGGAGGTAGCGGGCCTTGGAGAGGTCTCCGATCGCCTCCTTTGGCTTCCGCGCCCAGCTCAAGACATAAGTCGCTGAGGGACAGTGATCTGGCCACTGGCGAGGGTCGGGGCTGGACTTGTTGAACGAGATGAAGCTCTGGCCCCGGCGGACCTGCTCCAGCTCAGGTTCGCTCGGAGCGAAGGGGTAGAGGTAGAAGCTCAGCTCTTGCTCGGCTTCGTTCCACACGATCACGCTGTGGGTCGGGCGAAAGGTCTTGCCAGCCTCGCGAATCGTGCCGAGGCCCGCCCGAGCCTGGACGGGATTCGCTGGCGCAGCCTTGGCGCCTGGGCTTGGAGCGGCTGGGGTCCCTGGGGGCGCCTGCTTGACGCGCTCTTCGCAGCCGAGAGCGCCGAGTCCAAGCGCGAGGGCGCAGACGAGGGAGGAGGTCTTCACTTGGCGGACTTCATTTCGATGCTCTCGATTCGCCAGCGTCCGTCGCGGAGCTGAAGGGTCACGATCTTGTCGAAGGCGTCACCCGTCTTCGGAGCCTTGACCTTGTAGGTCACCGTCGCGACCTCGCCCTTGACCTCCCTGCTTACGACCGTCGGGTCATGACCCTCCGCCACGGGATCGTGCATGCGATAGAAGAAGCCGAGCATTCGCTTGGGGTCTTTGGCCCCCTCGATCTGCTTCTTGATCTTGACCCCCTCCTCCTCGGTCATGAGCTCCATGAGCTCCGCGAGCGGCTTCTTGGCGGAGACCCCCGCCAGGAACGCTGCGTAGGTCTGCTCTGGAGACAACTTGCCGCTCTCTGCGGCGGGGGCGCCGGGGGTGGCGCTGGCCGCAACCGGGGCAGCCGACTTGGCCGAGCCGAGCTCTGTCTTCTCAGCTTCCTTCTCGTCGCAGCCGCTGAGGCTCAAGGTGCCGAGGACGAAGAAGAGGGCGAGTCGTTTCATGGGTGTGCTCGAGGCTGGTGTTCAGCGCAAACCCTAGCCGGATCGTTCGAGCTTTCCGCTTACAAGGGCGCGCTTCGTCCGTAATGACCGCGGGCAGTCGAAAGATCGGGAATCGAGATCCAGCCGGACGCCCTAGGCTGCAGCTCGCGCGGGCTGAGAGTCGCTACTGGAGGGCGTCCAGAACCTGCCGCGTATACGCGCAAGCACACTTGCTCAGACAGGGACCGCGCTTCTCTCGCTTCATGCAGAAGGAGGGGCGCTGACTGGGGTCTTCGTGGTCGGTGATGACGAAGGGAATGTCTGCCTTCGTGACGATCTCACTGAGGAACACGGCCAAGGTCGTGTCGCACGAGCAATTGAACATGATCAGGTTGTAGAGGTGGTTGGTCTCGTCGATCTGGCAACCCTTGACCACCTTGGACGTGTCCGCTGCGAGCTCCTCGAAGCTTGCCCAGCTCTTGGCGCACATCGTGCACTTCTTGAATCCAGGGCCGGCGCCCCCTGCGAAGGCCGGCGTGACGTTCAGGTCGGCTGGCCGCTCGCCCTCCAGGTAGGGCTTCATTGCCGTATCGGCCTCGCCTATGTGTCCTACCCACCACGCCCTGAGGAACTCGAACATGTCCTTGGTGACACTTTCGCTGTCGTCCAGATACTCTTCCCCCAGGTCCATGCACTGCTGGATGATCTTCCGGTGAAGGCCCCGATGCTCCTCGAGCTGGGGATAGCCGATCTTCGCCATCAACGCTTCTTCGTTGTCGAAGTGGACTCGGATGTACTTCGTGAGGTGCGTGAACACCTTGCCGAGGTCGACCTCCTTGCCGCTCTCGTGCTGCTCGAAGAGGTTGTTGATCAGCTGAGTCAGGTAGCGGTGCTCGGCGTCCACGACAGGGTCACCGATCTCTACGAGATCGCTCCACTCGATGAGCATTCGTTGCTCCCTCCAGATTCGTGAAGGACGGCTCAATCCATCTATCAGAGCCAAGGCTGGCTCATGCTCTTAAGGTCGGCTAGCTAGCGGAGCGCTTGAGGCTTGGATTCCAGAGAGAGGAGCAGGAGGGCAGAAGGGCAGAGGGAGCCCTGAGGCCTCAGGCCTTGAAGCAGATCACCTCACCCTGAAGCTCCGTCCCGTCCGCAACTCGTCCGCAGCCCGGAACGCAAGAAGCCCCGGTCAATGACCGGGGCTTCTAACGTCTGCTTTCGCAGGATACTCAGGAGAGGATTCGAACCTCCACTCCCCGAAGAGAACTAGGACCTGAACCTAGCGCGTCTGCCAATTCCGCCACCTGAGCGTGTGGTGGAGGAAGTATATGGCGATGACTGGGGCCGTCAATCCCCGGCTACTCGCCGTCGAAGAGTCGATCTCCCAAGGTGTTGGGCAGTCCGCGGGAGCGGTAGATCCCCTCGGCGGTCCGCTCTATGTCATAGGGGACCCGTCTGAAGCTGAAGGAGCCGTCTTCGCGGGCCAAGACCCAGCAGGCCCGAGGATCACCGTCGCGAGGCTGACCGACCGAGCCGACGTTGATGATCGCTCTCCGGCCCGTGACCGAGTAGCGCTTGCCGTCCTCGGGTTCAATGTAGTGGACGTCGTCGCCGGCCTTGCCGAGGAGGAAGATCCCAGGCACGTGGGTGTGGCCGAGGAAGCAGATCCGGCTGTTGTTCATACCGTCGAAGACCTCGAGGGCCCCGACCTTGTCGTGGATGTAGTCGAGGTTCGAGTCCAGAGAGCCGTGGGCCATGACCCAGGGCCCGAGGCCCTCGGTGTAGGGGAACTGCTTGAGGTATTTCCAGCGGCGGCGGGCCTCGCGGACGCCCGGAGTCTTGCCGGGCTTGACCTTGCGGCGAGTCCAAAACGCGGCCTTGGCGGCGACGCGCTTGAAGCGGCGGGGGATCTTGCTGCTCACAGCCTCGTCGTGATTCCCCATCAGCACGAACTCGAAGCGCTTCTCAGCGATATCGATCACCTCCCGCGGGTTCGGCCCGTAGCCGATCAGGTCGCCCAAGCAGTAGATCTTCTTGACCCGCCGGTTCTCTATGTCCCTGAGGACCGCCTCCAGGGCAGGGAGGTTGGCGTGAACGTCAGACAGGATCGCGATCCGCTCCATTAGGCCAAGGCCTTACGCAGACAGACCACGCGCTCGGTCTCTTCGAAGCCCCACGCCGCATGCGCCTGAAGCGAGACGGCGTTGTCCAGCTCGGCGTCGGAGCCCAGCTCGGCGTAGCCCGCGTCTAGGGCCCAGCCTTCGCAGGCCGCCAGCAGCTCGGCACCGACCCGCCCTCGTCGCTGAGCGGGGTCGACCCAGACCCCCTCCAGGAAGGGGACGGGGTTCCCTTGGCAACCGTTGGCGAAGGGCCGCAGCGAGAGCTCTGCGAAGCCGACGGCCTGGCCTTCCAGCCAGGCTCCCCAGCCGAGGTAGGTCATGAGGCCTTGGACTCGCTCCAGCTCGCCAGGCTCCGCCCCTGGCCAAAGGCGCGTTCGCAGCTCGGCCCAGAGGGCGGCTTCGCTGGGATCGAACTGACGAACCTCGAGGGAAGCGGCGCTCATGCCCGAGCCTCCGCCGCCGCCTTGAGGAGCGCGCGGGCCTTGGTCCGGGCCTCGAGCTCCTCCTCCTGGGGGTCCGAGTCGAGGAGGATCGCTCCGCCGGCGTGAATCCGCGCTCGGCCTTCCTTGACCTCGGCGATCCGAATCGCGACCGCCAGGTCCAGAGCTCCGTCGAAGCCGACCCAGCCGAAGGCCCCGCAATAGAGCCCCCGCCGAACCGGCTCCAGAGCCTCGATCACCTGCATGGCCTCGACCTTGGGCGCGCCAGTCACCGACCCGGGCGGGAAGGCCGCTCGAACGAGCTCGTCCCAGGTTCGCCCCGGCGCCAGCTCCGCCGCCACGACCGAGAGGGTGTGGTGCACCGTCGGCCAAGACTGGAGGAGACGCGGCGCCACGACCCGCACGCTCCCGGGGCGAGCCACCCGCCCGAGGTCGTTGCGAACGAGGTCAGTGATCATGGCCAGCTCGGCCGCGTCCTTGTCGCTCTCCATGAGCTCGCTGGCCGCCGCAGCGTCCTGACCCGGGTCGGCATAGCGCGCGCGGGTCCCCTTGATCGGCCAGGACTCGATCCGACCCTGGGCGTCGAGGCGCAGGAAGCGCTCCGGCGAGGCCGAGAGCAGGCGCCGATCGCCGAGGTCGAGGTCCGCCATGTAGGCCGCGGCCGCCAGCCGCGGCAACGCCGCCGCCAGCCGCTCGGGGTCGACGCCCTCGAGCACGTGCCGTCGGCTCAGGTTCACCTCGAAGAGGTCGCCGCGCAGGATCCGCTCTTGAGCCTCGGCGACCGCGGCTCGGTAGGCCGAGGCGTCGAGGCTCTCGCTCCTCGAGCCCAGCTCGGGGTCAGACGCGTCACTCGGTGACTTCTCTGAGGGCGTCACGCTCAGCTCCGCCAAGGCGGCCAAGACCTCCTCGGCCTTGAGCCCTGGGCCGGGACCCGTCAGGGTTGCGGTCCCCTCCAGGTGGTCGAAGCAGACAACGCGTCGATAGACGGCCAGGTGCAGGTCGGGAGGGCTGTCCTCAGCCAGCGCGCGCTCGGGGACCTCTTCGTAGCGGCGGCCGAGGTCGTAGGAGAGCGTCAGGAGGCCCCCTCCGGCGAAGGGCAGCGCGCTTGACGGCACGTCGCGTCCAGCCTGCTGGAGAAGCGCCGCAGCGGCAGCCAGCGGGTCCTGGTTCGGCGCGGGGCTCCATTCAGGAGGCCCCTCGACCAGGACCAAGTCGGAGCCGGGCTCCGCTCGCGCCACCGCCATGGGGCGCGCGGCGACGAAGGAGTAGCGCCCGAGCGCTCCGAGTCGGCCGGGGGCGCCAGGGAGGCCCGCCTCCCCCGTTCCGCGAGCGCTGTGCAAGAGGCCGACTCCGGGGACTCCCCTGGCCCTGAGGGCGGCGGCAACGCGGGCCGGCGCGCCCCGATCGAGGCCCTCCGCCAGCACGCCTGCGTCAGTGATCGTGAGCTTCGGCACAGGCGGGATCTTACCTCTCGCGCCGGGCGCTCCGAACCCTGCCCGCGTCGCGGGCCAACTCTCCGCGCTGCGCCTCGGGAGGCGCCGGCCAGGATTAGGTCCCCAGACGACGAGCTCGCTGAGCCGAGCGTCGGCGACTAGACCGCGTCGCGGAGCTTGAGCTCGCGCCGGTAGGGGCTGAGGTAGGTCTGCTGGAGGAGATATTCGACCCCGCGGCGCCTGAGGTGGTGACGCAAGAGCGTCATTGGCACGCCCAAGGGAACCAGCCCATTCCGGTAGTCGTCGACGAGGTCCACCAGCTCGTGGCGCTCGCTCTCGTCGATCTCCTGGGAGAAGTAGCCCAGCATGTGCTGGAGGACGTTGGCGTGACGGCCGCGGGTCGAGTGGATCTGGAGAGCGCTCATCAGCATGGAGATGTAGTTCGCCGCGACCTCAGCTCGATCGCGACCCTTGGCGGTCGCGACCAAGCGCCCCAGGCGCCGATAGCGCGCGGGGTCGTGGGCCAAGACCTGAAGCTTCTGACGCGCGTGAAAGCGCGAGAGAGAGCCCACCGTCCACTTGGTCCGAAAGAAGTTCGTCACGCGTCGGTGAGCGTGAACGCGGGCGAAGAAGTTCTCCCGAATCGCGGCGTCGTTGAGCCGACCCTCCTCCTCGACCGGTAGGGAAGGAAAGGCCTCGATCAGAGCCCGGGCGAAGATCCCGCGGCCGCTCTTGCTGGGGACGCCGTTTGCGTCGTAGACCCGAACCCGCTCCATGCCGCAGCTCGGCGAACCGCTCTTGAGCACGAAGCCCGAGAGGTCCTGCCCACTCAAGCGCTCGATCAGGCGCCGGGAGGTCTCTTGGAGGAGCTCCGTCTGATCGATCCCGCTCCGCGAGATCAAAGCCGGCGCCTCGCCGCCAACCTGGCCGACGAGACGCAGGGTCTCGCGCGGGGTCCCCAGGCCGGATTCGACCTCGGGGCAGACCGGGACCAGCTCAAAGAACTGCTCCACGATCCCAGTCAGGTAGCGGTCGCGCTTGCCTCCGCCGTCGTAGCGGACCGGTCGGCCGAGGAGGCAGGCCGAGGTTCCGATCCGGGGACGCTCCTCGGACTGCTCGCCTTGGGGCTCGGTGGGGCTGTTTTGGATAGGAAGTGCGCGACGGGTCATGGCTGCTCCAGGTCGTGTATAGCTTATGTATAGCTTTTCGATCTTGAGCGCGCCAGCCCCTTTTTAGAGTTCTTTGAAAGTCGCGATCGCTCGGAGCCGGGCCTCGGCGTGCTCGACCACAGGCGCTGGGTAATCGCTCTCCCGCTGGTCTAGCGCTCGCCTGAGCTTCTCTGGGTCATGGAGCGCTCGAGCTGGGACGCCTCGGAGCTCCGGCACGTGGGCGTAGATGTAGTCGCCCTTAGCGTCGTAGCGCTTGGACTGGAGCCAGGGGTTGAAGACCCGAAAGTAGGGCTGGGCGTCGGTTCCCGTGGACGCCGACCACTGCCAGCCGCCGTTGTTCGCGGCGAGGTCACCGTCGACGAGGTGCTGCATGAAGAAGCGCTCCCCTCGCCGCCAATCGGTGAGGAGGTGCTTGGTCAGGAACATGGCCACGATCATGCGAACGCGGTTGTGCATCCACCCCGTGGCTCGCAGCTGACGCATTCCAGCGTCAACAATGGGGTAGCCCGTGCGCCCCTCGCACCAGGCCGTGAAGGCTGACTCGTTCTCCTCCCACGGGAGCGCGTCGTATTTGCGCCGGAAGTTCTTCCCCTTGCTCAAGTCGGGGAAAGCGACCAAGAGGTGGCGATAGAACTCGCGCCAAATCAGCTCGCTGACCCAGACCTCTGAGCCCTCCCCCGCGCACGCGCGCGCCGCAGCGAGGCACTGGCGCGGTGAGATCACGCCCAAGGCCAGGTAGGGACTCAAGATCGAGGTTCCGGGCTCGCCAGGGAAGTCCCGCCCGGACGCATAGTCGCCGATTCGCGCCTCGGCGAAGCTCGCCAGGCGCGCCTGAACCGCTTCCTCACCCGCTGGATAGAGGTCTTCCCGCGTCAGGCCTTGGAAGCCCTCGATCTCGGTGGGGACGGGGTCAGACTCCACGGCCAGCTTGGCCTGGACCGGGGGGACCTCCAGGACCGCAGGCTCGCCGAGCTCTTCCAAGGTCTGAAGCCAGTTCCTCTTGAAGGGCGTAAACACCGTGTAGTCGCCGCCCTGCTGGGTCTTGATCGAGCCTGGCCACAGGATGACCGAGTCGTCGCAGGCGTGGACCTCGCGACCCTCGGACTCGAAGCGCCGCCGCACGGCCTCGTCTCTTCGGGCCTCATTCCACTCATATTCCCGCGAGAAGTAGATCGCCGGGCAGCCCTCTGCTTCGGCGAGCGCCGCCAAGGCCGCAGGGACGCCGCGAAAGCGAGGGACCCCCAGGATCTTGAGCGGAATCCCGAGTCCAGAGAGGGCCGCGGAGAGGGCCCGCAGCGAGCGGAGCAAGAGGTCTACCTTGACCGGCGCCCAGTCATGCTCCAGCCACTGCTCGGGGCAGATCGTGAACACGCCGATCACCCCCTCCCCCTTGGCCGCGGCCTCCACCAGGGAGGTGTTGTCGCGAACGCGAAGGTCGGAGCGGAACCAGACCAGAGCAGGATTCATGAGGTCCTCGAGGGCGCGGAGTTACCTGGACGCAATCTACACAAACTCGCTCTTCTCGACCACGGGGAGCCCACACACGAGGCAAGCCCGGCGACTGGGAGTCGCCGGGCTCGTCTCGCGTGATCGAACTCGAAGGAGGGCTACTCGGCGAGGCCCGCCATCGTGATCGCGATCGGGACCTCCTGATAGGTCGGGAAGCGTCCGGCTTGCCCCTTGGAGAACACGAGGTTCCCGTCGACCTCGACGTCGAAGATTCCCTTGTCGCCTTCGACCAACTCCTCGGAGATCGAGGCCTCACCAAACTTCGCTTTGAGCTCGGCGACCAGACCGGTCGCCTGTGGCAAGTAGTTTCAGCGTCCGCAGTACGTGACTCGCAGCTTCATGGCCGCACCTCCTCAGTAGGTCCCCCGATCAGACCGGAGTGCTGCACGCGCCGCAAGTCAGGGAGCGATCAGCGTTCTCGGAAGACCGAGCTCAGGGAGGAGCTCTGGGAAGGCGCGGGGCTCAGCTGGAGCAGAGGGGAGGGGCGCCAGCTGGAGCTGCCACCAGCCGACGTCGTGCCAGCTCCCGTGCTTGAAGCCCACGTCCCTGTAAGTCGCGATCCGCTCGAAGCCCAGGGACTCGTGCAAGGCGACGCTGCCTGGGTTCGGCAGGCCGACCCCTCCGAAGGCGTTCAGGTAGCCCTGCTGGCGCACGACCTCCAAGAGCACGCGGTAGAGCGCCTTGCCAAGACCCTGTCCCCGAGCCTCCGGACCCAGGTAGATCCCAACGTCGACCGACCAGCGATAGCTGGCGCGGACACGGTGGGGGCTCGCGCAGGCGTAGCCGAGGATGCGCTCACCTCCGGGCCGCTCCTCCACCAGGGTCAGCCAGGGAAGGCGGCTCAGGGTCCGCCGAATTCGGGAGCGCATCTCTTCAGCGCTCGGGACGGCCTCTTCAAAGGAGATCGCTGTCTCGAGAACCACCGGCCCATAGATCTCCAGGAAGCGCTCGGCGTCTGCGAGCTCTGCCACCCGGACCCTAGAGACTGAAGTCGGAGCGCTCACACGAAGAGGAAGGGCTGAGTCGAGACCTCGCTCTGGAGGATCTCGACCGGCTCGTCCGCGAGCTTGGCCTGGAGACCCTCTCTGAGAAGAGTCGCGACTTGACGCTCGGAGGCCCAGTGCCCGACGTCGATCAAGGCCAAGCCTCGCGCGCGCGCCTCGAGGGCGGTGTGGTGGTCCACGTCCCCAGTCACATAGACCTGGGCACCTGCGAAGCAAGCTGCGTTGAGGAAGCTCCGCCCGTCGCCGCAGAGGACGGCCACCTTTCTGACCTCTGCTTGGGGATCGGCCGCCACGAGCCGCACGCCCGGCGCCCCGAGTTCAGCCTTGAGGCGCTCAGCCAGGGCCAGGAGCGAGGTCGGCGCCGGCAGCTTGCCGACGCGCCCGATTCCACGGCTCGTCCCGTGCGACTCCAGCGCCAGCACGTGGGGAGTGATCGACCAGCGCTTCTCGATCGCGGCGGCCAGCGAGCGCGCCCGCCGCGCGTCCAGGGTCGCCAGAACCCGCTCTCCCTCGCGCTCGAGCGTGGCTCCCCTCTCCTGGCAGAGCGCCGAGATCTCCTGCGCTACATCAGCAGGAGCCAGGAGGGTCAAGAGCACGGCCGCGTCTCCCCCGCTCCGATCCAAGGGGCGGGTCTCTCCCAGGCCGACGGCGACCGCCAAGGCGTCATTCCCTCCGCCTTCCACGACGTCCAGCGCGGTGTGAGGGACGTAGACCGCGATCTCGTGCTTGAGGAGGAGCTCGAGGATCCGGACCTTGAAGTCGTCAGTCCGGAGGTGCCTCAGCGCGCGGAAGATCACGGCGTGGTGGCTGACGACGAGGTCGACTTCCTTGTCGCGAGCTTCCTCCGCGACCTCGAGGGTCAGATCCAGAGTCGTCATGACCCGACGGATCTTGCGGTCACTACGTCCGACTTGAAGGCCGGTCTTGTCGCCTTCGAGGGCGAAGCGTGGAGGACAGAGCTCGCGGACTGCGCTCAGGACTCGTTCGAGGGACACCTGGTCTGCCATGACTGCGCTCCTTGTCAGGCGTGGATGGTCAATCTGACCGAGTCGCGACCGCCGACTGTTCTAAGCCTCGAACTTTCGGGGACCAGAGCGCGCCTCGCAACTGGCACGCGGCTTGATTAAAGGACGCGTGGCACCAAACAACTGGAGGAATCCCATGGCCTACCGACTCAGCTCAACGCATCCCCTCGACACCTTGGTCCAAAACCTGTTCCAAAACGCGAACGGCGAGCAGGCCCCAACCCGCTACCGCCCGCTCACAGACCTGATCGAGAGCGACACCGCCTACCTGATCCAGGTCGAGCTCCCTGGCTTCGACCCCGACGCCCTCGAGCTCGTCTTCGAAGGTCGCAACCTGACACTCAAGGGCGAGAAGATCCTCCCGACCCTCGACGAGGGGGCCCAGGCTCACCTCCGCGAGCGCAGCGGCGGGACCTTCGAGCGCAGCTTCGCCTTCCCTCGAGGCGTGGACCCCGAAGCGATCCAGGCCCGCTTCAAGCACGGCGTCCTGACGGTCGAGGTCGCCAAGCGCCCCGAAGCCCAACCCCACCGCGTCAAGATCGAGGTCACCGACTGACAATTCACCACCCCCCTGGACAGCTCCGGCTCCCGGCCTCGATGCGCCCCCCCCGCGCACCCTGGCCGGGAGCCAGGGTTAGTTAGCGAGGCGTGATCGATCCCTTTGCCCGCGCATGACGAACCCGCGGATCGCGGGTCCCCTCTTGGCTCGACCGCAGTCGCCCAGCCCCCCTGACGCCCAACTCGCGAGAGGGCCCGCTCCCGCGGAAACCTCTCTGCGCTCCGCGCGTCCTCTGCGGTTCAAGCTCTGCAACTCGAAGAGCGCTGACCACGACCCGCTGGGCCGCAGCCCCCTTAGGAGAGGCTGTTGAGGTGGGCGTAGAGCCCGCGGGGCGTAAAGAAGGTCGCCCGAATCGACGCCAACTCGAGCTTGATCCCGTCCGTCAGCGCGAGGGTCTGCCCAGGTCGCGCCTCTTGATCGCCGACCTTCGAGCCATAGGTCGAGTGCGCGTCTACATAGGACATTTTGTCCTGTTCGCGAACGAAGAAGCCGTGGATCTTCGAGATGTCGCTCGACTTGATCACGACGTCGTTGTTTCCGGTCCGCCCGAGGGTGATTCGATCGCCGTAGCCGTGGGCTCCGCTTCGCCGACTGCGGATCGCGAGCACGAAGGGCACGTCCCCGTCGCCCTGCTCGCCCATGGCTGTCACGAGGTGAGCCTCCTCCTGGACCGTGAAGGGCTCTACCAGGAGGCAGGGATCCGGATGCTCGGCTACGAACTCCGCCTCCGTCAGCTGGCCCGCGTCGTGGAGGAACTGGCCGAGGTTCAGAGTGAAGAAGGAGCTGGTCACGGGAGCTGCGCTGGCTCGAGCGGGATCAGGACGAAGATCCCGTCCTTGTCCAGGCGGCTCTTGCGAACGCTGAGCCGATCCCCGGAGGGCAAGCGGAGGTCGATCAAGCCGCTCTCGTCTATGGACTGAAAGGTCCCCTCGTATTCGTTTCCCGAGCGGCTGCGGAGGATCACGGCGTCGGCTCGCTTGAGGTCGGATGCGCGGAACAGGATCCAAAGCTTGGCCAACTCGTGGCGTGGGAGGGTGCGTTTGACCCCGTCCTTAGTCGCCACGGTCAGCGAGTCTGCGTTGCGCTCTAGGAGACGCCCGCGGAGCGTCTCGCCGACCGCGCGGATCTGAACGAGGTCGCCCACGCTCAAGAGCGAGTCTGAGTCAGACCCGAGGGGCTCTCGGCTCGACCAATCCAGTCGACCAGGGTCGAGGCGCGCGAGGCGTCCATCTACCAACCGCACATACCAACCGGCGTCCTCAGGCCCAAAGGCCAGGAAGGTCATTTGGTAGCGAGACCCGCGCCGGCTCTGGATCGCGAAGCGATCGCCGGCCTGAAGGTCATTGCGACTTGCAGAGTTGGTCACGGGGGCAGTGTAGCGAGTCCCATCCTGGCCCGCCCCTCTCCTGACAAGTTTGACTTCCCCAAGTCGAGATGATTACTCCTCGTCTCCCTCTAAATCGCGCTATTGGCGGGCTTCGTGCCAGCCAGGCGGATATGCTTACGCCGTGCAGTCCACCCGCGCCACACGAATCTTGCAGCTAGGGATCTCGACGCAAGTCCTCCAGATGGAGGACCTCTTCGTGAGCGATCCGAGCGACCACGAAGGGGTGTTCCGTGCCCTGCGGCACGGCGGCCCGCTGACGACCGAGATCTGCGCAGCCCTTGAAGAACTCTACGAGGCCGGGCGGCCCAACGACGCCAGGTCAAGGACCGTCGGGAGCTCCAAGCGCGAGGGGACCTTGGCCACGCCCACGGACAGCGGGGACACCCTCGCCACCTCGTCGGACGAGGCCAGCACCTTGGCCGGCCAAGTCGCGGACGGCTCAGCCTCAGTGCTCCTCGAAGGCGACGAAGGCTCGACCCTCGCGCCTGAGCGTGAGGTCCAGCCAGCCTTTCCCCTCGACGCCGAAGCCAGCGAGGCCGAGGCCAGCGACGCCGACACGATCTCGCCCGAGCGAGAGCACGAAGACGAGGGGACACTCTCCGCCGAGCGAGACCCCTCGGGCGACCAGACCTTGGCCCCCGAGCGCCCTGGCCGGGATCGCCTGAGTCATGAGGGGCAGACCTTGGCTCCCGAGCGGGACGCTCCCCCCGAGGACGCCCAGACGCTTGCGCCGGAGCGCGCGGGCCGAGGCCTCGCGCCCGAGGAGAACGCGACCCTAGCTCCTGAGCGCCCAGGCCCTCCAACTCCCGAGGACGGCGCGACCCTCGCTCCGGAGCGCCCTGGCCCTCCGGCTCCCGGAGAGGGCGCCACGCTCGCCCCAGAGCGCCCAGAGCAAGACGCCGCTCCCAACGACAAGGCGACCCTCAGCTCCGAGCGCTCTGAAGCAATTCCAGCTCGTCTGGAGCATGACGAGGAGGGGCTTGTCTCGGAGGATTTCCTGGCGAAGGTCCGAGCGTCCCTCGGGGACGACGGCGACGGGTCAGCGACCGGCGGTGAGCCCTCTCCCTCAGAGGTCCCTCCGGTCCCAGTTAGATCACGGGTCGCCCGTCTGGTCCTCCTCAAGGAGTCCTCTCGCCGCCTTCTCCAAGACTGCGCCTTGACCAAGGCCCTGAGCGCCGAGGGTGAAATCAGCGAATTCGCCCTCCGCCGCGCTGCCAAGGCTGCAGCGGAGCGAAACGTCCTCTTCGTCGAGCACCTCCGTCAGCAGTCGATCGTCCCGCGCGAAGCGCTCAAGGCAGCCCGCCTCCAGATACGCCCCCTCCCGGTCTGCGGCCACTGCCTCATGATCCAACCGGAGGGCCACCCCGACGAGGAAGCCTGCATTTCCTGCGGCGAGTTCGAACACCCCGCGGACAGCAGCCAGGCCAGGTCCCGCTCTGTCAGCAGCGTCAGCGCTGGCAGCAGTGGCAGCGGTGGCAGCACCAGCCAACGCTCGACGAGCCGCCTCGCCTCCAGCGCCTCTGAGCGCGAGTCGATCCTGACGGGGACCTCCACCTACTCCCGTGACGGCACCGCCGAGAGCTTCGCCGGCTTCCCCGGCGCGGGCGGCCAGTTCGCTGGCTACGAGCTCATGACCCGAATCGCCGAGGGCGGAATGGGCGTGGTGTTCAAGGCGCGAGACCTGAACTTGAACCGCGTCGTGGCCCTCAAGGTCATGCGAGGCGGCGCGCTCGCCAGCCGCTCCAGTCGGCGCCGATTCCTGATCGAGGCCGAGGCCGCAGCCGCCCTCCATCACGAGAACATCGTCAAGATCCACCAGATCAGCGAGGTCGGCGGCTACCCCTACTACACAATGGACTACGTCGAGGGCCAGGTTCTCGACAAGTGGGTCGAGGATAAATCCGTCACCCCGCGACAAATCGCCGACATGCTCAGGCGGGTAGCGGACGCCGTCCACCACTTCCACCTCCGGGGCATCATTCACCGCGACCTCAAGCCAGACAACGTCTTGGTCGACCTCTCCGCCGAGCCCCGAATCATCGACTTCGGAATCGCCAAGAAGATGAGCGTCGACCTCGACTCCGACGCCTCCTGGACGGTCGACGGCGAGGTCCTCGGCACGCCCCACTACATGCCCCCCGAGCAGGCCCTGGGCAAGGTCGAGGAGATCGACACCCGCTCCGACGTCTACGCCTTGGGCGCGATCCTCTATCAGCTGCTCAATGAAGGACGGCCCCCCTATCACGGCGTCCGCGGGGCCGCGAACATCGTGCTCGCGATCCAAAACGAAGACCCGCCCCCCCTCTACATGTCCTCGGCGGAGAACAAGGAGTTGGAGGCGATCGTCGCCAAGGCGATCTCCAAGGAACGCGAGCGTCGCTACCAGAGCGCTCTCGAGCTAGCTCAAGACCTCCAGCGCTTCCTCAACAACGAGCCGATCCTGGCCCGCCCGGCGAGCATTCCCTATCGAGCCCGAAAGCTGATTCGCCGCCACCCGATCGCTGCCTCGGTCTTCGTGGCGGCCTCGCTCATGGTCTCGGCGGCGGTGACCTGGAACGCCTTTGAGCGCGCCGAGCACGACCGAGAAGTCGCCCTGCGACTAGCCGAGGCGCGCCTCGAGCCTCTCGAGCGGCGAGCCCAAGCCTTCACCGAGGTCCTGGGCTTCGACCCCGGCAACCCGCTCGTGATCGTCGAGCGCGACATGGCCGCGATCGCCCACGAGCGCCAGCAGGATCACATCCGCCAAGAGGCCGCCCTCGAGCGCGAGCGCGAGCGCCGCGCGAGCGAACTCAAGATCGCGGAGGAGAAGCGCCGCCGAGACGTCGCCGAGGCCAACCTCAAGGAACAGCAAGCCCTCTCGCAGCAACGCCTCCTCGAAGAGGCCGAGCGGGAGCGCAAGAAGGCCGAAGCGGAGCTTCAAGGCCGGAACGAGAACCGCGCTCGCGAGCTCTTGAAGAAGGCCCGCGCCGCCAAGGACCGCCTGCTCGCGTTCTCAGCCCTGAGCGACGCCCTAGTCCTCGTCCCCGAGTCGCGAGGAGCCCTCGGAGCAGAGCTCGCGCTGAGCAAGCTCGAGCTCTGCTTGGGCCTGGCCGGAGAAGCGCTCGCTCAAGATCAGGTCGGGTTGGCGCGCTTCTGGATCCAAGAAGCCAGCAAACTCAACGCTGCGCGCGAGCGGCTCGAACCCCTCGCCAAGCTCCGGGCTGACGTCGAGCGTCGCAGCAACGGGCTGGAAGAGCTCGAGGAGGCGCGAAACGCGATCCAGCGCTCCCAATGGCGCGTCGCCCGTGAGCGTCTCTCGCAGGCGCGGCGGCGCGGCGTTCGGGACGAGGTGCTCCAAGACGAAGAACGCCTCGTCCAGGCGCGCTGCCGCGAGGCAGGACAAGCCATTCTCACGAAGGGGAGGACCTTCTTCGAGGGGGGTCAGTTCGCCGAGGCCCTCACCCAAGCGCGCAAGGCGAAGGTGTTCCTCAAGGCACCCCTCGACCCCCGCGCCGCAGACGACCTGATCTCGCGTTGCGCCGTGGCCCTGCGCCGCTCCGCCCAGACCGCCGCCTGGCGCTCCTGGCGTGAGCCGGAGCGTCGCTCGGCAGCGGTCCAAGAGCTGCGACGGGTGGCGGATCAGCTCAAGGACCAGCCCGAGACCTACCGCCTCCTCGAGCGCGAGGCGACGCTTCGGGCACTCTGGCTCGAGGACCGCGCCCTCTCCAAGCAGGTCGTCCTCCTCCCCGAGCACCCCGAGCTCGAGGTCGGCCCCCTCTTCGCAGGCCGATTCGAGGTCAGCAACGGCGAGTTCAAGTCCTTCGTTGACGACAAGGGATACCAAGACGACGCGCTCTGGGACCGAGAGGCGCTCCCGCTCCGGAGGCGCTTCGTGGACTCGACCCCCGGCGCACCCCAACCCGGCCCACGGACCTGGCTCCAGGGGAGCTACGGCGACACGGGCAACCGCGACCGGCCTGTGGCAGGGATCACCTTCTGGGAGGCTCGCGCCTACGCCGCCTGGCTGAGCCGCAAGACCGGGGCTCGCTGGAGGCTCCCTAGCGAGCGCGAGTGGCGCGTGCTCGGCGCCTACGATCCCGCCACGGGCAACCTCCAGAGCTTCCCCTGGGGCGACGAGTTCCGCCCCGAGCACCTCCCGCGCCTCTCCCAAGCTCGCCTCGTCGGCAGCAACAGCGCCGATAGCTCTCCCCTCGGTGTCCATGACCTAGGAGGGAATCTCGCCGAGTGGGTCGTGCTCCCCGACGATCGCCCCGCGGTCAAGGGCGCCGCCTTCGCCTTCGGGGCCCGCGTCGCGGAGCACTTCGCCAACCTCCAGACCACGGGCACCCCCGGCCCCACGCCTCCACCCGAAGCCCTGGCTGCGATCGGTTTCCGCCTCGTCCGGGAAGTCCCTCAATGACCCGACGTCGACCCTCCCTGCAGCGCGCCCAGGTGCTGAGCTTGCTGCTCACTCTCTCAGCCGGCTGCGCCTCGATCCCTGAGCCCGCAAAGATCCCTTCGCGACTCTTCCCTGAGTCCCCACCGATTCAGACCCCGCTTCGCCTAGCCGTCGCGGAGATCGAGGTCGGACTGGCAGTCGAGGAGCGAACCAAGGCTCAAGTCGCCGCGACCCCCAAGGACGAGGAGCGCTACTCCGTCGCTGAAGTGATCGACTACAAGGTCCTGCGCCGCAAGTTGAGTGAGTGGATCCAAGCCGGCCAGAGCTTCGCCAGGGTCCGAGTCGCTGAGGGCGAGGACCCTCAAGCCCGTCGAATCGACGCCTGGCAGGCGCGCGACGACCTCCTCTTGGACATCGAGTTGAGGAACTTCCAGACCCGCTTCGACGGACACAACTGGCTCTGGATCCCCAACGTCATCAACTGGCTCTACTGGATCGTCCCCTCCTGGTGGGTCGCGACTGAGGAATACTCCCTCGAAATGACAGCCGTGGCGCGACTTCGCCAGCTGGGAGGCGGCCCGGTCCTGAGCGAGGTCGAGGTCGAGGTCAAGGTCGAGGGGACCCTCGGCGAGTTCGAGCGAGGCTGGCAGTTCTTTGGGCCCTTCTATCCCAGCCTCGGCAGCGAGAACTGGCGCAAGATCGCGAGGCTGCTCTGGCCCGCAGCCCAGGCCAAGCTGGCCAAGGGAATCAGCAAAGCCCTCCGCAAGGCCTCCCTGGACCTCAGGGCTCGCCTCCGAGGGCGCGAGCTGAGCAAGACCCTCGTGCTGACCGTCGGGATCTCCCACTACGAGGACACGGTTCTCCTCCCGACCCTGCCCTACGCGACCCAGGACGCACGCACGGCGGGCGCGGCCCTGGCCCGCTCGGCGGGCCTCCTGCCTGAGCAAGTCTTCACGCGACATGAGGCGGCCGCCACCAGAGAGGGTGTCAAAGCGGCCTTGGCCGAGATTCAGGACCGAGCCCGTGAAGGCGACACCGTCATCGTCTACTTCGCCGGCTACGGAGCCCGTGACGCCGCTGGGCATCCCCGCCTCCTCCTCAACGGCCCTGCGGACCAAGCCTCGCTCTCCTTCGACGACCTAGCGGCCCTCATGGCCCCAATCGCCGGCCACAAAGCCCTCCTCCTCGACTGCGGCTTCGACGACGGTCAAGGGCGCGCGGTCGCAGGAGCCAAGCCAACCGACACCGCCGACGAGGTGGCGCGTCTCGCCCGCGCCAGCGGCTGCGGCGTCATGACAGGCACCAGCCCGAGCGGGTCCTTCCTCGCTCCTGGACACCTCAAGCAGAGCCTGTTCTCGGCCTGCCTCCTCGAGGGCCTGAGCGGCCTCGCAGACCGCGACCACGACGGAGTCCTCAGCTTCGCTGAGCTGAGCGACTACACCCGGACCAAGACCACCGCCGAGTCAGCCTTCCTCGGGACCCGACCCCAGCGTCCCCGATCTGCCGGCGGCGAGACCTTTCGCCTGAAGCTTCAGGAGAAGACCAAGTGAGCAAGATCCTACGAGCGCTCTTTTGTGCCGCCTTGGTGGCCACGGCTCCAGGCTGCGGGCTCGCGACGACCATCGCCCTGATCGCGACCAGCGGCAGCTCCTCGCGCTCCTCAGGTGCGGTCCCGGCCCCGCAGGTCTCGAGCGTCACGCCGAGCCAAGTCAGCCATGGCGGCGGCGAGACCATCACGATCCGTGGTGAGAACTTCCCCAGCGACGCAACCGTGAGCATAGGCGGCGTCACGGCGCCCAACGTCCAGTTCATCTCCGGCCAAGAGCTCCGCTTGGTCGTCCCCCGGAACCCTCTGGTCGGGACGGCCTCCGTCGTCGTGACCAACCCCAACGGCGGCAGCGGCACCTTCAGCTCAGGCTTCACCCTGACGAACCAGCTCCCGAGCGCCACATTTGGTCCTCTCGCAACGCCCCAGGCCCAGAACGTGGTCCTGAGCGTGACCCTGACCGACGCCGAGAGCGACATGATCGACCTCGCCCTCGAGGTCGACACCGGCAACGGCGTGTTCCAGACGATCCCCTCCTCGCAGATCCTGAGCGGCGCCCTGATCGGGATCGCCTCCAGTCCTCAAGGCGTCGAGCACAAGCTGACCTGGAACTCGGCCGTGATCCTCCCCAGCCAAGACGCGAGCGCGGTCCGGTTCCGAGCGACGCCCCGCGACACGAGCGACCAGCAAGACGGGACCCAGGCCACCTCGACCTCCTTCGCAGTTCAGAACAACACCCCCGTCAGCCTCGACCTCAGCCAGCCCGGCAACGACGCCTTCAACGTCGCCTTGAGCTACCGGATCAGCGACCCCGACCCCAGCGATCCCGTTCAGATCGTGTCCCTGACCTGGCGAGACGTCGGCAGCGGACAAACGGGCAGCATGACCCTCAGCAGCGGCCAAGCCCCTGGCAGCGTCACGACCTCGGCCAGCGGGACCAACTTCTCCACGGTCTGGAATTCGTTCCAGGACCTCGGCTTCGGCAACAATCGACTCGTCGACGTGACCGTCACCGTCAGCGACGGCACCACGACGGTCTCCGCCCGGAGCAACCCCTTCTTCGTGAGCAACGGCCCCCTCAGCGACCAAGTCGTGGTGGGTGCGCTCCTCGACGTCGAGGGCGTCGCCTGCGGCGACGTGACCGGGGACGGGCTCCCAGACCTCGTGATCGGCTCGACCAACTTGATCGGCGGCGCCGACCCCGCGCCGGGTGGACGGATCGGCCTCCTGGTCAATCAACAGCAGGGCTTCGCGGGCTCGGTCAACACCTCGCCGCCGATCATAGGCAACGGAGCCGTGCCGCCTGCGGGAGGAGCAACGGCAGGCTCCAACGGCCTCCCGAACTACTTCGCGGGCAACCGACCCCACCCTTCTGAGTCGACCCTAGTGGACATTGACGGCGACGGAGACCTTGATCTCCTCTCCGCCAACTCCCCCCACGCCCCCTTCGTCCCTGGCGTGGACCTGCTCTCGCGAATCTCCGACGTCCTGGCGAACGCCGCGGGTGAGGGCGGGATCTATCCCAACGCCACCGCCCACCAGGTCACGCTCCAGGCCCTTCAGGCGGGCGGGACCCTCGACGTGGCTGGCGGGACCTGGCAGAGCTCCCAGGCCCTCGTGACCGCCTCGGCCCCCATCTACACCGGCGGCTCGACCCTGGCGACCGGGACCACCCTGACCTCGCTGGGCTGGTTCACCCAAGACCTCGCCACGGCTGAGCTCGACGCGAGCGGCAGCGGCGGCGGCCAAGACGCGGTGATCCTCCAAGGAATCGCCCAGCTCAGAGACGCCATCGCCTTCCCGGGAGTTATCCAGTCCTCACGCCCTCAGCGCGGCGTGATCGTCCTCCGCAAGCAAGGCGGCGCGGGCCTCGGGCTCTCGTCCACGAGCTTCCTCGACCCAGGCCCCATGGGGACGGTCCCGGTCCAGGTCGCGGTCGCCGACGTCACGAGCAGCGCCCACGCAGCCGGGTTCCCGGGCGGCGGCCCCGTTCGGACCCCCGCCGCCGGGCTCCCCGACTTGATCAGCGTCAACGCCGGCGACAACTCGCTGACCTTCTACATTCAGACCCAGGCCTCTGGCACCCCCAACACGACCCCCGGGGAATACCACGGAGTCCGCCTCCCCCTCAGCCCCCTGGTCGGCGTCCTGCTCTCGAACCCGGCCTTCAACCTCCCCCCCGGTGACCTACGCGGGATCGCCATCGGCGACCTCAACGGAGACGGAGCCAACGATTTCGTCGTATGTGGACAACTCAGCAAGGTCGCGCTGGTCTTCATCTACGACCCGGCCTCGGCCGGAGCCCTCTCGCTCAACAACAACACCGGCGGGCCCTACACGACCCTGACCGCTGGGCTCCTCCCCTTCCGCCTGGCCGGCTCGATCACCCTCCCCAGCATTCGCGTCGGGCGCCCCTCGATCGGCGACTTGACCGGCGACGGGCGCAACGACATCGTGTTCCCCCAGAGCTTCGCCAACGAGGTCGCCCTCTACCCCAACCGCGGCAACCACCCCGCCAACGGTGCCCTCGGCCAGAGCACGGCCACGCCTCTCTTCGGAGCAGCCCCGGGGGCGACGGACCCCCTCCCCCCGAACCCGAGCCCCGTGATCTTCGCGAGCGAGTTCCAGCCCTTCGACACCTGCATCGCCGACTTCGACGCCGATCAACGCAACGACCTCCTCGTCGCGGCAGGGCTGTCCTTCGACCTCTCGGCCTACTACCAGACGACCGCCGGAACCCTCGACAACTTGATCCCGATCCCCGCCGGCGGCGCGCCCTTCCTCCTCGCGGCGGGCGACGTCACAGGCGACGGAATCCCCGAGATCGCCGCGACGCTGCAGAACGCCAACGAGGTCCGAGTCTTCGAGCGGAACTCGACCTCCTTCCTCTCGAACCTCAAGACCTATGACGTGGACGGCGCGACTGGAGTCCGCAACGTCGCGCCCTACCTCGTGGCGCCGAGCTTCCCCTTTGGGATCCGGATCCGAGAGCTGAATCAGGACGGGATCCCCGACATCGTGGCGGCCGCCGAGATCATCGTCCAAGGCCAAGCCGTCACCACGAGCAACGTGGCCCAGACCCTGAACACGACCGCGGGCTGGTTCTATGCAGCCGGCGGGAATCCGGTCGGAGCAGACATCGCGGTCGTCCGCACGAGCACGATCTCCCCCATCGCCTTCTCAGTCGACGTCGGTGACGTCTTGGGAGCCGACGGAATCCCTGACGTGGTGGTCTCGCACAACCAGGGCAACGGGGTCGTGTTCTATCGCGGTCTCGGCGGCGGCAACTTCGCAGGAGATCCGAGCGGGCCCAACCGGATCATTCCTCTCGCCATTGGCTCCGGCGCCGAGTGCTTGATCGTGGACCTCAACGGAGACGGCGTCTACCTCGACGTGATCCAAGCCAGCGCCTTCGAGGCCACGGGGCTGAGAGTCCGCTACGGCTCCGCGGGTGGACCCGACCCCGCCGCACCCGGCGAGTTCGTGACGATCCCCACGACCGGCGTCGGAGCCCCCGTCGCGATCCAAGTCGTTGACGTGGGCGGACCCACGGGGCCCGGAGGCGAAGCGCTTCCGGACATCATCTTCACAGGCTTCACCGTCAAGAGCGCAGGGATCCTCTTCCAGAACACGCGAGCCGTGCTCTCCAACCCGCCGACCTTTACGGGCGTCAAGCTCACTACCGGCGGTGAACCAAGCCAGATCGCCGTCGGCGACCTCAACGGTGACGGCTTGAGCGACATAGCCTTCCCCTGGGGCACCGACAACAAGCTCGCGGTCTACTACCGCAACCCTTCGGCGACCTCAGTAACCAACACCTTCTTCGGGCCCGCGACCTTCCCGACCGCCAACTCCCCGATCGGTTGTGTGATCGTCGACGTCGACGGCGACGGACGAAACGACGTCGTGGTCTCTGCTCGCGGCGCGAGCGCCTTGAACGTATTCCTCCAGCGATAGCCTGTGGGGACCCGCGAGCCGACCCCGACTTGGTCCTTCGCTGTCGTCCTCGTCCGACAGGGACACCGCTTCCTTCTCGTCCACGAGCGTAAGCACGGGCAGCTCTGGTATCTCCCGGCGGGTCGCGTCGAGCCGGGCGAGTCCTGGGCCCAAGGCGCGCTCCGCGAGACCCTCGAAGAGACCGGGGTCCCGGTGGTTCTCGAGGGCCTCCTCGAACTCCAGCACACGCCGCAGCCAGACTCGGCGCGGATCCGCGTGATCTTCGTCGCGCGCCCAGCCGACGACACGGCGCCCAAGTCAGAGCCCGACTCAGAGTCCCTCGAAGCGGGCTGGTTCTCGCTGGAGGAAGCCGAGCAGCTGCCCCTCCGAGGTGGGGGCCACGAGGTCTTGAGCCTGATGCGGCGAGTCTTGGCTGGTGATCCGGTCTACCCGCTCTCGCTGCTCTCGCGCGAGGGATAGCTTCGCGTCCTGGAGACGCTCGGTCGGCGGCCGGCTTGGCTCCTTCTTCTTCTTGGCGTTCTTGGCGTCCTCGGCGGTTGGGAGAGCGCTCGTGACACCAACCTCTCCCTAGGGCGTGATCTGGAGCTGCTTCAGCTTCCGCAGCAGCGAACGCCGCGTGATCCCAAGGGTCGCCGCGGTCGCCGTCAGGTCCGAGCGATTGGCCAAGAGGGCCTCCTCGACGTAGCGGCGCTCGTAGTCCGAGAGCGCCATTCGGAGCGGCTTGAGCTCGCTCGGACGCTCGTAGGGGAGGTCGTCTATGTCGATGGCGCGGCCGTTGGCGAGGACCACGCCCGAGGCCAAGACGGCGTTTAGCTCGCGCGCGTTGCCCGGATAGCTGCGGGACTCGATCGCCTGGCGCGCGCCGGCGGTCAGGAGGGGCGGGGTCTGATTCGGGCGCAGGGGCCAGCTCGCCAAGAGCGCCTCCGCCAGGGGGACCTTGTCCTCAGGCCTCGTGTCTAGGGCTGGGATCGCGATCCGAACCTGACCCAGAAGCAAGCAAAGGTCTGCGTCCAAACGTCCCGCTACGACGCAGTCGCCGGGGTCTTCGCCGAGGGTCGCGATCAGGGTCAGCTCGAGGGGCACCTCGTCGGTGCTCCCCAGGGGTCGGACCGAGCCGTCCTCGAGGGCCCGGACCAGGAGGCGCTGAAGCTCGAGGGGCGCCTCTGGGAGGTGCTCCAAGAGGAGCGTCCCCTGGTGGGCAGCGGCCAAGAGCCCCGGTCCTTCGCCGCTCCCGAAGAGCTCACGCTCGACCTGATCTGCTCGCAGCTCTCGCAGGTCGAGGGCTACCAGGGGAGCCCCCTCGGCCAGGACCCCGTCGCGGATTCGCCGCTCGTGGAGCGCGCGGGCCGCGACGCCCTTGCCGACACCTCCTGGGCCCCAAAACAAGACCGAGGCCCGAGTCGGTGCGACCTGCTTGAGGGACTCGACCGCGGCCCGCATGGCCTGTGAGCGACCGACCAGTCGGCTCTGGCCCTTGCCGAAGGAGACCGGCGCCTGATCGCGGCGAGCCTTGGCCTGGAGGTATTCGCGCTGCTCGGGGCCAGGGGCTGGGAGCCCACGTCGGCCGTGAAGGGCCTCCTCGAGGATCCCGCGCCCGACGGCGAGGGCCGAGAGGTCCGCGAGGGCCGAGAGGAGCTCGACCTCACGGTCCGTGAAGCGTCCGACCTGAAAGGCCGCGTCGATATAGAGCGCGCCGCGCGAGCCGTCAGGGACCGTGACCGGCGCCGCGATCACCGAGCGGAGTCCGAGGCCGACCAAGTGCGCCTCTTGCTTGACCTCGGGCCGCACCCGAGCCTCAGCTGAGAGCACGATCTGCCCGCTACTCGCTGCCTTGAAGGCGCAGCGCCGGAAGAAGCGCTGTCCGCGTTCGACCTCGTCGATCCCATAGGTCGCCAGGACTCGAGCCTCGTCGACGCTCTCGCCGAACACGACCAAGAACCCGCGCTCGCCTCCGCTGAGGGCCGCGGCCTCGGTCACCACCGCCTCGTAGATCGAGGCCAGGCTCGGCTCGTCCACGATCAAGCGGTTCAATCGAACCAGCGCCGCGAAGGCCTCGGTGCCCTGCGCGCCAACGGGCGTCGGGTCTGCAGGGGCCGTCAGGAGCTCGGGCGCCGCCAAACGCTGGAGCGGCTCCGCGCTGTGCGGCTGGCTAATGGTTGGTTGAGTCGAGGTGACCATGGCGCTCAAGAGCCCGTCACGGTCCACGAGTGGAATCGGAGTCGGGTTCTCGCTCACGACCTGCGCTCGCGCACCGAGCGCGCTGACCGGTGACTCGCCAGCCAGGGCTGCCTTGCGGAGCGGGTCTGAGCCGAGGTAATCCTCACGGAAATCCTCAGGGACCTCGGCCACTAGGGCCTCGACCTGCTCTTGAGCCTCGAGGGTCAGCTGGAGCGCGCGTTCATGGGCGCCGCGAAGCTCGGCCGCGCCAGCGAGAGCCTGCGTCGCACGCCACTCCAGCTCCCTGAGCTGAGCGCGCTGAGCCTCCTCGAGCGCTTGCTCGGCGCAGCGCGCCGCCGTCGCGATCGAGCCCGACTCTAGCGCGAGCTCGATCCGGGCCCGCAGGAGTCGTTCGCGGACGCGAAGGACGCCACGCTGGTCCGGAGCGCTGCCGGTGATCGGTTGCATTCGTCCTGGGCGCGGGACGGGGCGGGAGTCCAGGAGGGCGCGCGCGTCGCTCGGCTGGCCGCTCGAGAGGCGCAGCGCCGCCAGCTCGATCGAGGCGGCGCGCGCGGTCCAGCGATCGCCGATGCGCTCCGCTGCCCGCCGTGCCCGCTCCAGCTCTCGACGGGCTGACCCCCGCCCCCGCGCCCGCCGCGCCTGGACCTGGCCCAAGAGCAGCCGAGCGCTGGCCTCCCAGTTCGCCAGCGAGTCGTCGTCCTCCGTGAGCTTGACCGCGGCCAAGGCCAGCCGTCGAGCCTGCTCTAGCTGGCCCAACCCCATTCGAACCCGAGCCCTCAGGCGGTGCGTCGCGAGCTGCTCCTCCGGCTCTGACTCTTGCTCGGAGCGAATCCTCTCGACCTCACCCAGGTGTCCCAAGGCGACGCCATGACGTCCTCGGCGGCGCTCGAACTCGGCCATGGCGGCCAAGGCGCCGGCCTCGCCGCGTCGATCCCCGAGGTCTCGGAGCGACTCGAGGGCGTGGTCGAGGAGAGGCCGGGCTTCCTTCGGCGCGCCGAGCTCGAGCAAGACCTCGCCTAGAGCCATGGCCCCCAAGGCCGCATACCAGCTGTCTTGGAGCTCGATCCGCAGATCGAGGGCGCGGCGATAGCCCTCCGCGGCCTTCTCGTGGGCCCCCACGCAGCGATAGACGTAGGCCAGGTTGTGGAGCGAGGCCGCCGCCCCGGCCTGATCACCTAGGACCTCGCGGGCTCGAAGCGACTCGCGGAGCAGCGCCTCGGCCTGGGGGTAGCGACCCCGACGGGTCGCGCAGAGCCCGAGGCTCGCCGCCAAGCGCGCCAACCCTCGCCGGTCACCGAGGCGACGCGAGAGCTCCCGCCCCGCTTGCCAGTGGGCCTCTGCTTGGCTCCAGCGTCCAGCCGCGAAGGCGACCTTCCCCAAGCGCACCAAGCTCTGGGCGGCGGCCTCCTGGAGGCCCTCTCGCTCTTGGATCGCCAAGGCGGCCTTCAGCATTTGGCTGGCTTCGGTGTAGTCCTCTTCGATCGCCGCCGCACGTCCTAGGAGGACGAGGAGGTCAGCTCGCTGCTCGTGCCCGCTCGAATCGAGGCGCCCTGCGCCCTTGAGCAGTTCGAGCGCCTCCTCGGCCTTGGCCCGGGCCTCAGGGACCTCCTCGGCGTCGAGGTGCAGGAGCGCGGCTTGGGCGGCGACCCGTGCCCGCAGGACGGGGAGATTGACGCCCTCTCCTTCTTGCGGCCCGTCCTGCTGGAGATAGGTGTGGGCCCAGCTCAAGGCCGAGCGAGCCTCGCGCTCTTGGTCCCGCAGACTCAGACACTGGGTAAGAGAGATCCAGAGCTCTGCTTGGAGCTCGTCGCTTCGCTCGTGAGGTTCGTCGATCAGCTCACGCAGGATCGACTCGGCGCGCTCTGCCTCGCCCGCCGCCAAGAAGAGCGAGCCCGCCCTCTGTCGCCAGACGAAGGCTTCGTCTGGAGGGCAGCGCTCGGCGCAAGCCAAAGCCAACTCAGCCGCGCGCTCCTCACTAGACAGCGACTCCAAGAGCCCGATCGCGGTCTCGGCGTGCTCGAAGAGGAGCTCCCGCTCGTCTCCCCGCGCGGCCAACTCAGCGACCTCGAGACGCTGGGACCAAGGTGAGGACTCCGTGATTCGCGCCGCCAGAAAGCGCGCCAAGCGCGCGCAGAGGTCCTTGGCCTCGCTCCCTTCGGGCTGGCAGAGCTCCCAGTAGTCACCGAGCCGGTTGACCAGGCCCGCTTGGAAGAGAGCGCTCAGCGCTTGCTCGGCCTGGGCCGGGGAGGTCCGGGCCGCTTGGGCGATCAAGGTCACCTCAGCCTCGCGGCCCAGGGCCGCCAAGACTTGCTTGACCGGCTCGGCCTGCGCCGGGAGTTCGATCTGCGGGCCCCGTTCTCGCCTCACGAGCCCCAAGACGCGGCCAGGGAGCCCCTCGGACTCCAGGATCGCCCGCTCGAGGAACTCGGGCTCCGGCTCCGCGCCGAGCGTCGCGGCTAGGAGCGCTTGGATCGCGTCGCTCTCGAGGGGCGGAAGGACCAGCTCCTCGCAACCGAGTCCGCTGAGGACGGGGAGCGGGGTGGCGCTCGTGGCGACGATCAGGAGGCGGACGCCCTCGTCGGACTGTGCCGCCTCGCGAGCGATCTCCCCCAGGAGGTCGAGGGTCTCTGGGCGAGCGCGATCGAGGTCCTCTAGGAGCAGGACCAAGGGCTGGTGCCGAGCGGCGGCCAGGGCCAGCTCGCACACCGCCCCGCGCAGCCGCTCCCGGCGAAGGTGTGGGTCCGAGGCCGCGGGCGGGGTCGGACCCGCCGGAAGCTCCGTAGCGCGGTGGGGAGCCAAGGCTCGCAAGGCCCAGAGAGCGTCGACTGGAGCCTCCTCGAGGGCGCCGCTCCCAGCGAGGTTCGCGATCACGGCCCCGACTGAGCCGAAGGGGGCCTCGCCGGCTCGCCCGCAGGTCGCCCGCAGGAGGCGCAGGTCTTCGAGGACCAGGCGCAAGGCCAGCTCGTCCTGGAGGCGCCGCCGCCCCGAGCCGGCTGGCCCCTGCAGGAGGACCAAGCTCGGGCTGCCCTGGCTCGCGACCTTCGTCAGGAGGGGCTCGGCCCAGGCGCCGAGGCGCTCGAGCTCAGCACCTCGACCGAAGCAGCGCGTCGGGAGCGGGAGCCTCGGCGCGGGGAGGCCTGCGCCGAAGTCCTGGCCCGAGACGCGGCTCAGGGCCTCGAGGGCGTCGTTGACTGAGACCGGACGCTCGTCTGGATAGGGCCGAAGCAAGACCATCACGAAGGTCGCCAGATCGAGAGGGAGCCCAGGAGCCAACTTCGTCACAGGCGGACGTGACTCAGGGTTCTCGTCGATTTGGATCGCGCCCAAGCTGTCTGAGCCGGCCAGCAGCTCGTAGAGGATCAGGCCCGCCTCGTAGAGGCTGGCGCGACGATCAACTCGCGTCCGCGCGCGACGTTCTGGGGCCAAGCCGTGGGCTGAGGTCCCGCGGATCGGACGGGCGCCCTCTTCCACGACGCCCCCCGGATCGACGAGGCGCAGACGGTGGACGCCCTCGACCTTCTCCACTCGGGCCACCAAGCGGCGCTCGCCGCGGGGGACGAGGCCGCGCCCGTGGTAGCTCGCGAGCGCGCGCACGAGCTGCGCCCAGACCTCGAGGACCTCGCTCGCGTCTCGCCCGAGGGCCCAGCGGAAGAGCTCTTCGCCGGCGACGAACTCTTGGACGTAGTAGGGGCGCCCGTCCTCCAGCTCGCCGAGGGAGAGGATCCGCGCCAAGCCAGGGTCGTCCAGCTCCAAGAGGCGCGACAGCTCGCGACGAACACGCGGCCCCTCCTTCTGACTCATGACCCGCAGGACGACGACGGAGTCCTGCTCCAGGTCCTTGACCCTAAACGTGCTCTGGCCCAGATCTTCGAGGAGCTCGAACCGGCTCGGGAGTGGCGTGTGGGTGGCGGGCATGGGGAGGGTCGATCCTAGGTCCCAGACGCCCCCCGGGGCAACTCCAAGGGGGGAGGATGTCGCCTCAGAACCGCGCGCGGGCCGCGAGGTCGACCCTCAGGACCGACTGCTGCTGGAAGCGCGCCTTGTAGCGCTCGATCAGGGCCTCGAAGGCCGCCTCGCTCTGGCCCTGGTGGACGACCTCCATGACGCGGCTCGGCTCGCGCAGGGTCTGCCCGCTGACCCGGTCTCGCCAGGCGCCGCGCGCCGCGAGGAAGGTAAATCCCTCAGGAAAGCGCGGAGTGACCTCGGAATCTACGAAGGCCTCGAACTCCTCGGAGCTGACCTCGCCGCCGGGCCGGCTGAGCCCGAAGTAGAGCCGCGTCAGGAACTGCCCCGAGGCCTCGCTGTGGGGGCTGGTGGGGGCGCTCTGGCACCCAGGTGCCAGGAGCGCTAGGCAGATCAAGAAGGGAGCCAGGGGACGGAGCGCGGCCACGGGGCCTCCTCGTTCTTCGACGTCGAGCCGAGTCAGCGAAGGGTGTACCAAACACGACCCGCGGAGGTCGGCCCCGCTGGTAAGGTGCGCCAGCAATGAACCTCCCCGATCCCACACCGCCCACCGGCTCCCCGCTCCCCGCGCCCTTGGCTCCCGCCCCCGTCGCCTCGATCCCGGAGGCCGCGCCCAGCGCGCCCGAGGGTCCCAGCGAAGCGGCGCTCCAGATCGCCCGGATCCAGCAATACGTGTGGTCTCGCTACGTGAAGTTCGAGGAGGCCCCCTTCGAGATCGACGAGGCCGAGGCCATGCGACTCCTGGAGGACCACTACCGGACGCACTCGATCACGACCGACTCGGAGTGCTTCTACTACGGGATCCTGGCCTACGAACTGGCCTTCGCGCAGCCCGACCCGACGCCCTACCTCCGCAAGGCTCTGGCGGCCTTCCTCTCCTACCGCGGCCAGACCAGCTCCGACTTCAGCTTCGAGGCTGTCGACGATCGCTACGAAGACGCGCTCGAGACCCTCGGAATGGGCGGCCGATCCAAGCCTGCGGACGCCAAGCCAGACGACGCCTAGACGAGGAGCGGCTCGAGCCGCTCCTCCGGACCTCGCCGAGCCAGTCTCGTCCGAGCCTTCACGGCAGATCTCCCCCTGGAGACCGATCCCCTAGATCGAGCAGGCCCGCGCTTTCTCCCAGGCCTCTCCCAGCGCAGAATGGGCGGCCATGACCGAGACCTCTCTTCAGCGCCCTGCATTTCCTCCCCCCAGCCTCGAAGCCTGGCGCGCCGTCGTCGAGCGCGATTTGAAGGGCGCCCCCTACGCCAAGCGGCTCCTAAGCGAGACGCCTGAGGGCCTGACCCTCGACTGCCTCTATACGCCCGAGGGGCCAGCAGGCGGCGGCGCCGCAGCCGGCGCGATCCCGACCGGCCTCGGGCGCGCCCCAGGCCAGCCCTGGCGCGTCGTCGTCAGCGCCTCTGGCGGCGACCCCGCGAGCCTCAACGCGCGCCTCCGCGACGAGCTGACTCGCGGGGCCGACTCGATCCGGCTCCGCCTGGGAGGAGCCCTCCAGAGCGCGAGCGACCTGGCCCGAGCCTGCGAGGGGATCACCCTCAGCCCCCACGAGCTCGTCCTCTCAGGACCCGGAGAGCCGCTAGCCCTGGCCGCCCTGGCGCGAGCCTTCGCTGAGCTCCGGCCCGACTGGAGCGAGGGCGGCTTGGCCCTCGACCCCTGCGGGGCCGCAGCTCGCGGCGAGCTCAAAGCGCCCCTCGGCGCCAGCCTGGCTCGCCTTGGCCAAGCCCTCGACCTCCTCGGCTGGAGCGGGCAAGAGCGTCGCGCCCTGGAGGTCGACACCTCTCCCTTCCACGCAGCCGGAGCCAGCGAAGCCGAAGACCTCGGCCTAGCCTTGGCCTGCGCCCTCGAGCTCTTGCGCCACGCCGGACGCCCGCTGCCGGAAGCGCGGGCGCAGCTCCGCTTCGCGATTCCCCTCCCGAGCGACCTCTTCTTGGGGATCGCGAAGCTCCGCGCCCTGCGCGCACTCTGGGCGCGCGCCGAGGAGGTCTTGGGTCTCGAGCCTGCGCCGGTTCCGGTTCACGCAGCGAGCGCCTGGCGCGAGCTCGGCGCCCGGGACCCCTGGGTCAACGTCCTCCGCGGGACGGCCACGGCCTTCGCGGCTGCAGCCGGCGGCGCCGACTCCCTGGCCGTAGCGCCCTTCGACGCCTGCTCGAGCGGGGAGGGCGCCGTGGCCCAGCGCGTGGCCCGCAACACCCACACGATCCTCCGTGAGGAGAGCCACCTTCACCGCGTGGCCGACCCGGGTGCTGGGAGCTACTACCTCGAGGACCTCAGCGCAGGCCTCGCCCGCGAGGCTTGGGGCTTCCTCCAGGCCGTCGAGGGCGAGGGCGGCTTGGCGGCCGCTCTCGAGAGCGGCTGGCTCCGGGAACGCCTGGCCGCGCGCGCGGCCGAGCGAGCTCGCTCCGTCGCCAAGCGACGCCTTGCCCTGACCGGCGTCAGTGACTTCCCCCTTCTGAGCGAACCCGCCCCGCCTGATCCGCCCCCGAGCGACCCAGCCCCGAGCGCTGACTCGGCCCTGAGCGCTGACTCAGCCGCGCTCGAGGCCGCGGCCGCAGCCGGGAGCGGGATCTCGGCTCTGGCCACTGCCCTCGGCGGCGAAGCCCCGGCAGCCCTGAGCCCGGTCCGCTTGGCCGAGCCCTTCGAGGCGCTCCGCTCCGCGAGCGATCTGACCCTCGCCAAGACGGGTCAGCGCCCTCGAGCCTTCCTCCTCGGGCTCGGCGCCTTGGCCGCCCACACCGGACGCAGCACCTGGATCCGCAACCTCCTGGCCGCGGGAGGGATCGAGGGCGTCGGCGCCGAAGACGCCGAGCCCGACGACGCCCCAGCGGCCTACCGCGAGAGCGGCGCCAATCTTGTCGTCCTCTGTGGACGTGACAGCGACTACGCCGAGCGCGCGGGCGAGCTGGTCCCCGCCCTCAAGAGCGCTGGTGCCGAGCAGGTCCTCCTGGCAGGGCGACCCGGAGCTCAGGAGGAGGCCTACCGCAGCGCGGGCGTCTCCGACTTCCTCTACCTCGGCTGCGACGTCGTGGCCGCCCTGCAACGCATGCACGGGGAGGGAGCCCAGTGAGCGCTCTGCCTGACTTCAGCAACCTGCCTTGGACACCGCCCCAGTCCGTCCCTGAGGCTATCGGCGAGACGCCGCCCGCCTGGGACACGCCCGAGGGGATCTCCCTCGCAGGTCGCTTCACCAGCTCAGAGGGCCTCGACCACCTCGGGACCTATCCCGGGCTCCCGCCCTTCACTCGTGGCCCCTACGCCTCGATGTACGCGATGCGCCCCTGGACGATCCGCCAATACGCGGGCTTTAGCACGGCCGAGGCTAGCAACGCCTTCTACCGGCGGAACCTCGCCGCGGGGCAGAAGGGCCTCTCGGTGGCCTTCGACCTCGCGACCCACCGCGGCTACGACTCGGATCACCCCCGGGTCGTGGGCGACGTCGGGATGGCGGGCGTGGCCATCGACTCGATCCTCGACATGAAGCTCCTCTTCGACGGGATCCCCCTCGACTCCGTCAGCGTGTCCATGACGATGAACGGGGCGGTCCTCCCGATCTTGGCCCTCTACGTGGTCGCGGCCGAGGAGCAGGGCGTCGCGCCTGAGCAGCTGGCGGGGACGATTCAGAACGACATTCTCAAGGAGTTCATGGTCCGGAACACCTACATCTACGGGCCGACCCCCTCCATGAAGATCGTGGCGGACATCTTCCGCTACACGGCCGAGCGCATGCCGCGCTTCAACTCGATCTCGATCTCCGGCTATCACATGCAGGAGGCGGGAGCGACGGCTGACCTCGAGCTGGCCTACACCCTGGCCGACGGACTCGAATACGTCCGAACCGGACTCGCCGCGGGGCTCGACATCGACGCCTTCGCTCCTCGGCTCTCCTTCTTCTGGGGGATCGGAATGAACCCCTTTATGGAGATCGCCAAGCTCCGCGCAGGTCGCCTGCTCTGGGCCCAGCTGGTCAAGCCCTTCGCGCCTAAGAACCCCAAGAGCATGGCGCTCCGGACCCACTCCCAGACCTCGGGCTGGAGCTTGACCGCCCAGGACGTCTCCAACAACGTCGTCAGGACCTGCGTCGAGGCCCTGGCCGCGACCCACGGCCACACGCAGTCGCTGCACACCAACAGCTTCGACGAGGCCCTCGCCCTCCCGACCGACTTCAGCGCCCGAATCGCCCGCAACACGCAGCTCTTCTTGCAGAACGAAAGCGGGACCTGCCGCGTCGCCGACCCCTGGGCCGGCAGCCACTACGTCGAGACCCTCACGGCGCGCCTAGCCGAGAGGGCCTGGGCGCACCTCCTCGAGGTCGAGGAGCTGGGCGGCATGACCAAGGCCATAGAAGCCGGGATCCCCAAGCGGCGGATCGAGGAGGCCTCGGCCCGGACCCAGGCTCGGATCGACTCGGGGCAGCAGGCCCTGATCGGCGTCAACCGCTATCCCTTGGACGAGCCCGAGGAGGTCGAGGTCCTCAAGGTCGACAACCGCGCGGTCCGCGAGGCGCAGCTCGCGCGCCTCGCTCAGCTCCGCGCCGAGCGCGACGCTCAGGCCGTCGAGGGCTGCCTGAGCGCGCTCACCCAGTGCGCTGAGACGGGCGAGGGGAACCTCTTGGCCCTCGCCATCGAAGCCGCCCGCGCCAAGGCGACCGTGGGTGAGATCTCCCTGGCGCTAGAGAAGGTCTACGGACGACACAAGGCTCAGGTCGAGGCCGTGAGCGGAGTCTACGGAGGTGAAGTGGGAGACGACGACGAGACGGTGGCTCAGGTCCGGGCCATGGTCGAGCGCTTCGCCGAGAGCGAGGGCCGCCGACCGCGGATCCTGATCGCCAAAATGGGCCAGGACGGTCATGACCGGGGCCAGAAGGTCGTGGCTAGCGCCTACGCCGACTTCGGCTTCGACGTTGACCTGGGGCCCCTGTTCCAGACGCCGAGCGAGACCGCGCGCCAAGCCGTAGAGAACGACGTCCACACGGCCGCCGTTAGCTCCCTGGCGGGCGGTCACCTGACCCTCGTGCCTCAGCTCCGTGAGGAGCTCGAGAAGCTCGGGCGGCCGGACATCATGATCGTAGTCGGCGGCGTCGTTCCGCCCGCAGACGTCCCTGAGCTCCTCGAGGCTGGCGCGAGCCACGTGTTCGGCCCCGGGACCGTGATCCCCGACGCGGCCGTGGCCATGCTTCGCTCCCTCGCGACCCGCCTGGAACTCGAGCTGGAGTGAGCGCCGCCAGTCTGGTCGAGGAGCCCAAGCGCCCCGAGTTCGAGCTTCGAGAGAGGGCCTGGATCGTGGCCCTCAAGATCGGCATCGTGTGGCTCTTGACGCTGATCGCGCTTGGGGCCGGAGCCCACGCCCTCCACAACGGCGAGGCCCAGACCCCGCATTACGTTGCGCTGGCCTTTGGGGCTCTCTTCCTCCTGGTGGGCCTCAGCCCCTGGCCCTACCGCAAGACACTCCTCGTCGCCGCCGACTCAGGATTCCTCTACCTCCTGACGCGAGACCAGCGCTCCTGCCTCTGCCTCCCCCTCAGTAGGCTTCGCGGGGGCGCAGTCGAGAAGATCCAATCCGGTTCTCAGGGCGGTCCCGCTTGGACCTTGGTTCTCGACCTGGGTGCGGACTCGGGCGACGGCGATCTGGTTAGGGAGCGAGAGGACCGACCGGGTCGGGTCCTGATCGCGAACGGGGGCCACGGCCAGGCTTCCCTCGAGTCCTGCCTCAACCAGCTCCGTTCGCTCAGCGAGGCCGCTCCTAGGTAGCAGGATTTCGGAAGCCGAGTCAGCAACAAACTGGCCTCTGGGGGGGCTATTCTTGCCCGCGTGAGCTTGAGCGACGCGACTGACACCGGATCTTCCCCTGAGCCCGACCTGAACGAGCTGGATCGGGGGGCCTCCTATCGAGGCCTCGTGGTCGGCGAGGTCATGAGCCGAAGCGGAGTCGGGGTCCTCTACCTCGCCCTGCGCGGCGAGGAGCGCTGCTACCTCCGGGTCCTCGACGCGGCCCGAATCGACACCGACGAGCTGATCTTGGCCAAGGCTGACCTCGAGAAGCTCAAGGGCGTCGTGCACCGCAACGTGGCTCGCGTCGTCGAAGGGAACGTCGTCGACGGCGAGCTCCACTACACCCTCGAGGCCCAAGGCACGACCTCGCTCCTAGACCTCGTCCGGGCTGGGCGTCCTCTGGAGGAAGCCGAGTTGGTCTGGGTCGGACGCGGCCTGGCCGCTGGCCTGACGGCCCTCCACGCGGCTGGGCTGCACCACGGCGGCCTGACCCCGAGCGTGGTCGTAGTGACCGAGCACGGCGCGATCCTGGTCGACCTCGGCTGGTCAGACCGACTCGGGAGCGCCGAACAGCTCCCCCTCGGGCAAGCTCAGCGCGCGGACCTGATCGCCCTCGCCGAGACGATCCGCTTCGCGGCCTCGCCGGGCGGCGAGGCCGACGTCACAGAGCGCTGGCCAGACTTGGGCCAGCTCCTAGAGCGCCTCGGGCTCAAGTCCAGCGACGCCTTCCAGACCGCTGACGAGGTCGCGACGGCCTTCAAGGCCCTCGGCCAGACCCTCGGGCTCCCAGACCCTATGGCGCCCAGCTCACTCCGAGACCTCCTCGGCCGCTCGAGCGGCGACCCCCTCGAGGCCAGCCAGGAGACCGACCCTCTCGACGTGAGCCAAGACGGGGAGCCGACGCCGGTCGTGACCCCGGTCTCTCAGGACCTGAGTCCGCTCATGGCGAGCACGATCCGCGAGGACCCCCCCGGCAAGGAGACCGACTTCGGCTCCGCCAGCGACTTCGGCTCCGCCAGCGAGGTGACCGTCCTCGGGGGACCTCCTGTCGAGAGCGAAGCGCAAGACGAGGGCGCCGGTCTGGCCTCAGAGGATCAGCGGCGCGACACGATGGAATACGCCCGCCAGGCCCTCGAAGAGTCGGACGAGCTCTCGGACTCAGAGCTGCCCTCGGCCGAAGAGGCCGAAGAGGGCCCCGACTCGGAGCGCGCCGAGCGTGGCGACGCGCCAGCCCTGGGGGCCTTCGGCGACTACGAGCTGATTCGCGAGCTCGAGGCCCGCCCGACCAGCACCTGCTTCGTAGCGACGCACCCTGATCACCCCAAGGGCCTCGTCGTCGAAGTCCTCGTGCCTGCGGCCCTACCGGGCGAGACGCAGCAGCGGCGATTCCTCCGCGGAGCCGAGACGGCCCAAGCCGTCCAGGTCGAGGGGATCGCGCGGGTCCTCGGGACGGGCAAGGTCAAGGAGTGGTGCTTCGTCGCCTACGAGCGGACCTCGTCCCTGACCCTGACCGACTTCTTGGCGGATCAAACCCACGCCTCGGGGCAAGCGCCTCAGATCATGGCGGAGGCCCTCCGGCTCCTCGAGCAGGCCCACCACCAGGGCGTCGTCCACGGAGCCATTGAGCCAGGAGTGATCCACGTCGGACTTCCGGGCAAGAGCGGGGCGGGCAACGCCAGCGCGGGTGCTGTGACCCTGAGTGGGTTCGGCTTCGGCCGCCTGCCTCCCCACGCCCGCCTCGCGACGCGCTACTACTCCGACTCTCGCGAAGAGCGCGAGGAGGCCGACGACCTCCAGGCCATGGCCAGGATCCTCTACGAGGCCCTGGCTGGGACCTCGCCCACCCAGGCCCCTGTCCCCTTTGGACTCTCGTCCCCGCCCCCGCCGAGCGTCGCTCGGCCTGACCTGGCGCCGGCCCTCGACGCGATCTGCCTCACGGCCCTCGGCGTCCAAGGCCCTCCCTACGCCAGCCCGGGTGAGTTCGCCGAGGACCTCGAGCACCTCTCCCACGCGCCTCGCCACGCGCGGCCCCTAGACACCCGGACCAAGGTCGGCCTGGCCTTCGTTCGCGGCGGGGCCCCCCTCGTGATCCTGCTCCTCGTGTTGGCGGCTGGAGCCGTGCTGGCCGGCGTCGGCGCCTCGTCGCTCCTGCGGGCCGAGCCCAAGGTGGCGGCTGCCGGCCCCCAGCCCAGCGCCAGCAAGGGCCCTCAGGGAGACGGAGCCGAGTTGAGGGAGGTCCGCGAGCAGCTCCGCAAGGTCAAGCAGGCCCAGACCACGAGCGAAAGCGAGCTAGGTCGGGTCCGCGAAGAGGCGAGCCAGCTCCAAGCCGCCCAAGCCAAGCGAGTCGCCGAAGAGGCCTTGCGACTCGTCGAGCTCGGCGAAGCCGACCTCGCGGGCGGCGCCCCGGACTCAGCCCGCCGGGCCTTCAACGCGGCGCTCCGGATCGTCCCCAAGCACGCCCGCGCGACCCTAGGCCTCAAGGAGGCTGAGCAGGTCGCGAACCGCGCCGCCAAGCAGGCAGCCGAGCGTCGCAAGGCAGAGGCCGCCCAAGATCACGAGGACCCGGTCGAGAACGCGGCCGCTCAGAAGGCGCTCCAGTCAGCTCGGGAGCACCTCAGCGCGGGCCGCTACGAAGATGCTCGCCGTCAACTCCTAGCCGCCCTCGCCGGCGGCGAGGTCTCGGCTCGGGCCCTCCTGGATCGAGTCCGAGACGAGGCCGCCCAGTCCGTGCTCGCCGCGCGCAAGGAGCGCGCCGGCACCCTCGTCACTGAGGGACGCATGCTGATGCGCCAAGGCAAGCGCGACCGCGCTCGGAGCCGATTCCTCGACGCCCTGGCCCTAGACCCCCAGCACAGCGAAGCCCGCGACGGGCTCAAGACGACCCTCGCGGCGCCCCCTGGGACCGAGCTCAGCGCCGACGACTCGGCCAACCTCCGCCGCCGGGCCGCCTCGCTCGAGGCGGCCCAACGCCACTCCGAGCGAGCCCGTCAGCTCTACGTCGCCCAACGCGACTACGAAGGCGCCATCGACGCCTACTTCCAGTCGCTTCACCACCACGGCCGAGCCGACGCCCTCGACCCCGCAATGCCCGCCGCGGGCGAGGCGACCCGGGCTCTCCTGCTCGAGTTCAGCGCGATCCTCCGCCAGGAGGGCGAGGCCTCCTTCGCAGCCCTCCTGCTCCGCTTCTACGGGCTCAACGCTGGCAAGGCCGTCGATCAGCGCCCTCCCCAGGACCCCTTCTTGATCGTGCAAGAGGCAGACGCGCTCCAGATTCGTCGAGTCTTTGGCGGGCCGGTCCGCTTCCTCCCTGGCAAGCGCTTCGACGCGCTCCGGACCTGGGTCAAGGAGCGCGGCGAGCGCTTCCAAGTCCGCGTCGAGATCAAGACTCGGATCGGGACCGAGCAGCCGCCCAACCTCTACGCCACAGCCCTCTGGGTCCGCGTCGAGGACCGCGAGCAGAAGACGCTCACAGCCCCGGTCAAGGTCGAGTTCGAGGGCGGCCCCTTCCAACGGATCGTGCGCGTCGACGCTCGCGGTCGCGTCGTGCTCCCCTGGGATCGCTGCCAAGGGATCGAGGCCGCTCCCTACGCCCAGAAGATCATTCTGGCGGCCAAGGCCGCGATCTCGGGCAAGCTCAAGAAGCAGAAGTAAGCCGGAGCCGCTCAGCGCTCCAGGGCGCGCAGGGCCCGCTGGAACTGCGCCACGAGCTGCGGCGAGAGGCGGGCCCGATCGACGCTCTGCAAGAGCGCCCGGGCCTCGTCCCTCCTCCCCACGCTCGCCAGGGCGTAGGCCCGATAGATCAGCGAGCGCGGCTGATCTCGCAGATCGCGGGGCAATCCCTCCAAGAGGGGCAGCGCCTCGGGCGCGCGGCGCAGGAAGAAGAGGATCGAGAGGGCTTGGCGCCGAGCCTGGGTGTGGCCCTCGAGCTCACGGAACTTGATCGCGAAGGCCTGGCTGAACTTCGGGCCCTTGAGCGCCAAGTCCAGGAGCCCCAGGACGGGGGCGTCGGGGAAGCGCTCCTGCGCCAAGGCCAGGACGGCCCGACCCCGCTCTAGGCTTTGGCCGGACTCGATCCCGATCAAGGCCGTCCAGGCCTCGAGCAGGTCTGGGGCCCGGGTCGTGAGGTCGGAGAACACGCGCCGGGCCTCCGAGACCTGGTTGGTGGCGCCAAGGCTGCGGGCCAGGAGCCAAGTCGCCAGCTGCCCATGGGGCCCCGCGTCGTCGGAGGACGACTCGACGTCTGCGGCCAGGTTCTCCCAGCGCGCCGCGAGGTCTAGCAGGCTCCAGCGCACGTATCTGGCCTGCGAGGAGCGCTCGAGGAAGGGATCCAAGACACTCAGGGACTCGTCAACCTGGCCTGCCTTGAAGGCGGCCCGCGAAGCGTTGAAGGCCTCGAGGAGCCCCGGGAGATTCGTGGTGGGCATCTTGAACTCCCAGGGGTCCCGAGCCAGCTTCGGCCGCTGGCCAGGGCCAGGGGTGTAGAGCTCCAAGGTCAGCTCGAGCGGGACCGGCCAAGGCGTGGCTCGTTCGATCTGAAGGAAGTAGAGGCCGCCGCCGCGCGCTTCGAGGCGCTCGTCTCGCGCCATGGTCAAGGAGGTCTGGGTCCAACCTGTGGCCTTGGCTGGCGGGCCGTCAGGGCGGAGTCGAAGGTCGAAGTCCACCTCGGCGCCAGCCAGTCGAACTCCCCAGCGCTGGCTCTCGGGCGGAAGCAGGAGCCAGACCCCCAGGAGCTTCTGGGTCGGATCGACGCGGAGTCGCAGCCACTCGACTCGCTGCCGATCGATCGCGTCCAGGGGGGACGCCCTGAGCTCTCCGACGATCACTCCTCCCCGTGCCTCGGCCATTAGCCCGACCTGGCGCCGGAGGCGCTCGACCGCAGAGTCGGCGAGCTGGCAGCGCCGGAGGCTGCGCTCGAGGGATCCCCTCAGGCCGGCGCTGGCCTGGCCCAGCGCCAGCGTCTGGTGAAACCCAGGCGAGGGGATCCGCGGAGCGTGGGCCTCGAACATGCCCCCCAGCTCGTGGATCACCGCCGGATCGGACCCGCTCGCGAGGCCCAGGTGCCAGGCCGAGATCGTGGAGTACTTCGGGAGCTCCAGCTTGGGGTGGCCGGGCCGAGGTGGGCTCCAGGCTTGCGAGATCAGCGGGCGAAACTGGGGGGGAGCCATGAAGGCCGAGAAGGCGCAGGTGGTCCAAACGGCGCGCTTCCGCCAAGCGCTCTGGGTCTCGCGCAAGAGGGCCGCCAACTCGATCCGAACCGAGCTGGCGGCGCTGCGGTTGCGACCTAGGGACTGCACCCGACGGAGCACGTTCGCCAGTCGAGCCGCGAGCGCTTCGTCGAGGTCTGAGCCGGGAGCCACCTCTGCTGCTCGGCGGAGCGCGGGCTTCAGCCCTTCAGCGTTCCTCTTCGTGAGGGCCAGCCAAGCCAGCTCCAAGTTCGCGCGGCCCGCGAAGGCCGGGTCCTTCGCCAGGAGGCGCAGGAGCGGCAGCGACTGCTCGACGCGTCCGGCGGTGACGTGGTGCCGGATCGCGGGCCAGCGTTCGCTAGAGCTCTGACTCGCCTCCAAGATTCGGTTCGCGAGGACCTCACCCCGCCCGTAGATCCCAGCCAGGGCCTCGGTCTCGATCGGCGTCTCCTGGAGCTCGAGCTCGAGCTGCTCCAGCTCTCCCGAGAGCTCCCTGAGGCGCTCGCCCTCCTTCGAGGGCGGGCTGGCGACGCTCGCAGAGGGCGTGACCCCGGGCGAACTCAGCGGGCTGGGGGTAGCGAGTCCGGGGCTGGGGGGGCTCTGGCCCGAACTCTTGAGCGCCAGGATCCCGTTGCCCAGCAGCAGACCGAGGGAGACCAAGGCGCCGATCAGGGCGGCCGCTCCTAAGAGGCGTCCGACTCGGAAGGAGGGGCTGACGCTCCCGAGGTCAGCTATCGCGTCGGAGAACTCCCCCGCGTCGACGAACCGGTCCTCCAACTCGAAGGCCAAGGCCTGCCCCACGAGTCGGTCCACTTCGCGGGGGACCTCTGGGCGCAGCTCGCTTGGGAGGGGGAACTTCCCCGTCGCGTTGGCCGCGAAGACTTGGAGGTTCTGCCCGTCGTGACCCCCCGGAGGGAAGCCCGTCAAGATCGCGTAGAGAGTGGCGCCCAGACCATAGACGTCAGCGCGCTCGTCGACTCGAGCCGCGTCACGGAGCTGCTCCGGCGCGGCGTAGCCCGTCGTCCCTGCCATGGCCCCGGTCTGAGTCAAGCGGCTCTGACTCGGGTCCTGGCGCTTGGCGAGCCCGAAGTCGATCACGACCGGCCCTCGCGGTGAGAGCACGACGTTGCTCGGCTTGAGGTCGCGGTGCAGGATCCCGCGACCGTGGGCGTGAGCTACAGCGCGCCCGAGGGCCTCGGCGAGGTCGAGTCCCTCTGCCACCTCGAGGGGGCCACCTTGCCGGAGGCGCTCGTCGAGGGTCTGCCCCTCTAGCCACTCCGTGATCATGTAGGGGACCGGAGCCTGATCGAGGACCCCGAAGTCGTAGACCGAGAGCAAGCCGGGATGCGAGAGGCTAGCGAGGGCCTCGGCCTCTCGCGTAAAGCGTCGCACGCGCGGCTCGTCTGCGCCTTTGGTACCTGGGGCGAGCAAGAGCTTGACCGCGACCGGTCGTCCCAGGCGGACGTCTTGCCCGCGATAGACGACGCCCATTCCCCCGCGGGCGACCTCACCCTCGATCTTGTAGGGCCCGATCTGAGTCAGGCCGAGGCGGTCTGCGGGCCCCAGGCTGGGCTGGTAGCCCTGCCCTGAACCGAAGTCCCAGCCCCCAGACCCGCTGCTGCTCACCTCAGCCTGTGGTCAGCATTCCGGCCGCGATCCCTGTGATCGTCTCCCGGAACAAGCGCTCATGAGCTTGGGTCAGGCGCTTGCGCGCCAAGACGTCGAGCTGGAGCAGGTTCAGCGGGTGAATCATGGGCGCCCGGAGGTGAATGCTCTCGGCCAGCCAAGGTCGATAGGAGAGCAGCTCTCCGTCCTTGGTCGCAGCCTGGGCCAGGGCCTGCGCCGCGGCGTGCTCGCGAGCCAAGCGCTTGACCAGGGCAGGCTCTGCGTCTGGAGCCAGCTCACGCTGATAAGTCGTCCAGATCTCAGGAGCGGTCTTGGCGATGGTGAATCCCAGCACGCGGAGATAGGCCCGCAAGAGCGCGTCGGACTTGATCGCTTTGTCCAGCGCCGACTGAGCCTTGTCAGGACCGAGCCGCTTCTGGAGTTCCAGCCAAGCCGCGCCTGTCCCGAGCCAAGCGTGGAGCAGATAACGCGTCTGGGTCCAGCACAGAACCCAGGGGATCGCCCGCAGGGAGTCCAGCCCCCCAGCCTTGGCGCGTTTGCTCGGCCGGGAGCCGATCGTGAGCGTGCCGAGGCGGGTGTAGGGCGTGGCTTTGGCCAGGAGCTTCTGGAAGGACAGCAAGTCCACGACCTCGACGTAGGTCCGGTCGGCGACGGCCGCGAGTTCGCGGGTCAGGGCGCTGACCTTGGCCGCCTTGGGGGGGGCTGACTGGTGGCGCCCGATCTGACGGATCTGGGAGCGGAAGATCTCGCGCGAGGCCAGGGTCCGCTCGACCATTTCGCCTTGGAGGGTCTCCTTGACTATGGCGCAGGCGCCCTGAGGCCAGGTAGCGAAGCGCTCTTCAGTCCGCCCGCCGCCTCGACCCACGCTCCCGCCCGAGCCGTGGAAGAAGAGGATCCGTTGTTTGCGCCGCTTGCCCCAGGCTCCGATCGCCTTCATGGCGTCGTGGATCGCCAGGCGACTCGGCAAGACACCCATGCGCTTGCTGGTGTCCGAGTAGCCGAGCATGACCTCGAGGTCCCACTCGTAGCCGGGAAGCGAGCCGCGCAGGCCAGCTGCGAAGGCCTCCTCCAAGATCGCGGGGGCGCGCGGGAGGACGCTCGGGAGCTCGAAGAGGGGAACGATCGGGATCGAGACCTCGCCCAGGACCTCCTCGACGAGAGCTTGAGCCTCGAGAAGGTCCGGCGCGGACTCCGTCATGCTGACGACCAAACCCCGGACATACCACTCGATCCGGCCGCCGCGAGCGAGGTGGCCGACGTATTCCAGCATTCGCCCAATGGGGGCCGAGCGCTGAAAGTTCCCTCGCTCCTCGCGCAGCTCGAGGGGGATCAAGAGCCCTGGGAAGAGGTAGAGGAGCTGCTCGAGCTCGAGCAGGGCCGGGTGAGCTGCCCCGGCTGCGTCTTGGTAGAGGGCCCTGAACTCGGTCAGAGCGGCGCGAAAGCGAGTCAGGCGACCGCCGTCGGCGAGGGTCACTCGGCGCAGCTCAGCGAAGGCGCCCTGGAGGTCTGCGAAGCGCGAGTTCAGCTCACGAACCTCGAGGAGGCGGAGGTCGCGCTCGACCCGCGGCCACAGTCGCTTGGCGACGAAGTTGAGGAGTCGCTCTCGCGAGAGGTTCAGCGAGGCGTCGGTCTGCTCCGGTCCGACGCCGGGGTGGCCGTCCTTGTCGCCTCCGACCCAGGTCCGGATCAGGACCATGTCGTCCTCTTCGAAGAGGCGCAGGATCTCGCTCAGGATCTCGTCGCTGACGAGGGAGAAGAGGTGGCGGGCCTCGTCCTCGACCGTCGGCTTATGGGGTGGGTGGGTCCCGATCCGCCAGGCCAGCTGAAGGAGGTGGCTGAGGGCTTCCCTGGGCAGCGGCTGGCCCGCGTCTATGACCTCGACCAAGAGGCGCTGGATCCGACGCAGGAGGCGAATGTTGCGCGGCGAGCGCGACTCGGTCGGGTGGGCCGTGAGCACATAGACGACGCGGGCTCCGCCGCCGGTCTCAGCGCTCCCCCGAGAGCGCTCGCGGAGGCGCGCGCTGCGATAGGCGTTCTCGCAGACGTTCACGAGCTCGAGGTAGAGGGTGTAGGCCCGAGCCAAAGCAGCTCGTTGGCGAGTGTCGAGCTTGGCCATGCGCTGGCGGGCGCGCGTGAGGGCCGCCTGCGCGGCCCGCGGCGACCCCTCGCGGACGCGGACCATGTCGAGGCGGACGGCCTCGACGGCGTCGTAGAGCGCTTGGCCTTCGGCAGCCACGATCGCCTCGCCCAAGAGGCCCTCGACGTCGCCGACTAGGGTCTTGAGTTGCGGGGATAGGCCCGTTGCCTTAGCCATGCTGATCCTCCTTGGGGGAGTAGCTTACGGGAGCCCGGCACCGCGGAGGCTACTGGGGGAGAGGCCAAGGCTCCGAGTCTTCGCCGCTGGCCTCGAGCTGGAACGAGCCAGGCTCGTCGGACTCGAAGGCGAAGAGGTAGGCGGGGCCGTCCCAGGCGCTCCCGTCGGCCTTGAGCCAGCGAAGGCCCAGCCAGCCGGCTTTGAGCTGAAGATCGTCCCCGTCGAGGGACTCTAGCGCCGCTGCTGCTAGGGCCCGGGCCGCCTCGGGAGCCGGGTCCGCGTCGACCTCGAAGCGGGTCTGGACCGCGTCCCGGTGCCCGTGGCGATAGGTCACGCCGTCGAGGGACAGGAAGACGCTCCGGAGCTCGCTCATGCGTCGTTAGCTGACAATTCCCGCGCCAGCGCGAGGGCCTGCTCGCTGTCGCTGACGCGCCCTTCGAGCTGGGCGTCGGCCACGGCGCGCAGGATTCGCGCGAAAGCGGGACCTGGGCGGAGCCCGGCCTGTTGGAGGTCGCGACCGCTGATCAAGGGTCGGGCGGCGAGGCCCGCCGGGCCCTCCACGGCGCTCCAGGTCGCGAGGTCTGAGCGGAGGCGAGCCGCGAGCTCCGGCCCCTCTTCGCGGGCGGCCGCGTCGGCCTCGATCAGGACCAGGAGGGCGGGCGCGTGGGCTGCCCTCAGGAGGCGCTTGCGGCCTGCGAGGCTCAAGTCCTCGTAGGTGCGGGCCTGAGCGAGGGCCGCGACCAGCTCAGCGGCGCCGTCTCGTTCCTTCTTGGAGCAGCGGAGCCCGTCGAGGGACTCGGTGACCTCGGCTGGCGTCGCCCCGCGCAGGGGAGTGCCCCAGGGGAGGCCCTCGCAGAACTCCGCGAGGTTCTCGGGGAGGGCGGCGAGCGCGCGACCGGTGGCGGCGTCGGAAGCGGCGGCGGGCCATACGATCGGGAGCAGCCCCAGGTCCTCGAGGTGTCGCCAACCAGTAGCCCGACCGGGGCAGGCCAGGAGCTTCTTGAGCTCAACGCGGATCCGCTCGGCGGAGACTCCGCTGCTCGTGATCTCGGGGGCTTGGTGGCGGGCGGCGGCGGCGGTCTCGGCCTCGAGCGCGAAGCCCAGGACGGCTGCGAAGCGCGGGGCACGCAGGATCCGCAGGCGGTCCTCGGTGAAGCGCGCGACAGGGTCGCCGATCGCGCGGATCCGGCCCGCGCGAATGTCCTCTTGGCCGCCCACGAAGTCATGGATCTGCTCGGTCAAGGGGTCGAAGAAGAGCCCGTTGACCGTAAAGTCCCGCCGGGACGCGTCGAGGGCGGGATCGTCGGTGTAGTGGACTTCGTCGGGCCGGCGTCCGTCGCTGTAGTCGCCGTCAGCGCGAAAGGTCGCGACCTCGATCTGCTCGCCCTTGTAGCGCACGATCACGATCCCGAACTGCTCGCCCACGGCGAGGGTTCGGTGGAACAGGCTCCGGACGACTCCCGGCTCAGCGCTCGTGGCCACGTCGTAGTCGTTGGGAGTTCGGCCCAAGAGTCGGTCCCGGACGCAGCCTCCCGCATAGAGAGCTTGGTGCCCAGCTCCCTGGAGGGTCTCGACCACGAAGCGAGCCGCGGGTTCAGGGCCGATTGGGGGTCTCTTGGAGCCGCTCATTGGGGGAAAGCTAGCACGGGGGGCGCTGAGCCGGACTTCGCGATAACCTTGTCCCTGGGAGAGGTGACGTGGCGATCGAGCTCACGGTGACCCACTTGACCGGGTCTAAGAAGAACACCGTCGAATCGGTGCGCGGGGCGCCAATCTGGTTTGGGCGGGCGGAGAAGTGCCAGATCCGCTTCGACCCCAAGGTCGATCGGAAGGTCTCTGCGATCCACGCTGAGCTCCGCGAGGGCGAGGACGGGGGAATCACGGTTCACGACCTCGGGAGCCGCAACGGCGTCCTCCTCAATGGCGAGAAGCTCGACGCCTCGGCGCGGGTCACCAATCGCTCGACTCTCCAGCTCGGCGTCGACGGACCTCGGGTCCGCCTCGAGTTCGAGGAGGCGGCGGGCGGAATCAGCTTCGGTCGTGTCCGGAGTGACACCCGGCGAAAGCTGGACAAGGACAAGGTCCTGGCTTCGCTTCTCTCGACGGACGAGTCCTTGCCGGCCTACACGCCTGAGCAACTCGGAGATACCGAGGTGCCTGCGCCCAAGGAGGCCCCCAAGGCCTTGATCCTGGGCCTCCTCGGCGTAGTCCTCGCGCTGGTCCTCCTCTTCCTAGCCTTCAAGTAGCCACCGCCCGGCGTCCGAACCTATTGCGAACCCTCGGCGCCGCAGCTACAACCTTCGTCACCTCAGGAGCCCCAACCTTCAAGGTGATCCATGTCCCACGCTCGCCGAGTCCTCAAGGGCAGCACGGTTGCTGTCGTGCGCCGGTGTTCTGAGCGCCGCTTCTTCCTCTGTCCGGGTCGTCGCCTCAACCGGACCATTCGCTTCCTCCTGGGGACCTACGCCAAGAAGCACGGGATCAAGCTCCACGCCTTCGTGTTCATGGGGAACCACTTCCACTTGATCCTGACGGACACCCGGCGCCGGCTCCCGAAGTTCATGGAGGAGTTCGACGCCATGTTGACGCGGGTGATCAACAAGCACCTAGGCCGTCAGGGTCGCCTCTGGGAATCCAAGCCCTACACGCACTGGGTCCTCGAGACTCAGGAGGAGCTCCTCCAGCATCTCGTCTACCTCGTAGCCAACCCCGTCGAGGCTTGGGTCGTGCGCACTCCCGAGCGTTGGCCGGGTGTGATCAGCCTCCCCAGCCACGTCGGCACGGCCCTCCGCGTTACGCCTCCGCGCCGCGGCCTCTTTGGCCGGGGCAGCGAGGGCTCAGCCCTAGGTTCCGAGTCGGTCCTGGAGGTCCACGTGCCGCCCTTTTTCGAGGCGGAACCCGAGCGCTACCGGCGCCTCTTCCAGAGCACCCTCGACGCTTACCTAGCCGACCTCCATGCTCGCGAGGGTCGCTACAGCGGTCGCCAGTCCGCCAAGGACCTAGACCCGTTCTCGGCGCCCGAGGGGGCGCGCTGCGGTCCGAGCTTCGGCCTGATCCCAGCGCTCACCAACGCCACCAAGGAGAAGCGCCTAGAGCTCAAGCTCTGGCGCAGTGCGGTTCGGGACGCCTCTCTCCGCTGGCGGACCAACAAGCGGGTCAGGTTCCCCCAGGGCACCTGGCTGGTCGTCGAGCGCTACGGCGCCAAGATCGTCCCGGGCTAGCCCGATCCCAGCTTGACCACCGCAGCGGGGCCTAGCCCCGCAAGAGCCACGTACGGTCCCCTCGCAGCCCTGGCAAATCAGGCCAACAGGCGCCCCCCCGCGAACACCCCCAAAGCCCCGCTGCGAGCTGCTCCCGGCGGCGAACCATACACATCCACGGTGCCGGGACGAGCCAAGCCTCGGACCATGGGTCCGCTGTATCCCTTGTAGTCTGGGGCTCACAGCCGTCCGCGGAGGCAACGCGTCAGCGCCAGCAGGCGTGCCAGTGAGTTCTGGGGGAGGACTAGTCCCGCGAGCCGTCGGGGATCAGGTCAGTCATGCCGGATCGCCGGACGGGACCGGCTTCCTTCTCGGCCAGGTCCTTGAGCGGCGCGAGGAGTTCGGCGAAGAGACGCCCGAAGGCCTGGCGCTGGGTTCGCGTCGAGCGGGCGTTCTGAGGAAGCTCGAAGTGGAGCGCGCGCTTGGTGACCGAGCTCTGGAGCGAGCCTGCCTCCTTGGCGCCGCTGGCGCGGAAGTAGAAGCGCTGGGTCACGCCCTTGTAGACGTAGCTGGAATCGATCTGGTCGAAGCGGAGGGCAATGATCGGGCCGACCGGCCACCGCTCGGCCGCCAGGCGCTGGTAGCGCGCTTGGAGCGTCCGCAACTCGGCGTCGCTGAAGCCGCGGGTCGCGCACTCGATCACGTCGAGGCGGAGCTTCTGAGTCCCGATCTTGACTCGGCGGTTGTGGCCGTGGAACTCGACGAGGAGCGTCAGGGGGCCCTCTGAGACCTGGCCAGCCACGCGCAGGCGCCGAGCGTATTCGGTATAGGTCTCACGCCCCTTGCGAGTCGTCTGCTCCTTACCGCGCTTGCCGCCGAGGCTCCAGACGCGCTGAGTCGGGCGGTTGACGTCCAGCCAGCGCTTGGCCTTGGTGTCGCGAAACTCCTTGGCGATCACCCGGCCCCAGCCCAGGCTGTTCGCGACCCGGTTCGCGATGTCTCCCGTGTACATGTCGTAGCCCTCGTGGGGCGCCGCTAGGACCAATCCGGGAGGCGCGCCCGGAGCGTGCTCCATGACGGGCGAAAAGAAGATCAGCGGAAGCGCGAGGAGGACGTTCATGCGGGCAGCTTGGACCTCTAAGCCCCCTAGGTCAAGCGACAGGCACCTTGGACGCCGCCTGTTGCGGAAGGTGGCTAGGCGTCCGGCGCGTCGCGTAGGCTGTCGCGAATATGAGCGACCTCCTCCCTCTCCTTGACCGCCTGGCTGGGGTCCCCGTCCTCGTGTTGGGCGACCTAATGCTCGACCGCTACCTCTGGGGCGCGGTCTCACGGATCTCCCCCGAAGCCCCGGTCCCCGTCCTGCGGGTGACCGAGGAAGACAGTCGCCTCGGCGGCGCGGGCAGTGTGATCGCGAACCTCTCAGCCCTCGGCGCCGAAGTTCACGCCGTGGGCGTGTTTGGGTGTGACGTCCCGGGCGACGCCATGGCCGAGCTCTTGGCGACACTCCCCGGAGTCAACAGCGAAGGGATCGTGCGCGACCCCTCCCTGAGCTCGACCCAGAAGACTAGAGCCCTGGCCCGAGCTCAGCAGCTGATCCGAATCGACCGCGACGCGGAGCCACCCGGCCCCGCTGTCCGCGAGCGACTTCTGGAGGCGGTCCGGGCCAAGCTCGACCACGTCCGCGCGATCCTGATCTCAGACTACGCCCGCGGCGTCCTGGACGAAGCCCTCTGCACCGAGCTGGCCCGCGAGGCTCGGGCCCGCGGGATCCCGCTCCTCGTCGATCCCCACCCCAACACCCCCTTTTCGCTCTTCAAGGGCGCCACCGCCCTGACGCCGAACCGGAGCGAGACCGCCCAAGCCGTCGAGATCGAGCCCCGCGACCCGGCCTCGATCCACGCCGCGGCCGAAGCCTTGATCGAGCGCTTCGGCCTGGACTGGGTCACGGTGACCCTCGACAAGGACGGGATCTATCTCCTGCACAAGGGACAAGCCGAGGGCAAGCGTTTCCCCGCCCGCGCTCGCAAGGTGTTCGACGTCGCGGGCGCCGGCGACATGGTCCTCTCGGTCCTCGGCCTCGCCATTGCAGCCGGAGTCGAGATCGAGGACGCGCTCCGCATGGCCAACGTGGCTGCCGGCTGGGAGGTCGAGCAGCTCGGCGTCGTCCCCTTAGGACGTGAAGCGCTGGCAGCCGAGCTGCGCTATCGCGCCGCGCCTGAGCTGCGCGAGAAGGTCCTAGACCTAGACTCCGCCGAGCGTCGCCTCCGCCTCGTTCGCGAAGAGGGCAAAGCGATCGTGTGGACCAACGGCTGCTTCGATCTCCTCCACGCCGGCCACGTCCACTTCCTCCAGGGCTGCCGCGCCAAGGGCGACTTCCTCGTCGTGGGCCTCAACACCGACGACTCGATCCGCGGGCTCAAGGGCGAGGGCCGTCCAGTCCTCCCCCTCCAGGACCGAGCGGTCGTCCTGGCCGGGCTCGAGGCCGTCGACCTCGTTGTCCCCTTCTCGGCCCCGACACCCATGGCCGAGATCGAACGTCTCCAGCCGGACATCCTCTGCAAGGGCGAAGACTACGCCAACAAGGTCGTCGTGGGACGTGAGCTGGTCGAAGGCTACGGAGGCCGGGTGGAACTAGTCGAGCTCGTCCCGGGGGTCTCGACTACCAACATCATTGCGCGGATCAGCGCGACCCTCGAGCCCGGCCAGTAGCCCCCTGGCGTAGCCTGAAGGCGTGGGCATCCTCAACAGACTCCCAGCCGCCGGCACCCTCTTCGCCGGGTTCTTCCTCGAGGCCGAGATCGGCCGCGGCGGCGCAGGCGCCGTGTTCCGCGCCCGCTCCCCCGAGGGCGAGCGCTACGCCCTCAAGGTCCTCCTCCGGGACCTCAGCCAGGACCGCCACCGAATCCGCTTCGAGCGCGAGGCCCTCGCCGGCCAGGAGCTCCGCCACCCGGGCGTGATCGAGGTCTACGGCGCAGGCGTCGAGCAGGGGCTGGGGTTCATGGTCATGGAGCTCCTGACCGGAGCCCTCCCCCTCGACGAATACGTCGCCGAACACTCCCTTGACCTCGCGAGTCGAGTCCGCCTCTTGAGCGAGATCGCGATCGCCGTCCACGCCGCCCACCTCGCCAAGCTGATCCACCGCGACCTCAAGCCCGACAACGTCCTCGTGACCCCAGACGGCAAGCCCAAGGTCGTCGACTTCGGTCTCGCCCGGCACGTTGAGCGCGAGCGCCTGACCCAGAGCGGCTCCACTATGGGGACGCTCTACTACATGGCCCCCGAGCAGATCCGCGGCCAGACCGCTCATGCGGATGCTCGGACCGACGTCTACGCCTTGGGCGTCATGCTCTATCAGCTCCTGACCGGGAAGCTCCCCTTCACCGGCGAAACGGCGATAGAGATCATGCGAGGCGCCCTGGAGTCCGAGCCCCCGCCCCTGCCCTTGGAGGTCAGCGGAATGGAGCCAGTGATCCGGATGTCCATGGCTAAGGACCCGGATCAGCGCTACGCCACCGCCGAAGACTTCGCTCGCGATCTCCAAGCCACAGGAAGCAGCCAAGGGACTGCGGCCTCAGGCGTCCTCGCGGCGCGATCTCGTCGTCGAGCGACCTTGGTCCTGTTGGGGCTGCTGCCCCTTGCCGGAGCAGCCATAGCCCTCTGCGTGCATCTCTTCTTGCCGACCCCTCCCCCTCGGGACCTCCGCCGAACCCTCGCTGAGCTCCGCGCTTCGAGCGCCCCGATCACTTCGAGCGCAGACCTAATCACGGCCCTGCCCCTCGAGGACCCCTCGCCTACGCTGGCCAAGGAGATCGCAGGGTGGCGAGCCCTGCTCTCCCTCGCTCGCGGCGAGCGTGTGCCCATTGGAGAGGGAGATTCCCCATTGGACTGGGCCGCAGCTGGGGCTCGCGGTGGGGCCGCCGCCGAGCGAAGCCTGACCCGCGCCATCCGGAGCGGACTCGGGCGCGCCGAGCTCTTCCGCTGGCGCGCCTTGGCTGCTGACCCCCAGCGGGACGCCCGCCAGATCATCAGTGACGCCGAGCGCTGGCGGCGCGAGGCGGGGCTCGCGCCAGAGACCATAGACCGGCCCCTCCAGGCGGCCGAGGCCTCCGCTTGGATCGCTAAAGGTGAGCTCGACCGAGCGGCCAGCCTGGTCAAACCTGACTCCAAGCTCGAGCTGCGCTGGGAGCTCGGGATCGCCCGAGCGGAGAAGAGCCTCCTCCGAACCCCGTCTGCGGCCTGGACTGCTCTGGAAGCAATCTCCCAGGCGCCCCCTCCAAAGGCCTGCGCCGAGCGGGCCTCAGCGATCGCGCTCCGAGCCAGGACGGAGCTCGGCGTCCGGGTCCGAGACGGGGTCGGTGTCCAGACGGAGCAAGAGGCCCGCGCGCTCCTCCTCATCTGGCGCAGGCTGGCTCCTGAGAGCAAAGTCCCCGAAGGACTCACGGTCGAGATGATCCGACAGGTCAATGGCCTCAAAGGACCCGTCCTCCTAGAGCTAGCCCTGGCCCTCGGAGAGGCGTTCCCTGACGACCGCGAGGTTCAGCGGGACCTGGCGGGCCTCGCCGGACGGCTGCGCAAGGGAGATCAGCGCCGCCTCTTCCCGGCGATTCGCCGAGCGATCGAGCTCGAGGACGAGGGCGAGGGGCGCCTCAAGCTCCAGCTGGCTCTGGCCTACCTCCTGGCGCACTCGACCAACCGCATGAGCCCAGCTGAGATCCGAGAGCTGGAGGGCCTCGTGGCTCGAGTCCTCCCCGAAATGGAGGACGACAAGCTCAAGGCGGTCCTCCTCTCCGCGCGCGGCCGGCAGTACGTCGGCCGCGGCGACCTGCGCGCGGCTGAGGTCGATCTCCGCGACGCCGTCGCCCTCGACCCGAACTTCGCGGTCGCGCGCTTCATGCTCGCCAAGCTCTTTCAAGACAGCGGGCGGCACCAACTCGCGCTCGAGCACTACCTGCTCTACGTCCGCAGCAACGAACGCAACGGTGGCCGTCGCGACGACTCCCTCCTCTACGCCTGGTCTCAGCGAGAGCGCCCCCTAGCGATCCAGATCGTAGGGGCCTATCTCGTAGGCGATCCCAGCCACGGGGGCTGGCAGCTGCGCTACGCCTACCTGATCTCTAAGGAGGCGAGCCTGAAGCAGCTCCGAGAGCTCTGCTCGCGCGGAGCGAGCCTCCTCGGGAGCTCAGATCAGGCCAGGTTGATCGAGCTTTCAGAGGCGGCCTCGGACGTGGTGACCCTCCTCAAGAGCGAAGCGGGTCGCGCCAAGGCCAGAGAGCGCTTGAAGCAGATCGTGGCTCGCCTCGAGCAGCTCCGAAAGCGAAAGACCTTTCCTTAGAAGGCCTGCCCTACTTCTTGGGCGCGCAGGGCTTGCCCTCGGCGTCGACGGGGACCAGGGTCAGGGTCTCCATCACTGCGTCCGTCGTGGGCTTGTCCGCGGCGCCCACCGGGAGCGCGCCTATGGCGTCGATGACGCTCTGTCCCTCGACGACTTGACCGAAGATCGTGTATTGCCCGTCGAGGTGCTTCGGCGACCCGAGGCACACATAGAACTGCGAGCCAGCCGTGTGAGGGTGGCCCGTTCGAGCCATGGCTAGGGCGCCGGGCTTGTGCTGCCGGGTGCGGCTGAACTCGGCGGGGATCGAGTAGCCCGGTCCGCCGCTCCCGTCGCCCTTGGGGTCGCCGCCCTGGATCATGAAGCCCTTGATCACGCGGTGGAACTTGAGCCCCGAGTAGAAGTCCTTCCGGATCAGGGTCACGAAGTTCCGCACGCTGCAGGGCGCCGCCTCGTCGTCGAGGCTCAGGCGAACCTCGCCATGGTTGGTCTTCATGACGACCTGGTAGCGAACCGCGCCCTCCTTGCTGGGGCGGACGTCGACCTTGAGCTTGGCGCTGTAGAAGGGCTTGACCTTGAGGCCACGCGGGAGGGGATAGGGCACGTGCCCCGTCACGCCGACGCGGAGCTCGAAGGCGCCGGTCTCGACGGTCGGGATCGTGAGCTTGCCCTCGAGGACCTGACCCGCCGCGAGGGGCGTCTGGGCCGCAGGCGTCAGGTTCGGAATTCCGCCGGGGAAGCGCAGGATCGCGAAGGGCTGCTTCCAACGCCGCCCGCTGACCTCGAGGAAGGCCGAGTGGCTGCTGAGCTGGATCGCCCGCATCGGCGTCGCCGCTTCGCCGACGTTCTTGACCGAGATCGAGATCTCGAGGTCCTCGCCGAGGGTCACCTTCTCGGGTGCCTTGACGGTGACCTCGAGCTTCGGCTGAGCTACGGGCTTCGTCGCCGGCTGGGAGTCTTGGGCGAGCGCGAAGGAGCCAGCCAGGAGTGGCAGGCAGGTCGCGACGAGGAGAGAGGGCAAGGTCCGCATGATCGGCTCCTGGGTTTCGCGCTCAGGTTATCCCCTGGGCAGCGATCGGGGGTGAAGGAGCGCGGAGAGCGGACCTTGCCCCCGAAGCGCTCGCAGCTCGGGCTCCCAGCCTGCGGCGATCGGTCGCGCGTCGTCTTGTCGCGCGACTGAACGCCACATTCCCAAAGGACTCAGGGAGCTCTAGCCTTTCCAGCGAGTAAAGGAGAACCCCCGTGCCCCTTCCCCCAGGCCCCCGTTCGCGACTCCTCTCCACCTATCGCCTGATGCAGGCTCCCACGCGCTGGTTCCCAGCCTGGAAGGAGCAGTTCGGCGACCCCTACACCGTCCCCGCGATCAACGGGACGGTCGTGATCACGGGGGAGCCAGAGGGGATCCGCCAGATCTTCGCGGCTCCTGGGCGGGCCTACCTGCCCTTCGCCCCCCAAGCCAGCCGTCCGATCACCGGCGAGCGTTCGGTGTTCGTGACCTCGGGTGAAACCCACCGCCGTGATCGACGTCTGATCAGTCAGTCCTTCCTGGCCGGGCGCTCACGCAGCTACGCCCCGGTCATGGCTAGCGTCGCTCGCCGACATAGCGCCCGGATCGAGGACGGCCAGGAGCTGAAGATCGCCGACTGGGCCCTCGACGCGGCGCTGGAGGTGATCCTCCGGACCGTGTTCGGCCTCGAGGAGCCCGAACGCCTCGAGCTCTTCCGCGGCCAGCTCGAGCGCACGATGTCCGCTTTGAACCCCGCCTTCTTGTTCGCGCCCGCCCTGCAGCGCCACCTCCCCTGGCTGAGCGGCTACTCGCGCTTCGAGCGCGAGCGCCTGAGCTTCGCCGAGCTCGTGCGCGATCAAGTCAAGCGGGCCCAGGCCGGCGGGGCCCCTGGGAGCGCCCTCCAGGGCATGATCGAAGCCAGGGACGAGGGGCACGCCCTCGACGACGAAGCGCTCCTCGACCAGCTCCGCTCCCTCCTCATCGCCGGTCACGAGACGACAGCCACGGCCCTGGCCTGGTCCGTCGGCTGGCTCTTGCGCTCCCCCGACGCCCTCGCGCGACTGCGCGCTGAGCTCGAGACCCTGGCTCCCGATGCGGGCCCCGACGAGATCCTCCGCCTCCCCTACCTCGAAGCCGTCGTCTCGGAGTCGCTCCGGATCTACCCGCTCCTGACCGAGGTCATGCGGGTCCTCGACGAGCCCCTCGAGCTCCTCGGCTACCACCTCGAGCCTGGGACCGTCGTCGCCGCCAGCGTCCTCCTCGCCCACTGGCGGGAGGAGGTGTTCCCCGACCCCCAGGCCTTCCGACCGGAGCGCTTCCTAGAGCGTCGCTACGCCCCGACCGAGTATCTCCCCTTCGGCGGAGGGTTCCGGCGCTGCATAGGCGCCTCCTTTGCCCTCGTCGAGCTTCGACTCCTCCTAGCAGAGCTGCTCCGGACCTGCGACCTCGAGCTCCTCGACGAGGGGCCCCTCGAGCCCGCTCGGAGGAACATTACGATCGCCCCCTCCACCGGCGTTCGCGTCCGCGCCAAGCGGCGCGTCCCGGCAGAGTTCGTGACCGCGGGCGCGGTCTAGAGGTCGTCGTCGACGACCTCGACCGGCGGGCGCACCCCCACGGTCAGCGAGCTCCAGCCCTTGGCCTTCCAGAGCCCGCGGTTGTTCTTGACCAGGGCCAAGGGGCGCGGCGAGTCTGCTCCCGTCGAGTGCACGAAGAGCTTGGCCGTGTCCTCTGTCCGCTCGTGGGCCATGCCCTGATTGCGAATCCGAACCTTGAGGACCCCCGCCGGCAGGGCATAGCCTGCCTCTGGAGAGGTCCCCGCGATATAGCTCAGGGCGACGTGAGGCTTGCCCCCGATCCGCTCCTTGAAGGCTTGGAGCTCCATGTTGCTCGGCTGGAAGCCCTTGTAGCCCTTGTCCCCCTGGCTGAGCTGGCTGCGATCAATGGCGATCGTGAGCGCCGCCCGGCCGAGGCCCTCGTCGCGCGTCAAGCACACCAGCGCCACGGCGAAAACCGCCGCCCCGCCCTCGGCTGTCGTCGCGAGACGATCACGGAGAGCCAGGAAGCCCTCCACGTCGCTAGGGATTTGGCCAACCTCGACCTCGAGCTCTTGGTGCGCCATGGGTGCCTCCGTGGGGAGGCAGTCTAATCGCGGCTCGGAGAGGGCGTGGCGGGCGCCTGACCGCGCTTCGGCCCGGGCCAGTAGCTCTCGCCGCTTCCGTCCTTGGGCTCGGGATCGAACACCGACTGCTTGAGCTGAGGCCGAACCGAGAGGAAGCCGTCGCGGGCGGGGTCCTCGGTCGCGCTCAGGTAACTGCCAGGATAGGGGTCGGCGTCCCAGGTCAGGAACTCGCTCGTCCCGTCCACCCGCAGGACCGACCAGCCCCCGGTGTGGTTGCCCTTGAGCCCTCCCTCCCCCCGGCGCGGAATCGCGGCCCGATCCGCCGAGAGGAGCGCGCTGCCGGAGGAGTTCAGGTCGAGGTGACGGCGGGTCCACGCGTAGCTGAGCCACTTGGCGGCGTGGAAGGGAGGAGCTGGGAGCTCCGTCTTGCCCTGAACCCACGCCTGCCACTCGGCGCGATTGGCCTGGCCGCGACGGCGGGGCGTCGAGGGGCAGGTCAAGAGTTCGACGTCGCCTAGGTAGCCGCCCTCGACGAGGGCCTGAAAGGCGAGGGGAGTGTGCGGCGTGTCGATTCCGCCGTCGAGTTCGCCCGCCGCCCTGACGTGCGGGAAGGCCCCGCGATCCGTCGCATACTGTCGCGCGGCGACGCCGATCTGGCGAAGCTGCTCGCCGCAGGCCACCTCGTTGGCGCGCCGCTTGGCGTCCACGTAGCGGGGCACGTAGATCCGCGCGGTGGCCATGATCGTGAGCATCAGGACGAAGAGCACGAACCCGATCTGCACCAAGCGCTTCCCCGAGTGCTTATGCGCTGGGGAGAGTTCTTCGGGGGCAGGAGGGGTTTCGCTCACGCGCTGATTGGACGCGCGCCGAGCGCTTCGGGCAAGCCAGAGCGGCTCTTCTAATAGGGGCTTCGCCCCCCATGGGGCTCCGCCCCCCGACTCGTCCAGGGTTCCCACGTCTCGTGAGCTTGAGGTGAGTCGTCGACGATCCCTTGCTGGTCGAATCGGTGACGGGCCCCCCGTGTTCTGAAGAATGACTGCCGCGGGCTCTGCGGGATTAGCCGCCTAGCTGCTTGAGGACAGCTCGCAGCTTGGCGCTCTCAGGATTGTTGGGGGCGTCTCTCAAGATCCCCTCGATCAGCTCTTTCGCTTCATCCGTCCGCTTCGTCGCCAACAGGTAGTTGAGCCACCCGAAACGGATCTGCATGTTCTCCGGGTCCAAGGAGCGGGCCAGCCGAAACGCCGCCCCAGACTCGGATATGCGACCCAGACCGAGCAAGGCCAAGCCGCGCATGCTGTGAGCACGGGCCGAGCGCGGGTCTCGCTCCAGACCCCCGTCCGCAGCCTTCAACATCTCTGGGAACCTCCGCCGCTCGAACCAGAGCTGGGCTTCCGCCACGTGGGGGCGTGCGCTCTTCGGCGTGAGCCGCTTTACACCGTCGAGGTCCTTGAGCGCGAGCTCGACCTCCTTGAGCCCGATATACACCTGGGCCCGATTCAAGAGCGCGATCGCGTTCTCTGGAGTCGACTCCAGGAGGAAGTTGAGGTGGACCAAGGCGCCCCGATAGTCCGCCTTCTTGAGCAGGGCGATCGCGAGGTTCCCCCGGGCTCTGACGTCACCTGGTTCGCGCTCCACCAGCTTGCTGAGCAGCTCGACGGCCTCCTGATTGCGACCCAGCTTCGCCAAGATCTGGCCTTTGATCGCAGCCAGACGAAAGTCCCTCGGACTCGAACTCAGCGCGCGCTCGATCAACGCGAGCCCCACGGCCCCTTTCCCTCTCGTGGCGTGAAACTGCGCCAGACAGGCCAAGATCTCTGGATCGTCCGGGTTCAACGCCACCGCAGCCTCGAGGTCAGAGAGGGCCTGGTCGGCCTCGAGCAGGTCCGCGTAGACCTGCCCCCGGTAGGCGAAGAACAAGGCGCGATCCCTCGGGCGGCTCACCAGCTCGAGTCCCTTGGTGAAGTCCGCTAGAGCGGCGCGATACTGTCCCTGCCGGACGTATAGCTGCCCTCGCTCCTGATAGGCGAAGGCGAGGCTTGGATCAGCCGCGACGACGTCGTTCAAGACCGCGAGCGCCTCTGGAAGGCGACCGCGTTCCCGCTGGGCGTGGCCCAAAGACACTTTGAGGCTGAGGTTGCTCGAGTCCTTCTCGAGGGCGCTCTCCAAGAGGTTGACGGCGTCCTGGATGCGACCGTCCAAGACCATGACCCGCGAGAGCTTAGCTGTGACTGTTGGCGAAGGCATGACTCGATAGACGGCCCTAAGCTCCGCCTCGGCCTCGGCGAAAGACTGAACCCAGATCCAGAGCTCCGCGATCTTCAACCGCGTTCTGGGCTCGAGCCGGTCCGTATGCAGCCTGCTCAGCTCCTCTCGGAGGGCCTCCTTCTCTCCCCGGGCATGAAGGAGGCTCAGGCGCAGGTAGCCGAGCCTGGCGGACTTGGGCTCCACCTTCAGTCCTGCTTCTAGGACGCCTTCGGCCTCCGAGAGGAGCCCTTCGTCGATCAAAGCCGCGATCTTGAGCGCCTTCAGCTCCCCCGAATCGGGAAAACGCCTCAGGCCTTGCTCCACGATCTTGAGCGCCTCGCCGGGCAGGGCCTGATTCAAGAGCTCGCTGGCCTGGTCGCGACTCCTCTCGAGTGTGCTCTCGGGAACGAGCTCTGGGTGCCTCGCCCGAGCAACCCGAAGCGCCGCCGGGAAAGCCGAGTCCGGCCAATCTCCCTTTTTGAACAAGACCTCCGCGTCACGAGCAGCCTCGAGGGTTCCCATTCGGCAGAGAGCGACGCCAGCAGCTGCCAGACGGCCAGGGTCCGTCTCCGCGTTCATGTAGCGGACGAGCGTTGTGCGCGCGCTGGGAGGGAGCGGAAGTCTGGCGAGAGACTTGTTGGCCAGGCGACCCGCGGTCAGCTGCGGACCGAGCTTCCTTCGTAAGAGCTCGTCTGTGAGTTGGGGCGGCGATTGGACGCGGAGTTGACCCGCGAGGAGCCCTCGCTGCCCCCAGCGCTTGTTCGCGGCGTCGAGGGCCCGAAGGTCGGCCTCAGAGAGGGTGCTCCTGACCGCAGGGCTGTCCTTGCGAATCAGCTCCTCCCAGTGCTCGATCGCAGTCTCGACCCCCTTCAGCTTGCCAAGGCCCGTCTCGATCTCGATCTGCTCAGGCTCGATCAGGGATCGGAGTTGTTCGCGACGAACCACGATGATCGCCTCGGTCACCGCCCGAACCTCCTTGAGGAGGAGCTCGATCACCTCCGGATCGCGATATCGAACGATTCCGAACTCAGCGTCTTGGAATCCGAGCGGGTCTGTGGCGTAAGCCCCCCTTCGAGCGCGCTCCAGGTAGCTACCCACGACCGCCAGCCGACGCTCGAGCTCTGCATTCCGCTTGAGCTCCGTCTCACGCAGGTAGCCGGCGACGGCTTCGGTCTGGCTGGGGTCGACCTCCTGAGCCTGCTTGTAAGCCTGCTTGGCGAAGGCCCACTGCTGGCCCTCCTCTGCGACGCGTCCCAGGGTGACAGCTGCCTGAAACGCCAGAGCCCGAGCGTCGTCGTCCGCAGGCGAGAGGGCCACCCAGCGCTGGCCTTGCTGGAGCGCTGTCAGCGCGAGCCCGATCCGCTGATCTCGATCCTCGGGATCCGCCCCTTCGTAGGCGGCCCAGGCCGCCTCGGCCTGGACCCGCCCCTCCGAGCGAGCCTGAGCTCTAGTGTAGGCCCAGGCGCCGCCGATCCCCGTCACGAACAAGAGTCCGCCCAGGACCATGACTGCGGTCAGCCTCCGGTTCCGCCGGACCCACTTCGCGAGGCGCTCGCCAGCCGAGGGCGGGCGCGCCAAGATCGGCTCGTCCGCGAGGTAGCGCCCGAGGTCGAGGGCCAGCTCGGCCGAGGTCTGATAGCGCTCCTCGGGCTCCTTCTCCAGGCACTTGAGGCAGATCACCTCGAGGTCTCGCGTCACGTCGGGACGCAGCTTGCGCGGGCGCACCACGTCCTCCGTCAGGAGCCTCGTGATGGTGTTCATGGGGGTGGTGCCCTCGAAGGGCGGCTTGGCCACGAGGCAGGCGTAGAGAGTCGCTCCGAGCGAGTAGATATCGGCCCGACGGTCGATCAGGGCCTGCGTCCCCTCAGCCTGCTCGGGGGGCATGTAGCTGGGCGTCCCCATGATCGCGCCGTCTTGAGTCAGTCCGCTGTCCCCAGACTGACCAACGTCCTTGGCGAGGCCGAAGTCGGTCAGGATCGGGTGCCCTCCCTCGGCGCTCAGCAGGACGTTGGCGGGCTTGATATCGCGGTGGAGGACCGCGCGCTCGTGGGCGTAGGCCAAGGCCTCGGCCAAGGTCTTGATCAGCCCGGCTGCCTCTACGAGGGGGAGGGGGCCCTCGCGCTTGATCCGATCGTCGAGGTCTTCGCCGTCGATGAAGTCCATGGCGAAGTAGGGGTTCCCGTCGACCTCGCCCACGTCGTGGATCCCGACGATGTTGGGGTGCCGCAGGCGCGCTGCGATCCGCGCCTCGATCAGGAAGCGCTCGACGGCGTCCGCTGATCCCCTTCCCAGCATTTGCTTGAGCGCCACCCGCCGATCAAGCCCGGGGCGCTCCGCCTCGTATACGACACCCATTCCCCCCCGCGCGAGCTCGCGCACGACCCGAAAGGGCCCCACGAAGGCGCCGGGTCCGCTCGCCGTCGATCCGGAGGGACCCCCTAGGGTCGCGCTTCCGCTCGCGCTCGGCGGTGGGGCGTGGAGGGTTTGGTCCGGCACGACCCGGTGCGGGCCGGACCCTGGCGGGGCGAAGTTCGCGGAGCTGCTGAGGGGCGCGGCGGGGGGAGGCCGCACGCCTGGGGGGAGGCCCGTGACGACTGTCCCCTCGGGACTACCAAGCCCGCTGACAGGGCTGGCCAAGCTGGCCGGGCGAATCAACGCGCTCCCGGAGTCTCCCAGGGGCGCTGCGGGGATCGTGGCCGAGAACTCCATGGTCCGCTCGGCGTCCTCGAGCAAGCGCGGGTCAGCGCAGACCTGGTGGTAGAGCTGAGCGAGCGCTGTCGCGTGCGCCGGCTGGAGGTAGCGCTGGCCGAGGAGCTGGAGGAGGCCACTCGGGGCGGAGAGGCCCCGCGCCTCGCGAAGCTGGGCCGCGCTGAGGTAGCCCCGCGCCACCGCCTGCTCGAGGACGTGCAGCTCTGCGCGCTGTGCGAGCGTAGGATCCAGGAGCGATCTCCCTGCGCTTAGGGGCTATTTCCCTGGTCGCTGACTCACTGGTCGCTGACTGGGTCGGTTTCGTCGCTCTCGCCCTCGGAAGGCTTGGCGAACATGCCTCGCTCACAGGCCTGGACGAAGGCCTCAGACGCTCCCTTGAGCCGATCCCACTCGCGCCGAATGGTGGCCGACTCGACCTCGTCCACGCGGCCGTCGTCAGCCATGGCTTGAGACATGGTCCGCAAGAGCTTGCTGAAGTTGTCCAAGAGCTGCTGGGTGTGGGCTATGTACTCGACGTCGAAGCCGTCGAGGTCCACGACTGGGTTCGGAACGTAGGTCCCCCCGGTCCGGCGGCAAAGCCACTCGACCGGCTCCCGATCCTCGGTCGATTCGACCAGCTTCAGGATCCGGTCTAGGGGGTTGCGAGCTCCGCTCCCCTCGTCGCTGTCCTCCTCGCACCACTTGTAGACAAGCGAGTTGGAGACGCGCAGCTCGTGCGCGATCTTCTTGACGCCGTGGGGCTGGATCACCTGGCGGAGCAGCTGGTGGGACTTCATGGCAGGGACCTCCCGGCCAGGATCTTACTCTTCGGGCCCCGGCCCCGCCGCGATTCGGGCCCGCGACCCCTCCCGAACTGGATTCCTCGGCCTCGGGCCCACAGAATGCGCGCCTCTAGCCATGGAGGCAGCGTGCCCCTCGACACCTCGCTCAAGAACGTTCTGATCATTGGCGCCGGCCCGATCGTCATCGGCCAAGCCTGCGAGTTCGACTACTCGGGAACCCAGGCCGTCAAGGCCCTCCGCGAGGAAGGGATCCGCGTCGTCCTCGTGAACTCGAACCCGGCCACGATCATGACCGACCCCGAGATCGCGGATCGGACCTACGTCGAGCCTGTCACGGCGGAGGCCATCGAGCGGATCCTGGAGAAGGAGAAGCCTGACGCCGTGCTCCCGACCCTCGGCGGCCAGACGAGCCTCAACGTCGCGATCGAGCTGGCCAAGAAGGGAATCCTCGAGAAGCATGGGACTCGCCTCCTAGGCGCGGACGTAGACGTGATCGAGCGCGCCGAGGACCGCCAGGCGTTCAAGGCCGTCGCGACTCAGGTCGGGCTCGAGTCACCACTCTCGACGGTCGTCCACACCCTCGAGGAGGGCCTCGAGGCCATGGAGTCGGTCGGGATCCCCGCGATCATTCGACCCTCTTTCACGCTCGGGGGGACCGGTGGCGGGATCGCCTACAACCGAGAGGAGTTCCGGGAGCTCGTCGACTCGGGACTCCGCGCCTCGCCTCGAACCGAGGTCCTGATCGAGGAGTCCATCATTGGCTGGAAGGAGTATGAGATGGAGGTCGTCCGCGACCGCGCGGACAACTGCATCATCATTTGCTCCATCGAGAACATCGACGCCATGGGCGTCCACACCGGCGACTCGGTGACCGTGGCCCCGGCCCTGACCCTCAGCGACCGTGAGTATCAACGGATGCGCGACGCCTCGTTCTCGATCATGCGTGAGATCGGCGTCGAGTGCGGCGGGAGCAACGTCCAGTTCGCGATCGATCCCAAGACCGGTCGGATGGTCGTGATCGAAATGAACCCCCGCGTCTCGCGCAGCTCAGCCCTGGCCAGCAAGGCGACTGGGTTCCCCATCGCGCGGATCGCCGCCAAGCTCGCGATCGGATACACCCTCGACGAGCTCAACAACGACATCACGGGCTGCACGCCGGCGAGCTTCGAGCCGACCATCGACTACATCGTGACCAAGATCCCCCGCTTCGACATGGCGAAGTTCCCCGGCACCGACGACGTGCTGACGACTGCCATGAAGAGCGTCGGCGAGGCCATGGCCATCGGTCGGACCTTCAAGGAGTCCCTCCAAAAGGCGCTCCGCAGCTTGGAGGAGGGGCACCTCGGCCTGGGCCTCGATCGCAAGGACCTCTGGGGGACCCCCGAGCAGCCGAACCGTCAGGAGATCACCTACCGCTTGGCCCGGCCCAAGCCGGGTCGCTTGTTCTTCGTGCGCTACGCCTTCAAGGCTGGGTTCACCCTGGAGGAGGTCGCGAGCCTGAGCGGTATCGACCCCTGGTGGCTCGACGAGATTCGCCAGCTGGTGGAGTTCGAGGAGCGCCTCTTCGCGGCCCAAGGAAAGCCGCTAGACGAGCTGACCCCCTTGATCCTCGAGGCCAAGCGCCTCGGCTACACCGACGCTCAGATCGCGACGGCGACGGGCAACGATGAGGGGCGGCTCTGGGTCCACCGCGTCGCTGCAGGGATCCAGCCCTGCTACCGCCTCGTGGACACCTGCGCTGCTGAGTTCGCGGCCAAGACGCCCTACTTCTATTCGACCTGGGGCGAGCAGAGCGACGACCTGCCCTCGAACGGGAAGCCCAAGGTCGTGATCCTCGGCGGCGGCCCCAACCGGATCGGCCAGGGGATCGAGTTCGACTACTGCTGCATTCACGCCGCGATGGCGCTCCGTGAAGACGGCTACGAGACGATCATGGTCAACTCGAACCCCGAGACGGTCTCGACCGACTACGACACCTCGGACCGGCTCTACTTCGAGCCCTTGACCTTCGAGGACGTCATGGGCGTTATCGCGCGCGAGCAGCCCGAGGGCGTGATCGTGCAGCTCGGCGGCCAGACGCCGCTCAACCTGGCGCTGCGCCTCCAAGAGGCCGGCGTCAAGATCCTCGGCACCAGCCCCGACGATATTCACAGGGCCGAGGATCGAGAGCAGTTCAGCGCGCTCCTCGATCGCCTCGGGATCGAGCAGCCCGCAGCGGGGACCGCCTTCACCTTCGAGGAGGCCCTCGAGGTCGCCCACGACATAGGCTACCCCGTCATGGTCCGCCCGAGTTACGTCCTCGGAGGACGCGGCATGAGCGTCGTCCACGACGACGAGCAGCTCGAGAGCTACGTCGCGGCCGCGACCGAGATCAGCCCCGACCACCCCGTCCTGATCGACCAGTACCTCGACGACGCCCTCGAGGTCGACGTCGACCTCTTGGCTGACGCCAGCGGGGCCGTCGTGATCGGGGGTGTCCTCGAGCACATCGAAGAGGCCGGCGTCCACTCGGGGGATGCGACCTGCGCCCTGCCGCCCTACACGATCCCGCCCCTCCTAATGGACCGAATGCGCGAGGCGAGCACCAAGCTGGCCGTGGCGCTCAAGGTCCGGGGCCTCATGAACGTGCAGTTCGCGGTCAAGGAGGACGAGATCTACGTGATCGAGGCCAACCCGCGCGCCTCGCGAACCGTCCCCTTCATTAGCAAGGCCACCGGGCGTCCCTTGGCCAAGCTCGCGGCCCGGATCATGACCGGTCGGACCCTGCGCGAACTGGGAGCGACCGAGGAGATCATTCCCCCGCGCTACACGATCAAGAAGAGCGTGTTCCCCTGGAATCGGTTCCCGGGCTGCAGCGTCCTCTTGGGACCTGAGATGCACTCCACGGGCGAGGTCATGGGCATCGACCGCGAGTTCGGAGCCGCTTTCGCCAAGGCTCAGAGCGGCGCCAGCGAGGACCTGCGGCCTCTAGGCTCGGTGTTCGTAACCGTCCGCGACCCCGACAAGCGCCAGGTGATCTACATCGCTAAGAAGCTCTCGAGCCTCGGGTTCGAGATCGTGGCGACCCGCGGGACCTTCGCTGTCCTCGAGAAGCACGGAATCGAGCGCCTCCGCTTCGTGCACAAGATCGGCGGCGGACGCCCAGACTCGATCGACCTGCTCAAGAACGGCGAGATCGGTCTGATCGTGAACACGCCCAGCAACGACCGCCGGACCAAAGACCACGAGCGTGAACTGCGCGCCCTAGCCGTGGCCCGCGGGATCCCCTGCTTCACCACGATCCCCGCCGCCGCCGCCGCCGTCAGCGCCGTCGAGCGCCTCTTGGACCGGCCCCTCGAGGTCGAGGCCCTCCAGGACGTGCTCGCCTAGCCGACGCGTCGGTCGGCCCGCGCTAGCGGGGCTGGCTTGGGAGCCCGTCCCGGAGCCCCTGAGTTTGCGTGAGCGGCAGCCCAGCCTCTTCCAATAGCTTGATTCGAGCTTCGGCAGTCTTCAGGTCGCCGCGCTTGACGGCCAGCTCGACAGCTCGATCCCCGAGTCCCGGCTGAAGCTGAACTCGGCTCGAGCTGAAGCAGCCCTCGAGGAACTCCTCACCCTCCTCATAGCGCTCCAGAGCCAAGCAGGAGTCGATCGCGATCTCGGCGCCCTCCCCGAGATAGCGCTCCTGAAACTCCTTGGTCGGAGGCAGGCCCAGCTCCTTTAGGCGCTCGCAGATCGCGGGCAGGAGGCTCACGAAGTAGCGAATCGCTTCCAGGGCTGCTTCATGCTCCCCCTTCCTCTGATGGTGAGAGGCGAGGATCCGCACGACCTTCCCCAGGGAGTGCGTCGGAGACTCCATGAAGGGAGGGTCAGCTCGCTGGCGCTCGAGGATCGTGGCGGCTCGCTCCCAACCCGCCTGACCCTGGTCGGGCAGCCCCAGCTCGAAGCTAGCCATGCTGGCGACCTCGGCTAATTCGTCCACTAGTGACCCTTCGGCGACCTCCATTTGGGCCAGGCACTCTGAGTAGACCCTCCTGAGTCCCAGTCGGATTTCCGCCTTGGACTCCTTGGTCTCGGAGGGGTCCTTGAGAGCCAACTCAGCCCCGATCGCGATCGCCTTCAGCTGCTGCCACTTGAGTTCGACACACGCCCGGCGGCCGAGGTCGGGCGCCATTTGCAGGACCTTCCCAATCGCCACCACGATCTTGGCCAGGTAGTCACGATTCCCCGGCAGAGCCTGGGTCGGGAGCGTGCGACGACTGAACTCCAAGAGCCACTCGAGATAGCCCCGCAGCTGACCCGGAGGCAATCCCTGGATCGCGCTCGAGTCCCGCAGATCGAGCCGAATTCGATTCCGGCTCGTGGCCAGGGAGACGGTCAGCGGGACGTCAACCCTCAGGCAATCCAAGACCGCCTCGCGCGGCTCGAGGCGATAGCGCTTCTGGACGAGGACCTTGAGGGCCAGCGGTGGGTCGAGCTCGAGGAGGCGGCGCTGCAGTTGTAGCGCGACCGCCCGCCGCGAGTCTCCCTCCCCGATCAGCCTGGCGAAGGCTGCAGAGGTCACGTCCGCCACCCCTTCCACGACCCCTGGAGGGGTCGTCAAGGCCACCCGGAGGGCGGCGAAGTCCGCGGAGGGGTCGCCTCGAGAATCAAGGGCCAGGCGCCTCAGGCGCTCCCGCCAGGCCCCCTGCACGGCGCGCCACTGCTCGAGCTTGACGGCCTTGATCTCCTCCCCTGAGAGCCCCGCCAAGGCGGCCCGGTCTGGCGCTGACCTCGCTCGCTCACGAATCGTCGGCAGAGGACGCCTTGCCTCTGGATCGAGCAGCTTCGCGAACTCAGTCCGGAGACGTGTCCGCGCTGCGGATTTGGGGTCCAGGCTCCGCCTCGAGGAGGTCGGGGACGCGGGCGGCTTTGAGCTGACGACTCCTCGCCACACTCCGAAGGCCAAGAGGCCGAGCCCCAGGATCAAGCCCGCGGCGATCCGAGCCCGAGGGGACCTGCGCGGGTGGAACCCCTGAAGGGGCTGTCCCTCGAGCGCGTTCTCGAGGTCGCGAGCAAAGTCTTCCGTGGACGCATAGCGATCAGCGGGATCCTTGGCTATGGCGTGGAGGCAGACCTGCTCGAGGGCCCGGGGCGTGGCGGGAACCAGGGTCGAGGGCCGGGGCGGATCGCGCGTGACGATTTGGTCGAGGACCTTGATTAGCCCTCCCGAGAAGGGGGGCCGCCCCGCTAGGCCGCGATAGAGGATCGCCCCCAGGGCGTAGACGTCTGTCCGCGCGTCGACAGAGCGCGCGTCTAAGACCTGCTCCGGCGCCATGTAGGCCGGCGTCCCCAGGATCTCGCCAGTCTGAGTCAGGGTCTTGGCGTCGCGATCGCGGACGAGCCCTAAGTCAGCGACCTTGGGGCCCTGGGAGTCGAGGAGAATGTTGGCTGGCTTCAGATCGCGGTGGACCAAGCCCGCCTCGTGGCAGGCCTGAAGTCCTCTCCCCACCCTGGCCAGGACTCGCGCGAGGTCCTCAGGCGAGAGGCCAGCGGCCAGGGCGGACTCGAGGTCCTTGCCGTCCACGAGGTCCATCACGAAGTAGGGCAGCCTTCGGTGCTCCCCTCCCGAGTGAACGCGGACGAAGCCCTGGGCTTGGCTCAGGCGAGCCGCGACCTCGCCTTCACGCTGGAAGCGGAGCAGATCGAGCTCCTCGGCCGAGCCGGGGAGGATCACCTTCAGCGCCAGAGCGCGCTGACTCTCCAGCTCTTGGACCCGATACACGGCGCCCATGCCGCCCTGCCCCAGCAAGCCCTCGACGCGATAGCGGCCAGCGATCAGCTCTCCGAGGTGGAGGGGACCGCGCCCGCTCTGGGGAAGGCGTGCGTAGGCCTCCTCGAGGAGGGAGGGCTCGAGGTGCCCGCCGCTCAAGAGGGCTTCACCGAGGGGGACGCCTCGAGCCTGCGCCAACGCCGAGCAGGCGGAGAGGGTCTCTGAGGGAACCAGCCCAGCTCGGCCGAGGCAGTCGGAGAGGAGAGCGTCCAAGGGGGCGAAGGCTGAGTCAGCGGGCATCTGCTGGAGATCCTACCGGAGGCGACTAGTCGCTCTCTGGTGGCAGGCGCCGAAGCGCCGCGACCCCAGCCCCGATCAAGATCAAGCCCGCGAGCGCGCCGACGGCGCCGGTCACGAGCCCCAAGGTCTGCGAGCGCTGGCCCGTGAAAGGGCTGACCGCCGCCATCAGAGCGCTCAGGGCCAACCCCGCCGCCCCAAAGCCCAGGCAAGCCTTGGCCAATAGCCCACGTCGTGACGGATCCACCCGCTGGGCACCTCCGCCCAAGAGGAGCGCGCCGCTCAAGAAGAGGCCGGCCCCGAGCGCGACGGCCGCTAAGGACAGCTGTCCCAGGAAGACAAAGCCGACGCCCAGGAGCAACACGCCGCCGCCGATCGTGAACACGGTCTGGGGCGAGCGCTCGGACACGGGCCGCTAGCTCTAGTCCTTCTTGGAGTCGCCGAGCTTTCCCTTGAGGACCTCGTTGATCCCCAGCCCGCCACCGCGGGTCGCCGAGCCGAGCCCGGCCGCGCCTCGGGCCTTCTCGGCCTCCGCAGCGCGCTTGGCGTCGTCAGCGGCGACCTCCTTGACGGCCCGCTCAGCGAGGGCCGCGTGGAGGTAGACGCCCGAGATCTTCTTCAGGTCTGGCTTGCTCGGGTCCGGATCGGTCTGCATGTCCTGAACGCCGTCGGTCATGCCGACGATCACGATCGCGCCCTCGAGCGCGGGGTGGGGCTTCTTGCGGAGCACGTCCACGTAGCTCAGGGTCAGCGGCTTCTTCGTCAGCTGTGGACGCATGGCCGCGACCTTGACCGGGGCGCCGTCCCAGCCCACGGTGACTTGCTCGATCAAGCCCAGGGACTCGAGGCGCTTGCGATCAGCGACGCCGGCTCGCGAGAGGGTCTGCTCGATCAGGGACCGGTGCCCGCCTGCCTCGGCTCCGACCAGGAGCCCCTTGGTCTCACCGACCAGCTCCTCGCCCTCTTGGCGAATCGAGAGCTCACGGCGCGCCGTGACGCTGCCTTCGCCGATCTTGGTCCCCTTGAACACGTCCGCGTTGGGGAGGACGCCGAAGCTCCCGTCCTGCTGCTCTTCGGCGTAGACCCCAATGGTGACCGGGGCCTTGCTCTCGTCGGCGGCTTTGGCGAGGGCGGCCGTTCCCGTGGCCTGGTCGGGGTTCTCTGGGAAGAACACGTCGAAGGTGATCGCCCGGGCGCCCGAGGCGTTGAGCTTCTTGATCAGCTCTGCGTGGATCCCGCGATAGCTCCCGCCGAAGGGACCCAGCTCTTGCTGGGTCTTGGCGTCGATCCCGACCACGACGATCCGTGGCTCGTTGGCCTGCGCCAAGGACGCGGCGAGGAGGATCAGAGTGATCGCGGGGGCAGTCTTCATGGGGGTGCTCTCTCTAGATCCTCTACGTATGCGATCCCTAGGCCGGATCACTCGTCTCTGAAACCTAGACTTATGAGGTGATTCGCGCCATTCGCTCGGCAAGACCAGCCCAGGCGTCGCGAGCCCGACGCATTTACTGCCGAGCCCAGGTCTGAGGGCCTGCCCCCGATCTATGGGGTCTGGGCAGCGGCCCCCGCTGAGCCAGCGGCCGGGTCGACCAGGCGGGGGCGCTCTGGGGCCGGGGCCATGGCTTCGTCGCCGAGCACCGGAGAGGCCGTAGCGCCGGACTCCTCGAGCCTCTTCTGGATCTGGGTCAGGACGCGTTCTTGCGCGGCCAGAATCGACTCGTGCTGCTCCCAGGTCATGAAGCTCTTCTTGACGAGGATCTCGCCGACCCGCAGCCGGCGGTGAACGCGGTTCTGGACCTTGAGAGCCGCCTCGAGGTCGCTCTGGGTGATGAACCCGTTCTTGACCGCGATCCGCCCGTAGAGGGTCTCGACGGTCTGCTCGTCGTAGACCTCTTGGGCCTTGAGGACCGCCTTGACCTGCGTCTCACTCAGCATTTCGAGGCCGACCATGACCTCGCCGATCGAGGGTGTCCCGCCCTCGTCGCGGGCCGCGCGTTGGGCCTTGAGGGCGCGGCTGACGTTGCGGCGGGTGGTCATGAAGAGGCGCACGGCGATCTCGCCGAACAGGCGGTCGGCCTCGCTGCGCTCGGGTTGGGTCTCGGTGGTCATTACTCCACTCCTCGGCCGGGGATCTTAGCGCCCGTAACGCAAATTGAGCCCCTGGGTTCCCCACAGAGCGGAGCCCCCGCTTCCGTTGCTATAAAGGGCAGCCCGGAGGCGACCGATGCGCCTGATCAAGCGGCTCCTCGACACCGTCACCAAGCCACTCCCTGAGCACATGGGCGCGCGCCTGCGTGAGGCCGCCCAGGTGGACTCAGGCGGCTACGACCCGTGGGGGCTCCACCCCGAAACGGCCGAGCGAACCCTGCGCAGCATGCGCTGGGTCTACGAGAAGTATTTCCGGGTCCGGACCTTTGGGATCGAGAACGTCCCGACCGGGCGCGTGATGCTCGTCCCGAACCACTCCGGCCAGCTCCCCCTCGACGCCATGATGGTCGCCATGGCCATGACCTTCGCCGCTGATCCGCCCCGGATCGTGCGCGGAATGGTCGAGCGCTGGGTCCCTTCGCTGCCCTTCATTAGCACCCTCTTCAACCGCTGCGGCTCGGTGACCGGAGATCCACGCAACTGCACGGCTCTCCTCGAGCGAGACCAGCCGATCCTGGTCTTCCCCGAGGGCGTTCGAGGTTCAGGCAAGACCTACTGGAACCGCTACACCCTCCAGCGCTTCGGAACCGGGTTCCTCCGGATCGCCCTCGAGACCAAGACTCCGATCGTCCCGATCGGCGTCGTGGGTGCCGAGGAGACCTATCCCGCGATCTACAACTTCGAGTGGCTGGCCAAGCTCCTCGCGATCCCCTACGTCCCGATCACCCCGACCTGGCCCCTCCTCGGTCCCCTCGGCGCGATCCCCCTCCCCGTCCAGATCGACATTCACTTCGGCGAACCGATCCTCTTCGAGGGGGACCCGGACGCCCCGGACCACGAGATCCAGGCCCAGGTCGACGAAGTCCAAAGCAAGATCCAGCGCCTCCTCGACGAGGGCGTGGCGGCGCGCAAAGGCCTCAGCATGCTCAAGCTCCTGCCCGGAGGCCGACCGTGAGCCGCACGATCCTGATCACCGGCGTCTCGGGCTCGCTGGCTCGAGTCGTGACCGAGCTCTTGTCCCCCGGGAACAAGATCGTGGGCGTCGACGTCCGCCCGCTCCCGCCAGGGCGACCCTTCGAGGGCGAGTTCCACTGCGTCCGCTACACCCAGCGGAAGATGACCGAGATCTTCCGCAGTCACCGACCCGACGTCGTGATCCACCTCGGGCGAATCCGCGGGACCCAGGTCCAATCCTCGAGCTATCGCTATAACCAAAACGTCCTGGGGACCCAGAACCTCCTCGACCTCTCGCTGAAGCACGGCGCCAAGCGCGTCGTCGTCATGAGCACCTATCACGTCTACGGCGCCCACCAGCACAACCACGTCGGGATCACCGAGGACCACCCGCTCCGGGCCAGCCAGATCTTCCCGCAGCTCGCAGACGCGGTCGAACTCGACCACACGGCCACGAGCTACCTCTGGCGATATCGTCGCTTGGAGACAGTCGTCCTCCGCCCCTGCAACATCGTCGGTCCAAGCCTCAACAACATGATCAGCCGACTGCTGCGCGCACGCGCGGTCCCCCGGCTCTTGGGATACGACCCCATGATGCAAATGCTCCACGAGCGCGACGCGGCGCGAGCGATCTGCCTCGCCGTCGACAGCGAGCGCTGGGGGATCTACAACGTCGCCGGCGAGGGCGCAGTCCCCTGGTCCAAGGCGATCGAATACGCCGGCGCTCGCGCCGCGCCGATCCCGCACTTCATGGCCTACCCCCTCGTGGGGTCGCTCTCGGCCCTGAACCTGCTCTTCCCCAAGCACCTCATGGATTACTTCCGCTACCCCACGGTGATCTCGGACAAGGCCTTCCGCGACGACTTCGGCTACTCGCCCCAATACGACGCCGTAGACACGCTCCGGAGCGTCGGCGCCAGCGCCGCGTGGCACGCATGAGCAGCAGCAAGAACTCGGTCACTGCCCCCCGAGACGCCCACGGACCTCAACGCGCGGGTGGAGCCCCCGGCGGGCCGGGGGGGCGCGGAGCCCCCATGGGGGGTATGGGGGGCGCGGCCCCCCATAAAGGGGCGCACGCGTGAGTAAGAAGAAAGGCGAGGGCGGGACGTCGGGAGAGGTCGAACGCTACCGCTGTCGAGCCGAGGACGAGGGCGGCCGAATCGAGCGGATCCTCTCGCGACGCTTCGACTACAGCAGCGACAAGGTCGGCAAGATCCTTCGGCAGAAGCGCGCCTGGCGCGCTGGTGATCTCCTTCCCCTCGAACGCGGGGACACCCTCCACGCAGGTGAACTCCTCGAGCTCCACCCCGTCCGACCTGGGCCCAAGCCTCCGCCCCAAGCCAACCGCAAGATCCGGCTCAAGGTCCTCCACGAGGACGAAGCCCTAGTCGTGATCAACAAGCCCGCCGGCCGAGTCGTCCACCCAGGACCTCAGCACGGGACGGACTCGCTCCTGAACGGACTCGTGGCGGCCTACCCCGAGCTGATCGAGCTCGGCGAAGACCGAGGCTATGGCCTGGTCCACCGCCTCGACAAGGACACCTCAGGCGTCCTGGTCGTAGCGCGGACCGAGGCGGCCTACGACGCGCTGCGGGCTGGGTTCACGGCGCGCGAGGTCGAGAAGCGCTACCTGGCCTTGGTCAAGGGCGCGCCCCCCGACGAGGAGGGGACGATAGACGGCGACATTGACGGCCAGGACGCCGAGACGCGCTGCCTGCTGGAGGAGACGCGGGGCCCGATCAGCAAGCTCGTCCTCTTCCCGAAGACCGGCCGGACCCACCAGCTCCGGATCCACCTCTCGTGGGTCGACTGCCCGGTCCTGGCCGACCCCCGCTACGGCGACGGCCTCGACGAGGTGACGGCCAAGCTCTTCCTCAAGCGCCACGCGCTCCACGCCGAGTCCCTGACCCTGACCCACCCCACGAGCGGGGAGCGGGTGACCTGGGAGACGCCCTGGCCCGGGGATCTGCGCAAGGCCTGGAGCCGCGCAGCCAAGCTCTGGGGCGAACCGAGCGTCTAGAGCCGGTCCTCCCGGGTGGCCTCGGCGCTGCTCCGATGCACCTTGTGCAACCCCGCGGCTACGGCGGGTGGGGCGTGGGTCTAGCTCTCGCGGGGGTAAACCCCGCGGCTACGGCGGGTGGGGCGTTGGTCTAGCTCTCGCGGGGGTAAACCCCGCGGCTACGGCGGGTGGGGCGTGGGTCTAGCTCTCGCGGGGGTAAACCCCGCGGCTACGGCGGGTGGGGCGTGGGTCTAGCT
>Ga0316202_10000149_pt1 | contig 107044 bp, 103 predicted proteins | sample 3monrhotite_MG_FD_204934 | JGI IMG/M metagenome (GOLD analysis project Ga0316202, IMG submission 204934) | Microbial mat bacterial communities from mineral coupon in-situ incubated in ocean water Damariscotta River, Maine, United States -... | ecosystem: Environmental > Aquatic > Marine >... | reverse complement strand
TTCATACGCTCCAGTTGCGCTGGCGTCAGCCAAAATAAATCGCTCATATCAGGTGCCTACAATGTCGATGGAAACATCATCCGAGAAAATACTGAATTATTGATTAATGGGTCCTGAGCCTAAGTCAAAGCGCTTCTGGACCCGTTTCTCCGGTTCGAATACGCATCGCCTGCCCGACCGACCAGACAAAAATCTTGCCGTCGCCGATTTTTTCGGTGAGGGCGGCGGCGCGAATAGCCTCGATCACTGGTCCCACCTGGTCATCGTCAACGACGATCTCCAGGCGTATCTTGGGGACAAAATCAACGGCATATTCAGCGCCACGATAAATTTCCGTCTGCCCTTTCTGACGTCCGTATCCTTTGGCTTCGGAGACCGTCAGCCCCTGAATGCCCATTTCGGTCAGGCCGTCGCGAACGGCGTCCAGCTTAAACGGTTTGATGATCGCCATTACCATCTGCATGGTTCAATTTCCTTACATCCGCGTTTTAAAGTGTGTAGCCCCGTTCACCATGAGCGGCCAGATCAAGGCCTTCGGTGATCTCGTCATCAGTGACCCGAAGTCCGCAAACCGCGCTGGTGAGCTTCAGGATAATCCACGAAAAGACGACCGACCAAACAATGGTCGCCGTAACACCGATCGCCTGCACGCCCAACTGACTGATCGGCGTGACACCGTCAGCCAATCCCGGACCTCCGAACGACGGCAAGGCCAGAAAGGCCACCATCAGCGAGCCAAGAATTCCACCGACTCCGTGAACGGCAAAGACATCAAGGGAGTCATCGATTTCCAGTTTGTGTTTCACGAGCTGAACGGCGTAATAACAGACTACGCCGCCCGCCAGCCCGATGATAAAGCCCCCCGCAGGTCCGACAAAGCCCGATGCCGGGGTTATGGTGGCAAGCCCGGCGACCATGCCGGTAACGATACCGACCAGACTGGGCTTGCCGAATTTCGTCCATTCAATTACGACCCAAACCAACGACGCCGTGGCCGCTGAAATATGGGTCACCGTCATCGCCATGCCCGCATTGCCGTCCGCCGCCAGGGCCGAACCGGCATTGAAGCCAAACCAGCCGACCCAAAGCATGGCGGCGCCCATCATCGTCATGCCGGGATTATGTGGTGGCAGCACGTGACGCGGAAAGCCGCTGCGATTGCCAAGCGCCTTGACGACCACAATTGCCGAGACCCCGGCTGTCGTATGCACAACGATCCCGCCGGCAAAATCCATAACGCCCATCCCGGCAAGCCAGCCGCCACCCCAGACCCAGTGGCAAACCGGCGCATAGACAAAGATCAGCCACAGTGCGGAAAACATCAGGACGGCAGAAAACTTCATGCGTTCCGGGTAAGCCCCGATGATCAGGCTGGGCGTAATGATGGCAAACGTCATCTGAAACATGAAAAACACGGATTCAGGGATATCGCCGGACAGGCTGTCCCAGCCGACACCATTCAGAAACATTTTTGACAATCCGCCGATAAGGGCGTTGCCGTCGCTGAAGGCCAGACTGTAAACGCCAAACAGCCACAACACAGACGCCAGGCAGGCAATGGCAAAACAGTGCATCATCACCGACAGCACATTCTTCGCCTGCACCAGGCCTCCGTAAAACAGCGCCAGTCCCGGCAAGGTCATAAACAGGACCAGCGCCGTTGAGGTTAAAATCCAGGCTGTGTTGCCACCGTTCAGCTCGGCATCGGCGGCGAATCCGCTGTCCGGCGCAACCAGCATCGCGAGGCCAAAGGCCAACGCCCCGGCGTTCAGTTTGATCGAATTCATCGCGCTCCCCCGTTTTGAATTCAGTCTCATTTTAAGTTCAGGTGCCTGATTTTTAACCTCACTTAACCCAAATGCCTACAATAAATGCAGAATTATATTACATCCTCGCCATTCAGGCCTTCAGCACAGCGCATTAAGGCGTCGCAGACCGTTTCCATAAGCAAATCTGTAAGCTTTACGTCGTCCACCTCCGCCCCTGCCAATGACGTGCAAAGGTTGAGCGCACATAAGGGGACGGGGATCGATTGACGAAGCAGATCAAGGGCCGGTCCGCCGCCTCGCGCAATGTCTCGGACTACCAGCGGACTCGCCATGCCGACCTCATCAATCAGGTTGAAACCGACGATGTTATGAAGCGCGGTGAGAAACTTAGTTCCAATAATCTGTGGCACCAAAGGCCCTTCGGCACGTTCCAGAATTTTAAGACCGCTATGAATATAAAAATCCAGAAAACTGTTGCCCCGGCAGAATACGGATATCGCGTTGTGAACGTTCTTGTAGGTCTTGATTCTGCCTTTGAGGTTTGGCTGCACCCAGATTTCCCGGCCAAAGGCGAAGTCCAGATCAATAGCCGGTCTGAATTGTTCGGGAGCAAATACCAGGACGTCCGCATCCATCCAGACCACCCGTTCAAAACCATCCATCAGCAACTCCCGCGCCAGCACCAGCCGCCCGAGATCGGTGGCGATCTGCATATGCTCCCCGGCCTTTTCCATAACCCAAGGCGGCACCCTCTCAAAAATTTCATCATCATAGAAACGATAGCCATAGCCCTGCGCCGCCGCCCAGCTTCGCGTACTGTTCAGGCAGGCGGCAACCCAATCAGGAACACCGGTTGAGCGAAAGGATTGGTAGATGATCGTTTTCATGATGGTGACGGCGCCGCAGCACTTGGCGTTGTACAGTGATGAAACGGCTTCATCAGTTGGGATCACTTTACAAAATGCCGGTGTTCAGTGGAGTCCGACCTTATACGGAATCCTGCTAACAGTCATGCTCGCCAATTGCCGGACACAGCAGTCTGTATTTGCCTCCCCCTTGCTGGCGCTATCCTGCGAAAATTAGCAGCGTTGCCGAGGTGATCGAAGCGCCTGACCTGACGTAATTCCAGAACGTCCCCCGGCGCAGATAGTGGCATCAAAGCGACAGGCTCTCTGGACTGGTTGTATCGGCCTCGGCCAAGGCGGTGTTCAGGGGCACATTGAAGGCAATCGTCACGACGGTGGCACCACCAAGCGCCACCGTCGGGATCACTAAGCTGGCTACCGTAACGTTCATTTAGGACCGTTCCAGATTCCAGTCATCGCCGTATCGCGGGCATATTCTTTGAAATCACGCGGTTCGCGGCCGAGCGCCCGCTGCACACCATCCGCGACGTTGGCGTTACGACCATCAAGAACCGTTGTGAAAAGATACATGACGAGGGCAACAACGTCCTCCGGAACGCCATATTGCCCGAGCGCGGTTGAATACTGCTCTGGTGTTATTTGTTCGAAGTTTACGGGAGTTCCGCTCCCCCGCGAGATTTCATCTACCGCCTCAGCAAAGGTAATTAAACGAGGACCCGTGAGTTCATAGAGTTGACCCGCGTGCCCGTGTTCGGTTAATGCCGCGACGGCGACATCTGCGATGTCGTCAGTGTCGATAAATGGTTCGCCCACATCGCCGACGGGTAACGCCACTGTGCCACTGAGCACGGCATCCAGAAGAAAATTCTCGCTAAAATTCTGAGAGAACCAACTCGCTCGCAAGATCGTCCAGATGGCACCGGCGTCCCTGATGACCTGCTCTGCTTGCTGGGCTTCTTCTTCTCCCCTGCCTGACAGTAGAACAAGATTTTGAACACCATTGCGGATCGCCAGATCGGTGAAGGCTTGCACGGTTTCGACAGCACCCGGCACGGCAAGGTCCGGCTGATAACTGATGTAAACGGAACTGACCCCCTGCACGACCGGTGCCCAGGTGGTGCGATCCAGCCAGTCAAAGGGCAGGTCAGCGGAACGCGAGCCAACTCTTGACTCAATGCCTCGTTTGGTCAGGCGCTCAATAATGCGGCGTCCGGTCTTGCCGGTTCCGCCAAGCACCAGAATTGGACCGGAATGTACTGAAGCGTTCATAATTTTTCTCCTTCATTAAAATGTGAGCATATCTCATATTTGCTAAAAGTGATAAACTCTCATATTTTATGGGTCAAGCTAAAAATATGAGAGATGCTCATATTTTTTTATTAAACAGCCGATTTGATAAGCGCTGTATTTGGAGACGAGTTAATGGCAAGAGAATCGCGTCAGGTTTCGGCGCCCCAGACCGACACATCATCGTTACGTAAGATGCCGAACCAGCGCCGCAGTCGGGAGCGTGTTGAGAACATACTGGGCTGCGCGGTCGAATTGATCGCCAAGAACGGCAGTGATGCCATGCGAATGAACGAAGTTGCCCGCCTGTGCGGGATTTCGATCGGCTCGCTTTACCAATATTTTCCGGACAAGGGCGCGATTATACAGACGCTGGCCGAACGCTATAACGCGCAAGGCAAGGATTGCATAAAAGCCGGACTTGCCCATGTGAGCACGACGGAAGAACTGTGTGATGCCTTTGGTGCCCTCATCGATGAATATTACGAACTGTTCCTGGCAGAACCGGTCATGCGCGACATTTGGTCAGGTACCCAGGCAGATCAGAAACTCAGGGAGATTGAGCTCGCCAACAGCCGGGAAAACGGATCCGAGCTGGTCAAAATCCTGATGCGCCTGGGGTCCGCTATGGGCGAGGACGACCTTGCCGCAGCGGCGTTCCTGGTCATGCATTTGGGGGAAGCGACGATGCGTTTGGCGATTTCCGTCAATCGTGACGAAGGTGAAAAACTTGTCATTACCTACAAACGGATGGCCCTGACGGAATTGCGCAGGATTGTTGAAGGCGAGATTGCGATCCTGCCAGAAGCGAAATGAGGCGGTTATCCTTTGGGCCGTTCACCCGGCGCAATGTCCTCCTGGTACAGGCCCTTGCGAACCTGCATCAGCAGCAGGTCGGCGGTGGTCAGCAACTCAAAAACGGTTCTCGCCCCTTCGCGGTAAAGTCGTACAACACCATGATGCACATCCGGTGGGGCCGACCAGCGTAGATCGTCGATTTCTCGCATTTCGACCATCACGTATCCGTTGCCGTCTTTCACCGGCGCCCGCCAGCGGAACGTTTTATTAAAGCGCCGTGGCTCGCCCAGCATGGACGTCCAAATTTCCGGCGACTCGGACGCAGGCCCCAGCTTGTGTTTGAAATATTGCGCCAGCCGGTTAAACGATGATACCGGGAACAGGACGTGATACTGCGATGCCCGCGCGCCGTCATACCGCACGATGGCGCGCCCGCCGCCCGCATAAAACGACAGATTACCAAAGGACTCTCGAATTTCATCGGGCCAATCAATATTTTCAATGCAAAAGGTGCTACCCCACGCCGGTTTGCTGATACAGTCGCGCTGACCGATACGGTCCCCGCCCAGCTTCTTGCCCAGGCGTCCGATATCCCCAAACACCATATCGTCCGCGCGCAGTACGATTTCCGGCGATGGGGTGGGCGACGGGGGCGACACCTCAGGCGGAACCGGTTTGGTGGTCACGGCAGGACTTTCCGGGGTAAGCGTCTGTGTCAAAGACGCGGTTTGTTCTGGTGCCATTTGCTTGGCGTCTGCGTCAGACGCCGCCGTTTTCGTCGCCACATCCGACGATTCGGGTTTGGGCTGTTCCTGAACCACGCCTCCGGACGTCTGCTCAGGGTTGAAAAAACCCACCAGCCGCCCGAACAAAGACGGTGTATCGGCACTGGGCTCAGGGGAAGCAGCCGACGCTTTTCCGACCTCCGCGAACTCCACTTTCGGAGCGGCCTCACTCATCGGAGTCTCGTCAACAGTCGATGTTCCGACCTTTTCCGGCTCTGCGGCGCTCTGTATTTGCGGCGACTGCGGACGAGGCGACGACGGGTCTTGCTTTTCATAATTTTCCTCCGTCGAGACAGCTTCCGGGGTGGTCTTCGGGTTTTTAGACTGATCGCCTTTCAGAAACTCGACGATCCGTTCAAGAGCCGTCGGCCCGTCCGATGCAGGCGCTGGAGCAGGTTCGACGTCGGCAATCGGAGCAGGACCGACCGATTCGGAAGAAACCGGGATGTCTTGATCCTTGCCCCCAACGGTATCCTCAATAGTTTTTACAGCGGGTTCTGGCGCCGCCTCGATTGTTGGGCGGGGCGCGGACTCAGGCGGTGATTCTGAATTCTCAAACAAATCCAAAAATTTCCGTAACAGGTTGTTCTCATCCGTCCCGTCGGGTTGTGGTTTTTCACTGACCGGGGCGACTTCGGACGCGGGTTCAGATGCGGCTCTGGCGATCACTTCTGGCGATTGGGGCTCCGATGGTGTCGGTTGGACGGGCTCAACGCTTTCCGCAATCTTAGCGGATGGTTCCGTTGCCGCGACACTAACCGGAGGTTCCGGTTCGGTGACGACCTGCTGGGTCAAGGTATTCATTACCGGTTTGGGTCTAGGTGGCGCGACATGGGGCGTTACGGATTGAGCCGACTCTCCCGGTAGAGTCGTGGGCACACTGAGCGGTTCAACCAGGGCAATGGAATCGTCTGCTTCACCAATATCATCCGCTTTACCGGTAATGGCGGTATCGGGCTTCGGCTCCTCATCACCTTTCAGGAAATCCAAAAGCCGTTCAAAGACCGGGGTCTCCGTTTTTTCCACCTGTTCGGCAGTGACAGGCTCCTGGGGTTGAGCCCCCCGGGTTTCCGTCACTGCCGGAACCACCGCGGGTTCCTGACTCTGCGGCGCTTCAGGTTCAGGTTGAGGCGGGGATTGCGGTTGGCGTTTGACTTCGTTGACCAACTGTACGGTTTGAGGGGCAGTCGCGGGCACCATCGCGGGGCGGGGCGCTACTGGCGAAACAGCGGCCTGTTCAGGAGAAGGTGCCGGTTTGGAAACTGTTACAGGCTGCACCGGCGCTGCGGTCACGGCCGGCAATGTGGACGTCGGCACAGCCGGTTCCGCTTTTACACCGTGATCACTTTGAAAACGCTGGTTCTGCACGGCCAGCAGATAGTGGGCGATATCAAAATAGCCCTTGTCAACGGCAACATCGACGGGCGCAAGTCCGCGCTCGTCAAAGACAAACGGGTCGGCGCCCTGCCCGACGATACGGCGCACCGCGACGATGTCATTGGCTCGGACAGCCGCAAACAGGCGCTGACTGATGTCGGCGTCAGCCGCCTGCACCCGGTGTTCTGAAAACACCATGTGGACAACCACAATCACCAATGCGGCAAAAACTGTTCGTCTCATTGTGAGACATATCCTGACGATTTCGTTGAGCCCGACAACCTATCAGAACCGTTGAATCAAGGCAAAGATTCCTGTCGCCAGGCGCGGGAAACGCCAAACCGAATCGGCGTTTTTCAAAGCCGTCAGCATATCGTAAGATAGCCGTTCTATTATCCGCTGCCCGAATGGGCGAGGGTTCAGGATGGTTGGGAAAACGAATGCGAAGACCGGTTGTGATTATCTTTCTAGGTGCAATGCTGAGCGGTTGCGCCGCCCTTCCGGTTCCAGTTCAGATCGCCTCCTGGGCGTTTGACGGCCTGTCTGTTATCACGACGCAAAAATCCCTGACCGATCACGGCCTGTCCCTGGTTGCGGGGCAGGACTGCGCCATCTGGCGGGGCCTCACGGAAGGGGAAGTCTGCCGTGACAACAGTATCGAGGTAGAGGTTCTGACGGCGGCTGTTGCCCCCCCTGCACCACGTGAACAACCGGGAATACAGGTGTCCCCTGTCCAGACCATCAATCAACTGCGGCCGGCCCTGTTCGGAATGTATCTGGACGTGATCTAGCCGTCTGCTTCAGGTACTGTTTACCTTGTTGCGTAGCCATTCACACAGTTCGAATCCGATCCGGCGGCGCTCCTCGTTTTCAGATGCCTGCAGTTCACCCAGTTTGGCCGCCACATCCTCTATGATGTTGCGGTACTCGCGCGCCGTCTCGGCCTCAACGGCGGCCTCGACACGGAGCCGTTTGATTTTGTCTTTCAGCTCGTTGGGGGCGTCATCCAACCCGTCGCCGTCCGGGTACGACGCGCTTTCGCGAATACGTTGAATACGCTCCAGCTCCGGGTCACCAAGATCCAGTGACGGAGCGATGCATTTGACCTTGTCGAAATCAACCTTGCCTTCAAACGTATCGATATTGGCCGCGGCCAGGCGCTTGTTCAGCTCAGATCGCTTGATTCCCAATAAACGGGCCGCCTTTGAAACTCCGATCCGCTGGCCCATATCCGCTTTCCTTTTTCCCTGTCATTCAATCGACGTAAACAACATCCTTACACAGCTTCACAAATTCCCGCTTCGATAACCGTGAGGTGATGCCATCATCGGGCTCCCGATACTTGATGGCTTCGTAAAGATCTGGAGCTTGACCAATCAGGCCAGATACATACCAGGGGAATTTTTCGAATGCGTTGACAGCGACGCCAAGAACATCCCGGATATGACGACAGACGAGATTTTTGTCGCCTTCCGGGTGATCAGCCGCGACCAGCACATCAGCAATGATTTCAAGCGCCGCCCTGGTCCAACAGATCCTCGACAGCTGATCGTTGTATCGTTCAAACAGCGCTTCGGACTGGGCAGATAACGCGAACAGGATATCAAACTTATCCACGGTTCCGGCAGCATACAGCGCGTAGATTTCCGCGAGTACGGGAGCAAGGCTGTCTCCCGCGCATTCCGTCCCTCCGGGGCATGTATTACAAGATATCAACGCATTTCCTCAGTCCAGATCGTGTTAACATCAAATCAGAAATATCCACACACATCAATTCAACTAATACGTATTGCTACCTGACTTCCTATTGTTCACAATAGGGTACGCACAGAGAGCATTGCTTTGGGGAGGCGGCTTCGCAAGCTTTTCGATGAGATAGCTCTCCTCAATTCGCCGTCATTGGCACCACCTTGAAGTGCCGTAAAATTTTAACCAGTTTCGCTTTGAAGGGGGCCGCATGGCAAAAACAGTTCTGATCGTTGACGACAGCCGCGTCGCCAGAATGATACTAAAAAAACTGATCAGCGAATCCGCTTCGGACTGGACAATTGAAGAAGTTGGCGGTGCCGCGGAAGCCCTGACGTATTTCGAAGAAAAAACCGCCGATGCCGCCATCCTGGACTTTCACATGCCGGGGATTGATGGACTGGAACTTGCCGGAATTCTCAGGTCATCAAACAGCGATCTGCCGATGATCATGTTAACCGCAAACATTCAGAAGGAAATCGAAGAACGGGCCGCCGAACTGGGTGTCGGATTTCTGACCAAGCCGGTTGACAAGGACAAACTTGTCGCCTTCCTGAACGGGTAAGGCAAGATGGTTCAACTCTCCGAAACCGCCCATGATGCGCTTACCGAACTGATCGGTATTGCCATCGGCAGGGCCGCTCAATCGCTGAATGAAATGATCGGGCAGGAAGTGTCCCTGTCTGTACCAGAGATCGAATTTCTGACGCCGGGTGACGCGGTTGGAAAACTGGGCAGCAAGGTTGCCTCGGATATGACTCTTATTCAGCAGGGATTTTCCGGCCCCATATCCGGCTCGTCTTTTCTGGCGTTTCTGGAAGAAAACAGCTTTGAGCTTGTGAAACTTCTGCTCGGCGACCAGATCCCCGTCGAAGATATCCCCGAGCTGGAGCAGGAGGCCATGAAAGAAGTGGGGAATGTAATCCTCAATGCGTTTCTTGGCAGCCTGGGTAATGAACTGGAAATCACCGTCGCCAGCGAGATACCTGAGTTTCAGAAAAGCGTATCGGGAAGGCAGATTTTCCAGTCTTCGCCTGATGATGCCCACATAATCCTGTTTGTTCACGTCGATTTCGACCTGCGAGAATCCAAAATTGATGGCTATCTCGTTCTGATTATCGGCGTATCCGCGATGGATACCCTGATCGGGTTTGTTGAGGATTATGTTGCGAAAATGACATGACCCCGGTCGTAGTAAGATTTCATGCCGGAACCCGAATATGATCGATTCCCCATCCGATCAACACTTAACCTTCCAATTGATGGACGAATTAGAGGTGGGTATCATCATCATTGATCAGGACGCTTGTTTCATCTTCTTGAATAACTGGATGGAAAAAGCGTCGGGCCTATCGGTCAACAGCCTTTGCGGACAACCTCTAGAGCAGGTGTTCCCCGAATTGGCCGGGTCCAGGTTGGTCGCGGCTGTAGACAACGCCATCGGCCGTCGGCAGTCCGCCCTTCTGTCGTCCAAATTAAACAAACGGCTGCTGCCGCTATCATCCGCGCTAAAACCGGACGGCGTTATGGATCAACGCATCTTCATAAAACCTCTCAATCTGGATGAGGGAAAATCGGGATGCCTGATTCAGGTCGAAGATGTGAGCAGCGCCATCGAACGCGACAAGCTGTTGAAATCACGTAACGATCAACTTCGTTCCGTGTTCAAGAATGCCGCCAGCGGTATGATCAGCATAGATGAATTGGGCAATATCACGATGTTCAATCCGGCGGCTGAAAAACTGTTCGGGTATCCGGAAAACGAGGTCCTGGCCAAGAATGTTTCCTTACTGATCCCTGAACCTGACCGCAGTCGGCACGATGGCTACCTCGCGGCGTACAGAAACACCGGAAATGCAAAAATCATTGGCACGGAACGCGAGGTTGAAGGGCAGCGGCGGGACGGCAGCAAATTTCCCATGACCCTCGGCGTCAGCAAAGACATCATCGGTGAACGCCAGCAGTTTACCGGCGTCATCACCGACCTTAGCGAACGCAAGCGCGCTGAGGAAGCGCTACGGCGATCACACAATCAGCTTGAGATTCGCGTTGCCGAACGAACCCGTGAATTGCTGGAGGCGAAAGAGCGCGCTGAAATTTCCGATCATTCAAAATCTGAATTTCTTGCCAACATGAGCCACGAACTGCGGACACCGCTGAACGCCATCATCGGATTTTCCCAGATGATCCAGATGGAGATACTGGGCCCCGTAACCAAAGAACGATATGGAAATTATGTAGACAAAATATGCGCGTCTGGTGAACACTTGCTGGGAATCATAAGCCAGATTCTGGATATTTCACGCGTTGAGTCTGGCGATTTGGAGCCCGACGAAGAGGCTATTGATATTCAAAAAGCGCTTGCGTTCTGTGCAAGTGAACTGGAACCTCAACTGAGTGAGTTTGGCGCAACCCTGTCAGTCACTGTTGAAGATGGACTCCCCAAGCTCTTCGCCGACAGGGTCAGGTTCGATCAAATCATCATCAACCTGCTGTCCAACAGCACAAAATACAACAGACCCGGCGGCCAGGTCGGTTTGCGCGCATCTCTTGACGACCAAGGGCGCATGGTTTTTGTTGTCGAAGATACGGGCATCGGCATCCGGGAAGAAGATATCGCACGCATTCAGGGGCGATTCGAGCAGGTCCAGTCCAGCATGGTCCGTGGGCGCGAAGGCATCGGGCTCGGCATTCCGATCATCCGTTTACTGGCTGACCTCCATCAGGCCGAATTTGTGCTGGAAAGCATTTTCGTGTAACCCGACACTTAGGACTGGTGTGAGGCGGAATATACCGGTTGGTATCGGAACATAGTGGGACGCCGCAGAAAATAAGGCGTTTCAGTTAATACGGTAACAGAAAAAACTAAAACCAACTGTCGTGCTGGCGACACACAAAGAAGGTTAATCGGCTAAAACGACACTTAGGATTGAATCGAGGAATATTTGAAAAGTAGCGCAGAATCAATGCTGTATGCGTTATTGGGTAACCTCTGATGGCTCCATTAACATAGTAATATTTTGAAAATGCGACACACAAGACCAAGTTAGGCTATGCCGTTGAAATAATGTCGTTAATTGAAAATACGCCCAATTTATAAGAGTAAACAACTGTGACCCTCGCAACTGCACAAAAATCACGGAACAAATAACGCCAGAGACGGCATAGAATCATAGTATTTTTCACCCATTTGTTGGCGCTGTAAAACGCCCTCTGGCAAGAGGGATTCGAGCCTTCGCCAAGCCTTAACATATCTCTGAACAGACCGTTTGTGGGGAACCGCTTCGGAGGTGCCTTTGCGATAGTTTTCATTCGGTAAATTGTTGCAGATTACCCAATAAATTCGAGAAGGCGTAACGCCTGAATATCTGGCTAAAAGATGGTTAGCTTGATCATGGCAAAAGGTGCCCTTTGCAAAGCAACCTGAACCCCGTTTCCCCTGGCCTCTTTTCCGGGTTGGTTGCCGCCATTTTTTAAGGGTTGTTGGTGATAACTGGTCAACACTCTCATACACCCAAGGCTCAAGCCGCAATGCCCGATGGTTGTACAATTCACATAGCCCTATGACCCTCGCAGCTTTCAATTCGCCATATCCTATGCGCTCCATCAAATCCCATATTTCAAGTATGATCTCGACGGCATTTTCTTTGGAGTTTATTTCAGTCATTTGACATTCCAAAAAGAGGTGTCGGTGCAGCGCCATAATATGACACCACACCGCCTACCCCATAAATCTGAATTCGACATCATCGTTACGACAACAACCTTTTCAAGCCATCTCGGAATCGTGTTCTGTGACGCCCGATGGCGGCTCGGCTGGGAGCTCTATGTTCGCCAAATTTCGCCAATGCTTCGGCTGCCATATCATCCAGTGAAAGTTCCCACATACTTTCTTCAATGAACTTCCGTACCTCAGCATCATAGGAAAATCTGGCCCGCCTTCCGGGAATGATATCAGCGACGGAAAACAGTTTTCCGAGTGCACTTTCCAAGCGGCCCAGTCGCCGCTTTAGATCGTTAATTTCTTCGCGTTCGATATCATTTCCCATGAAGAAGGTTTCCTCTCATATTATCAATTACCACTCAATCCAAACTGAACAATCACGTCCGCCGCTTCTTCCTTTGTCGGCATGTCGATCCCGTCCGGCAGGTAGTGTGGCAACGCCTGCCAGGCGATTGAGATATTGCCATCCGCACCACCCTTGAGCAGGCGCATGAACGGCAATACCCAGGGCGGCGCTGTGTTAACCGTCGACGGTTCCGGCAGGACTGGCGGCGGTGCGATCTCCGGCATGGCCGGGGCATCCTCGGCAGGTGGATCGACGTTGAGGATTCGCGATATCAGGGCGTCGAATGCTCGGGCCGGGAAGTTTGCATAATGGTACTGGAATCGCTTGCCGCCTTGTGCGGTGACTTCCCGGCGCTTCCAGTTTCGAGATCCTGCCGTTCGGGTAATCCCGGCCTTGGTTGTGGGCAGTCCCGGCAGTCTGAGTGAAACCAGCTCCTTCGCGTCGTACCATTCCTGAATGCGGCCACGATCATTCAGGACCTGAACAAGTACGGCTTCGAGATACGTTAATCGGCGTTGGGCATAAGCCCATTCATCGGCGCTCACAGGCACCGTGAATTCAAAACCATCACCAGTGGCTTTCATGACAACCTCCTTCATATAGAGAGAGGGCGCACCGAAGCACGCCCTGTTTCTGTTCATGGACTCACGCATTGACAGCATGAGAGAGGTTGTCGGGTTCGGGCGGAATTGATCCGGCGTCTTTTAACTGACCGATAATCCGCTCTACCGTTGCCCGTTTGAGGTTGACGGCGGAAGCAATTTCTTCCGGCGGATAACCCTTGCGGTAAGTCTCCGCGATGGCCGCTTCACGGGCGGACAGGTCCGGCAGTTTCGGATAGGTTTCGTTGCCGGTTTCCGAGCCCGCTACTTGTTCAGTGATCTTATCAAGGCCTTCTTTTATGACCTTCAGGTCCCGTTTCGAAACCGGCTTTTTCTGAGGAGACGGCGCGGACTGGTTTTCCGGTTTCTCATTCAGCAGTTCGGCATAGGCCGTCTCAATGGCGTGTTGCGCACTATCGAGAACAACACAAAGGCCGTCCATGGAACGGTTCAGGTCGTTGTGTTCAAACAAAGCAAGATCATCACTCGACGCGATGAACGCCGTCAGCATTTCGAGAACGCTGGACGCATCGGACAGACCGTCCAATATCTCGGTATTGGATTTTCCGAAGTAGATTTTTTCAACCATGATTTTCTCCTTGAATGCTTCTTAAGGCAGACCCACTCCTCATGGAGTGCGCCGGGTGTTAAGAATCGCTCAAGGAACGACGACGTAACTTTTAGGCTTTCGCCCTGGACATATGCCACGTCCACCCGGAACTTATCCGGTCACAAAAAAAGCACCTTTCCCGACCGAAGCCGTGTGGCGGTGCCTTGCCGCCTTGAGTGGGTTCTTAAGCCCGAGCGGATTATACGCCCGAGCCGTTGGTTTCGTCAACAAACCGTTCAGAAAATGATTGTAGCCGACAGGAGATTACAAACTATCGGTGAAATAATTCACCGATGATTTAGAAGGGCAAACTTTAGATCATGCGCATTCATCACCATCCCGTATACGGTGAAATGTTTCACGATATAGAGGTCCGGTCTTGGAAGCGGCGAATTCAACGGAAACCCTGTTTGAAGTCTTGCCCCCGAAAGACAGCGATAGATACACTATGCTTTTGGAATTTTGCGAAACCAACCGCTCGAAAGTCCTGGCATCCCTTCCATGGGTTGCCGGTGAACTGGTCGATGGTGGACCGGGTTTTGATGGGATGTTTGAATACATTCGACAAAATGGTGGCACCTCACGGTTCATAGATGTCGAGAAAGGATGGTTCTCAAAAAACCTGTCCTTCAAGACAAAAGAACGGCTCATGCAAGCCTGCCCTGGCGTCATCAATATACCGTCCGCCAGTATTGTAATGTCCGCATTGAGAAACGTCGCCATTGTGAACGCGATACGCGAGAAAACCATTTCAGTCTCGGAAATCGTCCGCAAGTACGGTGTCAGCAAGAGATATATTTTTCAGCTAAAAAGTAAGTTTGGCCTGAACACCCCAGAGGCCTTGGCATGACGATCAGCCCGGCCATAAATCGTCTCGAAGGGAATCAGGTTGAGAAACCGACACGATGTCGTCTTCCCAATTTCAGAAGCATAAACAATGAAGATGGCAAGTTGCCATCTTCAAAAGCCGCTGCAGTTCGGGTCAATCTGCTAACGCTCAACTTGGTCGTTAGCAACCACACAGGTGGTCGGGCAAATCCAGAGAGTGACAATCAGCAACGGAAGAATGAGACGCTCAACTTGGGCTTCTCAACAGTCGCTACAGTTCGGGGCAATCTGCTATCCGACATCGTGTCGTTTAGCAGGCGATTCTGGCTTACCGACACGATGTCGGATAGCCACCTCACGACAACACCCACCGACCGATCCGGGCGCACCGGGACCGATGGCGGCGGGCGGAACCAAACCGTGCGCCGGAGCGGTTCCATTTTCAAGTTTGCACCGAAAGCATCAGGTGCAGCGGAAGGGATGGCCGGTGTCCGTAAGGCCCGGTTCCGAGTTCATGGTTCTTTTCTCTCGGGAATGCATCCCTTCCGCAAAGCGTTCATCACTTTATTAGCAAAACGACAAGCGTGTCGTTTTGAAAAACTGATGCAAAATTCCGGCTGCAACTCCACTCCTACCCAAAACCATCCTATCGGTCGCTCTCAAACTGGGCCTACAGGCAAATTTAAACGGTACTTAAACGGGCGCAAAAGATTTTCAGGTGTCATGGGGCCGGAAAGCCGGCACCGCGCACCCTTGGGCAATTACAGCGGCGGTTGGGAAAAGCCCAACTTGAGCGTTTCCCGATTATTCAAACTCGCACCAAACGTGTCGTGGGCGAACAACGAAAGATTTTGTCATGGATAGCATTTTTATCGAAGCCAAAACGGGTGACGGGAAGTCGGGTCGTTGGGTTGTCCGTGTCATTCAGGCTGGTCTGTCGGGCAATGGCACTGTTTATCCGGCAACAACTTTACGCGAAGCGGTTCCTCTTTTCGAGGGTGTGCGCGTATTCGTTAAAGGTGATGAAGAACACCTTGCCGGAAAAGGAAAACACGTCTGCAACCTGATCGGGCGAATGGTCAATGCCCGTTTCGTTGAAGCCGATCCCGGTGAAATTCAAGCCGACCTAGAACTGATTGAACCCGAGAGTGAAATCGCCGTCATGATGCGTGAGGCGTGGGACCGGGGCATGACAGATTTGTTCGGCTTTTCAATTAATGCCGGTGGCAAAGTCTCATTGGACCGAAAACAGGGCCGTAGAGTACGGGTCGCAAATTCAATCACAAAAGTTGATTCAGTTGATCTGATCGTTGAGCCGGGCGCTGGCGGTCGAGTGGTTAATCTCATTGAAGCCAAAGGAAGCAGTAACGTGGAACATCTTACCCAGGAAGAAATTACAAAACTCATTGAAGCAACCAAGTTGCCGAAAGCGACCAAGACCCGTTTGACAAATGAGTTCAAGGACTCAACGGACTGTACGGAGGAAATCCTGCGTGAAGCGATTGGGCAGGAAGCGAGCTACCTTGCCGAGATCACTGACTCGGGAACCGTGAAGGGCTTGGGCGACGATAGTTTTCCCGTCCGCCTGGTCGAAGGGCGACCAGAGAAAGTAGAGAAGATGCTGGACGCATTTCTTGACCCGCAGGATAAGTCTGTCATTTCCCTTCGGGAATGTTACCTCGACATTACCGGCGACAAAAACTTTACCGGACTTTATAAAAATTGCGATGAGGTACGTCTCCGTGAAAGCCTGACTTCTGCCAGCTTCCCCGATGCACTTGGGGATAGCATCGCCCGAAGGATGGTCACCGATTACAACACCCCGAGCGTTTTTGACGTCTGGCGTAATTTGGCGAAGGTGTTGCCGGTTGGTGATTTTCGGGTACAGGAACGGACCCGTATTGGAGGCTATGGCGATTTACCCAAGGTAGCGGAGAGTGCATCGTATGACCCGCTTACATCTCCGACCGACGAGAAGGCGACGTATCAGATTGAAAAGCGCGGTGGCACAGAAGATTTGACTATGGAAATGATCGCCAACGACGATGTTGGTTCCGTTCGCGAAATTCCAAACCGGCTATCCAAGGCGGCGAAACGCACTCTGTCCAAGTTCGTTCTGGATCACCTGAAAGACAATCCTGTGATCTACGACACGATCACGCTGTTTCATGCATCTCATGGAAATTTGGGAACAGCGGCACTGAGCGGCGCTTCTGTTGCAGCAGGCCGACTGGCAATCAAAAGTCAGCAAGAGAAAGACAGTAACGAAAAAATTGGGCTCGGTCCAAAATTCCTGTGGGTGCCGGATGAACTTGAGGAAACAGCCGTTGACCTTTTCCGGCGCAATACGGAAAACGACAAAACGTTTGTTCATTCCCTGAGTTTGGAAGTTGTACCAGTGTGGTACTGGACCGACATCAACGATTGGTGTCTGTCCGTCGATCCCCATGAAGCGGCGGCAATTGAAGTCGGGTTCTTTGCCGGACAGGAAGAACCGGAACTGTTTATTCAGGACAACCCGAATTTCGGCTCCATGTTCACCAATGACAAAACAACCTATAAAATTCGCCATATTTATGGCGGGACACCGATTGATTACCGGCCTGTCTACAAGGGTGTCGTGGCTTAGAAAACTCAACTCTGGCGGCGATGATCTCCAAAATGTTAGCCGCCAAAGCTACCGCGCTCGTGTCTCCTTTAGGAGCGCGGTAGCTTCCTTTCCCAGCCTAGAAGGAAATCGTTATGAGTGACAAAATCAGGATCATCCCCGGCACATTCGGTCTGGTTGCGAGCATTACAAATACGCTTGTCGGTCTGACAATGATTGAGGCCGATAAGGTTCTGGATGATGCCCGCAGAGTTGCATGGTTGCGCGTGTTTTCGGGAGCCAGCGTTGAAAAAATTCAGGGTGAGTTGAAGGTTTCAGAAAGCGCACTGAATATTTGCGGGCTCACCGAAGGCATGGATTTGTACGAACTCGAACAGAAGTTTACCGATGTAAGAATGAATATCTGGGGCCAAAACTATGCCCAGTTCCCGGACACCCCGTTTGGCCGTCAGTATGCAGAACGGGAAGGCGCACAGCTTTATCAAAGCCATGACACGGTGGGGAGCGCTTGAATGAAAAATCAGAATCTGTTTCTGGCTGGTTGGAGACCTAAGTGAAGCCTATTTTCACATGCACTGCGGACGGCAAAAACATTACCAGCAATCTGGAAGATCGGCTGATCAGCTTGAGGATTACAGATGAATCCGGAATGCGCTCAGACAGGGTTGAAATCACACTGGATAATCGTGGTGGAAATTTGGCGCACCCGCGCAAGGGCCTCGTTTTATCAACCCGCGTTGGATATGAAGGTCAAAGCACGTATCTGACCGGTGAATACACAGTGGATGAGTTTGAGCTGTCGGAAGGAACAATGACAATTCACGCCATGGCAACCAGCATGCGCGAAAAACTTAAAGCTCCGAGATCATTCTCTTGGCACGGATTAAACATCGGACAGATTGTTGAAGCCATTGCAGAAAGGAATAAATATGAGGCACGAGTAAGCCCGCCTCTCGACTCAATATTGCTGTCGCATATTGATCAGACTGAGGAAAGCGATATGCATTTTCTGACGCGGCTTGCTCTCGATCACGGAGCCATTTTCAAACCAGCTAACGGATATCTGTTATTCAGAGCAAAGGACGATCCCAAGACATTCTCCGGTAAGACGCGGACGCCGGTCAAACTGACCAAACAGGATATAATGTCAGGCTGGAGATACTCGTCAAAAGATCGCAGCAACTATCAAGCAGTAAAAGCCAGATGGCGAGATACATCACAAAACAAGGATATCTTTGTCACAGTTGGCGAAGGCGAAAAAGTTTACTCCTTGCGTCATAGTTACCCGGACGGGCAACAGGCTCAAGCCGCTGCGGAGGCCAAAATGGCCGCTTTGGATCGAGGTGAAGCGTCATTCAGTTTTGCCACACCAGGCCATCCCGGCGCAGGTGCCGAAACCGAGCTAATTGTGTCCGAGTTTGGTCCCGTCATCGACTCTGCTTTGTGGGTGATGAAACGGGTCGAGCACCGCATGGATTCGAGTGGTTTTACCACCTACATTAGTGCGGGAATCGCCAAGGGCACTTAGCAGACCCTTCAAGTGCTCAAATGGATTTATGAGGTAACTCTGTTACAAAACCGGGCGCTGTATTTCCGATTGGAGTCGTCGGCACACCATGTAGTGGCTAACTGTCTCCCAAAACGGTTATAGGAATCAAACTGTGCTAGGTTCATCAAATCCCAGCTCAAAAAATTATCCCAATTGATGCGCCTCAGATGTTCACTTGTTACTGAAATAAAAAACGCCTTCTCCATTCCCTTGTTGCCGTACGCGTCTAAGGTGGGGACACTAACCCGCAATCCGATACTTTTTTCAACGCCGCCGCCAGTCGTCATTTGCCATTTTGCAATCGATAGGAAGGTGTGCGAAATTGAAGTCATATCATGCTCTCCACCGTCAAATCCAACGGTAGTCATGTTGACAACAATATTGCCCTCGACGGTTTCAACGTTCCGAATATTTTTCGACAAATCTTCGATACGCTCAGGTTCACCACAAGCCATCAGAAGCAGCGTCAATAGGAATGGTATTGAGACCTTCATTTCACCCTCCGATAGACAAGTCGGGCAACCTTATCATCATGTCAAAATGAAGCAACGGGCAATTGCATTAAATCGGCTGTTTAAAGGGCCATTTAGCGGGTATCTACAGACCGGGAATCAATATTGTATTTCGCCGAGGACCGACGCATATTGTGCGTGGAGGTTTTGTCGACCGAAAGGGCGCATTACCTTTTTCATTTTCCCGCTCAATTCCCGCTCAATTCCCTCAAAATTCTACTAATCTTTCCTCCAGAACCATGTGTCACTGCCGCCAGAACCATCTGTCGCGCTACATTTCGGCGAAGGAACCACCGCAACCGTCACGTTCCCGGCGAAACGCGTCCTGGACAACTGAAGCGGCGGAATTCTGACAGGTGAGCGCCGCTTGGCGGCAACAACAAAGGGGGCCTGACATTAAGGCGTCAGGCCCCCTGATTTGTTGGTAGCTGGAGGCAGACTTGAACTGCCGACCTCGGCATTATGAGTGCCGCGCTCTAACCAGCTGAGCTATCCAGCCGCAAATCCACAATCATGTGTCATGGAGAATACCGGGGGTAATAAGGCCAATAACCGTGGGCTGTCAAGCGCCATTCGCGGGGGTTGCGGATGACACGCCCATTGCCGATTCCTTAAAAGGTCTGACCTTCCAAATTCAAAGGAGTGGTGGTGGGTTCTGCCGTGGCATGGTGGCGGATGTTTCGAAGAAAAGCCGCCAACCCTTGCGGTCCGGGAGGCTGTTGGGAGACCTGCGGTTCGGCATCGGATAGCCACGGACGATCGGCCAGATCACCCTTGGGCGCGATGGTTGGTATCGGTTCCGGGTCCTTGACCCAGTAATCTATCTGTTCGGGGGCCGATCTTACCGGGTCCGGAGCGGCTTCGGGCCGATCATAGCGAACTGGGGCCGGGCCGTAATAGTTCACCATGCGGCGCTCGTCGCGATGATACGGCGTTTGATAACAGGAAACGCCCCCCAGGGATTTGTAACAGTATCTGGGCTCAAACTCTTCCACACCCAATTCATAGGCTGATTTTTCAGCGCAGGCTGCCAAAGCAAAGGTGGCACAGGCAATAATGAACAGATTTTTCATTATTATTCTCCGTATTCCCGTAATTTGTTCGTGGTTACAGGAGGAAAAGCAGATTCCGTGCCAATAAAAAGCTCGCTCCCAAGAAGCTGGAAGCGGGCCTGTTTTTCAATGGCTTAGCAGCCACAGAATCATCTATTGACGTCGATCACCGTGCGTCCGCGTATTTGGCCCTGGAGAATTTTGCCCGCCAGGTCTTTCAGATCGGCAAGACCTGCCACCTCAATACCGCTTTCAAATTTCTGAACCGGAAGATCCTTGACCAGACGGTCCCAGGCGAGAATGCGCCGTTCTTTCGAACAGGTGTTTGAATCAATGCCACAAAGATTAATCCCCCGCAGCAGGAAGGGCAGAACATTGGTGTTCAGTTCGATTCCGCCCGCATTGCCGACCGAGGCGACCGCCCCCCAATAGGCAATGCACCCCAGCACGTTGCCGAGCATCGCTCCCCCCACATTATCCACACAGGCGATCCAGCGTTCCTTACCCAAAGGCCCCTTGGGCGCTTCAGACAGCTCCTCACGCCCAATGATCGAACTCGCACCCAGGCTCCTGAGGTAATCATGGGTTTCTTCCCGGCCCGTACCGGCGGCGACACTGTAGCCCAAACCCGAAAGCACGGCCACAGCGACAGAGCCGACACCGCCGGCGGCACCGGTTACCAGAACGTCACCTTCACGTTCAGGCGACAGCCCGTGTTCTTCCAGGGTCATGATGGCCAGCATTGCCGTCAACCCCGCCGTGCCGATTTCCATACTTTGCTGCAAGGACAAACTCTTGGGCAAGGGCACCAGCCAATCCGCCTTGACCCTGGCCCGCGTCGCAAAACCGCCCCAGTGTATTTCACCCACACGCCAACCCGTCAGAATGACCTCGTCGCCGGGTTTGTAATCCGGGGAGGATGAGTCTTCCACAACGCCGCAAAAATCGATACCCGGTACGTGTGGATAATCCCTGACCAACCGTCCCAGCCCGTTGATGATCATGCCGTCCTTGTAATTGAGCGTGGAATACTTGACCGCGACCGTTACGTCTCCCTCGGGCAACCGGTCGTTGTTAAGGGTCTGGACGGAACTGGAAACCTTGCGATTCTCATCCTGTTCCAAAAGTAGCGCCGTGAATTCCGTTGAACCGCTCATTTTTCCTACCTTTTTATGATAAAATCGGGACCACATATATAAACAGCCGTTCCGGAACGTCAAACAGCGCACGAAACACCTTCAGCCAGATTGTGCGACAACAAAAGACTTGTTACGATACCCCACCCCGATACAAATATTTGGCGAGTAAGGTTTAGAGTTATGGCTCAGGTGCTGCTAATCGATGATGACCAGATCATTTTGGATTTGCTGGAAACGATTTTGACCATGAAAGGTCACCGATCAACCAAAACCACCGATGGTGAAACCGGTCTTCGTTTGGCCCAGGAACAGAAATTCGATCTGATTATTACAGACCTGAATTTACCCAAAATTACCGGCTGGGACATTATCAAGCAGCTAAAATCCACCGACGAAACCCGCTCCACTCCAATTATTGCCCTTTCGGCCCACAGTGGCGCCGATGACCGGGATGCCGCACATAGCGCCGGGTGTGATGCCTACGTCGCCAAACCACTCGATCCCGCCAACCTGGTGTCCGTTGTCGATACAATCCTCAAGAGCTGATCACTGACCAGCAAATGCTCTCCCCTCCCCTGAACGGGTGGATTTTCTCCCCGTCTGCTGTCGTGATGACGTCAACAACACTCCGTTCGACCCGCTCAAGCGAAAGGGTTCCAGTGTTTGTCGGCAAATCATAAAAGGCCGGACCGTTCTGGGATGCGAATGCCTCAAGTTTATCCAGGGCATCTTCCTCATCAAAAACCTGGGCATACAGTTCAATAGCGGTTGCGGCGGTAAAAATACCCGCACACCCGCAGGCGTTTTCCTTGGCGTGAACGGGATGGGGCGCGGAATCCGTACCCAGAAAGAACTTTTCCGAACCGGATGTCGCCGCCCGGCGGAGCGCGAGACGATGGCGTTCGCGTTTCGCCACCGGCAGGCAGTACATGTGCGGGCGAATACCGCCCTGAAAAAGGGCGTTGCGGTTGATCATCAGATGGTGGGCGGTGATGGTCGCCCCGATCCGATGTCCGGAACTTTCGACAAATTCAACAGCATCCGATGTCGTTACATGTTCGAAAACCACCTTCAGGCCGGGAAAATCCGCCAGCAGCGGGATCATCACCCGTTCTATGAAGACGGCTTCACGGTCAAAGATATCAACCGCCGGGTCCGTGACCTCGCCATGCACAAGCAGCGGCATGCCAATATCCTGCATGACTTCCAGCACGCCATGGACTTTCGACATATCCGTCACCCCCGATGCCGAATTTGTCGTCGCCCCCGCCGGGTACAGCTTGACGGCAACGAATGCACCTTCTTCATGGCCGCGCCGGAGTTCCACAGGATCAAGGGTATCGGTGAGGTACGCTGTCATTAGCGGCTCAAACGCCCCCCCTTTCGGCACCGCGCTCAGAATACGTTCTCGGTACGCCATCGCAGCTTCTATCGTGGTCACCGGCGGCACCAGATTGGGCATGATAATGGCGCGGGCGAATTGCCGCGCCGTACAGGGAACAACGGCATCCAGCATGGCCCCATCGCGCACATGAAGGTGCCAATCGTCGGGTCGGGTGATGGTGATGGACACTGCCTTACTCATTAAATCGTTCCTCAAATCGGGGACAGGCTGTCGAAAACACCACCACGCGACGGGCGACCGACAACATGATGATTGTGCCAGAGCGCATAATACAGGACTAGCCACGCCGCCTGACCGGATTTCCTGTCGTTGCCATCAAGTCCCGCAAACAAACGCGAGACGGAGTCTACGTTACAGGCTTCTTCAATTCCGGGTTGGGCAACGATCATGGGGCCCAGGTTTTTGGCCTTTTTGGCGATCCATTCACCGACCGGCACCGTAAACCCGCGTTTGGCGGAAAAGGCGTCAGCGACCGGCAACGCCTTGTCGAGCCACGCCCGCAACAACCACTTCCCCCGCCTTTTGCGTACCTTCAGGCCATCACCCAGCTGATAGGCGAAATCGGCCACCCGAGGGTCAAGGAAGGGGACACGCCCTTCAACGCCATGGGCCATCAGGCAGCGGTCCAGCTTGGTCAGCAAATCGTTGGGCAACCAGTCGGCGCAATCAATGGCCTGGGCGCGTTGCAAGCGTGTCAGGCCCTTTGGCAGGTCATCTTCCACGGCGGCAATACCATCCCGCCAATGCCGGTCATGGGACCGGAGTAATCCCATTCCTTCAAGTGCCCCATTCTGGCGAATATCGCGTCCTCCCAGAATACGCGGGCGCATGGCTTTTCGATATCGCCCGTAGCCGCCAAACAACTCATCACCACCCTCACCCGACAGAACAACCTTCAACTCGGCTTCATGGGCACGGGCCGCCAGCTTGTAGGTCGGCAGGATGGCGTAATCGGCGGCCGGGTCATCCATCGCGGCGGCGATTTCCGGCAACAGGGACCAGAAATCATCTTCACTGAAATCTATTTCCGTATGTTGCGCCCCGCAGGCTTTCGCCACCGTGCGGGCATGATCGCGTTCGTCATGAACATCCGTGCCACTAAAACCCGCCGTCAGGGCGTGGACAGGTTCCGCATTCAACCGCGACATCATCGCCAGCAAGGCCGAAGAATCGACGCCGCCCGACAGGAACATGCCATAGGGCACATCCGAACGCTGATGAATGGAAACGCTGTCTTCCAGCACCCGGTCCAGATCCCGGAGCGCCATGTCTTTCGAAAGGGTTTGGCCCCCGGCAGGAGGCCCGACAGGAGGCAGGGCGCTCAACTTCAGGCGTTCAACGATTTCACCTTTCTCGACGACCAGCGTTTCCCCAGGCAGGACGCGATAAATGCCTTCAAGAATGGTTTCCGCACCCGTGGTGAATTGCAATTGCAGCAATTCATCATGTGCCTCCGGCCTCACTTTGGGTTTAGCGAGCCCGGCGTTCAGAAATGCCTGAAATTCGGATGCGAAGACAAACCCGTCTTCCGTTTGACCATAATAAAGCGGCTTGATCCCAAACGGGTCGCGGGCCAGCACCAGACGTCCTTCACCGGGGTCGTGTATGGCGATGGCGTACATGCCACGCAAATGCTGGGCGAAATCAATACCGTGCTGACGATAGAGAAACAGCGGCGGTTCGCAGTCTGACTGGGTCTTGAAATCGACGCCTGCAATGGAACGTTTCAATTCGATGTAGTTGTAAATCTCTCCATTGGCGACGAGAGCCAAGGGCGGTCGCAATGCTCCAGCGTCGGCGAACAGGGGCTGGTCGCCGGTCGCCAGATCAATGATGGCGAGACGGACCTGTAGCAACGCTGTATCGCCCAGCACGTAGCGCCCTTCCCCATCCGGTCCACGATGACCGAGCGCCTCTGTTAATTTGTCTAGAACATCACCAGCGGGTTCGCCCCCGCCTCGGGTCATTATTCCGGCGATGCCGCACATGGCGCAATGATCTTGTTAAAGAAATCGACGTAATGTCCGGTCACAATATCTTCCGTAAAGTTTGCCAGATAGGCTTCATATCCCTGGCGGGCAATGCGTTCGTATAAATTATCATCTTCCATCACATTTCGGATAGCTCTGGCCAGCGTGACCGGATCATCAACCGGCACCAATACACCAGATTCCAGATGTTCAATGAGAGTGCCGGGCCCATAACTGTCCGCGGCGATGACGGGTTTTCCCTGAGCCCACGCCTCAATCACCACGTTACCCAATGGCTCGTGGCGTGATGGACAGACAAAAACGTCGCAGGTCTGTAACAGCGCGCCGGTGTCGTCCTGCCAGCCGAGAAAGCGGACACGTGGCTTGACACCAAACTTTTCCGCTTGCCTGTCCAGATCATCGCGCAACGGCCCGTCGCCCGCCAACCACAGGTACGTCGATGGCATCCGCGTCAACGCGTCAAGCAAAACGTCGAAGCCCTTGTTCTCATGAAAGCGCCCCATCGCCAGAATCAATGGCGCGCCGTTCGGCGTAAAATACATTTGACGCGAAATCGGTTCGGCGGGGTCTCCGTTAACAAAATTCGGCAGATAGTGGGCCTTCTCGGCAGGCCAGTTTTCCTTCACCAGATAATCAACAATGTCTCTCGTGTTGCCGATTAGATGGTCGCAGGCCTGATAGTACTTCAGATCATAGTACCCGCCCAACCGCGCCATATGAAGAAAGCCGCCTTTCTTGCTGTCCGGGCACATGCTTGTCGCCCTGTTCATCCAGGTCAGGACGATATCGGGTTTGAAGGCCTTGATTTCTCGATTCAGGCCCCGCTTGGTCTGCCAATCGAGTCTGCCTCCAAACGGCAATTCGACGGGTTCGATTCCACCTTCGCGAAGTTCAGACGCACGCTCGGGATCGCGGCGAATGACAACTTTCTGATCAACACCCACACGGTTGAGGGCAATCGCCAGTCGGACAAAAAAATGCTCGGCCCCGCCGTGTTCCGCCCCTGCTATGGCCTGTAAGATTTTCATATCGCCCGCATACCTGATGTCATTTCCGCCGTCATGGAAGAAGATCCTCAAAAGCCGCCGCCGCGTCGGGCCATCTCCAGCTTCGCTGTTTTTCGAGCGCGCAAAGATGCTGGCGTCGCCACAGTCCGTCATCTTTCAACAAATCGATGGCCGACGTCACAAATTCGTCGTCGCCCTTGGCAACGTACCCGGTTTTACCATCAATAACACGTTCCACGACAGAACCCAGATCCCGAACCACGGCGGGCACGCCCGACGCCTGCGCTTCGCCGACGGCCAGACAAAACGTTTCATTGAGATCGCCGCGATACAGCATGCAGCGCGCATCGGCAAATTCCTTGGCGAGTTGCGATTTGGCAACCGGCCCCCGCACCCTGACGCCTTGCCCCGAAAGCGCTTCCGCCTGGGCGATAACCTTGTTCATGGCCGTCGCTTTGTTTTCGCCGACCGAACCGTAGGTTGCTGCACCCGTGAACAAATGCAGTTCCGCGCCAGGAACTGCCGGTTCAATTCGCCGCGACCAGAGATCGAGCAGCCAGTCCAGCGAGCGAAGCGGGTTGGAGGTGAACACCGCCCGCGGTGGTGGTGGCGTTTCGCGTGGTGAGGCCTGACAAAACATATCGGGTAAACCATAAGGGATAACAAACCGCTCTCCGCCGGAGGCCCAGGCGGGATAAGTGGTTCCGTGATACGTGCCGATATAAATGATCGCCGGTTTCACCTGCCAGAGTTTCCACAAATACCGCCACTTCATCAGATAGCTGGCGGGATTATGAATCCAGAAAATTGTTCGCCGGGCCGCGGGCATGCGCTTGATCAGCCGATCACCCCGGTTGGCGATATACAGATCGATATCGTCCGGCCAATCCGCCGTATCGATAGGTTGCCAGTCCACGCCATTGTGGTCGAGTCCTGCGTTGCACTTGTTCCTCACATGGACCCGGTGTCCGCGCGTCGCCAGTTCCTCCATCAGCAACACAACGGAAGATTCGACGCCGCCAAGCGCCCGTTGTTCGGGGGTGCGGCCGTCAAACTCTATACCGTCATCGGCAAGCAGAATGTTCGCCATCAGTCCCGTTCCAGTTTGGCCTTAAGGTGTGACAGCAACGGGTACAGTCCGGCGCAGATGGCGATGATCAATCCGTATCCGCCTTCCCGGTAGCCCTTGCGGGAGACGTAACATTTGAAGAACCGCGAAAACAGGCGGCGAATATTGTTGGCGGTCGAACCGACTTTCCCGGACTCCCGAAGATCCCTGGCCCGTGCCGTGGAATAACTGTCGAGGCGCCGGATCATGTCGGAGATGTTGCGGTCCACGTAATGAATCAGGCGGTTTTTCAGCATCGGCCCTTTTTGCCCGGACCATTTCAGCGACGGATGCACGCGCTGATTGCCCCAGACCTTGACACCTTTCCTGAACAGGCCGGGATAGGCCGCCTTGCCGAATGACGCGCCCCAGCCCCAACGCACCAATCGTTCACCGACATAATTATCGACCAGAATTTCATGCCAGTCAGCGGACGTCGCCGCTATGGTTGATCTGATTTCCCGGGCCAGGGTCTCGGGGACGCGTTCATCCGCATCAATTTCGAAAACCCAGGTTCCGTTGCACGCCGCGATGCCCGCATTGCGCCGTTCCCCTTCATTGCCCCAGTTGCCGGGGACAATATGGTCTGTAAACTTTCGCGCCACCGCTTCCGACCCATCCGTGCACTTGTCCAGAAGAATAACGATCTCGTCGGCAAACGACAGGGTCGCCAGACACGCCGCCAACTGGTGTTCTTCGTTGTGAACGCTGATCACGGCGGACAGAACAGGTGTTTGGGTTTCTGCCGCCATCACGCGGCCTCTCGACCGGCACGTTGCCATAAGTCACGGACGGCTTCATCAGCCTGATCGACTGTCAGGCTTTCCATCAGCGACGCGTTGGTTTCACGATGATCGAAACCTTTTGGGTAAATTTCATTGTAAGCAATAGGCGTGCGGACGGCAGCGCAGTGTTCTCCCCAGGGCGCATAAAGGTCTTCCAGGGTGGGGCCAAACAACCCGAGTGTCGGAATGCCGCTGGCCGCCGCGATATGCATTAATCCGGAATCATTACCCACGTACAGCGAACAGCGTTCCATGCAGGCGTAGACATCCAGCAACGGCCCCTGGCGGACAAAATCCAGGCGCCGGTCTTCGGGGATCGCTTCGATCAAATTGAGCACCTGCGGACGTTCATCATCCCGTCCAAACAGGGCCACTCGGCATCCCGGAAGGACGCCATCAGGCGCGGCGATACGCTGGGCCAGTTCGGCAAAACGATCAGCATCCCATGTTTTAACGGACCAGTTGGCCGTCGGGCCGATGGCGAGGACAGGGCCGCCATCGGGGATCATGGTTTTTGCCCGTTGGCGATGCGCCTCGGTAATCCAGATTTTGGGAGCGGGCGGAACATCTTCCAACCCCAAAACGCGGGCCAGATGTTTGATCCGGTGCACGCTGTTATCGCGCCGACCCAGATGATTCTGATCAAACGACGCCAGCAGATACGACAGCGGCGCGCGGCGCAGGTCAACGATCTTCGTCCAGACCCGCCCCACACACATGCCCCACATCCGCAGCCAATGCAGCGACATCGGCATCTTGTCCAAGACGATCAGCCGTTCCAGATTTGGCACGGCTTCGAACAGTCCGGCAGCGGCGGGACCGCAAGCGATGGTAAAGCGCGCGTCGGGGTGTTTTTGTACAAGATGGTCGAGCAGGCCGGTCGACAGGACGGCGTCCCCTACCCGTGTGGCCGTGATAAACAAAATCCGCATGATCGCCGCAAGACACCTGTGTCGTTGTTGTTTGCCTAGAAGGGTTTATACGCACCGATCCCACCCTTGAAAAGGATTGCCCGCTTGCCAAATCTGGCCCACGTTCCCAAATAAGGGGTCAATGATCGTGAAGGACCGCATCCCGGTCCGTTGACGACGGCGAGACGAAAGGACAAATGATGTCAGAGATAGTATTTTGTAAGCTGGAAAATCGGGGAGTTTTTTCCATATCCGGCGCGGATTCGCGAGGTTTCCTACAGGGCCTTATTTCCAACGACATCGAAAAAGTCTCGGAATCGAAATCCATCTATTCCACCTTCCTCACACCGCAAGGTAAATACCTGTTCGACTTTTTCATCAGCCAATTGGGCGATGAACTGCTCATCGACTGTGAAAAGGATCGCCTGCCCGATTTCATGAAGCGGCTGCGCCTCTACAAATTACGTGCCGATGTTGAAGTGCTGGATCGCAGTGAAGATTTTCAGGTCATGGCGATCTGGGGGGATGGTGTAGTTGAGGCAACCGGGTTAACGCCAAAAGCCGGGGCCGCCAAACCCCTGCCCGGCGGCACCCTGTCCGTCGACCCCCGCCTTGCTGACGCCGGTCTGCGGGCTGTGCTGCCCACCGGCACAACATCCATTGACGGCCTCACCATGAGTGAAGTCGATTTTGCGGACTACGACACCCATCGCCTGACCCTTGGTTTGCCCGACTCAAGTCGCGATCTGATCGTCGATAAATCCACCTTGCTTGAATGCGGCATTGATGACTTGAATGGCATCGACTGGAAAAAAGGCTGCTATATGGGACAGGAAGTTACGGCGCGCAGCAAATACCGCGGCCTCGTCAAAAAACGCTTGGTCCCCGTCGAAGTCGATGGCCCCGCCCCCGAAGCCGGAACCTTCATCATGGCGGGTGACAAACAGGCGGGCGAGATGCGTTCAAGCGCTGGCGACAAAGGTCTGGCGCTGATTAAACTTGAATTTCTGGGCGACGATATCTCCCTTAATTTCGCCGATGCACCTTCAACATCACTGAAAGCATCCAAACCCGGGTGGGCTGAATTTGGTGACAGCCAGGAAACCGCATAACAAACGACATGTTGATGCCACGACCCCACCATCAAATGACAACAACAGACGAGATAGATGCATGTCCACGATCATGATAGCGATGACGACGATTAATCCGAATGAGACTGACGCGTTAAATGCCTATGTCGAAGGTGTTATGCCCCTGGTCACGGCTGCTGATGGCCAGATGCTTAGTCGCTACGAGCACAAGGAAACCTTGATCGGGTCTGAGGGGTCACAGTTTGTTATGATTGTTGAATACCCCTCGGCAGAGGCCATCACGAGGCTTTTTGACAGCACCGACTACAAAAAATTGACCGCCGTCAGGGACAAGGCATTCACCGCATACAACATCAGCATCTACGAACAATCTTAGGTTACCGCCGATTTTGGCGGCACCTCAATAAGTCGCTCTGCTTACCCGTTCATCAAGCCCTGAATTTTCTCGACCAATGCCGTGTTGATCTCTCTCGGCCCATCTGACAGCCGGTTTTTATGCCGCCGTTCGCCGGGCATGCGGACACCGTCCATGGCACTCATGCGCGCCAGGAACCCATCGCAATGTTCCTGCCAGCCTGTACCGGCGATCATTTCGGGCGACAGGGCCAGCAAGAACTGCCCCCCCTGCGGTGGGCCACCATCGCCATTGTCTTTGTCCTTGGCCTCAAAGGAAAAATTTTCGCCAACCAGTCCAGCGGCCAGCAGTTCGACCATCATGGAGATGGCGGACCCCTTGTATCCGCCGAAGGGCAGCAGCACGCCTCCGTCGGTAATGTCTTTCGGGTTTGTTGTCGGGGTGCCGTTTTTATCGAGCCCGGTGCCGGGCGGCAGGTCATGGCCGTCGCGCGCCGCAATCTGCACTTCCCCCATAGCCATCGCCGCCGTCGCCATATCAAACACCACGGGAGACTGTCCAGGTCGGGGCCAGGCGAACGCCAGCGGGTTGGTGCCGAACAGCGCCTCGATCGCGCCCGCCGGGGCAACGGCGGGCATGTAACTGACACAAGCCAGACCGACGAGGTTCTGTTCGGACAGGGCTTCGACCTCCGGCCACAGCGCCGCCATGTGATGAATACCGGTCATGGCGAGCACGCCGACGCCGGTGGCCTTTGCCGCTTCGGCGACTTTGGGGATTCCTATCTGCTGGGCCAGCGGCGCGAAACAGTTATCCCCCTTAAGCTTGATCAAAGATGAAGTGACGGCGCTGACCTCGGGCCGGGCTGTTCCATTCACCTTGCCGGACCGAAGTGCGGCCACATGAGCCGGCAACCGGAACAACCCATGTGAATGCGATCCGTCCCGTTCGGCCCCCGTCATGTTATCGGCCACCGGGCGGGCATTGGTTTCATCCGCGCCGTTCTTCATCAGGCACGACATCGCCAGGTCGTGAATTTCATCAAGTGTCATAGGGGTGGTGGTCATGGCCGGGTCTCCTCGTGACATTTAAAATCTGTTCAATGCAGACATCATTGCGTCATTGACTAAAACGTCAAGTGCACTACCCGCTTTCATAACTGGACAGCCTGTCCTGAGACAGTATTCACCTCACAGTTAACGCGCCACGTCAAATTGCAAACCGGAAATACCCTGCCCGAGATCTCTATCAAGGATTTCCTCCAGTTCATGAATTTTTTGGATCTTTTCCGCAGTCTCTTTGATTTGGGTGTCTAAAAGTTTGATCTCCTCATGATCAAGAACGATCCCCTGCTCCGCCTTGAACTGTATGAATTGCATATTGGTAAGAAGATTATTGACGATGTCGTTAACGGAAGTCATCGTCAATTGCATTGTGTGAAGACGGTCATCAATTATTTCATTACGCTTTTTCAATTCGATTCTATACCAGACCGTATCAATCGAAGCCCCGATCAGGATGATGATTGCAAATAAGATGAACTCATCTATTTCGTAATCATTCTTATGAAATTCGGCAATGTTTGAGATTAACAATCCAAACAGGTCTAGTCCCAAATATATGTCTAAAAGCACCAGAAGCGTGCCAATAAGCGCGGCTGCTAATGTGACTGTCATATGGGAGAGAAAATCAGGTTTAGAAAATTTCATTTATTTAGGTCTTTGCAGATAAATATGGATGAACCCTATTCGATCATCAATACCATTATAGTATTTGAATATCCTTGAAGTCATCCGCAAGAAGTATCATACCAAAATTTATGCGGTTATCATCTCAGGTAGGGTGAATAAAAATGTAAGTTTGAGTTTGGCAGTAATTTTCGTCAGCGTCGCCATGAACTTTCGAAAATGGCTGTAAACAGCAGCTGTGAGTGACGTCAGTTTACCTCCACAATGTGGAGCAAAACGGCCCAAGTATAAGCCCCAAAAACGGCTGTTTTGGAATTCCGGTTCAATAGTTATGTATAAATTTCCAACTAATTTCGGACGTTAATATCTGTAACCCTGCGCAACCACCTCTTCCCCGACCCGGTGTTAGGCGTTACGCTGAATCATGCCCAATGCCCGCGACACCCTCAAAAAATCACCGAAACTGCTGACCCCGGTGGTCCGCGCTTATGAACGGCGGCTGAAACAGTTCGGCGCCGAGGCCCGCGGCGTGTTCTGGAAAGACGAAGACTTCCAGCACATGCGCTATGACATTCTTTACGAGGTGTTCGATGAGGCGGATCAGGCGGGAGGCCTCACCGTTCATGATTTTGGCTGCGGCTATGGCGCATTGTTCGATTACCTGAAAGACAAACCGGTGATGCGCGCCAGTCGGTATATCGGCACCGACATGAGCGCCGACATGGTCGCCGCCGCCCAGACCCACATCACCGATCCCCGCGCCCGTTTTATCCGCCACCTCATGGCTTCGGATCAGACTGACATCACCTTCGCGTCTGGCACCTACAACATGCACGTGGGCCAAAACGAACAGGAATGGGAAGATTACGTCAAAGCCAGCCTCAAACAGATTTGGAGCAAGACCCGAAAGGCCCTGGCCTTCAACATGTTGCGCGAAGACGCCGAAGAACGTTTCGATGGCCTATATTACATCAACGGTCGCGACCTGTTCGATTTCTGCACCCGCGAACTGAGTCCTCACGTCACCATCCAGAACGACAGCCCCCTGCCCGACTGGACATTTTTTGTGCGCCGAGGGTGAGAACTTCTGAAATGTGGGTGGTATTCCCTTGAAAGCGAGCTGCTGACGGTTTTTACAAAACAGTGAAATATGGTGAAATCTCTGTAAGTCTACTTGTCGTCCGCGATTGGTGGTTTTTTTTGTTCTTCTTATGGAGTGAGTTTCGGATTTCGCACCTCTATCGGCGGTGTGATGTGATCAGTTCATTTAGATTAACCTGGGCCTACAGGTCCTTGGGAAGACCATGTTTGACGAGATGACCACCCGTAAAATGAAGATCGCCCGTGACCTCGCGGAGTGCGAAATCGGGCTTTTCGAATGCAGTCAACAATTCATCCGTTTCGAATTCGGCCTCGGTCAGGATGAGGCCGTCGAGTTCGTCCTGAAATTCGTCAACCAGCATCATGACCCCCGGAAGAGGCTTCAATCTGTAGCGGCGCTTCACGATCCGGATGCCCGGCAGCGTGGACGCCAAAATCGCAAATTCCGCCTCGGAAAGATAGATCGACGTGATCAGCCGTGTATGGATGTCAACGTCAGCCTTTCGGCTGAGGCGGAGCATAGGTGCACTGCCGTCAATTGGGCGCGCTTCTCTTAATCGAAGTCGTGCCCCGGTGACGTACAGGTCTGTAATTTCTTCAGTCTGAATGACGTTGTCGTGCGGCACCTGACGACATAGCCAGCGGCGCTCTCGTTCAACCGCCACATACTGCGGCTTGGGAAAACCCAAAGTCTCAGCGATTTTTTGATCAATCTCCATCGACACTTATATAACGACACTGAGTGGTCAGTCCATGAAGCCAGATTGACTCAGTCCAGATTTTTCTGAATACGCTCGGCCAGGACCTTGATTTCGTCCTTGTCGCCCGGATGAATGCCCCAGTTCACTTTCATCTCATCGTTCATGGCGCGGGGCACCACATGCATGTGCAGGTGAAACATGGACATACTCGTTGACGTTCTGGCGTATGCACAAACCCTGCCGTAGGGTTGAAAAACGAGGTTAGGATTCAAAACTACATGACGAAAACTCATCAAAGGCGGAGCGGTGCAAAAGCAGGCAGCAAACGTTAGGTTTGATGAACGTGTTCATCTTCAACCCCGCGCCACGAAACCGAGTTGACCTGACTGGTGAATTCATACGATATCCAATGTCCCGTCGAGTGATAGGCATCACCGATATTGCTGGCAGGCTGCCTATGGGCAAACCTTGAACCGGTATAATTCTGACCTAATCCACCAAAGCGCCATCGGCGGCAAAGTACGGATGTGGCCCATCGAAAGCGCCAATATAGCTGAGGTGAGTCACCACGTTCCCGTCGTCACCGAAGTAAAACAAACGTACCGCTGGAGGGTCCATAGTGAAACTGGACGGGCCTTCCGGGTCGAGGTCCAAGGTTGATGAGTGTGCCGCATTGGGTGCGATGCTGATGGAAATTCCGTTGATACAAGTTTCCGATGCCCGATGAACGTGCCCGCAGGCCACGTGGCGGACCTGTGAATGCTCGGCCAGCACGGCGAACAGATCTTCCGCGTTTTGCAAGTTCTGCACGTCCATGTGTCGAATTCCTGTTTCGAAAGGCGGATGGTGCAGGAACAGCAAAGTCGCCTTGTCAGGCACGGAGCTTAAGCATGAGTCCAGCCAGGCGAGACGCTCCGGGGGCAGAAAACCGTGCGGCTTGCCACTCACCGTCGTATCAAGTCCAATTAACCGTAGCGGATGATTTTCAATTGCGTAGTGCACGAAGTCGCAGCTTTCGGCCAGATAGTCATGATCGGCAAAGGCCCGCAGGAAATTCCCGCGGTCGTCATGATTGCCCGGCACCACATGCCAGGACATCGACAATCCATCAAGAATAGGCCGTAGCGCAACATACTCTTCGGGCTGTCCCCGGTCCGTGAGATCGCCGGTGACGACGACGGCGTCGATAACCGGTCGCAGGGTGTTGATGTGGGTAACCGCGGTTTCCAGCATTGCCGCGGTATCGACCCGACCATAGGCGATGCGACGCTCCGCCTTGACATGAGTGTCAGTGATCTGCGCGATGATCATGCTGACGCCTCTCTGGCGTTGGCGTTAAACTCCATGAATCCGCCCGGCCGAATCCGGATCGCCACCTCGGCCCCCACCTCAATTACTTCGCGCAGTGCGCTCTCGATGACCACCGGCACCTCACCGCCACCATCAAGGATCAGCCTAGTACGGTCGCCGAGAAAGAATACACTGGTTACACGGCCGACAAAGTGCGCTTCCTTGGTAGTGACGATTTCGGCCTCTTCCGGTCGGAACATCACTTCACCGCTCGGCGCGGCGGGGGAGCCCGTCAACAAAGACGCTGGCAGTCGGTTGACGGTGCCGACGAAGCCGGCGACAAAATCATTCGCCGGGCGATGATAGATGTCCCGAGGGCTGCCGATTTGGGCAATCCGCCCTTGGCTCATAACAACGATCCGGTCGCCAAGTGCCATGGCCTCAGCCTGATCATGGGTCACGTAGATGGAGGTGATGCCAAGGCTCCGCAACAATGCATCGATTTCCACCCGTAAGCGGTCGCGCAGCAGCGCGTCCAGAGCTGTCAAAGGTTCGTCCAGCAATAACACGCGCGGGCGCACGGCGATGGCGCGCGCCAGGGCAACACGCTGGCGCTGGCCGCCAGAAAGCTGGTCGATGCCCCGATGCTGGAGTTCTGTGATATGCATCATGTTCAGCATCTCTTCGACTCGCGCGTCGATATCTGCCGTTGCCATCTTGCGCACTCGGAGCCCATAAGCGACGTTCTCTGCCACCGTCATGTTCGGAAACAGCGCGTAAGACTGGAACACCATCCCAACGTTACGCTTCTCGATCAGCCGCTCGGTGACATCCTCATTGTTGAATTGAACCCGTCCTCCAGAGTCCGGCATTTCGAGGCCAGCGATAATGCGCAACAATGTCGTCTTGCCGCAACCGGACGGACCCAGCAGCACCACCGTCTCGCCGCCTTCGACCTCAAGGTTGACCGGGTCCAGAGCTCGAGTACCGTCACCGAAGGTTTTCGCGCAGGCTGTCAAGGTTATGGCCGTGGTATCGGAATTCATGTATCTGTGCTCCCCGTAACCGGTCGTTTGAAATTGAGTTGCTCGATGTCGGCTGGCGAGTCTTCCTGAACTTTTCGGCTTCGCCTACCATCGCGTGATAGAATCTGCATGCCGATCAACAGCGGCACGATCATGACAAAAAACACCAAGGTGTAGGCACTGGCGATCTCCAGGCGCATAGACGCATAACTGTCTGCGAGGCCAACGGGAAGCGTCTTGGTGATTGGGGTGTGTAGCATCCAGGTCAGGTTGAATTCCCCAACCGACAGTGTCACCACCATCAACGATCCGGCGAGGATGCCGGATTTGGCATTAGGCAGCACGACAGTCCAAAAACGCTGCCAGAACGAGGCACCCAGGCTGGCGGCGCCTTCTTCCAGTTCTCGAAAGTTCATACTCGACAGCACCGCCAATACCGAACGCACCATGAACGGCAGCGTGTAAAGCACGTGGCCGACCAGGATGAACACCCAACTGGACCGAAAATCCCGAAATCCGCCGTACATGATGATCAGCGCCAAGGCTATGGCGAGGCCGGGCACGGCCACCGGCAAGACGATGGTCTCCTCGATGAAACGTGCCGTCCGTCCGCCGATTCGGGCCAGCACATAAGCCGCTGGCACACCGATTAACAGGGTCACGGCAAGGCAGGAAATGGCGATCAGCAGTGACAGATAAATAGTGTCCGCATAAAGCCCCCAGACCTCGCCGATCCAGCGCAGGGTCAGACCGCTTTTCAGGCCAAAAAAGAAATTTTCCGTCACCCCGGCAAGCGCCGACAAGATCACTGGCACGATCAGGAATGCACAGACAAGAAGCGTGAAGATAAGTTGGCTAATAAAAATTCCACGTCGCTGCATCGTCCCCTCCTATGCCGATGCCGCGACGGTCGAGCCCGATAGGCTGCGAGCGATGAAAAGCGCAATCCAGGTCACCAAACCTAGAATAATCGACAGACTGGCGGCGCTGGCGATGTTCGCGTTGAGCGTAAACTCGGTGTAGATTGTCATCGGCAGAACATCGATATTCGTAGCCAGCGTGAAAGCCGTGCCGAATGCGCCCATGGAGGTGGCGAAGCATATGGCGCCCGACGCGATCAATCCCGGCTTCAACGCCGGAAGGATAACATCACAGACCACTCGCCAGGGTGAAGCCCCAAGTGAGCGTGCGGCCTCCTCAAGCGCTGGGTCGAGTTTTTCGGCGGCCGCCATAATGGTCAGAATGACCCTTGGAATCGAGAAGTACAGATAACCAATGAACAGGCCCGCCATGGAATAGGCGAAGACCAGCTTGTCACCGATGAGAGCATTAGTGACGGTACCGATCAGGCCCTGTCGACCGGCCAACAGGATCACCAGGAAACCGATGACGACGCCTGGAAAGGCGAGCGGGAAGGTCAACATCGAGATCAGTGTTTCGCGTCCCCAAAAGCGATTGCGGACCAGGAACAACCCGGCCACGGTCGAGACCACCAGCGCGGCGATGGTTACCCCGAACGATAACAATACGGTCGCCACCATGCTTTCGAAATGGCGCGGTGTTGTGACCATACTTGTATATGCACTAAAACCCTCTTCTCCCGTCGCTCCAACCACCGCCAAACGCATCATGGGCACAGCGAAGAAGGCGATGAAGATAATGGCGGCGGGTAGCATCAGTGCAAAAAAACGCGGATATTCACGGATTTCCATGGTCAGTTCCAAAAAGTAAACGGCATGGTCGGGGGTGACGGTTTGCGCCACCCCCGTTCATCGAAGGATACGAAAATTACCGCACTTCGTTGAGGTAACGTTCCTTAAAGTCGTTTTGCACCTTGGCCATCTTGGAGTAATCCAGCGGCTTTGAGCGCGCATAGTCAGAAGCCGGCAAGAATTTGGCCGCCGCTTCCTTAGACATAGCTGAGGCCCGGATTGGACGCAGGAAGGCGTTGGCCCAGACCTTCTGGCCATTGTCGGACATGATGAAATCGAGGATTTTCTTGCCCTTGGCCGGGTTCGGTCCGTTTTTGACCAAGCTCATCACATAGGGAACCACCACGGTGCCTTCCTGTGGGATGACGAATGCCACGTTGGCCTTGTCCTTATATTTGGCTCGATAGGCATTGAAGTCGTAGTCGAACAGGATCGGAATTTCGCCGGATAGTACGCGAGCGTACGACGTCTGCTTGGGCACGATCGGGTCATTTTTGGCCAGATCCTTGAAGAATTTGATGCCCGCATCGAAGTTGTCAAGGCTGCCGCCGAGGGCGCGGTTGACGGCAACGGCGCCGGCATAACCGACGAAGGCCGATGACGGATCAAGGTAGCCAACCATGCCCTTATAGATTGGCTTCAGAAGGTCACTCCATGACTGCGGGACCGGCTTGCCTTCGAGCGCATCGATATTGACGAAGAAGCCCAAGGTGCCAGAATGAATAGTGAACCATTTGCCGTCAGGGTCTTTCAAACCGGCTGGAATTTCATCGAAGTGCTTCGGCTTATAGGCGCTGACCACACCCTTTTGAGCAGCCTGGATGCCGAAAGAAACTCCGTAGTAGGCGACGTCAGCCACCGGGTTGTCTTTTTCCGCCAACAACTGGGACAGAGTTTGGCCCGAATTCTTGTTGTCATGCGGAATTTCATAGCCCAGATGTTCCTTGATGCTTTTCAACTGACTTGCCCAATCAGCCCATTGCGGCGGACAATTGTAGCAGATGGCGTCGGCAGCTTGCGTTTCGCCAACGCCTGCGTTAACCAATAGTAACGACCCTAGGGCCAATGTTTTTAGTGCCTTAGCAATCATTTTCGGGATCTCCTCTGTATATGTTGGGTGGGGTTCCGGAGAGCGGCGGGGTTTGGCTTAGCGGCGAGCCCTGCCGATTCTCCGATTCGTATGGTATACGGAAGGATTTCCGTCATTGGACAATCCTTGCCGACTAGGCGGTCCAGCAACTGCCGGGTGGCCGCCCGTCCCATCTCGTGCGACGGCTGGATGACCGTAGCCAGGGTGGGATGCAGGTGGGTTCCGACAGCGATGCCATCAAAACCGATTACGGAAACATCGTTCGGCACATCCAGGCCCATGCGGCCGAGGGTACCGATAACTGAAATCGCCAGCAGATCATTGGAGCAGAACAAGGCGGTAGGCGCGGTCTCGCGCTCGTCGTAGATCGGCCCCAACGTCTCCTCCAGGTGCGGTAAAACGAAGTCGACCTCAAGCACAGTCGGCGCGGCAAGGCCACGCTCGGCGGCACCGTCCATAAAACCGTCGCGACGCGCACGGGCGCGGTCCGATGCCGCGAACTGGCCGGAAACCATGCCCAGCCGTTCATGTCCGAGCTTAATGAGCGTTCGCGCCACTTCGCGACCAGCAGCAATGTTATCGACGGTGACGGTGGGGTGTTCGTTGGCGCACGGTTGATTGTAGATTAGAACATACGGTACCCCGGCGCTTTTCAGCATGCCCGGGACCGAGCTCTTCATGGCATCAGCAACGGTCAGGATCAATCCGTCAACCCGGTAGTCAAGCAGCGTACTGACAGTCCGGAGTTCGTCATCCGGGCTGTAATCGGTTGAAGTGAACATCAAGGTGTATCCACGCGCACGCGCCTCAGCGCTGATCCCGGCAACTGCGTCAGCGAACACAGGGTTGTTGAGCGACGGAATGACGACACCGAGCGAACGGGTGTTTGCGGAGGATAAATTACGACCGACCGCATTGGGCCGAAAACCAAGATCGTTGATAGCAGCACGCACCCGGTTGGCGGTTTCATCGCGCACCCGTCCTGTACCGTTGACAAGGCGTGACACCGTGGCCACTGACACTCCGGCTTTCTTGGCGACATCTCTAATGGTTGCTACCATGCCCCCCTCTCGATCAACTTGGCTCTATGTACACAGATTCCAAAGAATTGATGCGAACATCTAAATGTAAACGGTTACATCATAATTTGTAAACGGTTGCTTTTCTGTGACCCATTTGTTGTATTTTTGTGACTCATTTGGAGCATTTATTTTAACCAGCCAAATCCTGTTCAGGATCGTTGCTCTCTCTTTGGCTGTCGGCAAGCATGTGACAAATAATTGCAGGCCTTAATGATCAGAAAAGATTTTCCTCCGAGCCATCCGAAGGTGATCCGCTTAATCCAGATTTCCCCGAATACGGTCGGCCAACGCCTTGATGGCGTCCATGTCGCCTGGATGAATGCCCCAGTTCATTTTCATCTCATCATTCATGGCGCGGGGCACCACATGCATGTGCAGGTGGAACACCGATTGGGCGGCACCGGGGCCGTTAGCCTGAAGGATGTTGATGCCGTCCGGTTCCAGCGTTTTGTTGACGGCGCGGGCCAGTCGCTGAATTCCGGCAATGGTTGCTGCCGCCCATTCATCGGGAGCCTCGAAAATGTTTTCCGTATGAAACTTCGGGATCACCAGCGAATGGCCGGGCTGGATCGGGTTGATGTCCATGAAGGCGAAAACCCGGTCATCTTCAAAAACCTTGAAGCTCGGTATTTCGCCGCAGATGATTTTGCAGAAGATACAGTCATCATCAAGGTGTGCATGGTCGCTCATAGTCAATCTCCCAAACGTTGTCGTTGACGTGGCCCAAACCCACCCACTGTGGGAATCCTGGACAAATCTTTCGGTTTTATAGTCTTAACAAAGGCCATCAGGTCTTCAATCGCTTTCGCCGTAACGGTGAATTCGGTGGCGTAGGCCGGGGCGCTGGACCAGCGTTTGACATCGGGGACGCGCACGAACACCGGATGCGGGCGGCGTTCGAAAAAGGTTTCGAACCGTTCATAGCCATCATCCATCCCGACAATCACGGGAAACGACGGCGTCGATCCGAGGCCGCCGAATTTGTTAAAATCACCAATGACATGGCAGCGCGCACAATGGGTAACCGACAGGTCTTCACCCTTCTTCACATCACCTTCGCCGTACGCCGGGCGGCCTGCCACGACAAACAGCAGGGCGATAAAAATGGCCCTGGTCGGGAGTGTCCGTGGCCACTCTCTAATCTTCACGCACCTGATCAAGAGCCGCCTGAGCCGCCGCCAGTCTGGCGATCGGCACCCGGAACGGCGAGCACGAAACGTAGGTCAGCCCCATTTCCTGACAGAAGTGGACGGACGCCGGGTCGCCGCCATGTTCGCCGCAGATGCCGAGTTTCAGGTCGGGGCGAACCTTGCGTCCACGTTCAACACCGATCTTGACCAGTTCGCCGACGCCGTCACGGTCAATGGTCATGAACGGGTCGTCGGCAAGAATGCCCTTGTTGTGATAGACATCAAGGAACGGGGCCGCGTCGTCGCGTGAAAAGCCGTAGGTGGTTTGCGTCAGATCGTTGGTGCCGAAACTGAAAAACTCAGCCGTTTCGGCAATAACGTCGGCCTTCAGGCAAGCCCGAGGCAGCTCGATCATGGTGCCGACGAGGTAATTCAGCTCAACGCCTTCCGCCGCGCGAACTTCGTCCGCCACCTGATCAACCACGGCTTTCAGGAAATCCAGTTCCGGTTTGTCGATGATCAGCGGGATCATGATTTCAGGGACAACAGATTTGCCTTCCTTCACCAGAATGGCCGCGGCCTGAAAAATCGCCCGGGCCTGCATTTCGTAAATTTCCGGATAGGTGATGCCCAGACGGCAGCCGCGATGACCAAGCATGGGATTGGCTTCATCAAGTTCAAGCTTGCGCAGTTCCAGGGTCTTCAGATCCGTGCCCGCCGCCTCGGCCACCTCAAGAAGTTCTTCTTCCGTATGGGGAAGAAATTCGTTCAGTGGCGGGTCAAGCAGGCGAATGGTCACCGGCAAACCTTCCATGATGCGAAACAGTGCGGTGAAGTCTTCGCGCTGATAAGGCAACAGATTGTCGAGTGCCGCGCGCCGCGCCGCTTCATCCGTCGCCAGGATCATCTGGCGCATGTGGACAATGCGTTCAGGGTCGAAGAACATATGTTCGGTACGGCTGAGGCCGATGCCTTCAGCACCGAATTTGCGCGCTGTTTCCGCATCCGTCGGGGTTTCCGCGTTGGCCCGTACACCCATTGTCCGGACCTCATCAACCCATTCCATCAAACGGCCAAAATCACCGCTCATTTCCGGCTGCTGGGTCGCCACCTCACCTAGATAAACCGACCCCGTTGATCCGTCCAGGGTCAGGACATCGCCTTCGCTCAGCGTCCGGCCCATGGCGAGAAGGGTCTTGGCCGAATAATCAACCCGCAATTCACCGGCCCCGGAGACGCAAGGTTTACCCATGCCACGGGCGACCACAGCGGCATGGGATGTCATGCCGCCCCGGGTCGTCAGAATACCTTCCGACACATGCATGCCGGAGATGTCTTCGGGGCTGGTTTCGGTGCGCACCAGGATCACCTGTTCTCCCCGCGCCACCCAGATCTCGGCCTCATCCGCATCGAAAACAATACGTCCCGACGCCGCGCCGGGGCTTGACGGCAGGCCGCGCCCGATCAGCGTCCTGTCAGCATCCGGGTCAAGCGTCGGGTGCAGCAACTGGTCAAGCTGGGCCGGGTCAAGAAGCATGATCGCCTGTTTTGTATCCAGTACATTTTCGTCAACCATGTCGCAGGCGATCTTGAGCGCGGCCTTGGCGGTACGCTTGCCGCTGCGGGTCTGGAGCATCCAGAGCTTGCCCTGCTGGACCGTGAATTCCATATCCTGCATGTCTTTATAGTGGGCCTCAAGGCGTTCGCGAACCGCGACAAGATCGCCATAAATGTCCACCATGACCTCTTCCATGGAATCCAGATGGGAGCCGGTGGCTTCCTTCTCAGCCATCGTGAGGGGTTGCGGCGTGCGGATACCGGCAACCACATCTTCCCCCTGGGCATTGACCAGGAATTCACCGTAAAATGCATTTTCACCGGTTGACGGGTTACGTGTGAAACATACGCCTGTGGCGCAGTTGTCGCCCATGTTGCCGAACACCATGGCCTGAATGTTAACGGCTGTTCCCCAACTGGCCGGAATGTTATGAAGTCGCCGGTAGGTGTTGGCGCGGGTGTTCATCCACGATCCGAAGACCGCCCCGATCGCCCCCCAGAGCTGTTCGTGCGGGTCCTGCGGGAAAGGGTTTCCGGTTTCGGTTTCAACCGCCACCAGATACAGGGCGACAACGGACTTCCAGTCGTCTGCGGTCAAATCCGTATCCAGGGAATATCCCTTGTCGTCTTTATGATCTTCCAGAATATCTTCGAAATGATGGTGATCGACGCCCAGAACCACATCGCCGTACATCTGAATGAAGCGCCGGTAACTGTCATAGGCGAAGCGTGCGTCGCCGGACCGGGCGGCCAGCCCGTCAACGGTTTCATTGTTAAGCCCCAGGTTCAGAACCGTGTCCATCATGCCGGGCATCGACGCCCTGGCCCCGGAGCGCACGGAAACCAGCAACGGGTTTTCGACTGAACCGAAGCCGTTCCCCAGGGCCGTTTCCATTTCAATCATGGCGGCTTCAACCTGAGCTTTCAGCTCATCGGGATAGGTCTTTTCCTGGTCGTAATAATAAACACAGACATCGGTGGGGATGGTAAACCCCGGCGGAACGGGAATTCCCAACGCCGACATTTCAGCCAGATTGGCGCCCTTGCCGCCCAGCAGGTTGCGCATCTCCGCACTGCCTTCCGCCTTGCCGTCACCGAAACTGTAGACCCATTTTGTCATGATCGTTTTGTCCGTTTCCTAAACTTACAGTTCACCCCCACCCCGGCCCTCCCCCCTCAAGGGGGAGGAAGAAGTGAAGTAAAGTTTTTCCCGCATTCCCTCCCCCTTCAGGGGGGAGGGTTAGGGTGGGGGTGACGCCCCCTAGCCTTCGATCTTCGAGAAATCCGCAACACCGTCCAACGCCGAGCGGATCATCGACAGTAATTTTAATCTGTTTTCGCGAGTTGCCGACACTACGGCATTGACCATCACCGCATCAAAAAATTCATCCACAGGCTTACGCAGTTTCGCCAGCGCTTGCATGGCATCCCCGAAACGCTCATCCGATACGGCCTTCTGAATTGACCCCGATTCCGCTTCAAGCCCGTTGAACAATGCCTTTTCCTCATCCTGCTCAAATCTGGCGGCATCAGGTGCGTCTGCATAACTGCGTTTGTCTTTTTTCTCTTCAATTTCTAGAATATTCGTCGCCCGACGATAGGCAACGAGCAGGTTCTCACCATCTTCACTACCGAGAAATTCCGACAGCGCCTCGACACGGGCCAACAGGCGAACCAGATCATCCTCACCACCCAGGGCAAACACAGCGTCGATGTGATCGTGTCTGACGCCCTGCTCCTTGAGGTGAACCTTTAAGCGGTCGGCGAAGAAAGAAAGGAGGTCTTGAGCAAGTTTTTCATTGTACTCAACCCCTTGATCTACGTATTTCGAATTCGCATAAAGTTGCCGGGCACCCTCAAAAACTCGATGCAGCGGGATACGCAATTGGTTCTCAAGAATCAATCTAATGATCCCAAGCGCCGACCTTCTCAAGGCAAATGGATCTTTTGAACCGGTTGGTTTTTCGTCAATTGCAAAAAAACCTGTCAAAGAATCAATTTTATCAGCGAGTGAAACGCAAACACTCGCTTCGTCAGAAGGACACATGTCATTCGGTCCTTGAGGTGAATAATGATTGGCAATGGCAGTCGCAACCTCTTCAGATTCACCGTCATTTAACGCATAGTAACGCCCGATTACACCCTGCAAATCTGGAAATTCACCGACCATGCCGGTAGATAAGTCAGCTTTGCACAACGACGCTGCAATTTTAGCGGATTCAAGCTGTTTTGACTCCATATACGGTATCAAATCGTTCACCAGCGATTTGATCCGCTCGACCTTCTCATCCAGCGTCCCCAGCTTGGCGTGGAACACCCGATCCTTGAGGGCGGGCGCTTTGGATGCCAGCGAGGTCTTGCGGTCCTGATCCCAGAAAAACTTGGCGTCGCTGAGGCGGGCGCGAAGGACTCGTTCGTTACCGGCAACCACCTGTTTGCCGCCATCGACCGTTTCCGTATTGGCGACCATGATGAAGCGGTTGGCGAGGCTGCCGTCCTTGTCCAGACAGGAGAAATATTTCTGGTGTTTTTTCATCGACGTGATCAGCACTTCCGGCGGCACGCCCATGAATTCGTCATCAATCGTCCCCATCAGCACCACCGGCCATTCGACCAGCCCGGCGACCTCATCGAGAAGCCCCTTGTCATCCTTGAGAGAAAGTCCTTCGGCGTCGGCCAACCGGGTGGCCTGCGACAGGATCAGGTCGCGGCGTTCAATCCGGTCGATCATCACCTTGGCCGTGCGGAGCTGTTCCTTGTAATCGGCGAAACCGGTTACCGTGAGGGTTTCTGGGGCCAGGAAACGATGGCCTGTTGTCTGATTTCCCGCCGTGCGCGGGCCGAAAGAAAATGACACAGCCGCGCCATCGAACAGGCAGGCCATGGAATGAATGGGCCGCACCCAGCGAAGATTGTGCAACGCCCAGCGCATGGATTTGGGCCACGGCAGATTCTGCAAGGACGCCGGAATAATCTCGGCCAGCACCTCAGACGTGGCCCGGCCCTTCTTGTCGATCACCGCGAAATAGAATTCACCCTTCGGCAATTCGCGAATTTCGGCTTCGTCTATGGAACTGAAACCATTGGCCTTCATGAACCCGGCAAGCGCCTGTTCGGGTGCGCCGACTTTCGGGCCCTTGCGCTCTTCGCTGACATCCGGTGTCGTCACGGGCAACCCGTCAACGACAAGGATCAGGCGGCGCGGCGTGACGTGGGCTTCGGCGCGATCAAAGTCCAGACCGGCTTTTTTCAAACCTTCACAAACCAGCCGTTTCAGATCATCGGCGGCGCGGGCCTGCATACGTGCGGGGATTTCTTCGGACAGGATTTCAAGGAGGAGTTCGGCCATTATTTCAAACCCCTCATCTGGTGTAGGCTTTCACCCCTACCCCGGCCCTCCCCCCTCAAGGAGGAGGGAGAAGATAAGAAAAATTCAATCACATTCCCTCCCCCATTTTTGGCCCATGCCAAATGGTTGGTTTTGGCCCATGCCAAATGGTTGGTTTTGGCCCATGCCAAATGGTTGGTTTTGGCCCATGCCAAATGGTTGGTTTTGGCCCATGCCAAATGGTTGGCAATGAGGGGGAGGGTTAGGGTGGGGGGGAGATGCATGGTACATAGATTCATCACTTCACCTCCATGCCCTGACTTTTCATCCAGGCGTCCGCCGCCCCTTTGGTCAGGGTCCGCACGCGGCCGATATAGGCCTGGCGTTCGGTCACCGAGATGACGCCCCGGGCGTCCAGCAAATTGAACAGGTGGCTGGCTTTCAGGCAGTAGTCATAAGCGGGCAGGACAAGTTCGGCTTTCAGCAGTTCGGCGCATTCGGCTTCGGCGTCGATGAAGTGCTGGCGCAGCATGTCGGTATTGGCGTGTTCGAAATTATGTTTCGAATATTCGACTTCCGCCTGATGGAAAACATCGCGGTAGGTCTTGCCGCCCTGATCCTTGGGCACGCCGTCCCAGTCGAGGTCATAGACGTTCTCGACGCCCTGCACATACATGGCGAGGCGCTCAAGGCCGTAGGTCAGTTCAACCGGTATCGGATTGCATTCGTATCCGCCGACCTGCTGAAAGTAGGTGAACTGGCTGACTTCCATACCGTCACACCAGACTTCCCAGCCGAGGCCCCAGGCTCCCAATGTCGGGCTTTCCCAGTCGTCTTCGACAAAGCGGATATCGTGAAGGGTCTTGTCGATCCCCAGCGCATACAGGCTTTCCAGATAAAGCTCCTGAATGTTTTCGGGTGAGGGTTTCATCAACACCTGGTACTGGTAATAGTGCTGAAGCCGGTTGGGGTTTTCGCCGTAGCGGCCATCGGTCGGGCGGCGCGACGGCTGCACGTAAGCGCAATTCCAGATATCATCGGGCTGGCCCAATGATCGTAGCGTCGTCGCCGGATGAAATGTCCCCGCGCCGACCTCCATGTCATAGGGTTGCAGGATCACGCAGCCCTGATCGGCCCAGAAGGCGTGCAAGGTCAGAATCAGTTTCTGAAAACAGGTTTTTTTATCTGATTTGACGGGCATCGCGCCGGAATTCCAAGGTACGGGAGTTATGTTGCGGGTGCGAAGTTAGCCGTCGCTCTCCCCAGGGTCAAGCAGGGGAAGCCGTGGTTTGATCAGAATTTCAGCCGCACTTGTGGCGGCCGTCATCGGGGACATAAGCCCCGCAGTCGGGACACTGGACCATATCTTCGATATCCGCGCTGGCGGATCGCCTTTTCGACGTCCCGCTGCCGCGGCGCACGCGTTCGCGCGCCGCCTGTTTCTGGATATGCTGGCGCTCACCGAGCCATTTGAATCCGTACCAGACGGCAAAGATGATCGCGCCGGTAACCAGGATTTTTGATAAACTGAAAAGTCCGAACATGATGGTCCTTTTAGGCAGTGATCATGGCAGAGGTCAAGTCATCCTCGTACATTTGGGCGCATTTGGGTGCTAAAATCCGAATCGGTTCCAGATCAGGCGCTCCTCGACGGCGTTGATCAGCCCGTGGCCCAGATCACCGGCAAAATCAGTTCCGCCTTCCGGTGTCCCCAGTGAAAGGCCGAATTTACGCTTGAAGAAAGACTGATGCTCCTCAATTTTCCTGAACTTGACGTCTTCACCGAAGCGGTCGCGCATGACCGTTCTGAGATCACCCAGACCATCCACCAGCCCAAGCTCTGCCGCCGTCGCCCCGGTCCAGAAAGCGCCGCTGAACAACTCCTTGTCGGCCCCCTTCAAACGGTCGCCACGACGGACCTGAACCATGTCGATAAAGCCGTCATGAATTTCCTTTTGCAGGGATTTGAGGTGCTTGATATCAGCCGCCTTCTCCGGGCTGAACGGATCGAGCATGGCCTTTTTATCACCGCTGGTGTGCAGACGGCGCTCGACCCCATAACGTTTCAGAAGTTCCGGGAATCCGAAACCGCCGGAAACAACGCCGATGGAGCCAATGATGGAATTGCCATCGGCATAAATTTCATCCGCCGCACAGGCCAGCCAGTACCCTCCCGACGCCGCCACATCTTCGGCAAAGGCGTAAACGGGCACGCCTTTTTTTTCCGCCAGGGCGCGGATGCGTCCGGCAATCAGGGCCGACTGCACCGGTGAGCCACCGGGCGAATTGATGGACAGGGCGACCGCTTTCAGTTTTTTCGGCTTGAAGGCGCGCTCCAGCAGCGGCTCGACCGTGGATAGGCTGAGCCCTCGGCGCAATCCACCCATGGCGCCGATCACGCCGGACAGATTGACGACCATAACCAGCGGCCCCCCATGCCCCGGCAAATATTTTTTACAGCTCCGCGCCCAATCCAAAAAAGTATCCTGATTCATCGCTTTTCTCGTATGACTGTGAGGGTTTGGAGTATAAGCACTATCACCTGATTTCCAACGCCTGAGCGCCAACAAGAACACAATTGGCTTCATCGGTATAACTGCCGCCGGGATTATGAAGCACCAGTCCCCGCGCCAGCGTCGTCGGCCCCTTCATGCCCTTGCGCCCCTGAACGATCACCCGCTTGGCCGGTTGACCGGGTTTGTCGCCCCCCGGCCACAGGGGAAAGATGATCAGGTCCCCAACATCGCCTGCCATCGCCGCCAGAATTTCCTCTATGCGGTCGGCGCGATGGACGATGGTGACCGTCGCCTTGGTTCGCGCCATACGGATACAAAACCCGATCCACGCCGCAAGGGCGACATGACTCTCCATCTTCGCCATTGCCTTGGCCGGATCGGACGGCGCCCGCCCCCGCCCGGCTTCAACAAACGGCGGATTGGAGATGACATGATGGAAGCTGTCGGGTTGCAGGACGGGCGGCGGATCGCCGACGTCGCCGTTGACAATTTGAAAGCGCGCCGCCCAGCCATTAATATCCGCATTGCGGCGCGCCAGATCGGCAAATTCGGGCTGGATTTCGATACCGCTGATGTCAACGTCGGCAACCCTGGCGGCAACACAAAGCCCCGCCGCGCCCGCGCCCGCGCCAACATCAAGGAGCCGCTCGCCCGGTCTGGCGGGAACGGTCGCCGCCATCAGTACGGTATCAATGGCGATGCGATAGCCGGTCCGGGGCTGCAAACAGTGGACCCGGCCGTCCAGCAACGTTGTCTCGATCGGGTCATTGGGGCCAGCGGGTTCGCTGAGTTCGGCAGGATCTGGGGGATCGGAAACGTCGGCGGGATCAGCCATTCAGCGCGTCCGCTTCGGCAAGAATGCCCTTGGCCCGATAGAGATCGCGCTCAATCACCATGACGCGGCGCTGGATCGCCGAAATACTGCCCTCCATGACGCTGGCATGACCATCAAGGACCACCGCCTCGATGTCCTCGCCCGCCAGCTGCGCCAGCAGCCAAGACAAAAATACCGCGTCATTGGTTCGAATCAATTCAACCATCAGCCTGCACCACTCCGCGGATGTTCATATGGACGGATCAAGTCATAGCACAGGGCAAGACGGATCACAGGTCAAAATGCGGGAGGGGCAGGTCACGTGTGCACGACGTGATCCGTATCTGGGTCGTGTTGACCAATTGCGTATGAACTCCCTCCCCGATCACAATCCCATGCTCTCTTTATTTTAGCAGATCAATGAGTGAGACAGATATTTTAGAGGCGCCCTAAAGCTAATTGTTTGTCCGGCATCGCTGTATTATCGGGTAATTAAATTCTGAAATTTTCTGCCTGTTATTATCATAAAGAATCAAACTGAATTCGGGCCACCCCCCTTCCCAAATTCCAGTTATGCAATATTCATCTATAGTAGCGTCTTTCGTGAACGTGATCCTACTTCCCTGATTTGCTTCCCCGTTCGATATCTCCAAACGAAGCTCCCAGTCTCTCAGCACCGGATAGAAAGGAAAGATATTGCCGCTAAACTTGGGAGGTTGAGTAATATAAACCTTGAATGAATTACCTTCCAATAGACAAAGAATGACCTTTAGATTGTTTTTTCCCACCGATATATTCCCTATAGGAATATGATTTTCATAGTGATGTTTTCGCTTATATATCCTAGAAATTTCTATACTACCGCCAGAATTAACAATTGATTTAATCGCTCCCTTTGAAGCAAACGAAACACTGATATCTAATGGCGAAATTAAGGTTTCATTACCAACAATTTTTGTGAAACGTTTTGAATTTATATTTCGTCCAAGATACTGATCAAAAATAAGTTCATCTAATCGGTGCTTTTGGGAGAGACGCCCGCTTTCTATTCCCCAATTAATAGACCTAATCGTCATCTCGTCTATATACTTTGGGGCTTTCGCTTGCCCTCGCTTTGGCAAACGTCGATAAAGTGGCATCTGCCCACCTTCAAAACCAAGAAGTGAAACCCCACTACGAGATTTTTGGCCCTTAGTCCCCCTTCCGCTTGTCTTTCCGCTACCTGATCCTATTCCCCGGCCTACGCGCTTACGCGACTTTGCTGCTCCCAGATTATCGCTCAAATCATTAAGGCGCATTGCTGACCTAAGCCCCAATATCTTTTTTGTTAAAAACTAACTTTATGCCCGCCTCACCCTCACCCGAAACTCCTGAACCAAGGAACCCTAACTTACCGCCAGCCTTGATTCCTACGTTGACTTCAATATTGTCCAGTTGATACGCTTCGGTGGCGGAATTAAAGTTTGAAAACATCGTTTGTATTGCTAATCCAATTTTTTCAGTTTCGGATTTTAGGGTATTTATATCGATGTCTTCCCATACTTTCCCCGAGCCTCCCCCGCGGGTTTGCGATTTAGGGATGTCAACAAGGATAGGAATTTTTGTTGTTGAGTTCGACATATCACGCTGCCTTCGCTTCCTCAGGACTGATGTCTACAGTCGGAATAATTTGATAATCACCTCTTGCATAGAAGCTATAAGTAAAACCAATCATCGATTGGTGGTCTTTGAGGATTTGTCGGCGAGTAATAAAAATCGCCATCTTCAAAGAATTAGTTTGAAGTAAATTTGAGAACAATAGACTCGCAAACAAAAACGCATCTTCGTCCTTGATTTCGATTTCCGTTGCGAGAACACCATAAGCATCCTTGATGCTGATGAGGTCTCGGATCAAGGTAGCATAATTCGAACTCCACGCCTGTGACAGCTCGCACGAATTAAAGAAAAGTATTTTGTCAAACAGGAAAGGCTGGGTGTCAGAAATGAAATCTCGCCGATCTACAACAAAATCATCTCTAATTCGAAAGTAATTGTCGTGCGTAATCTTGTCGATACCCGAATGGCATGCGAAATGCACGAAACTACTATCATCCTGAATAAGTTCGCTTACAAATGATGCTTTTTCCTGCGACAGGCTTACAGCACTAGATGGCTGGTATGCTCTACCAATATCCAGCGAAATTTTCTCCGAAGACGCAAGTTGCCGTAGAAATGATAATTCCTTTGTAGCGGCCACTTCCAGTTGATCACAGTAATAAGCCCTAACCTTTGGTGTTCCGCTACACCTCAAGGATCTATAAAATCCTGACGTTTCTGAAAGGTCTTGAGTGGGGGAGAAATAGTAACCTAAAAACCTACTATAGTCAAAACTCTCAGCATCGTTTTCAGCGGTATTTGGCGCCGGTCCCGCTATGTATAACAGCTCCCACGGAATGTTAATTCGAGTATTTCTGAGCAACACTGTGATTTTGCAAGGAGGGTAAATGTATTCTTCTGTTCGCGTGTTATGCAATAAGTCATAAACTTGCGTAATTGCCTCTCGAACCTCCTCGACGGGAAACAAATGTACATACAGATCATGCCCTTTGGAAGCTAGGTCGTACCAATAGTTATAACCCCGTTCGTTCTCTTTCATATTTTGTAAGCTATGGTTAATTTGACCATGGAATAGCTCCAACTCACTGAACGATAAATTCGAAGGACGCCTTTCCATCGAACGGTAGTTAACTTCTCCAAATTTCACCGACACTTCATAATGAATTTGGTTATCATTGATGAAGAGAGAAATTTCAATTGGCGATGAATTTTCGTCCGCGTATAAAGGGCTAGCGGTGCGTCTTCTGCACCCCTTCATTGATCGCGCCATTGCCCCCCCCCTCAATAAACCGCAGGTAACAAAAATCAGTAAAACAGCTCCACTTAGTTGTGTCAACGATGAGCTAGCGGGCACGTCAAACAATGCCCCATTCCGGCGATGGCAGATTGAATTACGCTCAATACTAACGATTTTCACCAAAAATCATTGGTCTTTCATCGTCCAACCGGGGCATTTTCCTCAAAATTCTCACGCTGCAAATTATTCCAACTATTATGAGAAATTATCATAAAAAAAACCATAATTGCGATATATACAGGACATTCCCTGGACGTTGTCTGGTGGAGGTGCGGGTGCCGCTTTGTGGTGATGTTTGCCCTTGTGAAGAATTTGCTGTTGTCCGGCAACACGCTGGGGGACAGCTAGTCTCAGGCGGCTTCTCGCCCCCATCCCCCCCTCATTACCCCCATAATCCCTCCGAAATAGGAAGGGGTTTATGGGGGTAAGCGGGGGCCGGGCGGGTCGGAAATGGTTGTTGCGCTGCGTACGTTGCTGATCGCCGTCTTTTTCCCTCCCCCCTCTGATGGGGGGAGGGAAAAAGACGGATACATAGGTCACAGGTCCACGATGTGATCGGGCGTGCCGATGAAAAAGACACACAAAAAGACACATAATGGAGATTTCCGGGATTGGCCCGGGCTTATCTCAGGTCTGGTCTTGACCTCACCCAAGTGCCATACCTATGCTCAATATGGGCGGACAGGCCGTCAAGCATGTGGTTCTGCTGCCCGGGGGAAACCAGAATAAATGAGGAGCATCTCCGTGGGTGTTGTTGTCAGCCTCGGCGAAAAAAAGGATAAAAGGGCATCGGTTGACGGATTGACCGGGCTGGTTCGCGATGATCTGAAAAGTGTCAATGATGTGATCATCCGCCACATGGAGTCGCCGGTTGAACTGATTCCGCAACTGGCCGGTCACCTCGTGGCGTCGGGCGGCAAGCGCCTGCGTCCCATGCTGACATTGGGGTCGGCGCAGCTCTGCAATTATACGGGTGATCGCCATATCGCGCTGGCCGCCTGTGTCGAGTTCATCCATACGGCAACGCTGCTGCATGATGATGTCGTTGACGAAAGCGACCTCAGGCGCGGCGAGGCTTCGGCCAACGCATTGTTCGGCAATCAGGCGAGCGTTCTGGTTGGCGACTTCCTGTTCAGCCGCGCCTTTGAGCTGATGGTTGAAGATGGCTCGCTCGAGGTCCTGAAAATCCTCTCTCACGCCTCGTCCGTGATTGCCGAAGGCGAAGTCCTGCAACTGATGACCACCAATGATACGGAGACCGGCGAAAGCACCTATCTGGAGGTGATCAAATCCAAAACCGCGCAACTTTTCGCCGCGGCCTGCCGCATTGGTCCGGTGATCTCCGAACGTCCCCGGGTCGAGGAAAATGCGCTGGAAAGTTTTGGCATGAACCTGGGCATCGCCTTTCAGCTGATCGACGATGTTCTTGATTATTCCGCCAAACAGGCGACGCTGGGCAAAACCATCGGCGACGATTTCCGCGAAGGAAAAATCTCGCTGCCGGTCATTCTGGCCTTTCGCCGCGGCGACGAGGAAGAGCGCAAATTCTGGCGGCGCACCATGGAAGATCTTAATCAATCCGATGGTGATCTTCAGCATGCCCTCGGCCTGATGACCAAACATAACGCCTTAAGCGACTCGGTGGAGCGCGCACGGCACTATGGCGCCATCGCCAGAGACGCGCTGGGTATTTTCGATGACAGCCCGATCAAGACCTCGTTTAACGAGCTCATCGACTTCTGCATTGAACGGGTTCATTAAGACCCAACCCCGATGACAAGGGGTTCTTGCCCTGGGGGACAGACAGCGCTATAACGCGCTCGAAATTGTCGGGAAGTGGCGCAGTCTGGTAGCGCACCTCGTTCGGGACGAGGGGGTCGGAGGTTCGAATCCTCTCTTCCCGACCAAATTTCCAAATATCCGCCCCGAAGACATGGGTAACGGATCATCGCCCTCCCTCCCTGTATTACCCCCTATCACCGGTCAACATTGTCCCGCGTCACCCTGATCATATGGTCCCGCCATAGGGCCGGACGCCTTGCGGGTCTGGAATTCTTTTGGGAGTTTCAGCTTGTCCCGATTCCAAGGGTAGGTTAGCGTTTGCCCAACCGAGCCTTGGTCTTTTTGACGGAACCCCTGCGGGAGCTGAAAGTGCGACAGGTCACAATAGGCATGATTATCGGGATCATCGCCGGGATGATTATCGGGGCGACTGTCATCCGCCCGCATGTTATGCCGCCGACGCTGAAGGCCGGACAAGCGGAACCGGAGCCCGGAGAGATGGCCGTTACCGACGCCGCACGCATGCCTGTCGAAGACCCGCCGGCACCCGAAACGCCGATAACCCCTCCGGAACCGGAAACCGTCCACTGGCGCATGACCAGCGCCTATTCTGGGTCTTTGCCCGTTTTGGGGGACCTGCCGAAACATCTGGAAAGCGCAATTTCCCGGATTTCCGGTGGCCGGTTCAAGATGGATTTTCATGAACCCGGCACCCTTGTTCCTCCCCAGGCCCTGTTCGAAGCCGTCCGGTCCGGCACCATTCAGGCGGGGTTTTCCTCCCCCGCCCTGTCGGCGGAAAAAATTCCGGCGCTGCAACTTTTTTCATCCGTTCCGTTCGGACCGGACGCCCGTGAAATGCTGGCCTGGTTTCGTCAGGGCGGCGGCCAGCAGATATTTGACGGGATTTACGACAAACAGGGAATTCACAGCCTGGTTTGCGGAGCGACATCCGCGGAAGCCTCCGGCTGGTTCAGGAAACCCATCACGACGCTCAAAGACCTGAACGGACTGCGTATGCGAATATCCGGCCTGGGCGCCAGGGTGATGGAAAAACTTGGCGTCTCGACGGAAGTACTGATGAATGAAGATATCATCGTCGCCGTGGAGTCCGGAGCCATTGACGCCGCCGAGTTCTCCCAGCCGGCGGAGGATTTCTCCCTTGGCCTGCATCGAACCACCGACGTCGTGTACTTTCCCGGCTGGCACCAACCCGCCACCCTGTACGATCTGATGATCAATAAGGAAGCCTGGGAGGCATTGCCCGATACCGCCAAGGCGCAAATAGAGGCCGTTTGCGGCGACAATATATGGCGCGGCCTGGCCGCCGCCGACGCCAGACAATTTGCAACCCTTAAACGCTTAACGGAACTGGGAATACGAATGGAGACCTGGTCGCCGGAACTGCTTATGGCGTTCCGCAAGGCTTGGGGTGAGGTCGCCACTGAACAATCTGAAAAGGATAAGGATTTCAAGCGCACCTGGAATTCAATCCGGAAATTTCGGGAGGAGTTTAGTATTTGGCATGAATTGTCCACACCATAATGTTGCCTTATTTTCAAGCTATCAGGGTAGCGTGGGGTGATCGAGCGGGACGTCACAGGAACGGAGACGGTTGGCGCAATGGAGTGCTTTTTGCTTGTACTTGAACCTTCAGTCAGGCTATCAGAACGACGACTGAATGAATTTCGGGATACGTCCCCTGATAATGTTTGTATCATTTGAAAAAACCGGATGGAGAATTCCATATGAATAGTCTTAAAAAACTTGCCGTGGCCGCCACGATGGCCGTTGCAGTTGCCTTCACCGCAGGTGTCGCAACGAATTCCGCTTATGCAGCCAACGGAAAGAAAATTTTTAACAAATGCAAAGCCTGCCATGGCTTCAAGAAAAACAAGGTCGGCCCCAACCTGACGGGTATTGTCGGTCGCAAAGCCGGTTCCATGGCAAAGTTCAAGTATTCGAAAGGTATGAAAAAGGCCGCTGCAGATGGCCTCGTCTGGACGGAAGAAAACCTGGACAAGTTCCTCACCAAGCCGAAGAAATTCGTGAAGAAAACGAAGATGTCTTTTGGCGGTCTGAAAAAAGCCGATCAGCGCAAAGCGGTAATCGAATTCCTGAAGAGCAAATAAGCTAACGACGGTCTTCAATAAAAAAGCCGCCTTTTCACATGGAAAGGCGGCTTTTTCTTGTCCCCCTCCCCTTTATTCGCGAACGACCATCACTGAGCATTCGGCATGGCGAACCACGCGCGCGGCGTTCGGACCCAGCAGATAGTCTTTCAGTTCGGGGCGATGTGAGGCGACGATAATGAGGTCAGCATTTATGTTCCTGGCCATCTTCAGAATAACCTCATAGACTGTGCCTTCACCGACGATATGCTGGACACGCACATCGTCCGGAACATGTTCGCGAACGAAGTCCCGCAATTGGGCAAGTACCTTGTCGGCCACATCCTTCTCGTAACCTTCCGGAAAATACTGCCCGACGATACTCATCCCGAAATCAGGCACCACGGTCAGCACATGAAGGTCCGCATCCGACTGGCGACACATGTCGATCGCATTCGGCAGCGCCTTCTCCCAGGAACTTTTCTGACCGAGGTCAACGGATAAAAGAATATGATTGAACGTCATGTCTCTCCCCTTACACCGCGACGGCGTCGGCTAAACGTTTACGCCGCCGTTGCAGCGCGATAATGAACCCAAGAAGAACAATGGCCGGAATGTAGAACAACTGCTTGGGCGGACTGTCCGACGTAACGATGACGCTGGCGACTTCACCTGTATTGAGATCAGCCAATCCCTGTTTTTCAGCGGCTCCGCCAAATTGCACATTTTCGATCATGTACTTGCCGCCTTCTTCGCGCAGTTCCAGGCCAGCCGAATTCAGCATCCGCTCTTTGCCATCCCCCGGCTTGCCAACCGGCAGCATAATGATCTTGTCGATTTTACGGTCATCGAAATCAACGCCGACGACCCGTATCCTGATCAGGCCGTTATCGGGCAGTTCACCCGCGACCCGATAGATGTCCGAGGCCGCTACCGGAACCAGCGGCGGATACATCCGGTCCATCCAGAACCCCGGACGGAAAAGCGTAAAGGCGACAAGCAACAACGCGACGACTTCCCACCATTTACAACGGGTTATGAAAAATCTCTGCGTTGCCGCAGCGAACAGCAACATGGCGATGATTGCGGTGATTATGGTCGCCAGAAGATGATACCAAGTCTCGACGCCGATCATCAGGATTTCGGTGTTGAAAATGAACAGGAACGGCAGAATTGCCGTGCGGATATCATAGGCAAAACCCTGCAGGCCTGTCTTGATCGGGTCTCCTCCGGAAATCGCCGCGGCGGCAAAGGCGGCCATGGCGACAGGCGGGGTATCATCGGCAAGGATACCAAAATAAAAAACAAACATATGAGAGGCGATCAGGGGGACAATCAGTCCATTCTGCGCCCCGATGGACACGATCACCGGCGCCATCAACGAAGACACGACGATGTAGTTTGCCGTCGTCGGCAGCCCCATGCCGAGGATCAGGCTGAATACCGCCGTGAAAAACAGCATCAGGATCAGATATCCACCCGAAAGGAATTCAACCAGTTCCCCCATAACCTGACCGATGGGCGTTACCGTCACTGTTCCGACGATAATCCCCGCCGCCGCCGTTGCAACACCGATACCGATCATGTTTCTGGAGCCGCTGATAAGCCCTTCAAAAACATCAGAAATCCCTTCCGACCAGCTCTTGATCTGACTTTCGCCGGTTTTATGTAATATTGCCTTGATCGGTTTCTGGGTTAACAACAAAAACAGCATAAACGCCGTCGCCCAGAAGGCGGACAGACCCGGTGACAGCCGCTCGACAATCAGGCACCAAACCAGCACGAAGACCGGCAGTAAATAATACAGGCCAGCCTTGATGGTCGGCCCGGCTGGCGGAAGTTCGACAATTTCCAGTGTAGTTTCCAGTTCCGGAAAATTAGTCGCATATTTGACCAGCCCGATATATGCGCCAACCAGCGCCACCGCGGCGATATAGGGCGTAGCATCACCAAAGACCGTTTTTGTCCAACCCAGGCCGTAATAGACCGCTGCGCAAAGCACGGCCAAACCAAGAAACGACAGCAGAAAATTGGTCACGCTTTGAATGAATTTGGGCGGATTGCGTCTTGGGATACCCTTTAAGTCGGCCTTAACCGCCTCCAGGTGCACAATATACACCAGCGCCATATAGGAAATCAGCGCTGGCAGGGCGGCGTGCTTGATGACTTCGGTATAGGAAATACCGACAAACTCTACCATCAAGAAAGCAACCGCACCCATGACCGGTGGCGTCAATTGCCCATTGGTTGATGACGCGACCTCAACCGCGCCCGCTTTTTCTGCCGAAAAACCGACTTTTTTCATGAGCGGGATGGTAAATGTCCCGGTCGTCACCACATTGGCGATCGCCGACCCGGAAACCAGACCGGTCAACCCCGACGACACGACCGCCGCTTTCGCCGGACCACCCCGCATGTGCCCCATCAGGGCAAAAGCGACACGGATAAAGTAGTTTCCGGCGCCGGCCTTTTCCAAAAGTGAGCCGAACAGAACGAACAGAAACACCATGCTTGTGGAGACGCCAAGCGCGACGCCAAACACTCCCTCTGTCGTCAGGTAATAGTGGGACATGCCCTTGTTGATGCTCAATCCCTGGTGGGCGATAATTTCCGGCATATGCTCCCCGCCAAACGCATACCCCATGAATATGATGGCGACGATCATCAGAGGCGGCCCGAGGGCGCGACGCGTGGCTTCCAGCACAACCACCAGACCAATCACGGAAATGATGATATCAGGGGTGGTCGGCAGTCCCGGACGTTCGGCGAGTTCGCGGTAGAACAAGAAGATATAGGAGGCGCAGCCCGCGCCGACCAAGGCAAATACCCAATCGAGAACCGGTATGTAATGGCGCGGCGAGCGCTTCAGCGCCGGGAACGCGAGATACGACAGAAAGACCGCAAAGGCCAGATGGATCGAACGGGCCTCCGTCGAATTCAGCAACCCAAAATCAAAGATGTAGGGCAGTGGCGATACATACCATAACTGAAAAAGCGCCCACGCCAGCGGCACATACCAAAGCAGCTTCGCAGAAAACCCGGTGGGATTGCGCCCGCCGGTATCGGCTTCGGCAATCATGTCATGAAGCTCTTCCTGGCTCGCAGCCGCCCCTGTCTCTTTAATATCCTCTGCCATTATGACTCCCTGTTTTTCTTGTTCAGTTCGGCCTTACGATCCAGCGGCAAAACCAACGCTTAATTTGTTAAATTTAGTGAAACCCGGAAATGACCCCCATGTCTACATCATTCCTCTGTTCCTGAAATACTCCAGAGCCCCATCATGAAAAGGAACAACACTTTCTTTTCCCATAAGAGACTCGGGCGAAACATCACGAAGCGACGGATGCAACCGGGACAAGCCTGGGCTGTTGTCGACGACGGCACCCACAATCGAACCGACAAGATCTTTTTCAATATCCTCGGACGATACCGCCAAAACCCGCAATCCAAATAATTTGACGCTGTTCTGGTCCGCATACATACCCTGATTAATGCCCATTTCATAAAAATAAGGATTGTCCGCGATCAGTTTGGAAATTTCCGCGCCTTTCATACTCACCAGCCTTGAGTTACAAACCCGCAGTATCTTGGCAATATTTTTATTCGGGTGCGAACCGCTAATTATCATTGCCTGAATCCGGTTGTGGCAAAGCGCCAGGGCCTGTTCCGAGACCGATAGTTCCTCTGCAATTGAGAAGTCCCTGCGCCGCCAACCTTTGGCCGCCATAATCAATTCCATCATCATCCGTTCATAAGACCCTGGATTTGCTATATTGACCCGCTTACCAAGCAGATCATCTATCGATTCGATCCCTGAATCCCGGCGCGCAATCAGGCTTATGGCCTCTCCGTAAAGGGTGAACAGAACCCTCAGGTTGTCGTACTTGGTATCATAAAACTTTGCCGGTCCAGATCCCGTGAAGGTATGGAACACCCAGTCGGACGTAACAATCCCCAGTTCCAGTGCACCATTGCCGACATCGCTCAGTACGGCGAGAGGCCCCGGCGCATCTCCTTTGGCTATTCGACGGGGTTCACACGTCGTGCCTCTGATCGCCCTGGTGATGGTTCGACATACCGCCCGCCCGACATGGTACCGAACATCATTCTGGTTACTGACGCCAATAATGATGTCTGCCGCTTTTGGACCCGACGATACAGACATGCAGAGAACAAAGACGGTCAAACAAATAAGGGTTTGAACTGTTGAATGTTGACCACGCATCGCCGCCTCCCATAGAGAGATGAATTCTCCCGACTTAGTGAAAACGAATTTATGTCTATTCGGGTTTGTCTGGTTACCTACCTATTCGTCACGGACGCTGGGCCATCCGTTTAATGATTTGTAGTTTCGAATTCTGTAACATCAAAAACGGCAGGAGGAGAGAACCCTCCCCTCCTGCCAGACGGGTGGATTACATCCAGCCACGTTCCTTGTAGTATTTGACAGCGCCATCATGCAGCGGCGCGGAAAGCGCATCTTTAATCATTTCGCTTTCTTTGAGGTTGGCAAATGCAGGGTGCATTTTCTTGAACTGTTTGAAGTTATCAAACACCGCTTTTACAACCTGATAAACTGTGTTTGCAGGCGTCCGGGTAGAGCTGACAAATGTCGCGCCAACACCAAAGGTTTTGATGTCACTGGGGTTGCCACGGTACATCCCGCCCGGAATGGTCGCCGTACGGTAGTAAGAATTATCCGCAACCAGCTTCTTGATTGCTGCATTATCGACGACCGCAAACGTCACATCGCAGGTCGTTGCCGCTTCCTTGTTAAGCGCAGCCGGATTACCGACCAGCCAGAAAAAGGCATCGATCTTGTTGTCGCACAGCGCCGAAGGCGTTTCAGATGATTTCATCTGGGCGGCAAGCTTCAGATCGGATTTTTTCTTGCCCATGGCGCTCCACATAACCTGCCAGGTCGCTTCAGTACCGGAACCGGGATTGCCGATGTTGACGCGCTTGCCAACTAGATCATCAACCGTTTTAACGCCTGATTCCTTGCGGGCGACGATGCTGACGGGTTCGGCATGAACGGAAAACACGGCGCGCAGTGCTTTGAACGGGCCGGCTTTAATGAACGCTTCCTTACCGGTACCGTGATAGGCGTGATACTGCCAGTCGGACTGGGCGACACCCATGTCCAGTTCTCCGGCACGAATGGTGTTGATATTATACACGGAACCACCGGTTGACTCAGCCGAGCAGCGGACGCCGTGTGTTTTCTTACCCTTGTTGACGAGACGGCAAATAGCCTGACCAGTGGGATAATACACACCGGTCACGCCACCGGTACCAATAGTAATGAATTCGGCCGCACTTGCGCCCGTTGACATGCCCGCACCAGCGGTCAGGCCCGCGACAGCCGCGCTAACGGCCAGTGTTTTTTTTAACTTCATTTATCTATGCCTCCTTGAGATAGTTACCCAAAAATTGGGTCCAGGGGTCGCCCGGCGGACACCCCAGTTTCGACGAACCCCCATCCGAATTTGAATGACGGTTTAGATTGATCACGTGAGAAGCCCACCCGATCAAGGTTCCCGCAGGGGGTCGCCCAACGGTCCGAACACCAACGTCAACCGTTCCGCCACTCAGGCAGAACGCCTTTCCGCACAATGCACGAATTCTTTGAATTTTGATATTGCTGCCTGAGCCCGAATTTTTTGTTTTTGCACATGTGGCAACACTCAAATCCCGCAAATTTCTCCCACACTCAGTCATGACAGACCAGCATTTGATTCGTTTTACCGAGTGTAACACAGGCTCAAATCGGCGCAAGCTGATTGGATTCATCCCCCAACCCCCGCCTCCTTGAGAGCCTCTTCCACTGCACACCCCAATCGGCGTACGAGTTCGGCCAGTTCATCGTCGCTAATGATAAAAGGTGGTGCGAGCAGGATGTGATCTCCGCTTTGACCATCCGCCGTCCCACCCGAAGGATAACAAATCAACCCTTCCTGCATGGCTTTGGCCTTCACCCGCGCATGCATATTGAGATTTCGGTCCAATGGCTCCTTTGTACCCCGATCAGCAACCAGTTCGATCCCGACAAACAACCCGCGCCCGCGGATATCGCCGACATTGGCATGATTGCCAAAACGCTCGTGCAAGAGATCAATCAGGCGTGCACCCTGACGGCGCACGTTGGCCAACAGATCCTGATCCCTGATCTTTTTCTGAACCGCCAACGCTCCGGCGCAGGCCAGCGGATGACCCATATAGGTATGACCATGCAGGAAAACGCCACTGCCCTGGCAAAACGCCTGATAGACCCTGTCAGAGACCAGCGTCGCGCCGATGGGCTGATACCCGGCCCCCAAACCTTTGGCGACAGTGATCAGGTCAGGCGAAATTCCATCCTGTTCACAGGCGAACAGCGTACCTGTCCGTCCCATACCGCACATGACTTCATCAAGGATCAGCAACACACCGTATTTATCGCAAATTTCCCGAATGCGTTTAAAATAACCGGAAACCGGAGGAATGACGCCCGCCGTAGCTCCGCCGACGGTTTCGGCAATGAAGGCAGCAACCGTTTCCGGGCCAGTCGCCAGAATTTCCGCTTCCAATTCATCGGCCACCCGAATGCCATATTCGCTTTCTGATTCACCGTCACCTTTTTCCCGGTAGGCATAACAGGGCGCAATATGCCCAACATCCATCAACAGGTCCTTGTAGGGTTCGCGTCTCCAGACATTGCCACCAACCGACAGGGCGCCCAGGGTGTTGCCGTGGTAACTCTGACGCCGGGCAATAAACCGTGTGCGTCCGGGTTCACCGATTTCGATGAAATACTGGCGCGCCATTTTCAAAGCCGTTTCCACCGCCTCCGACCCGCCGGATACAAAATACACCGCGCCCATTCCCTCCGGTGCGGACTCAATCAGCAAATCCGCCAATTGTTCTGCCGGTTCAGTGGTGAAAAATCCGGTATGGGCGAAGGCCAGTTCATCAAGTTGTTTTTTGATGGCGTCGATGACATCGGGGTCGCTGTGACCCAGGCACGATACCGCCGCTCCGCCGGAAGCATCCAGATACTTTTTCCCCTCGGAATCGGTAATGTAGATGCCTTCACCACTGACGGCCCGTGGCATTTCACTTTTAAGTTGACGATGAAAGACATGTGTCATGAATGAACAATCCGATCAGTAGATTTTACCGTATGCCCCCAATAGGCGTCGAAACGGTCGAGTTGGCGCTCGCTCGCCTCAATAGCGCTTAACGCCACCTCTCCATCGTGCAGAACCATCAGCCCAACCAATGCCTCCACCGCCGCCATTGCCGGAGCGATCGACTGAAAGAACGACGGGCTTTCGTTTTTGATGATAAGCGTTTGGTCCGGCTTTCCCGCAATCGGCGAGACCATACTGTCTGTCAGGACAACCGCGTCACCGCCGTTTTCCAGCGCATACCTGACGGCTTTCACGGTTGGCTGCGAATAGGGCTCGACACTGGCGGCGAAAATTATGTCGCCCTCACCAAATGAGCGCAGGCGATCCGCGAAGGTCCCGCCGCTGCCGTCCATCAAAACAGAGTTTGAGCGAAAAACGCTGTAGACATAATTGAAATAGAAAACAATCGGGTAACAACTGCGGGTTCCGGCGACAAATACCCTGCGTCCTCGCGACAGGGCATCGGCGCAGGCACGGAAGCGGTCTATTCCGTTCGATGCAAATGAATCCTGTAAATTCCCGACGGCTGATTCCAGCACCTCATCAACGATTCCCACCCCGCCCCGGTCGCCACGCGCCTGCAACTCCAGCGCCCGACCAGCAAAATCCGCCGGATGAGAGCGCAGCCGTTTCTGAAAAGGCTGGCGAAAATCGTTATACCCGTCGAAACGGAAGGCGCGGGCCAGACGTGTCATGGTTGTTGGATGAACGCCCGCAGCGGACGCCACCCTGCGCATCGAATTCAGGGCGACGTCATCCGGACGATCCAGTACAAACCGCGCAGCCTGCTGTAATTGCGGACTGAGCTGCGGAAAACGTTCGGCTATATGCCCTGCCAGTTCAGCGAATTCAATTGCGGATGTCGCCAAAACTTCCCTCCCCGGCGAGCAGCATAGGCACAAGAGGATTTTTTTTGCAACAATTTGATACACTAATCAAAAAATGCTTCATTTGTCGCATTCGCGATATCCACCGGCGTTGCCTCACACGGAAAGACTCACTACAGTCGCTTCAATCTGAAACAAACAGACGGCCAGATTTTTATGGATTTAAAAGACCACATACGCTCCGTTCCGGACTTTCCCAAACCGGGAATTCTGTTCTACGACATCTCGACCCTACTGGCCCATCCCGATGCATGGCAGGTCGCCCTCGGTCGCATGGCGCGGTGCATTGGGCGTCATCAACCTGATTTGCTGGCGGGGATTGAATCCCGTGGATTTCTGGTCGCCGCCCCGTTGGCCGCCCGGCTGGGACTAGGCTTCACCATGATCCGCAAAAAAGGCAAACTGCCCGGCACCACAATTTCTCATGAGTACGATCTCGAATACGGCACCGACGTCATCGAAATTCAGGACGACGCGATCCAGCCCGGCCAACGTGTGGTTATTCTTGATGATCTACTGGCGACCGGCGGAACCCTGGGGGCCTCGGTTGATCTGATCAACAAAGTCGGCGGCAAGGCGGTTGGTGGCGCCTGCCTGATTGAACTGATGTTCCTCAATGGACGCGATAAACTTGACGGACTTCCGTTCGACGCCTTGATGACCTACGACGACTGATCCGTGGATGCTGTTACGTGGCGGACGATTTTTTTCATAACCGTCGGCAATGCATGATCGCCAAAGGCTTCCGGTTGTGACCAGAGTCCGTCATTTGGTCCTGCACCCACTGATTGCCCCGAGATGATACTGAGGCGCAAATGAAAATGGGTGAACGTATGAGTAACTTCGCCCGGCACGGTTTGCCAATTGTTGCCCGCCGGGGCGATTTTCAGGGCGTCATTGATGGTCCACGTCGGCTCTCTCCACTGCGTTGACGGCACTTCCATCATCCCGCCCAACAGCCCTTCTTCCGGACGGCGACGCAGAAAAACCGCGCCGTCGTCGCGGACAAGCCAGAAGGCTATCCCATTGCGCACGGGTTTTGGCCGTTTGGGTGCCTTGACCGGATACCTGGCCCATTCGCCGGACCTTCCTGCCCGGCACCCCGCCCGCCATGGACAGTTTCCGCAGTCCGCCGTTTTTGGGCGGCAGACCGTTGCGCCCAGGTCCATCATGGCCTGGGCAAAATCTCCGGGCCGGTCAGATGGCAACATTTCCCGAGCCAACGTGGAAATTTCTGTCCTGACGGATTTCACCGGTGCTTTCAGTTCATGCAGCCGACTGATCACCCGCTCGATATTTCCATCAACGGGGACACTCGGTTGTCTGAAGGCGATCGCGGCAACAGCGGCGGCCGTATAGGGGCCTACGCCGGGCAGTTTCAAAAGTTCGGTTTCGGTACCGGGAAACTGTCCCCCTAACTCTCTGGCGACGATCCTGGCGCATTTGTGGAGATTGCGCGCCCGGGCATAGTACCCGAGCCCTTGCCAAGCATGAAGAACCGCGTCCAAATCGCTAACTGCCAAATCTTCAACTTTCGGCCAACGCGCCACAAAGTTGCCAAAATACGGAATTACGGTCAGAACCGTCGTTTGCTGAAGCATGATCTCGCTCAGCCATACGTAATAAGGATCGGCCGTTTCGCCTGGCTTGAAGCGCCATGGCAGGTCTCGTGCACAGGCGTCGTACCAGTCCAGCAGCCGCTGGCCCAAAATTTCAGGGGAGGGTTTGTAGGCTTTTGTCACCGGCTAATCACGTGCTTGTCATTGTTGTTGAGATGCAGGTTCATTGCGCGGTCCCGCAGCTAACATTAACATGCGGGTCGGAAAGGCCAAATCAATGAGAAACTTACATGGCTGAAACAAAATCCCCGTCCCGCCCCGTCAGGCGTTCACACAAGATGCAGGCCTTGGGCGCAACGGTGAACAAACTGACACGCCAAACCTTCGGGCAACGCGGGTTTGCAGATGGCGCAATTGTCCATAACTGGTCACTGATCATTGGCGAAATGCTCGCTGGGGCCTGCCAGCCCGAAAAAATCGCCTACATTAAAGGCGAACGGGGACGCGGTACTCTTCATTTGCGCGTTGCCAATTCAGGTCTGGCGACAGAAATACAACACTTGGCGCCCCTGATGCTTGAGCGGGTCAATGCCTATTTCGGTTATCAGGCCGTTGCCCGGCTGAAGCTGATTCATGGTCCGTTGCCGAAACCTGACCCGGAACCGGTGCCGGTGCTGCGCCCGTTAAGCGCCAGACAAACACAAGCCCTGGCGACGGAGCTCTGCAATGTGAGCGATCCGGAATTAAAGGCCGCGCTTGAAAGGCTTGGGCAGGCCGTCCTGGGCCGACGTCCGAATACCGATAAAACATAAGAATTTTCCGAAAGCGCTCCGACACCATGCCCCATTCCAACAGAATGCTGTGGATAACTTCCGAAAAGGAGTCGACTCGGCGGATGTCCCAGTTCTATATTCTCCAACATCTTGTATACAGGAAGCTAAAATGAACCGTTTTCTACTAGGTTTTGTGGCCGCACTTGGTTTGTCGCTGGCCGTTTACTCTATTCAGCCCCTCCCCGCCATGGCGGCAAACGCCTCTCTTGAGGACGCCACCAAAGATATGGTTGAGGGAAAAGCCGATGCACCGGTGACGATGATCGAATATGCGTCGCTGGGTTGCCCTCACTGCGCCAATTTTCATTTCAACACCTATCCGCAAATCAAGAAAAATTACGTTGATACGGGCAAGGTAAAGATGATCTTCCGGGATTTTCCGTTGGGAACACCGGCGCTGGCGGCGTCCATGATTGCACGTTGTGCGGGGTCACAGCGTTATTTTGGCATGGTCGAGATTTTCTTCCGCAGCCAGAAACAATGGGGCAGCGCGGAAAACCCCCTTGAAGCCCTTAAGAAAACGGCCCGTTTTGGTGGCATGTCCGGACAGGACGTGGATGCGTGCCTGCAAAATCAGGCCTTGCTGACCCACATCCGTGACAAAGCTGCGGACGGCCAGAAGAAATACGACGTCAACGCCACGCCTTCGTTCGTAATTGACGGCAAGACAATCTCCGGCGGGATGCCTTACAAGGATTTCAAGGTCTACCTCGACATGGCCCTGGAAAAAGCCGAATAGGAGCCCAGGACCCTTGCTGCAATTCAACAAACTCAGGCTTTCTGGCTTTAAGTCCTTCGTCGATAACACGGAACTGGTGATCGAAAAAGGCCTGACCGGGGTCGTTGGCCCCAACGGTTGCGGCAAATCCAATCTGGTCGAGGCCCTGCGCTGGTCGATGGGAGAAACATCGGCCAAGCAGATGCGCGGCAAGGAAATGGACGACGTTATTTTCGGCGGCACCGACAAACGCCCGCCCCGCAACGTCGCCGAAGTCGTCCTCAGTCTCGACAATACCGAACGCAGCGCTCCGGCCATGTTCAACCAGTTCGAAGATCTGGATGTCAGCCGCCGGATAGAGCGAGAAAAGGGATCGGTCTACCGGGTCAACGGCAAGGAATCGCGGGCCCGTGACGTCCAGCTTCTGTTTGCTGACTCCTCTACTGGCGCGCGTTCAACGGCGATGGTGTCGCAAGGTCGGATCGGCGCCGTTATCAATGCCAAACCAGCTCAGCGGCGGTCGCTGCTGGAAGAGGCCGCCGGGATTACGGGGCTGCACAGTCGCCGTCATGAAGCGGAACTGCGCCTGAAGTCGGCGGAAACCAATCTGGAACGGCTGGATGACATACTGATCACCCTGGACGCTCAGTTGCAGAATCTGAAAAAGCAGTCGCGCCAAGCGACGCGGTATCGAAATTTGAGCGACCACATTCGTAAAGCCGAAGCAACACTCTTTCATCTGCGCTGGGCAGCCGCCGAACGGGAACTTGACGCCAATCGTGAACAGCAGAGCAAAGCCGAAGACGCCGTCAAGGAACTGACCGTGTTGACCAGTAAGGCAAGTTCCAATCAGGCTGACTGCGCCGAATCCCTGCCTGCCCTGCGCCAGGCCGAAGCAGAAGCGGCTGCGGGCTTGCAGCGGCTGGTTGTCGCCCGGGAGGGATTGGATGCGGAAGAAGCGCGTATCGAAGCGGCTCAGGCGAGTGCCAAAGCGCGTCTTGAGCAACTGACAGCCGACGAAGAACGCGAAAAACTGATTGCCCACGATGCCACACAGGCGATCGCCCGGCTGGAAACGGAAGGGGCGCAAATAGAATCTTCCCGCGAAGGTGAAGCGGAAACCCGCGAACTGGCAGCGAACGAATTACAGGCCTGTAATGAGGCCGTCGCCGCCCTTGATACCCGGCTTGGCGAACTGACCGAACAGGTCGCCGCCAGTGAGGCGCGCCGCAATGGCCTGGCTAACCGCATCAAGGAACTGGAAAATCGTCATCAACGATTTATCGCCCGCGGCGAAGAAACCGAACGCCAGATTAGCGCGCTCACGGAAAACAGCCCCGATACGGAAGCCGTTGCCGAGGTCGAAGCTGATTTGGAAGCCGCCCGGGTTGCTTTGGAACAGGCCCGGGCAGCGCGTGAAGCCGCGGAAATCAGGCGCAATGATACACAGGAAGCGACCGCCGACGCGGTATCCGCGCTTCAGGATGCAAACGCGGAAAAGTCCCGCCTGCAAGCGGAAGAACAGGCACTCGCTAAAATTCTGGCCGCTTCAGAAGATGATCTGTGGCCGCCGCTCGTTGACGCGCTGACCGTCGAACCCGGCTACGAAACGGCGCTCGGCATGGCGCTCGGCGAAGACCTGTCGGTTCCCACGGATGAAGCCGCCCCTGCCCACTGGCGCACGCTGCCGCCGTTGGATCACGCCCCGGCGCTGCCCGATAATATCAAACGCCTGAGCGATGTCGTTAAAGGTCCCGCCGCTCTGACCCGTCGCCTGACCCAGATCGGAGTGGTGGAACGTGATGATGACGGACGCGCCCTGGCCGTGTCCCTGGCGCAGGGACAGCGCTTGGTCAGCCGTGAAGGATCGCTTTGGCGTTGGGATGGGTTCACCGTTTCGTCAGGGGCGACCACCGCTGCCGCAGCCCGCCTTGAACAGCGCAATCGTCTGGCCGAGGTCCGCTCCCATTTGGACGCCGCAATCAAGACCGCCGAAACACAAAGCGCCAAGCGCGATGAAGCACGCACCCGGGAAGAAGAAGCGCGTGGCGGTGAACGGGCTGCACGCGAAGCCGTTGGCGCGTGTGACCGGGGCTTTAACACTCTTCGTGACCACTTGGCGCAAGCAAAAGAAAAGGCCAGCGCACATACTTCCAAAATCGCCTCTCTGTCGGACACGCGACAGGGGAATGCGGTGGACATCGAAGAAACGGCGACGGCCCTAAATGATGCGCGCCGTGAATTTGAGTCCATCGCCGACCCTGCGGCGGAACGCGAAGAAGTCGGGAAAATCAGAACAGAACTGGCGGAACGCCGCGCCGATCAACTGTCTTCGCAAAGCCGCCACGACGCATTTGAACGTGAAGCCCGCGAACGGGGGCAGCGTCTGCTCGCCATATCCAATGAAACCCAGTCCTGGAAGCGCCGCCAACAGGGGTCATCTGATCAGCTTGGGGCCCTGAGCACACGGCACGTCGATATCAAAACAGAACTCGATACCCTGAATGCCAAGCCTGCGGAAATTTCAGAAAAGCGCAACCGCTTACTGTCTTCCATTGAACAGAGTGAAACCAAGCGAAATGTGGCCGCTGATCAGTTGCAGGTGGCCGAAAATGCACTCCGGGAAGCCGATCAGACACTGCGCGACGCAGAAATTGCCCTGGCCCAGGCACGCGAACAAATGGTGCGCATGGAAGGTGCAGTCCAGCAGGCCCGTCAAGCCTGCCATGCCATCGCCGAGCGGGTTCGCGACCGGCTGGAATGCCGTCCCGACCAGTTATTTGAAATTTCAGGGCTGAAGGAAGACGCCCCGTTGCCGGAAATGGAGGCCACCGAGCGCAAGGTCGAACGCCTGTTACGCGAACGCGACACCATGGGACCGGTGAACCTTCGCGCCGAGCAGGAAGCGACGGAAATGCACGATCAGATCAATTCGCTGAATGAAGAGCGCGAAGACCTGTTGCAGGCGATCGCCAAACTTCGTCACGGTATTTCCGAATTGAACCGAGAGGGACGAACGCGGCTGCTCGCCTCCTTCAAGGAAGTTGACACTCATTTCCAGGAACTGTTCGTGCGCCTGTATGGCGGTGGCCGAGCCCATCTTGAACTGACGGATTCCGACGACCCGCTGGAGGCCGGCCTTGAAATCATGGCGAGCCCACCCGGCAAGAAACTACAGATCCTATCCCTGCTTTCCGGCGGCGAACAGGCGTTGACGGCCTTGTCGCTTCTGTTTGCGGTCTTTTTGACCAATCCGGCGCCGATATGTGTGCTTGATGAGGTCGATGCACCGCTTGATGATGCCAATGTTGACCGATTCTGTTCGATGCTTGAAGAGATGGCGAATAACGAAAAAACCCGATTCCTGGTCATTACCCACCACAGAATGACCATGGCCCGAATGGATCGGCTTTTTGGCGTAACCATGTCGGAACGTGGAGTTTCGCAACTGGTCAGCGTTGACCTGCAACATGCAGAACGCTTGCGCGACATTGCCTGATCACATATAAGACCCTGAAATATTTGGGTTTTCAAGATGAGCGACAACAAAAAACATAGCGACCTGGATGACCTTGGAGCGCGTCTCAATCAGGCCCGCAAAGATCCGATTGACCCCACCAGAATCGAGAAAAACAAGAACAGTGAAAAAGGTAGTGCACTGAGTCTTGCTTTTCGGGTTGGCGTTGAGTTAGTTTCCGCCGTCGCTGTAGGAACGGCTGTCGGGTGGGGTCTCGATAAGTGGCTGGATACGCGACCATGGCTGATGCTGGTATTCATTATTTTGGGTGGAGCCGCAGGCGTCATGAATGTATACAGAATGGCTAGCGGCTTTGGTTATGCTGTTGGTTATCAAAAAGATAACAGTGATGCCGGAAACAACAATCAATCCGGTAGGGACTAGAGGAAGATAGACATTGGCCGAAGGACATAGCCCGCTCGCTCAGTTCGAGATCAAGCGATTGGTTCCGATGCAGCTTGGAGACATTGACGTTTCCTTCACCAACTCATCCTTGATGATGGTCACCAGCGTTGTCGCCATCAGCGTCTTCCTGATCCTTGGGATGCGTCGCTCTGCGCTCGTGCCTGGACGCTGGCAGTCGGTTGTTGAACTCAGTTACATATTTATCGCCAATCTACTGAAAGATACGGTGGGCCCGCAGGGTCGCCCCTATTTCCCGTTTATCTTCACGATTTTCATGTTCGTCCTGTTTGGCAATCTGCTGGGGATGCTGCCCTATGGCTTCACCTTCACCAGCCACATCGTCGTAACCTTCACGATGGCGCTGTTTGTCTTCCTTGGCGTGACGGTTATCGCCATCGCCAAACACAAGATGCACTTTTTCTCGTTTTTCATGCCGCCGGGCGTGCCGATGTATATGGCGCCACTGCTGATCCCCATCGAAATCATTTCCTACCTGTCGCGTCCCATCAGCCTGAGTGTGCGACTATTCGCCAACATGCTGGCCGGGCACACGCTGATGAAGGTGTTTGCGGGTTTCATCATCGCCTTGGGCGCCGCGGGTATTGCCCCCTGGGCATTTGTTGTGGCGCTGACCGGGCTTGAAATTGTTATCGCATTTTTGCAGGCGTTCGTATTTACGATCCTGACCTGTCTTTATCTTAACGACGCTCTGCATCTGCACTGAAGGCGTTATCTGAAACAACTGGTTTTACGGATTAATAGAAAGGAAATTATCATGGAACTTGAAGCTGCAAAGCTGCTGGGCGCTGGCTTGGCCGTTATCGGTGTTATCGGCTCCGGTATTGGAATCGGCACCATCTTCGCCTCCTTCATTCAGGCTGTTGGCCGCAACCCGGCAGCACAAGCCGCGGTTTTCCCGATGACCATGCTGGGCTTCGCCCTTGTGGAAGCCATCGCGCTTTTCGCTTTGGTTATCGCGCTCGTCATTCTGTTCGGCTGACACAAGCGTCTAGCGTTGATTGGCCGGACGGGCCTGTTCCGTCCGGCGTTGCCCAAAAGGGGACGATCCCATGCCGCAATTAGATATCACCACGTTTTCAACCCAGATTTTCTGGTTGGTGATTACTTTTGGTGCCCTGTTTCTCATCATGTGGCGGGTCACGGTTCCACGCATCTCCGACGCGCTGGAAGCCCGCCAGAAACGCATTGACGACAATCTGACAAGAGCTGCGGAGTTCAAGAAAGACGCGGAGGCCGCTATCGCCGCCTACGAAGACAATCTTGCCGCCGCCCGAGCAGTCGCCCATTCGGCAATTGCAGAGGCGAACGCCACAATAACGGAAGAAGCGGCTGCCCGCGACGCGGAACTCAATACAAAGCTGAAATCCATGCTCGACAAGAGCGACGCCCGCATCGCCAAAGCCGTTGACAACGCCATGGGCAATGTCCGCGAAGTCGCCGAGGAAGTCGCCGCCGCCGCCTGTGAGCGCCTGCTTGGCGATCAGATTGATCCGATCACGGTAACGTCTGCAGTTGGCGACGCCATCAAAGACCGGTCCTGAGGGAGAGTTAGATGTTACATGATCCCGCATTCTGGGTCGCGACAGCATTTGTCGCGTTTATCGCCCTTCTGGTTTACCTGAAGGTCCCGGGGAGCGTCGGCGCGACGCTGGACAAACGTGCTGACAAGATCAAGGCCGATCTTGACGAGGCGGAATCGCTTTGTACGGAGGCTCAGGATCTTCTGGCGACCTATCAGAAAAAGCAGCGCGACGCAGCCAAGGAAGTCGACGCCATTGCCGCCCAGGCAAAAGAAGAAGCCTCGCGGATTCTGGAGTTGGGCCGCGTACGCCTGGAAGACACGCTGGCGCGACGCGAAAAACTTGCCAAGGATCGGATCGCACAGGCTGAAGCAGCGGCGGTTGACGAGGTCCGGGTGCGGACCGTTGAAATCGCCATTGAGGCCACGCGCCAGATCATGGCATCTTCGGTCGCTGCGGAAAAAGCCGACACCATGATCGACGGCGCCATCGCCGAACTGCCGGGAAAACTGCATTAAGCGCTCAACGAAAATTCAGAATTAAGGGAGCTGCGGCTCCCTTTTTCTATGCCTTTTGCAGGTCATCTTCAATAAACGCCTGAATGATTTCACCGATGTCACCATCGGCTTCAAACCCCAGTGTCCGGGCGCGTTTGGCTTCAAACGCCCCGGGCCAGCCACCAACGATATCGCTGATCGCCGGATCAAACGCCCACTCAACACGAGCCGCGACCTCCTCCCCCCCTGTCTGTTTTAACGCCGCGATCATCTCCGCGGGCGTCACCGTGATGCCGGGAAGGGTAATTGAGCGATTGGTGGAAATATTTTCACTATCGAGTTCATGAGCCTTGAGCAGGCATTCAATGACCCGACGTGGTGACATCACCCAAATGGGCAAGCCAGCGTCTACAGGACAGATTGCGGGCTTTCCCTGCAACGGTTCCCGTATGATCGAGCTGACAAAGGATGACGCCGCCGCATTGGGTTCTCCCGGTCGTACAATAACGGTTGGCAAACGAAGGAGGCGGCCATCGACAAAACCCTTGCGGTGATAATCGTTAACCAGGATTTCCGAGATCGCTTTCTGTGCGCCATAGGAATTACTGGGGCGCTGGGCAAAATCATCGGGAACAACGTCCGGCATGTCCCCGCCAAACGACGCCACGGAGCTCGTGGTAATGAATTTAGGCGTACCCGGCAGCGCCCGGCAAATCTCAAGCAGGTTTCGCGTACCATCCAGATTGACGCGCATGCCAAGGTCGAAATCAGCTTCCGCCTGACCACTGACCACGGCGGCGAGGTGATAAACGCTTGCCGTCTCCGAGGTGATCAGCCGCGCCACGGTATCCCGATCACAGATATCCGCCGCCACGGAAACAACCTGAACGCCGGATAGCGGTTCCGGCTCAAACTCATAGGCGTCAATAAGGACAAGCTCTTCAACCTGTTCACGCCGTCCGTCGGGACCGGTCATATATCCACGCTGACCAATAGCGTCAGCCAATTTTCGGCCCAGAAAACCCGCCCCCCCCGTAATCACTATTCGCATCTGGTTTTTCCTAACAAAAGAGGTGGAGAAACGGTCTCCACCTCTAATAGCACCACTCAGCTGAAAATCAGATCAGAATTTCCGACTGTCTCCCGGTTTCATGACAACCACCTTCGAAGCAGAGCTGCCCATCGCCGCCATCAATTGTTCGGGTGTGCCTTTTAACACACCGAAGGTCCCGTAATGCATCGGCATCACGGTCTTCGGTTTGAGTAGATTATTCATGGCATAGGCGGCATGGGCCGGGTCCATGGTGAAATGACCCCCGATGGGAATCAAGGCCAGATCCGGCTTATAATATTCGCCAATGAATTTCATATCGCCGAACACACCCGTGTCTCCCGCATGATAGATGGTGTAGCCATCTTCCAGTTTGATGACATAGCCAACCGGATCACCGCCGGGCAGCAATAGCGTATTGCCGTCCTTGTCCTTGGTATTGATGATCGAGCTGTGTTCGGCATGTGTCATGGTGATGGTAATGCCATCGCCGATGGGGGTAATTGGTCCCGATTTATTGAAACGAACCATCTGCTTCATGGGGACCCACCCGGCTTTGGCAACTGAACGTCCCATATCGGCATTAATCCCGACCTTGGCGCCCGTCATGTCAGCCAATTTTTTCAAATCACCGATGTGGTCGCCATGACCATGGGTGATCAGAATCAGATCAACCTTGCCGATTTTTCCAAGGTCCTTTAAGGCCTCTGGCGTTTTCGGGTTTTTGGTGATGAACGGATCAATCACGATTACCTTGCCTCCCGGCGAAGTAATCCTGAACGCTGACTGACCATACCACGTTATATCTACCGCCTGGGCTGCACCCGATACCAATGTCATCGTGCCAGCCATCAAAACACCTGTGAAAATCGATCGAATATTCATCGCTATTCACTCCTCCCTTGCGAAACCAGCAACAAGCTTAGCGTGATTTCTTCAACCCGCGCAACAGATGCAAGTTATTCGCAATGATCAAACCGCCACATTCGTTATGGCCGAAGGACGAAACATCTTGCTGTTTTCAAAGACGCTCACTGAGCGGCCCCTCTGCCCAGGCCCCAATCTAATCCCCGGCGTACGACGGCTCTTTCAGTGTCGGCTTCCTATGTTTGAAAAGCCGGGGTATACCCAGACGCGGGTGCGCACGGCGCGACAACACCGCCAGCGCCAGCATGCCAACGCCGCCGACAATGAATACAACTGGCAATTCAAACACCCGTAACAACATGGAAAACAGCCCCGGGGGTCCAAGTTCAGCAGCATCGCGATAGGTTGAATAAACGGCGGTCATTTCAGCCCGTTGCCCGGGGCGCACGGCCAGCATAAACGGCAGCCCACCTGTCGCATCAAGCATCGTCATGGCCATGGCCGCAACAAGCAGACAGACCGCCGCCAGCAGCGGCTGGGAATAGAGGATGACAACCATTGAGGTGCCCAACGCGGAAACATAGAAGCCAATTACCAAGATTCGCCGCATCCCATATCGCCTGACACACCATCCCCAAACCGGCATTAGAAACAGGAATCCTGTGCCAATGGACAGAATTATGCCGCCCGCGACCTCGCCCAAACCTGATTGCAGCGCATAGATCGGGGTATACACAAAGAACATTGCCCACCAGCCATTACGGCCGACGGCAATCAACCAGGCAAAAACCATGCGGGGTTGCGTGGCGAACTGATGAATATTATTCAATGCACTGGGTGCCCGGCTTGACCGTCCGGCAAAAATTGGTCGTTCCGTCATTTTCAGAAACCAGAAATATCCAAGCATGACCAAGGCACAGACACTGCTTGCCAAATAGGGGGCCCAATCTCCAATTTCCGTTCGCATGTAAACGCCAAGGGCCGGACCAATGGTCCACGCCCCCGCCGAATAGAAAAGGCGTTTCGGTTCAGCATACGTCAGATCACCGCGTGGAATATTGTCCATAATGTACAGATTGACGCAGATGGTCATGGAAACGACCCCGATGACCCGGAGCGTCATGGCAACGATTTGCCATCCGGCTCCGCCAACGATGAATAACCCACCGGCACCCGCCAATAATAACGCGCCCATCGTGTAGACCCGGCGGCGCGCAACGCGGCGAACCAGCCAAGGGACCGTCAGCCCACTAACGAGTCCGAAACAGCTGGCGACAAAAAAAGCCAGACTGACCAGACTGGCGTCATCAAGACGTGTGTAGACCTCAATCGGAATAACCGCAGTCAACAGAGCCCGGGCCAGCGATTCAATTGCAAACAAGACGGCAAAGGCTTCGGCGGTTGGGGAAGTTACCCTCCTTAGCCAGATCGGATGGCGGACATGCATTGGGACCTCAGTTTTCGTTTGAGCGATTTGAACGGGCTTCACCCGTTTCATAATCAGGACTTTGCCTTGAACTCATTAATTTGAAAAACGAAATTAATTGCATAGAATGATCGAAATATTGAATAGCTAACTTAACCTTTCTTGCGGAGAATCTGGCGATGAACCTCGAACACATTCGGACCTTTTTGGAAATCGCGTCCTGTGGAAATTTTAACCGCGCAGCAGAGACACTGAATGTGACTCAATCCACCGTCAGCGCCAGAATCAAAAGTCTGGAAGAAACATTCGGACGCCCGCTTTTTACACGCAGTCATGCGGGAGCCCAATTGACCGCCGCCGGGCATCACTTTCACGAATACGCCATCGCTATGCAGCAGCTTTGGCAACAGGCCCATCAGACTGTTACATTGCATCCAAATTATCAGGCGGTGCTTGGCCTGGGGGCGCAAGTCAGCCTTTGGGAACGGTTGATTCTTGACTGGATTCCCTGGATGCGTGAGCAAGCGCCGGAAGTGGCGCTAAGGGTCGAAGCCGATTATTCATCAAGCCTGATGCAGCAACTCAGAAACGGCTTGCTTGATATCGGCGTGATGTATCAACCCCGTCAGACACCGGGTTTGACCATCGAAAAATTACTGGAAGAACAACTTGTTCTGGTGTCTACGCATAAACGGGATGTTTCAAAAGGCTGGGTGAAGGACTACGTCTATGTCGATTGGGGCGATGTCTACCGTGTTGAACACGCCAAGGCCTTTCCTGAAATGGAAATGGCGGCGGTCAGTGTCGGACTTGGTGCGCTTGGGTTACAGTATATCCTGAAAAACGGTGGATCAGGTTACTTTCCCGTTCGCGTGATCCAGCCGTTAATTGATGCAGGAGAGTTATTTCGCCTGAAAAACGCCGCTGAAGTCAATCGCCCCGCCTATGTGGTTTACCGCTCCAGCCCAAAAGACCACATCGTTCAGTCAATGGCGCTTGATGGGCTGCGCAGGATTGCATCGCTGGAAGGCGAGCAGAAACCGGCCTGATTTTGCGGCTTTGATCAATTACGCGATCAGATCGAGCCATTCCTGTTCGCTCAGAACTTGCAAACCCAGTTCTTCGGCTTTCCGAAGTTTCGACCCGGCGCCCGGTCCGGCGATGACGATATCTGTCTTTTTGGAAACCGTGCCTGCAACTTTTGCACCCAACGATTCCGCCTTTGCCTTGGCTTCCGAGCGCCCGACGGTTTCAAGCGTTCCGGTGAAGACCACGGTTTTCCCGGCGACTGGAGATGATGATTCATCCGGTGCTTCGAATTCCTGAACGTCCAGCAACTCCTGCAACCGCTCCAATTCCGAGCGGTTATGGGGTTCGGCAAAAAACGCCAGAATATCAGCGGCGACCCCGGGCCCAATACCGTCAATATTGGTCAGATCCGCATAGGCTTCGGAACCATGGATACGTGCAGCGGTCATCGCCTCGACCCAGCCTTCCAGCGACAGATACTGTCTGGCCAGCAACCGTGCCGTGGCCTGTCCGACTCCCGGAATGCCAAGGGCAAAAATAAAGCGCGGCAGTTCAATCCGTTTGCGATCCTCCAGTGCCTCGAACAGATTGTCGATGGACTTTTCACCCCATCCTTCCCGACCTTCCAGTTTATCGCGCTGCTCAGGCAGTAGGAAGATATCGGCAGGCGTAGAGATCAGTCCATCGTTGCGAAAATTTTCAACATGCTTGCCACCCAGACCTTCAATGTCGAAGGCGTTGCGCGAGACGAAATGCTTCAACCGTTCAACCGCTTGTGCCGGACAAATCAGGCCGCCGGAACAGCGGCGCACGACCTCTCCTTCCTCCTGGATGACAGCGCTTGCGCACTCAGGACAGGTTTCAGGAAAGTCAAAAGGGACCGACTCCTCAGGTCGTTTATCCATAACAACGGAGACAACTTGCGGGATCACATCACCGGCGCGCTGAATGATGACCCGGTCGCCTTCGCGAACGCCAAGCCGTTCGATCTCATCTGCGTTGTGAAGCGTCGCCCGCGAGACCACGACTCCCCCGACAGTCACCGACTGCAGGTTGGCGACCGGCGTCAGCGCCCCGGTTCGACCGACCTGAATGGTAATTTCGTTCAGCGTTGTTTCCGCCTTTTCAGCGGGGAATTTATGGGCGATGGCCCAGCGCGGAGCGCGGGAAACGAAGCCCAGACGCTCCTGCCATCCAAAATCGTTGATCTTGTAGACCATGCCGTCGATATCGTAATCAAGATCCGCCCGCGCTTCACCGATCTCCTTGTATAACGTCAATACGTCGTCGGCGTTTTTGCACAGCCGGGTCAGCGGATTGGTCACGAATCCCCAGGATTTCAGTTTATCCAGAAACGCCCGTTGCGAGGTAACGAACGGCGCCGAAACTTCCCCCGGGGCGTAGGCGAACATGGACAGCGGTCTGGATCGCGTAATGTCCGGATCAAGCTGCCTCAAGCTACCGGCGGCAGCGTTGCGGGGGTTGGCGAAAGGTTTGCCGCCCGCGGCTTCCTGGCGGGCATTCAGCGCCTGGAAATCGATCTTGGACATGTAGATTTCCCCGCGCACCTCAAGCACGTCTGGAACGTCGGCAGCCGTGATAACCTGGGGAAGATCGCTGAGGGTACGGAGATTGGCCGTAATGTTTTCTCCGGTTGCGCCATCGCCCCGGGTCGCCCCCTGAACCAGTCGCCCGCCTTCATAACGCGCACTGACTGACAGGCCGTCGATTTTGGGTTCGCCGACGACCTCGATCGGCACCTCCGCATCCAGACTCAAAAACCGCCGGATACGCTCGAAAAATTCTTCCACATCCTCGGCGGAAAATGCGTTGCCGAGTGATAGCATTGGCTTGGCATGGGTAACCTTGGAAAACCCCTCTTTAACCGCCGCTCCCACACGCCTGGACGGACTGTCGGCGCGCACCAATTCAGGAAAAAGAGCCTCGATGTCGTCGTTACGCCGACGCAAGGCATCATAATCGGCATCGGTAAGGGTTGGCGCATCGTTTTGATGATAGGCCCTGTCATGCGTGGCGATTTCCTTCGCCAGCCGCTCCAGTTCGCTGCTGGCTTCCAGGGGCAACAAATTAGCGGGTTTAACCGCCCGGGTCTCGTCTGCCATCAGGCCGCACCGGCCAACAGGCTATCCGCCGCCGCGCGGGCTTCTTCGGTAACGTGGCTGCCGGCCAGCATCCGCGCGATTTCTTCCTTGCGTTCCGCATCGTTCAGGGGATCAACCATTGTCGATACCTGGGGTTCGCCGCCATTTTCCGACGCACCATCCGCCTTGGATACCCTGAGGTGACGCACGCCCCTGGCGGCAACCTGCGGAGAATGAGTGACCACCAGAACCTGTGATGTTGCCGCCAGCTTTGCCAGACGTTCACCAACGGCTGCGGCCACCGCGCCGCCGACACCGGCATCCACTTCGTCAAACACCATCGCCGCCACCGGATCGGCTTCCGCAAGGACAACTTTCAGGGCGAGCATGAAGCGGGCCATTTCGCCCCCGGAGGCGATCTTGGCCAAGGGCCCCGCCGGCGCGCCCGGATTGGTGACCACGAGAAACGCCACCCGATCCGCGCCAGTTTCGTTCCAGCCGTCTTCTCCCGACGGCGATACATCCGTAACAAATTCGGCCCGCCCCAGCTTAAGGGCGTCCAGTTCGACTGAAACCGCTCGATCAAGGTTGACGGCCGCCGCTTTACGGGCCGCCGTCAGGTTTGCCGATTTGGTAGCATATAGCGATTTTGCCCCGGCTTCTTCCCGGGTCAGGCGGGCCAACTCGGCGCCCCCATCCTCAATGGCCGCAAGCTGTTTTTCCATACGTTCTTTAAGGGCCGACAGGTCATCCACCTGAACAGCGTGTTTGCGGGCCAGGGCGCGAAGTGAAAACAACCGTTCTTCGGCCCGGTCAAGTTCCTGGGGATCGAGATTAAGGTCCGCCGCCACCCGCGCCAGCAAGTTGCTCGCTTCCGCCGCCTCATTGATGGCCCTGTCCAGAGTCGAGATGACGCCATCAAGACGCCCTTCCGCCTTTTCCGCCACCCGTCCGAGTGCACGCGCCGCCTTTTGCAGTTTTTCGTCCGCCCCCTTCGCCTGCCCCAGCTCGGAAAGCGCCTCGTTCATGGCCGACATCAATTCTTCCGCGTTCATCATCAAACCGCGCTGTTCCGCCAGCCTGCTTTCCTCACCCGGTTGCGGGTCAGCAGCCAGCAGTTCGTCAACGGCGTGGCGCAAATACTCTTCGTCCTGACGCGCCGCTTCGATGTCGGCTTCAACCCGCGTCTTTTCATCGGCTTTTTGTCGCCATCGCACAAACGCCGCTGCGACCTCGCCCCGCAACCCGCCATAACGGCCATAGGCGTCCAACAGGCCTTGATGTGCACCGGGGTTCAGGAGTTTCTGATTGTCGAATTGGCCGTGAATTTCGACCAGCTGGCTGCCCACCTCGCGCAACAGGCTGACGCTGACGGGTTGGTCATTGATAAAAGCGCGGGAGCGTCCATCCGGGGTCAGGAGGCGGCGCAGCAACAATTCCCCGTTTTCCAGTTCAAGTCCGTGGTCGCCAAGCAACCGCGCGACCGCGTGGTCGTCGCCAAGATCGAAACTGGCGGTTACCGCCGCCTGTTGCGCGCCGTGACGCACGAGCCGGGCTTCAGCGCGCATCCCTGTCGCCAACCCCAGGGCATCCAGCAGAATGGATTTTCCGGCTCCGGTTTCGCCGGTCAAGACACAAAGCCCACCGTGGAAAGTCAAATCCAGCCGTCCGATCAGAACGACATCGCGAATCGAAAGATTACTCAGCATCGCCAGTCATCTGGCAGACAAAATACGTCACCGAGCACCTGCCACCTAAAATCACTTCCAGATTTCATACCAGCTACGGTCCGCTTTCTGTTCGTGACGAACCTTCTTCTTTTCTATCATTTCGTAGGAATCGATATACCATTCGCTGCCCGGAAAATTATGTCCGAGAACGGCAGCAAATTTTTTGGCTTCTTCCGGCAACCCCAGCGCATAATAGGATTCGACCAGCCGGTGGAGCGCTTCCGGGACGTGAGTCGTTGTCTGGTACTCACCGATCACCAGTTTGAAACGGTTGATGGCTGCCAGATAATACCCCTGATTGAGATAATATCTACCGATTTCCATTTCCTTGCCCGCTAGATGATCATTGGTCAGGTCAAGCTTCAGCTTGGCGTCCCGCGCATATTTTGAGTGGGGAAAACGGGTCACCAGTTCGCGTAAAGACGCCAACGCCAACCGGGTCATCTTCTGATCACGGTCGACGTCTGAAATTTGTTCATAATAACTGAGCCCCTTCAGATAATAGGCGTAGGCAATATCCTTGTTGGCGGGGTGAAGCTGAATAAAGCGATCAAGCGCGACAATGGCGTCGTCATAACGGTTGGCCTGATAATAGGCATAGGCGGCCATGATCTGGGCTTTTGTCGCCCATACGGAATAGGGATGCTGGCGCTCTACTTCGTCGAATTTCTCGGTCGAATCGGTATATCTTTTTTCTTGAATAAAATCGATCGCTTCATTGTAAATTTCTTCCACCGGGCGTTCGACATATTCGATCTTTTTCTTGCCGCCACAGCCGGACAGCGCGACCGCGGCCAAAGGCACGCACACCATAAGAATTCGCCTAAGTGGCCGGTATTTTTTTGAACTCTGAAGGAACTGTCTGGAAAGCATAAAAATCCCGGGTCCTCAACTCCAATTGAACGCAGAGATTATATCATAGCCAACAAGAACAAAAGCAAGTCCGGCGGCATATCAAATTGGCGGGTTCAACAAAAAACCCCGCCAGGGCGGGGTTCGGCAAAACGATTTCAACGGGTCGGTATCAGGCCACCCCGCCAGCCACTGCTTCTTCCGCCCAAATCCCACCATCGACGGCATTCTTCATATCGTCGCCGCAGATCACGTCATAGCACCAGGCGTCCTTATCGGCGAACAGCGCATGAAGAAGCTGGTTATTGATGGCATGACCGCACCGAGCGCCGGAGAACGAACCGACAATCAGCGCGCCCGCCAGATAAAGATCGCCAACCGCATCAAGAATTTTATGGCGAACGAACTCATCATCAAACCGTAACCCGGTTTCATTCATGATTTTGCCACCGTCAACCACGATCGCATTATCCAGCGACCCTCCCCTGGCCAGCCCGGCGGCGCGCATGGCTTCCACTTCATGCAGAAAACCGAACGTCCTGGCGCTCGCCAGTTCCTTACGGAAGGCGCCGTTGACAAACCCGACATTCAAGGACTGCTCTTCAACTGCCGTCCCCTTGAAATCAATCTCGACATCAAGGGAGCAGCTGTCAGCGGGTTCCAGAACGGCGCGGGAATCCCCGATTTCGACCTCGACAGATTTCAAAATACGAATAACCCGGCGCGCCGCGTCCTGTTCAACCAGTCCGGCCTTTACGATGAGGTCCACAAAAGGCCCTGAACTTCCGTCCATGATCGGTACTTCCGGTCCATCTATTTCTACTCGGGCATTATCAACACCACACCCCGACAATGCCGCCATCAGGTGTTCAACTGTCGAAACACGAACACCCTGCTCGTTGCCTATCGTTGAACACAGCCGCGTATCGACAACCCGGTCCCAACTGGCCGGGATCATGGCCTTGTCCGCATCGACATCGGTGCGTTCAAAAACAATCCCGCTACCGGCGGGTGCGGGATGAAGAGAAATATGTATGGAAATTCCGGAATGTAATCCAACGCCCTCGCAACAGGCAACCTGTTTCAGGGTGCGCTGAGATACGAACTCTGTGCTCGCCAATTCTGTATCTAGGTCTGCTTTAACAGTTTCCATAGTATTTCAGCACTCTATTGCTTTAGTTTCCGGTTCCGGGATTTTCGGCCCCGAATTATTCTTTTTTCGAACCACTCACCGACGACATGAAATTACATGGCAAAGGGCGGGTCTCCGAGAATGTGTGTAACAACATCCCCGGACACCTACAAATCACTCTTTGTTTCCGTATGTTACCTTTGCAAACAATCGGTTAGGTCCTTTCCTTTCAATTGGCCTGGCGACGCAAAAAAGCCGGGATATCAAGATCTTCCACATCGGCTTCCTCCTGCTCCTGGTGAACCGGGGCCGATGCCAATCCAGACATTTGCGGTTGTGCAATGGCCGCCCGCAATGGTGGCGGCGCCATACCGGGTACGGGTCCCGCCGAAGCGCTCATTTTCAGTTGATCCGAAGATAGTTTTTCCGAGATATCAATGGTTTGCGGCTGATCGGAGCCGCCTACACGATCCAACGCTGCCCGCCCGCTGCGGGTTACCCGCTCAAACAGGCTGGGACGCCGTTCCGCACCAGGAGCGGCCGGAGCCGGGTTTTGTTCGCCGCCGCCGTTGGCCATGTCCGCCGCCCGGAAAGGATCGGGTTTCGCATCTTCCACCGGTGGTGTTGAAACCGCTGGCTTGGGTGGGATGAACGCGTCCGTTGCGCCCACTGCCGGCGCCGCCGCTGCCGGCTCAACCGGTTTCTCAGCTTTTGCCGCGGGAGCGGCGTCACTGGATTCGCCGACGGTTTCAGGATGCCCTGACGTAATGTCGTCAGATTCAGCTCCATGTGTCGCCGCATTCAGGATTTTGACTTCCTCAGCGACCGCCAGCTCCGCCTCTTCGACCAGTTGCTCGAGTGCCGTTGGCGCGTGCTTTTTTTCGCTCACTTCCAGTGAAGCCTGACCGGCGTCCCTCGCCGGAGCACCTTCGCCGCCGCCCGAGGCTTTCGAGGAAGAGTCAGGTCCATCAGCGACGATGTCATCTACAGTCGGGGTCTGTTCCCCGGTCGGCATTTCAACGCCCGAAGACCTGCGCGGTTCGTCTGATACGTTAAGCGTAATTGGTGCGGGCACACGCGACGCATTAGTATCAATGCCCGTCGCCACGACCGAAACCCGCATTACCCCTTCAAGACTGGGATCGAAGGCTGACCCGACAATGATATGGGCGTCATCATCGACTTCCGACCGGATTCGGGTCGCGGCCTCATCAACTTCGAACAACGTTATGTCGTCGCTACCCGTAATATTGATCAGCACGCCCCTAGCCCCCTTCATCGAGGTATCTTCCAGCAAGGGGTTGGCAATGGCGGCTTCGGCGGCGTCAAGTGCCCGGCGTTCCCCCTTGGCTTCACCGGTTCCCATCATGGCTTTACCCATTTCGCTCATAACGGAGCGAATATCGGCGAAATCAAGGTTGATCAGGCCGGGCATTACGATCAGATCGGTAACCCCTCGAACCCCGGAATACAGAACCTGATCGGCCATCGCGAATGCATCGGAAAACGTTGTGCTTTCGTTGGCGATTCTAAACAAGTTCTGGTTGGGGATAATAATCAACGTATCGACATACTGTTCAAGTTCCTCGATCCCCTGATCCGCCAGCTTCATGCGGTGAGATCCTTCAAACTGGAACGGCTTGGTAACCACGCCGACGGTCAGGATGCCGGCTTCTCTGGCGGCGCGGGCGATGACCGGAGCGGCCCCGGTGCCCGTGCCTCCGCCCATACCGGCGGCAACGAATGCCATATGCGAACCTTCAAGTTCACCCAGGACACTTTCAATTGCCTCTTCCGCCGCGGCCCGCCCGATTTCCGGCTTGGCCCCGGCGCCCAGCCCCTGGGTCAGGTGCGCACCCAACTGGATACGGCGTTCAGCGGTCGATTGCGACAACGCCTGCGCGTCCGTATTGGTGACAACAAAATCGACACCGCCCAATTCACGATGGATCATGTTATTGACCGCATTTCCGCCAGCGCCACCAACGCCGACTACAGTGATCCGGGGTTTCAGTTCCGGGGTTTCCGTAATACTTGGAACAGTCAGATTAATACTCATTTGGACCTCCTTCTATTGCAGGCGCATGTTGTTGTACAAAACGCGCCGGACATCCGGTCACGCAGGTCTTGATCTTGAATCGTCATCAAAAATTCTCCTTTAGCCACTGGCCCAGACGACCGAACCGCCCACTCGGCTCGGTTTCAATGCCATAGGTGAAATTTGGAATTTCGTTACTGTCTTCGAACGCATAACGGAGCAGTCCGGCGCAGGTGGAAAACGAAGGCCCGCCTGCCGTCTCCGGGGCCCCTTCCAGAACTTGCGGACGCCCGATACGGACCTGTTTGTCGAGGATGGTTCCCGTCAGTTCCGGCATCCCAAGAAGTTGACAGCCGCCGCCGCTGATCACCGCACGACGACCGGCAACCTTGTCAAACCCGGCTTTCGTCAGACGGTCCCGCACCAGTTCAAGGGTCTCTTCGATCCGCGGACGGATGATGCCGACCAGCATTGAGCGCGGCACCTGACTTTCCTCGGCACTGTCTTCCTCTCCCACCAACGGAACCTTGATCACGGCGTGATCGTCGCTGGCCGATGGAATGACATTGCCGTACAGGGTCTTCATGCGCTCGGCATGAGGCATGGGGGTCGCCAAACCGCGGGCGATGTCATTGGTGACGTGCTGTCCACCCACCGGAACCGAATCTGTGTGAACAAGTTCACCATCGAAGAAAACTGCAACACTGGTCGTGCCGCCACCGAAATCGATGTAGGTCACGCCCATCTGTTTTTCATCTTCAACCAGACAGGCCAGCGCCGAAGCGTATGGCGTGACCACCATGCTGTCGATGCCGAGATGACAGCGCGCTATCGCTGTTTCCAGATTGCGCATTGGCCCGCTTGAGGCGGAAACAACGTGCATGTTGACGCCAAGGCGCTCCCCATACATACCGCGAGGATCACGCACGCCCCGGTTTCCGTCGATTGAATAGCCAACCGGAATGGTGTGGACAAGTTCGCGGTCATGGGGCTGATCGAAGCTCAGGGCCTGTGGGTCCAGAATGCGACGCAGATCGGCATCGCCAATTTTATGTCCGGCAATTGAGATTTCGTAGGCGATCAGACGCGATTGGGGTTTTCCGCCACTCAGGTTGACGACGACTTCCTTGATATTTTCGCCCGCCATCTGCTCCGCCGTTTCCACCGTCGAACGGATGGCGGCTTCGATGCCTTCGATATCGACGATGGTACCCGAGCGCATGCCATGAGAAATCTGATGACCAAATCCAACCACGCGCGGATGCTTGCCGCTACTGGCGCCGCCGTTGGCGATCAGGCAACCGATCTTGGTTGTCCCGATATCAAGTGCTGCGATCAGGCCGCTACGTGATTTATTATGGTTAACGCGATTGTGCATGACTCTTTATTCCTGAAAATTCTTTATTTTCTGTTTATGTTTCTTGTCCTGGTGTTGTTTTATTTGATTTTTTACTTGGTACTTTGCGTACGATTAACCGATCGGGGATTCTCAGATCGAGAATCTGGACATCACGCTCCAGCACCTGGTGAACGCGTTCGTATTCGGCCAGTCGGGTCCAGGCGCCTGCCGTGTCGTCTTCTGGCAGGCGCACGTCGATATTGCCGGCCAGCCGCAGGTTCCAGCGGCGCCCACCAACCCAGACGGCGGCTTTGACCAGACGCCGCAGTTCCGGTTGGGTATCCAGCGTCGCCAGCAATTCGGCGGTTTTCACCGGCGCATCCTGACCGACCACGACAACAAGGTCACCGAACCGTTCAAGACCGGATTTCATGATTACTTCACCCCTGTAGTCGATGAGTGCGAACGCCCCCTTGTGCTGCCAGATGGCCAGGGCCCTGCGTTCTTCCACGGTTAACAGGATCGTATCCGGCAACATCCGTTCGACCGTGGCACGGTGAACCCACGGCAACAATTCCACCCGTTTGCGGGCCGCCTCAAGATCAAAGGCAAGAATCGGCGCCCCCCGATCGAGACGCATCGCCTGGCGCAGGTCTTTCTGGGATGTTTCGGAGCGCCCAACAACAAGGATTTCGTTGACACGAAAGCCAACTTTTGATGATAAGGCGATCGCCCGCCACCTAACATCTTCGACGACGCGGACCGCAGCGCCGCTGGCAACTCCCCACCACACACCGGCCAGAACCAACCCGACCATGACCAATGACAGCCCCCCCGTCATCCAGCGGCTGCGCCAGATCGGCGTCGCCCGTTTTCTTGGTTTGCCGAGCGCCCCCTTGAGGGCGGACTTTGCCGAGGTTTTGGTTTTTGCGCTCATGAGTCACACTCCGCGTTGTCGACCATCCAGATGATCAGGTCCGTAAATGAAATGCCGACATGGGCCGCCTGTTCAGGAATCAGAGAGGTCGGCGTCAGCCCCGGTTGAGTATTGGTTTCCAGGATATAGATATCGTTGCCGTCATAACGAAAATCGGATCGACTGACGCCCCGGCAACCGAGAGTGTCGTGGGCGAGCTTGGCCAGACGCATGGCTTCGTCATAGACGTTCTGATCAAGATCCGCCGGAATCGTATGCTGGGAGCCACCCTCTTCATATTTGGCATCGTAATCATAAAACCCATGCCCAGTGGTTATTTCCGTCACCGCCAACGGACGATCCCCCATCACAGAGACCGTCAATTCGCGGCCTTCGATAAATTTTTCAACCATGACTTTTTCACCAGACGGCCATCCGGATTCTGCAAACATTGGCGAATTGTCGCCATCCCGAACGATATGCACGCCGACGCTTGAGCCTTCATTGATGGGCTTGATCACATAGGGTCTGGGCATCACGTCTTCGCCCATAACTTCATCACTGGTGGCGATCACATGATCGGCGACACGAATGCCCGCCTCATTGAACAATCTTTTGGCCATAACCTTGTCCATGGCCAATGCCGACGCCATCAATCCAGAATGAGTATAGGGAATATCCAGAATGTCGAGCAGTCCCTGAACACATCCGTCTTCGCCGTAACGCCCATGCAGGGCGTTGAAAACGGCGGTCGGTTTTGGGTAAAGGCGCGTCAGCAGCGTGCCCATATCGCGTTGCACATCTATCGGTGCGACATCGTATCCGGCCTCCTTTAGAGCGTTGGCGACAGCCGCACCCGTGACCAGAGAGACTTCCCGTTCGGCAGACCAGCCACCCATCAGAACCGCAATATGCTCAGTCATGATTAATCTCCCTTATCTCAGGGTTGTCAGAAATGCCGACACGGCGAATTTCCCAATGCAGACGAATGCCCGATTGTTCGAACACCCGTCGGCGCACCTCCTCTCCAAGCCCTTCCAAATCGGTTGCACTGGCACCGCCGGTGTTGATCAGGAAATTGCAGTGAAGCTCTGAAACCATGGCATTGCCGCGCCGCAGCCCACGGCATCCGGCTTGGTCAATCAGTTCCCAAGCCTTGTGGCCCGCCGGATTGGCGAAAGTTGAACCGCCCGTCGGGGTGCGAACCGGCTGGGTAAGCTGCCGTTCCCTTTGAATGCGTTCGATCTTTTCCGCGATTTCCGCTCTGTCTCCCCATTCACCACGAAGCCTGACGCGCGTGGCAATCCACGACGGGTCAATTTCCGTATGGCGGTAACTGAATTTCAAATCTTCGGCGGCGCGTTCACAGACATCCCCTTCATGATCAACAAAACGCGCCGAAACACAGATATCGCTGATTTCGGAGCCATAAGCTCCGCCGTTCATAATCAGAGCGCCGCCGACGGTGCCGGGAATCCCGGACAGGAATTCCAGCCCCGCAAGGCCCGTTTCACACGCTGTTCTGGCGACATTCAAATCCGCCGCCGCCGCGCCAGCGGTAATGTCTCGGCCTTCCGGTTGGATTTGACTGAAACCCGGTCCCAATCGTATGACGACACCCGGAATGCCTCCGTCACGCACCAGCAGGTTGGAAGCATTTCCGATCACACAGAGCGGGACATCCGCCGGGACGCCGACAAGGAATTGGCGAAGATCATCTTCATCGGCAGGACGGAACAAGGCCTCCGCATCACCACCGACCTTGAACCATGTATACCGCGCCATTGGTTCATGGGCGCTCAAACGGCCCCTCACGCTGGGCAGACGGTCGATCAGGGACGGGATGCGGAGCTTAGACGACATCATTCGCAACCTCCCCCGGCCTGGCCTTCAATTTTGATAGCTGGTCCGGCAACGCATTTGCCCATTGCGTGATGCTTCCGGCCCCCAGACACACAACCAGGTCACCCGGAGCTGCCAGTTGATCAATGACCCCGGCCAGGGCTTCCGGGTTTTCCAGAATTTTCACTTCACGATGACCGTGATGCAGCAACCCGGCGGCCAATCCGTCGCGGTCGATGCCCTCAATGGGGTCTTCACCCGCAGAATGAACATCCGCCACCAGCACCACATCGGCATCGTTGAAACAGGTACAGAAATCTTCAAACAGGTTTTGCAGACGGGTGTATCGGTGGGGTTGGACGACAGCGATGACACGGCCTTCCGCCGCCTGTCGGGCCGCCGACAGGACCGCCGAAATCTCAACCGGATGATGGCCGTAATCATCAATCACCGTAATGCCGTCAACTTCGCCGGTTTTGGTGAAGCGGCGTTTGACGCCTTCGAAATTTCCGAGACCCCTGCGGATCACATCATCGGCGATATCCATCTCGATTGCGATCGATACTGCGGCCAGGGCATTCTGGACATTGTGTTTGCCGACCATCGGCAGGAACAGACCAGAAATGAGACGTTCGCTACCTCGTTTCCTGTCGATAACAACAACGTCGAATCCGGTCCCTTCCGGCAGGCTGACCAGTTCCACCGCGCGCACATCGGCCTGCGGACTGAATCCGTAAGTGATGATACGACGGTCAGAGACACGCGGGATCATGGCCTGAACTTCCGCGTGATCAACGCAAAGTGCGGCAAACCCGTAGAAGGGAATGTTCTCGACAAAACTATCAAAGGCATTCCGGAGATTGTCGAACGTGCCATAATGATCAAGGTGCTCGGGATCAATATTGGTTACGACGGCGATGGTCGCCGGTAATTTCAGGAACGTTCCATCCGACTCATCGGCTTCGGCAACCATCCATTGGCCCTTGCCGAGCCGCGCGTTGGTCCCCCACGCATTGATGATACCGCCATTAATTACCGTCGGGTCCAGATCGGCCGCATCCAGCATGGCGCTGATCAGCGACGTCGTCGTGGTCTTGCCATGGGTCCCGCCGACGGCAACGGCCCACTTAAGACGCATCAATTCACCCAGCATCTCGGCCCGGCGGACGACAGGAATCAGACGTTGACGGGCGGCAGACACCTCCGGGTTGTCGGCCTTAACCGCGGTTGAAACGACAACGACCTGAGTATCACCCAAATTATCTTCATGGTGTCCCACATGAACCGTGACCCCCATATCACGCAAGCGCTGAACATTAGGGTTAGCTGAAATGTCGCTTCCTTGTACGCTGTAGCCAAGGGTATGCAGAACCTCGGCGATACCGCTCATGCCTATTCCACCGATGCCAACAAAATGCACGGTGCCAATATCGAGAGGAAGGGCTCTCATGCGGCCACCCTCCCTTCACGGGGCTGCGAACCATCTGACGCCATCAATTCGCAAACCAGATCGGCGAGATTTTTTACGGCATCGGGGCGGCCCACCGCCTTCGCGCAAGCCGCCGCCTTGTTGAGGGTAGCGGGCATTTCAATCAGTGCATCCAGACGTTTGGCCAATGCGGATGTGGTGAACGACGTTTCGGGCATCAGCCAGCCGGCCCCGGCATCATCAACCGCGTGGGCGTTCCGGTCCTGATGATTATCGATGGCGTGGGGGTAAGGAACCAGAATGGAAGGCCTGCCAATTACCGTAACTTCGGCGACCGTAGAGGCCCCGGAACGGCTGATGAGAAGATGGCTTGCCGCAAGGCGTTCGGGAATGTCGGCGAAAAACCGCTCCAGCACCGCCGAAACGCCCATCCGCTGATAGGCTTGACGAACCCGGTCCAGGTCTTCGGGGCGGCATTGCTGAGTGACAAGAAGCCGCTTGCGCTGCTCATCGGATAACAGGGCAATCGCGCCAGGAACAATATCGCTCAATACCCTGGCGCCCATGGACCCTCCCATGACCAACAGCCTGATGGGACTGTCCGAATCAAACCCAGGATAGGGCTGTCCGACCAAGTTGACCACGATGTCGCGCACCGGCATGCCCGTACAGACCACTCGTGATGAGACTTCCGGCGGAATACCTTCGGCGGCCTCAAAACTGGAGGCAATCCGGTCGACCCGCGTCGCCAGCAACCGGTTGGCCCGCCCAAGGACGGCGTTCTGTTCATGCAGGGCTGTTTTGTAACCACCATAACAGGCCGCCAGCATGGTCGGGACCGACGCATACCCGCCAAAACCGACAACCGTTTTCGGATTTAGCCGTTTCAACAATCCACGGGCTTGCCAGGTTCCGACAAGCAATTCCAGAACGCTTATGATCTTTGCAAACACCCCTTTACCGGCGATTCCTCCGGCGCGCACGCGATGGGTTTCGAGGTCTCCCAGAATGCCGCCATAGGCATCGCCGCGACGATCCGTAATCAGGGCCAGACGGAACCCACGCCGTCCAAGTTCCCCGGCCAGGGCTTCGGCTGGAAAGACGTGACCACCGGTGCCACCGGCAGCCAGAACGATCAGGGGGGAGGCATGAGACGCGCCAACTGTCATCATCGTCTTCCCCCGGTTTCAGGGCGCACGCGGGTCAACGCCAGGACCATCCCCATGCCGATACCCAGAGCCACGGTTGAGGACCCTCCGTAGGAAATAAACGGCAACGTCATCCCCTTGGGCGGCATCAGGTTGAGAGTCGACGCCATGTTGATGATGGCCTGTATGGCGAACTGGACAAGCAGCCCCGTCGTCGCCAACAGGACAAACAGGTTATCGTCCTTGAATACCCGCGCGAAGCCGCGTAGCACGACGAACACAAACAGCACAACGATAAGCATACAGACAATCAGCCCGAATTCCTCTCCGGCTACGGCAAGAATGAAGTCCGCATGGGCGTCGGGAAGCGTCTCCTTGACCCGCCCCTCTCCCGGCCCACGCCCGCCCCATCCGCCATTTCGAAAGGCTTCCAGCGCCCGCCCAACCTGAAATCCTTCAGATGCGTCCGGGTCCAGAAATCGGTCAATACGCGAACGCACATGATCGAACGTAAAATAGGCGCCGACACTGCCGCCGAGAAACAGGAAGCCGACACCGACGACCAGCCCCAAAGGCATGCCCGCGACGAAGAACTGAACACCCCAGATGGCTGAGACGACAATCGTCATGCCGACATCCGGCTGCAGCAAAAGCAGCCCGGCGACCAGGATGTAAAGTCCGGATGCTACGGCATATCCAGGAATTTGATCGTCAATCCGATGGATCGCAAACATCCATGCCGCCAGAACGGCAAAGCCGGGTTTTACGAACTCCGACGGCTGAATGGAAAACCCGCCAAAGTGTAACCATCGGGTCGCGCCTTTAATTTCAGCGCCGAAAATCAGGGTCAGAACCATCAGCACGACCGCAAACCCCGTCAGCGCCACGGCTAACCGCCGAACCCCCCTGGGTGTCAGAAACGAAATCAACACCATGCAGATCAGCCCGATCGCCAAAAACGCGATCTGACGGCGGGCGAAATAAAAAATATCGAGACCGATTCGGTCCGCCACTGCAGGGGATGCCGCAAGCGTCAGAATGGCCCCGATCACAGCCAGCAAACCAATCGCGCCCAAGGTCCAGCGGTCTACTGTCCACCACCAGCGTCCAACCAGGCTTGTGTCTGTCCGCGCCAGCATGGGCATCAGGAGGTCTCTCCTGCGCTGGTGAAACGGGCCGGAAACAGTTCCGGGTCTTCAAACGGGTCGATGTGCTCGCCGGGAAGGTCTTCGACCAGCTGTCTGAACTCATCACCGCGCGCCTCAAAATTTGGAAACTGATCAAATGAAGCGGCAGCCGGGGACAACAGGATAACGGCGTTCGGGGTTCCATCTTCAATGATCTGACAGCGGGCCTGTTCGACGGCTGATTTCAACTCACCCGACAACGTAAACGGAAATTCGCTGCCGATTTCATGAGAGAACGGAAGCGCCGATTCACCGATCAGGAAGGCATGACGAACCCGGTCAAAATAGGGTTTTGCCGCCGTCAGTCCCCCTTCTTTCGAACGTCCACCCGCGATCCAGTAAATGTTGTTGTAACAAGCCAGCGCCCGTGCTGCCGCATCCGCGTTAGTTGCCTTGCTGTCATTGATATAGGCAACACCATCGACAATCTCCAGCGCCTCCTGGCGATGTACAAGCCCTGGATAACTTTGCAGGCACGCCATGATGGCGTGTGGCTGGACGCCCGCCGCCTTGCAGGCTCCATATGCGGCGGCGGCATTCTGCCAATTGTGGGCCCCAGGCAGACTGGGGATTTCTTTCAGGTCGCATACCGGCGTTTGACTGCCCTCGGTATCATCAATCAGCAGACCGTTGTCCGTATAGATTCCACCATCAATACGTTTCGCCGCCGAGACTGGGATAACGATCTGGTCCCCGGCTTCGCGAAGCTCGGCAAAAATCTGTGCTGAAAACGGATCATCTACACCAACAACAGCGGTGCGGGGGTCGGTTTGACGATGGAAAATCAACTTCTTCGCGGCGATGTACCCATCCATTCCACCGTGGCGGTCAAGATGATCGGCGCTGATATTCAACAACACCGCAACATCGTAAGTAAATGAAACCGTTCGCTCCAGCTGATACGACGACATTTCCAGAACGTATGTTCCGCCTTCTCCCAAGGCTTCCAGTTCAAGCGCCGGGATGCCCAGATTGCCACCGATCTCCGCCTCTCTTCCGGACGTCTGCATTATGTGGCCGATTAGAGCTGTTGTTGTCGATTTTCCGTTGGTGCCGGTGATGGCGATTGTATTGGCAAGTCTCTGCGCGCGAGCAAGCAGTTCCACATCACAGATAATTTCAACATTTGCATCACGGGCCGCCTGTGCGATGGGGTGCGGGACCGGATAGGTATGCGGAATTCCGGGACTCAGAACCAGTGTCGTCTGCTCCCGCCAATCGATATTATAAAGATCAACAAGAGGAACCCCTTCAGCTTCAGCGCGGTCACGCGAAGTTTCGTTATCATCCCAGGCTTGAACCTCGGCTCCGCTGTTTTTAAGCGCCAGCGCCGTAGTCAGCCCTGACCGTCCCAGCCCGAACACCGCGACCGGATAACCGTTGAAGGGGAAGACGTCAATCATGGCCTTACCTCAACTTCAACGTGGACAGGCCGACGAGGGCCAGAATTGAGGCGATGATCCAGAACCGGATGACGATCGTGCTTTCCGCCCATCCCTTCTTTTCGAAATGATGGTGCAGGGGGGCCATGGCGAATACGCGTTTACCCGTCAGCTTGAACGACGTCACCTGGACAATGACGGAAATGGTTTCCAGAACGAACAGTCCGCCAACGATGGCGAGCACCAGTTCGTGTTTGGTAACAACACTGATGGTGCCAAGCGCGCCACCCAGGGCAAGCGATCCGGTATCGCCCATAAACACCCTTGCGGGCGGCGCGTTGTACCACAAGAATCCCAGACCGGCGCCAACCAGTGCACCGCAAAATACGGCCAGTTCGCCGCTGCCTTTGACGTAGTGCAGTTGCAGGTAGCCGGAAAAAACCGCATTGCCGACGAGATAGCTGATCAATGCAAAAACACCCGCGGCAATCATCACCGGAACGATGGCGAGACCATCCAGACCATCCGTCAGATTGACCGCATTTGATGCACCAACCATAACCAGCACCGCGAATACGACGAACAGCCAGCCCAGGTCAAATAACACTCCCTTCCAAAACGGTACGGCCAAAGTGGTGGTCAGTTCCGGTGGCAGGTTGCGCATGATCCAGAAGGTCGCCACCGTGGCGATGGAGACCTGTAGGACCAGTTTGAGTTTCCCCGGCAAGCCACGCGTGTCGCGTTGCGAGACTTTCATGTAATCGTCCAGGAAACCGATGGTGCCGAAGGCAACCGTTACGCCCAGAGCCGCCCAGACAAAGGGATTGGTCAAATCAGCCCACAACAATGTCGCCATGGAAAGCGCCAGCAGGATCAGGAACCCACCCATTGTCGGGGTGCCCTTTTTTGTCAAAAGATGGCTTTCCGGACCGTCATCACGAATGGGTTGCCCTCCATTCTGTCGGCTTTTCAACAGATCAATAATCACCGGACCGAACAGGAAACTGACAACCAGTGCCGTTATCACAGCCCCACCGGTGCGGAACGTCAGATAGCGAAAGACGTTCAGCGCTGCAAACTGATCAGCAAGGGGATACAGGATGTGATAAAGCAAATTCGGTATACCTTTTATCTAGTTTCCATTGACGATTTTTGTTTCCGGCTGTTCACCGCCATGCCCCAAGTCCATCAGATCGCTGACGATAATTCCCATCTTCGATCCGAGTGAACCCTTGACCGAAACGATGTCCGCCGGTCTGACAGCTGCAGTAACAAGCGGCGAGAGTTTTTGTGATGTCATGGCGTGGCCGCCGCGCATACTTGAAGGGAGCGCCTCCCACAAGCTGGTCATGTACTGGCCGACGGTAAACACCAGATCAATTTTGTGCCCGGCGAGAGGTTTGACCAGCTCCCTGTGGAGAATTTCGGCGTCTTCACCCAGTTCCAGCATATCGCCCAGAACCGCAATTCGCCGACCGCCTTCGGACAACGGCATCAGCTCCAGCACATCAAAAGCTGCGGCCATGGAAACCGGGCTGGCGTTATAGCTTTCATCGATCAGCACAAAATGACTATCGCCGATCTCGACCGTATGCAACTCCCCGCGGCCTTTCAGGCCATGCATGTCTTTAAGTTTGGCCGCCGCGCGCCCAACGTCAGCGCCAAGCGCCTCTACACAGGCCAGCACGCCCATGGCGTTCATGGCCCAATGACGCCCTGGAATTCCGATTTCAAAAGAGATAGGTTTTTCGTGAATGCTGCCCTCGACGCGACAGCTGGCATCTTCCGAAGTGGTCGAGTGCAACCTGAAATCCGCCCCCTCACGATACCCAAACGTCTTGACCGCCACATCCGCGGAACGACGGGCGGTCTCATTCAGATAACCAAACATGGGATTGTCGAAATTCAAAACCGCCGTCCCGCCCGCTCTTAGCCCGGCAAAAACCTCCGCCTTGCTTTCCGCTATTTTTTCGACAGAGTTAAAAAACTCGCTATGCACCCGTTCAACCGTCGTAATCAGACTAACATCAGGTCTGGCGATCAACGACAGGGGGCGAATTTCGCCCGCGTGATTCATGCCCATTTCGAAAACGCCGAATTCCGTATCCGCTGGCATTCGTGACAGGCTCAACGGAAGGCCCCAATGGTTATTAAGATTGCCCTGGCTGACAGCCGTCCGGCCCTGATCGGATAACAGAAGTTTCAAAATTTCCTTGGTTCCTGTCTTGCCGACGCTGCCCGTAACAGCGACAACCTTGGCGGTGCTGCGCTCGCGGGCATGAATGGCAAGCATTTCCAGAGCGATCCGGGTATCCGTAACCTCAATCATTTTTCCAGCGATAGCGCTGTCGGCAGTCAGTTGATTTGGGTCACGGTGGACGATTGCGCCGACGGCTCCGTTTTCCAGCGCATGCGCGACAAAGTCATGACCATCGAAGGTCGGACCGACGAGGGCGACAAACAGGTCCCCGCCCGTTACGTTGCGGCTGTCGATGGTGACGCCCGTCGCTGACCAGGACGCCGTGGTTGCCACGCCCAGGGTGTTGGCCGCTTCGCCTGCCGTCCAGATCACCGGGCTATTGTTACTGTTCATTGCGCTTCTCCTGCCAGAACCTTGCGCACCACCGCGACGTCATCAAAGGGCAAAACCTGATCACCTATTATTTGGCCGGTTTCGTGGCCTTTCCCGGCAACAACCAGAAGGTCGCCCGCCTCGAGTCCACCGATGGCTTCCGCTATCGCCAACTCACGATCTGCGATTTCGAGCGCGTCCGGGCAACCCTGTAGGGCGTGTCGGCGGATCAAACCCGGGTTTTCGCTTCTCGGGTTATCATCCGTAAGGATCACCTGATCGGCAAAACTCGACGCGGCTTTTCCCATTTCCGGACGCTTTCCGGGGTCCCTGTCGCCGCCGCAACCGAACACCACATGAAGGCGGGATTTGGTATGTGGCCGCAAGGCGCGAAGAACGTTCTCCAGCGCATCCGGCGTATGCGCATAATCAACATAAACGGCAGCCCCGTTTGGGTGTGCGCCAACCAACTGCACACGCCCCGGCGCGCCGGTCAGACAGGACAGTGCGCCAACAGCAAGTCCGGGGTCCTCACCCATACCAATCGCGAGGCCCAGAGCGGCTAAGGCGTTCATGGCCTGAAAAGTTCCCGTAAGCGGCAGGTCGATTTGATGAGACTGCCCCAATATATCAACATCCATAAGCAGACCATGAGCGCGCGGCAGAATTGCTCCAAGACGCAAGTCGGATGCGCCTCGCCCGTAACCCAGCACCCTCACGCCCCGCGCCTGACAGGCCTGGCGGAACGGTTCGCAATATGGATCATCAACGTTGACCACGCCAACGCCACCATCGATCAGGAGTTCTGAGAACAACCGCGTTTTGGTTTGGAGATAGGCCTCCAGCGTACCGTGATAGTCCAGATGGTCACGGCTAAGATTGGTGAAAGCCGCCGCGGCGATGCGCAGCCCGTCCAGACGAAACTGATCGAGGCCGTGGCTTGAGGCTTCGATGGCAAGATGCTGAACGTCGTGGTCAGTCAGTTCCCTGAGGGATCGGTGAAGATCGACACTGTCGGGAGTCGTCAAATTGAACCCGTACCGCAGGCCGGGCGTTTCATCCGGTCCAAAGCCGGAAATTTCCACACCAAGAGTTCCAGCGCTGGCACAACGGTATCCCACGCTAGCCCAAATCTGGCGAAGGAACCCGGCGACGGATGTTTTGCCATTTGTCCCGGTGACGGCGGCAATGGAACGGGGCTGCGTCTGGAAGAACCGGGCCGCCACTTCGGCATATCGTTTGCGTGGATTTGCCGAGGTTATCAGTGCAGCGTCGCCGGGTATTATAGAAGATTTGGTGCCTTCTTCAGCCAAAACGGCAACGGCGCCATTGGCGACGGCCTGGGTTATGAAATCGCGGCCATCGACCTGATTTCCGGGCAGCGCGGCAAATAAAAAGCCGGGCTCAACCTGTCGGGAATCACAGGTGAGCCCGCTTATATCTCTATCACCGATGTGGGCGTTGTGTGCCACCGGGCCTAAATCTCCATTAAATGCATCAATTAGACGCAATTTCCTGCTCCAGGGCGGTCCTGACCGTCCTAATCATTGTGTGCTGTTTTTGTGTCGCCAATATGGCTGTGACGCCCTTGCGTGCACCAGAGTGCGCCTTTTTCAGACTGGCGCCCAAGACGCGCACCTGATGTTTTTTCGGCTTTCTCTGTTTTACCCCAGGCACGGTCGGGGTTTCGAAGGTCGCGTCCATGTCCGGGGCTATGCCGACAACAGGACCAATTCGGCTGACAATCCGGCCGACCGCCGGGGCCGCAACCCAGCCGCCTGTCGCATAATTGAAGGTCCGCTTAGTCCCTTTCGGCTCATCAATGACAACCAGTACCGTGTAGCGCGGGTTGGACATGGGAAAGGCACCGACAAAAGACGCGATACGCCGCGATCGGTCATAACCACGACCTTTCTGTTTATCCGCGGTTCCGGTCTTTCCACCGATCAGATAGCCGGGAACTTCAGCCTTGCGACCGGTTCCCGCACTCACCACGAGGCGCATTAATCCGCGCATCTCCAAGGATGTCCTGGCAGAAAGAACCCGATGACCGGGCCTTGCCGTGTCCTCGACTTTCAGCAGCGTGGACGGACGTTTATACCCGCCATTGACCAGACTGGAAACGCCGTTGGCCAATTGTAACGGGCTGACAGCAATGCCGTGACCGTAGGAAATGGTCATGGTGTTGATTGGGCGCCACGTGGTCGGCAACAGGGGGGTGCCGATTTCTGGCAGTTCAAGATCGGATGCCGTGAGAAGCCCGAACCGCCCCAGGTATTCCTGCTGGCGTTGCGTCCCCACATCCATGGCCATTTTCGCCGAACCGATATTGGATGAATGCAGAATAATTTCCGGGACCGACAGCCAACGGTTTTCGGCGTGGTAGTCGCTTATCCTGAAGCGCGCAATTTTGATCGGATGGCTCGCGTCATACCCGCTTTTCAGGGTAACCGTGTCGGTATCAAGCGCCATGGCCGCCGTAAACAGCTTGAAGGTAGAGCCCATCTCATAGACCCCCTTGGTCGCCCGATTGAACCCGGCCTCGCCCCTCACTTCGACTGGATTATTGGGATCGTAATCAGGCAATGACGCCATTGCGATGATCTCACCGGTGTCCACATCCATAACAACTCCGGCGGCGCCAAGAGCGCGAAATTCCGCCATCGTCGCCGACAGTTCTTCCTGCAATATGGCCTGGGCCCGAATGTCGATGGACAATGTTACCGCGCCGCCGCCGGAGCGCAGGCTCTGATCAAATCTGCGTTCAATTCCGGCAACGCCGTCCCCATCGACGGTTGTCAGGCCGAGAATATGAGAAGCCAGGCGACCATTGGGATAAACACGGCGCTCGCCCTGCTGAAAGGCGAGCCCCGGCAGGCCCAGGCGATTGACATCAAATTTCTGTTGTGGTGTCAGGTTGCGGGCAATCCAGACAAAACGTCCGTTTGACGTCAACTTCCTGATGACATCATCGCGATCAAGGTCGGGCAGCACTTTCACCAGACCCGTCGCCGCGTCAACCGGATCAAGGACGGATTTCGGATCAGCATACAGCGATGCCGTCGGCAGGCTGGTCGCCAGAACAACCCCGTTCCGGTCAAGTATGTCGGCCCTGGAGACGACTTCGGTTACCGATGCGGAAACGCTCGCGCGGCGCGGTTCATCACCCGTGTTCATGACGGTCAGGTCAACCAGCCGAGCCGCAATGACACCAAACGCCAAGGTCATGACGACCGCCGCCACCATCAGCCGGTTGCGGCCTGTCTCAAGCGCCTGCTTGCGCACCCCTTCAAGTTTTCGGCGTTCTGCCCGCTGAGCGGTCGGGAAGGTCATCGTTCTGTTCCTTCTTCAAGCGCAAGTTTCATACGGTCCTCGAAAGACAGATTCTTCACACCTGTCCCATTTTTTTTGCTGGCGGGGATGTTCTCACCCAGCCGCTGCGCGAACATTGCATCCGTCAGGAACTGCTTATAATTGATCGGCACCAACCCCAGGTAATGCACCGCCAGCCGACGAAGGCGTCCGGGTTCGTTAAGGTGGCTCCATTCGGCCTTAAGCACATGAATGGTCTGGCGTTCGGTGACGATCTGATGATCTATCTTCGTCAACTGATCTTCCAAATCCTGCACCTGGTACTTGATCACAAACAATGAGACCCCCATTGATACGGCCAGTGTGGCGGAGAGAAAGGTTGTGCGTCTGATCATTGCCTCCCCCTCATGCCGCTTGTCCGTAAGGCGCGTTCGTGCGTTCGGCAACACGCAGTCTGGCCGAACGGGCCCTTGGGTTCTTTGCGGTTTCACCGGAACTCGCTTTGATGCTTCCCTTTTTGACAAGCTGGAACGTCGGTAGCCTTTCCTCGCCTGACACCTGCGGCATGTGCCGCGATGGCCGTGGTCCGCCGCCGCTACGCTCCTGCAGAAAGGTCTTGACCCGCCGGTCTTCCAAAGAATGAAACGACACCACCGCCAACCGTCCGCCAGGACCGAGCAACCGCTCTGCCGCTTCAAGCCCGCGATCAAGTTCGCCGAGTTCGTCGTTCACATAAATCCGTAACGCCTGAAACGTTCGCGTTGCCGGATCAATCCCATCCTTCGACTTGGCGACGGCGCTCCTGACGGCGTTGGCAAGCTGGCCGGTACGGGTAATGGCCTGTTCGGAGCGGAGCTTGACAATCGCCCGGGCGACACGTCTGGACGCCCGCTCTTCTCCATAGCGGTATATGATGTCGGCAAGTTCCTGTTCAGCCAGTTCATTGACCACGTCGGCGGCAGTCTCACCATGATCGCCCATGCGCATGTCGAGCGGCCCGTCATTGCGGAACGAAAAACCGCGCGTCGGGTCATCAATCTGCATGGAGGATACACCGATATCCAGGACGACACCGTCAATCTGCTCCACGCCCACACCGGCGAGGAGTTCCACCATGTCCCCGTAACATCCGCTGAGAACTGTAATCTGTCCTGGAAAATCGCGATGTAACGCAGTAGCGAACTGTTGCGCCAGCAGATCGCGGTCGATCCCCCAGACCGTGCAGCGCGCGGCCTGCAGCAGGGCGCGGGAATATCCGCCCGCGCCAAAGGTCCCATCCACATAGACGCCGCCATCTTTCGGCGCGAGGGCCTCCATGACTTCATCACAAAGAACGGAAACGTGGGGGCCGGGCGTCGTCATTCGTCACCCCCTGCCGATTCCTGGCGTAGCTTGAGCGTGGCACCACGGGCCTTTGCCCGCTCGAAGGCCATTGAGCTAAAGGCCTCGAAGGCGGATCTTTCCCAAATCTGAAAGCGTGGCCCCTGACCAACAAATACCGCTTCCGCATCAAGCCCGGCGTAATCGACAAGATCTTTCGGCATCATGATCCGCCCTTCGGGGTCAAAGGACAGCTCATGGGCGTTGGCGAGAATGACGGAGGCAAGGTCATCCTGCTCATCGGAGAACATGTCGAGATCATCAAGGCTCTGGCTGAGGCGCGTCATGAACACCTCATCACAAGCTTCCAGGGCCTTTTGTTTGAATCGGGGATAGACGTAGAGCGACGACATTCCGCGCGCCTGCAAGGTCGCACGGAAGGGTTTGGGAACGGATACCCGCCCCTTCTTGTCAATTTTGTTGACGTGTTTGCCAACAAACAATGCCATTTAGGCCCCCATTTTAACGCGTTACCGTCAGCTTCTGCTGACGCTTTGGGAGACACGCGTCCTGCGCCTCTCCCCACCCATTCGGCTCCGCTACACGGGTCCTGATCCGCAAGCGCCCGTGCACGGGCGTTTGCGGTCATTCCCCCACGACCAATTCTGGGTCTTAATGGGATAGCATGGGAGAATTTGGGCGTCAATGGGATTACTATGGCATTTCACGGGTTAAGAAAGAGTTTCGAAAGCTCTCAAAACTGCATCCTGCGGGGGAATCTTGCCCTTCCAGATCATGTTCCAATTTCGTTAACACTCCATTGTTAAGATGCGGTTTTTTGGAATAGATGGCTGATGGTCAAAGAATCCGATCTGTATGCGCCGGTGAAGGCCTTGCTCGAAACCAGGGGCTATTCAGTCAAGGCGGAAATCAATGATTGCGACGTCGTCGCCTGCAAGGAGGGCTTGCCCCCGGTCATTGTCGAACTAAAGCTCGTCTTCACTCTTGAACTGGTTTTTCAGGCGATCAACCGCCAGAACCGATCCGACGATATCTATCTTGCCGTCCTTGCTCCCAACACACCGGCCAAACGAAAGAACTGGCGCTCCAGACGGCGTGACTGCGTCAAGCTGTGCCGTCTGCTGGGGTTGGGGCTGATGACGGTTGATCTGACGCAAAAACCAGGGCGGCAAACAGACGTATTGCTTGACCCCTGCCCCTACAGACCGCGAAAGAACAGGCGCCAGCAGACGCGCCTGATGACGGAGTTTACGGCTCGGCGCGGAGACCCCAATACCGGTGGCGTCTCACGCACTATTATCATCACGTCCTATCGTCAGGATGCGCTTCGCTGCGCAGTGGCGCTGTCTGATGGCGATAACAAGACGGTCGCGGACATCAAGGCAGCCTCCGGCACCCCAAGGACCGCGACCATTTTACAGAAAAACTATTACGGCTGGTTTGAGCGAACGTCCCGCGGGGTTTACTGTCTGTCTCCATTGGGGCGCGAAGGGTTGCAGATTTATGCCGAAGTTATACCAACGCTGGGCGACAATTCCGGGTAACGTCCGGGGCTCTCTGATCGTTCTTGTCGCCTCGATGGTTTCCGTCGTGATGAGCGCCCTTATCAAACACGTCGGCAGAAATATCCCTGTTGTCGAAATCCTGTTCATCCGCCAGCTTCTGGTGTTGATGATCATTTCGCCGGTGATCATACGCAACCTTGAGACCGTATTCGCGACCAGGGTCTTCCGTCTTCATTTCATGCGGAGCCTGTTCTCGGTAATCGCCATGTTTACCGGGTTCACCGCTGTCGTCCACCTGCCCCTGGCTGAAGTAACGGCCATCAGTTTTGTGCGCACGCTGTTTACGACCGTGCTCGCGATTTTTTTTCTGAAGGAAATCGTCGGTATTCGTCGCTGGGGCAGCGTCATTTTCGGTTTCATCGGCGTGCTGATTATTGTCCGCCCGGATTCCAACAACATCAACGCCTACGCCATGCTGGCCCTGACCTCCGCCTTGTTTGTATCGGGCATCAACATCGTCATGCGCAAACTTTCGCAGATCGAAAATCCGTCAACCATCATGGCTTATCAGTCGATTTTCGTAACTGTGGTCATGGCGATCCCCACGTTCTTTCTATGGGTCACGCCAACGCCGGAGGAAACGGTCTTTATACTGGTGATCGGCGGCCTGATGTCGATCATGCAGTGGCTCTTTATTCAGGCTTTCAAGGCCGGTGAAGCGGCGGCCATCGCGCCAATGGAATACGCCCGTCTGGTTTTCGCCGCATTTATCGGCTTCATCTTCTTTGCCGAACTGCCAACCCTGTGGTCATTGAGCGGCGCCGGGATCATCATGGTCAGCACGCTGTATACGATGCACCGCAATGCCGTGAAGAAACGGCAAAAAGCGCCAGACGGTCTGTAAGCCGGGTTCTGTCCCCGCAGGCGAACCTGCGATAGATGGTCATTCATCTGGGATGTGCGTCGCCGCACACCTCACGCAACCGACCCGGGCGACGGCTCGAAAACCTGCCTGCTGACCTAATCAGCCGGCCGCCCCTATTTGGTTTTGCTCCCGGTGGGGTTTACCATGCCGCGCCTGTTGCCAGGTGCGCGGTGCGCTCTTACCGCACCCTTTCACCCTTACCTTATTGATGACAAGCCAACAACAAGGCGGTTTGCTTTCTGTGGCACTTTCCCTAGGGTCGCCCCCGCCGGGCGTTACCCGGCACCGTGTTTCCATGGAGCCCGGACTTTCCTCCCCCGATGAAACCACCGAGGGCGACCATCCGACCGTCTGGCGACGACAGACATACACGGTTCAGTCCGATTGGTAAAATACTCTTACCTGATATCTTGGATGACCCGATGATAATTTCTTTGGTTACGGCTGTTCTAAGTTGTTACGATGACACCTGGGCTAAGATCAATCCGCTCTTTGATGACAATTGGCAGTCATGAACGAACCACACTCATCACCGCGTCGGCACTGGACGCCATCACGCAAAACAACAAAGACGGTCATTGCCCCCATCGCGGCATTTCTGGCATCGGCCCTGACGGCCTTGACCGTTTGGTACCTTATCGATGCGGATGAAAGCCGTCAAATACGGGCCGATACCATGATTGTCGCCGAACAGGTAGCGGCCCGGCTGGAATCAACCATATCAACCCGGCTGACCATCGGCGCACTTATCCGCCATGAAATCCGCATCGGCGAAATTAACAATGAAAGTGAATTTTCCCAGTTCACTCACCCTATTCTCGACCTGTTCCCTGATTTTCAGGCGATCAACTGGGTTGACGGTCAGGGTGTTATCAGATGGGTGACCCCGCGCAAGGGAAATGAGGCGGCGGTCAATCTTGATTTGCGCAAGCTCGACCTGCCGAGCAAAACGCTGGCTCTGGCGGAACAATCCGGGAAACTTCAGATAACGCCGCCCATTGAACTGGCGCAGGGCGGCCAAGGATTTGTCGCCTACATCCCCACTCATTCGGCGCGGGGGAATCGCGGCTTCATCAACATCGTTTTTCGCACAGAACCCTTGATTTCTCCGATTCTAAAATTCAATTCAGCCCATCGTTATCACTTAACCATGTGGGATGGTGACCGCCAGATCATCGGTGATCCCCATTACTCGACCTCTCCCCCTCCCCGTCGATTAACGTCAAAATCCGAAGGCATTGAACGCAAGTTTCCGGTAAGCAGCCGCATTTGGCGTCTCATTTTGACACCCACGAAAAACACAACCGGAAGGCTCGCCGCCATAATCGATGAGGTACTGTTGATCACCGGACTGAGCCTCGCTCTGATCATCGCGCTGCTTATCCGGATCGCGGGGCTTCGCCACATTGCTCAGGACCAGAGCGAAGAAGCGCTCAAGGATTTTGCTGAAACCGCGTCCGACTGGTTTTGGAAAATGGACGAAAACCTTCGGTTCTCCTATTTCTCCGGACATATCCTGGAAGTATTTGGTGAAGGCGCAGAGCATTACATTGGTAAAACGCGGCGAGAAATTTCAACGGATAACATCGACGACGAACACTGGCAACGGCATCTTGACGACCTTGACGCCCACCGCCCAATTGACAATTTCGCCTATAATATCGATGTCCCCGGCGGTGATCCGCTATACATCACAATCAGTGGCCGCCCGGTCTTTGATGACAAGGGAACGTTTATGGGTTACAGGGGAACCGGCACCGACATCACCCAACAGCGCGATGCCGAACGGGCACTGGTTTTGGCCAAGGACGAAGCCGAACACGCCAACCACGCCAAATCGGAATTTCTGGCTCACATGAGCCACGAACTGAGGACTCCTCTTAACTCGATTATTGGTTTTTCCAACATCTGGGCAAACGAATCGTTCGGACCTGTCGGCAACGCCAAATATCTTGAGTACGCCAAGGATATCCATAACGCCAGTACACACTTGCTGGCGATTATCAGCGACATTCTTGATATTTCAAAAATCGAAGCTGGCGAAACCGGGCTGGACCCCGAAGAACTTGATCTCTCGGCAGTGATTCAGGTGTGCCGGGAGATGCTGGAACCGATGGCGCTCTCCAAACAAGTCAACATCAAATTCAGTTCCTCACCCGGCGTAGCCGATATTTATGCGGACAGACGGGCGCTGAAACAGATTCTCATCAATATTTTATCAAATGCCATCAAGTTCACGCCCCAGGGAGGAGAGGTGCGGATTTCATATGATACGTCTACCGCCACAACATTGGCGATCATTGTTTCCGACACCGGAATCGGCATTAACAAACGCGATCTGGAAAAGGTCCTTGAACCCTTTGGTCAATCCAGAACCGGTGCTCATATCAGTCATGAAGGCACCGGACTGGGACTGCCCCTGGCGAGAAGCCTGGCCGAACTTCATGGCGGCGCATTGAGCATTCAAAGTGAAGAGGGTGAGGGAACAGTCGTCAGGATTGAGCTGCCGACTGCCGCTGGAAAGCACCGCGACGGGGGCCCCACAAATGACGGCGATCCACTTATGGGTCCCTCAACTCAATAGTGAGTTTACTTAGAGTCTGTCCGATAAGTTTATTTGTTAAAACAAAGCTTTCTGACCATCAAGCGTATCGACGCTAACAAGAGGAATGCCCTAGCTTTCCTTGTTCGGTTTTCGAAATCTTTGGCGAGGCGGCGG